>SXGT01650966.1_pt1 | contig 16534 bp, 11 predicted proteins | sample 3176221 | NCBI WGS metagenome assembly SXGT01 (sample SAMN11356862, study PRJNA531348) | freshwater metagenome | isolation source: freshwater sample F1-120 | place: China: Fuxian Lake, Yuxi | collected 2017-12-25 | reverse complement strand
GCGGCTCGAACGGCTTCATCAGATAATCGTCGGCGCCCACCTCCAGCCCGACGACCCGGTCGATCACGTCCCGGCGCGCGGTCAGCATCACGATGCCGGTCGCGGGATGCGACGCACGCAGACGCTTGGCGATGCTGAACCCATCCTCCTCGGGCATGGTGACGTCCAGCACCACGAGCGCGGGCGTTCGAGCCGCGAGCAGCGCATCGAGTTCGCGCCCGCCGCTCGCCTCCGCGACGACGAAGCCCTGGTCGCCCAGATAGGCTGCGACCGGCTCGCGCAGGTCCTCCTCGTCGTCGATCACGATCACGTAAGGCGCGCCGGTCATGCCAGATCCATTTGTTGCAGAAATCGCCGCACTGAATCAGGCGCGAACGGCTTCTCCAGCACCGGACGCTTCGCCTCGGCCAGGAAGCGGGAGGCGGACGCGCCGAGCGTGTCGCCGGTCGCGAACCCTGTCCGCGCCGCCAGCTCCGGACGCTCGCGGACGATCCAGGCGTAGAGTTCGGGGCCGTCGACCTCGGGCATCCGCAAATCGCTCACGATTAGGTCGTAGCTGCCCAGCGCCAGACCGTCCCGAGCCGCCGCGCCGCCTGCGGCGATGTCGCAAGCGAAGCCTTCCAGGGACAGAAAGTCGGCAAGCGCCTCTGCGATCTCATGCTCGTCGTCGACCACAAGCGCCCGGCGCAGCGGCGGCGGCGTCGCCGCTGTTCCAGGGTCCGGCGTCCCGCCGCGCTTCTGCGCCCCCGCCTCGATCGGCAGCGTCAGGCGGAAGCATGCGCCGCGCGGCGCGGGCACGAGCTCGAGGCGTCCGCCATGCGCTTCGGCCAGACCTTGCGAGAAGGACAGGCCCACGCCGGTGCCCTGGCCCTGCGGCTTGGTCGTGAAGAATGGTTCGAAGATGCGTCGCCGCGCGTGTTCGGGGATGCCCGGCCCGGTATCGCTGACCTCCAGCACCACGGTCCCGGGCGCGTGTCCGGGCGCTGTGCGCAGCGTCAGCACCCGCTCAAGCCCGTCCGCTCCGGCCATGGCGTGCTGCGCGTTGACGACCAGGTTGAAGACGATCTGGTGGAGCTGGTCGGCATCCGCCGAAATCATCGGCAACCCGCTTGCGAAATCGCGCACGGTCGTGATCCGATCAGTTCGGAGACCGAACTCGGCAAGCTCGTGGGCGGCGGCGGCGACCGCGTTGAGATCGGTTGCGGTCCGCTCCGGCCGCTTCTGCCGCGCCATGGCGAGGAACGTCTGGACTATCCGAGCGCAGCGATCCGCGGCCTTTCGGATCTTTTGCGCGCGTTCGGCGAGCTCGGTCCCGCTCGCCTGGCGCTCCATCATCACCGCCTGAGCGACGACGATCGACAAGGGGTTGTTGAGTTCATGGCTGACCCCGGCGAGCAGCGAACCGAGCGCGGACAGCTTTTCCGTCTGGTAGAGCATCTCGCGCGAGCGGGCGAGCGCGGCCTCCGCCTTCTTGCGCTCGCTGAGGTCGAGAGTGAACCCGCCGGTGCGCGCCGCGCCCGCGCCGCCCGCCACGGGGAACACCATGGCGAGAACGTGCAAACCCTCGGCGAGGCTTTCCAGCGAAATCTCGGCGCTCGCCACTTCGCCCGAACGGGCGATGCGCTCCAGCTGGTCGACCTCTTTGGCGATGCCCGGCGGGAAGATGTCGCCCGAACGCGCGCCCTCGACGTCTTTGGGCGGGCGTCCCAGCCTGCGGGCGAACTCGGGATTGACCCGGACATAGCGGCCGTCCGCCCCCTTCAGGTGCATGGCGACAGGCGCATTCTCCATGAAGGCGGAGAGCTGCGCCTCGCTGGTCGCCAGCCGCTCCTCCGACCGCGCCCGCTCCAGCACCGCGAGCGCGCGGTTCGCCATCTCGGCCAGCAGCTCCACCTCGTCCTCGGTCCAGTGGCGCGGCGCGCCGTGCTGCACCGACAGCCATGCGACGACCTCGCCCAGGCGGATCAGGGGCAGAGTCAGCACAGCGGCGATTTTCAGCGTGTCGAATAACGGCCGATTGCGATCGTCGAACAGGGGATCGGCGGCGACGTCGTCGATCCGAACCGGCAGGCCGCTGGCGTGCGCCGCGGCCAGCCGCTTGCCCAGGTCCGCCAGCGGGTAGCGATGGTCTACGGCCCTCGCGACGCCCGCGGCCCACTCGTGACGCACGCACAGCGCCTGCCCGTCCTCGCTCGTCTCTGCGAAATTGGCCCGGTCGACGCCGAGATGTTCGCCCAGCGCGGCGAGCGTCTCCGCCAGGATCGATTGCGCGTCCGACTTGCAGGCCACCCGATCGTTCCAGCCGAGCAGGAACGCCTGGTTGCGCTCGCGCGAGCGTAGCGCCGCCTGCGCCTCCGCGCGCTCCAGCGCCACCCAGGTCCTCTCCGCGATGTCGCGCAGCAGTTCGACTTCGCGCTCGCGCCAGGTCCGCGGCTCCGCATGCTGGAGCGACAAGGCGGCGTGCATCTTGCCGCCGCGGATCAGGGGCAGGCTGACGAACGCGCCTATCTGCGCGGCGCGATAGCGCTCGACCGCAGGCGCCTCCAGGCGAGGATCGGCGCCGACGTCGTCGAACCGCACGATTTCGCCCGCCGTCCAGGCCCGGTCGACCTGGCTTCCGACGCTTTCGAGGACGAAGCTGTTGCCCAGGATGCTCGACACCCCTTCGCGCCACTCGCCGCTGACGGTGAACCGACGCCCGGTCGGGTCGCATTCCGCATAGGTGGCGCGCGTCACCCCCAAATGCTTGCCCAGCCATTCCAGCGTCGTCTGCACGATCGCCTGCGGTTCGGTCCGGCGGCGGATCGCGTCGCTCCAGTCGATCAGGAACGCCTGGTGCCGCTCGCGTTCGGCGAGCGCCGCCTCGGCCCGCGCGCGCGACACGCTGCTCCAGACCCGGTCCGCCAGCTCCTCGACCAATTGGACCTCGTCGGCGGTCCATCGCCGCGGGGTCGGATTGGACGCGGTCAGCATGGCGACCAGCCGCCCGTCCTTGACCAGCGGCGCGGTGATCGCTGCGCACATGCGGACCTTGTGGCGTGCGGCGACCACGGCCGGCGTCAACTGCGGCAACGCGTCGTCGTAGCCGCTCGTCACCAGTGTTTGGCCAGCGCGGTACGTGTCGAGCAGCGGCTCGAAATCTTCGCCGAATCGGAAGGTGGCGGGGGTCTCATCGAAACGCCGATCGGCGCGCGCGATGAACACGTCGAAGAGCGCCGGATCGCTCGTCACCTCGGAATAGGCGACCTGCCCGACCCCCATATGCGCGATCGTCATTTCGCCCAGAGCGGCCAGGATCGCCGAAGCGTCGGTCTGATCGCGGGTCGCGTCGGAAAAGGCGCGCAACAGGGTCTGACGGGCGTCATGGGCGTATTGCGCGCTCAGGTCAACCAGCACCCCGCACCATCGGACGACCTTGCCCGACGCATCGTGGATCGGCGTTCCGCTGGTCAGAAAAGGGCGGAACACCCCGTCCGCCCCGCGCACCCGCGCGGTCGACTCCATGGCCGTGCCGTTGGCCAGGGCGACGTCCCACGCGCGGGTCACTCGTTCGAGATCGTCGGGATGAACGATCCAGCTGGTGTCGCCGAACTCGCCGCCGGTGCCTTCGAAGAACTCGGCCCAGCGGCGATTGCCCCAATAAGGAAGACCGTTCGGCCGTCCGAGCCAGCACAGGCCGGGCATGTTCTCCGCCAACGTGCGGAACTGCTCCTCGCCCTCGCGCAGCTTCTCGACCATGCGCAGGTTCTGGAGAGCGCCCCAGATCCGGGCGCCGGTCTGCGCGAACAGGACCACTTCGTCCTCGGTCCAGGCGCGCGGGCTCGTGTGGGTCGCGTTGAGCACCGCGACCAGCCGCCCACCTTCGATCAGCGGAACGCCGACGATCGATCCGATCTCGCTCTTGGCGAAGCTGGCGGCCTGTTCTACCTCCAGCGACTCGGTGGCGGTATCGGCCACCACCAGCGTCTGCCCGGCGCGGTAGTGCCGTGCGACGGCGGACTCCTTCTGAAAGGCGCGCCGTCCCGTTTTGCTCGGCACGCCGTCCGTCCAGTCGCGCGGCACCGTGATCCATTCGAGCGCCGGATCGAGCTCGCCGTAGGCGATGCGCGAGACGCCGAGAAAGCGTCCCATCGCCTCCAACGCGAAGCCGAGGAGCCGATCGGGGTCGGTCTCGTCCGCGAAGCGCTCGGACAACCACAATTTGGCCGCTGCGGCGGATGCGAAGGAGGACGGGACGGGGCCCCGGAACGGCTGCGGCGCAGTCTCGATTCTGGCCTCCATGGCTTCATGCTAGCAGCGAACGCCGTCGCGGCGATAGAGTGTGTCGGGGCTACGGCTTGGGCGGGATTCGCGGAATGGTTCCGGATACCTCAGCGAGCCCGATCCGTCGGGCACGGCGCCGCCTCACGCGGTGAGCAGATACGCCTGGATCATCACGCCCAGCGGCATCAGAGCGCAGCAGATGGAGACCGCCGGCCACAACGCCGAACCGTCCCGCGCGGAACTCTTGCGCCGGGCGGGCGCGGGCCGCGCCATGGCGCGTGCAAGCGAGTCGAAGGTGTGCATGTCTGCGTCCAGTCGCGATTTGCGGTGCGATGGACGTACTCCAACAGCGACGGCCGCACTCGCACGGTGCGACGGAGGTGCGACGAAACGGCGAACCCGAACAAGGGTGTCGTGTTAAATGGCCGGGCTACAGAATCGCCTCGCGCCGAAGCGCTTCGCGAGGCCTCCCACCTCGACGCTCGCCCGGGTTACCCGCCCGTCCCGCGCCGCCGGATCGCGTGCAGCTCCGCCTGCGACAGCAGCAGGTCCAGGTCGGCGCGGTCGATGTCGAAGCTGTCGGGCAGCTCGGCCAGCGCGCGGTCGATGTCCTCCAGGTGGAAGCCCGCGGCCTCGCGCATCTTCGCCGCGGCTTGCGGCGTGAGCGCTGGCTCGTGCGGGTAGCTGTGCCCGCTCATCCGGTGAAAGAACATCGCGAGCGAGACCAGCGCGATCGAGTTGATGGCGACCGGCGCGAAGGCGAAGGCATAGCCAGCGTCATGTATGCCGTGGCTGCCGATCACCGCGGTCAGCGCCGCGGCCCCCCCGGGAGGATGGAGGCAGCGAAGCAGCGACATGACCAGGATCGCGCCGCCGACCGCCGCTCCCGCCGCAACCGTCGCGTCGGGCACGGCCTTGAACGCGGCGACCCCGATCAGCGTCGAGATGACGTTGCCGCCGACGACCGGCCAGGGCTGGGCGAGCGGGCTGGCGGGCACCGCGAACACCAGCACCGCCGACGCGCCGAGCGGCGCGACGATGATCGGCAGATCGGGCCCGAACGCCGGGAATTGCGCGCAGACGACGATGGTCAGCGCGATGCTGACGCCTGCGCCCACGCAGGCGACCAGACGGTCGCCGAACTGCGCGCCGGCGAGAAGGGGTTTGAAGAACTGCATCGGCACCCCTTTGCTTGGCGCGACGGGGGTAGGCAACTTCGTTCGCCCGCCGGGGGTTCAGCGGACGATGCGGCGAGCCCTCGCGGTTCCTCCTGCAATGGCGAAAACCTTGATGCGGTTCCTTGTGGCCGAGAGCGAGCCTGCCGAAGCGCGCGACAAGCGGCGCGACAGCGTCGGGCGCAGCTCGGGCGAGACCTATCTTGACGTCCTGCGGGAGCTTGCCCCCGGGGCGATGTGCGACCGCGTAAAACCCGCGGACGCGGGCGAGCCTCCGCTCGGGCCGGCCGAGATCGAGCAGTACGATGCGGTGTTCCTGACCGGGTCGCCCCTTCACCTGTACGCCGACACGCCCGAAGTCCGCCGCGAGCTCGCCTTCATGCGCGCGGTGTTCGCGTCGGGCACGCCCTCGTTCGGCTCCTGCGCGGGGCTTCAGGTCGCGACCGTCGCGGCGGGCGGCAGCGTGCGGCCGATGGGGGTGCGGCGAGAAGCCGGGTTCGCGCGCGGCATCACCGCAAGCGAGGCGGGGCGCGATCATCCGCTGCTCCGCGGCCGCCCCGCCGCTTACGACGCGCCCGCGATCCACACCGACGAGGTGGAGGCGCTGCCGCCCGGCGGAACGTTGCTTGCGGGGAACGCGGTGACGCGCGTGCAGGCCGCCGAGATCCGGTTCGACCGCGACGTCTTCTGGGGCGTGCAATATCATCCGGAGCTCTCGCTCGGGGAAATCGCCGCGGCGCTGCGGCGCCAGGCGGACGATCTGATCGCGCACGGCTTGGCCGCGAACGAAGAGGACGTCGCGGCGGTCGCCGACCTTGTCGACGCGCTCGAACGGGAGCCCGAGCGGCTGGACCTTGCGTGGCGGCTGGGCATCGATCGGCAGGTGACCGACGTCAGTCAGCGCCGGACCGAGCTGCGCAACTTCATCGAGCATCTGGTCCTCTCAGTCCGCCGAGAGCGCGGTCGCGGCGAGGCGATCGGCCCGGCTTAAGGAGCGGAGCCGCGCTCCGGCGGGCGAAGTGTCGGCCGCTCTGTCCTACACACCGCCGCCTGTGCCATCATGGCGCATGGCTCGGCATCCCCTCGCGTCTCGCATCGAGCGATCAGTGCACGAATGGAAACGATCGGCGGCGATCAGCGCCTGTTCACGTGTCAATCAGTGTCAACGTCTCTGGCCTGGTCGTCCGCGCGCTTGCTTCGGCGGCGTGACTTTTTGTGATTTTCCGGGGCGGTCGGCGGCAGGATGGCCACGTTGATTGCGCCCGCATCCTCTCCGTCGCGCCGCTCGACGGCGTTTCTGATCGTCTACGCGCTCGCCCACGCAGGGGGCGTGATCGCCTATCTCCCGCTGCTCACGCTGCTGCTGCCGATGAAGGTCTCGGGCGTTGCAGGAGATGCGCGGATCGGCGTGCTCACCGTGGCGCTGATCGCGGGCGCTGTCGCCGCCAGCCTGTCCAACATCCTGTTCGGCTGGCTGAGCGATCGGTCGGCCGCGGCGGGCGGCGGGCGCCGCCGGTGGGTGGCGGGCGGTGTGGTCGCGACCGCCGCCTCCTACGCGCTCACCGCCGCCGCCGCCACGCCGCTGGGCATCGTGATCGCGCTTGTGCTGTTCCAGATTGCGGTCAACGCGCTGCTCAGCCCGCTGCTCGCGATCATGGCGGAGGAGATACCCGATACGCAGAAAGGCGTGGCGGGCGGCCTGCTCGCGCTCGGCGCTCCGGTCGCGTCGATGGTGTCGACGCTGCTGGTCGCCACCGTGGCGCTGGGGGAGGGGGAGCGCTTTGCGCTCGTGCCTCTCGCCACCGCCGTCTGCGTGCTGCCGCTGCTGCTCAGCCGCTCGCGCCTCCCGCCAGCCGCCGCATCGCCCGCGGTGCCACGCCTCGCTCGCCGCGATCTCGCGGTCGCCTGGGGCGCGCGGCTGCTCGTGCAGGTCGCCGGAGCCGTCCTGTCGCTGTATCTGCTCTATTACCTCGACAGCATCGCCCCGAACACGCCGCAGCGCGAGTTGGCGGAACGCGCGGGGCGTCTGCTGATGATCGCCTTCACGCTTCCGCTGCCGATCGCGATCCTGGTCGGGCGCTTGTCGGACCGCATCGGTCGTCGGAAGCCGTTTCTTCTCGCGTCGGCGGCGGTCGCAGCAGCCGGCGTGCTCGGCATGGCCTGGGCGACGAGTTGGACGGCGGGCGCGTTCGCCTTCTGCGCTTACGCGGCGGGGTCGGCGGTGTTCCTGGCGCTGCACTCGGCGTTCGCGATGCAATTGCTCCCGAGCCCCGCACGACGCGGGCGCGATCTCGGGCTGCTCAATCTCACCAATACGCTGCCGGGGCTCATCGGCCCGTTGCTCGCCTGGTCGCTCGCCACCCCGCAGGACTTTCGCGCGGTGATGGCGGCGCTTGCGGCGCTGACGATGTGCGGAGGACTGGCGACGCTCGCCGTGCGGGGCCAGCGTTGATGGCGTTGACGTGGAGGGCGCGTCAGGCGCGCGCGTGGGTGACCAACACGGTTCGGCGCAGCGGCGTCGCGCCGATCGCCCCGCGCAGGTGCGGCCGACGCCAGAACAGCCCGCCGTTGCGCTGGACGAAATGGCCGCGCACATGGTGAAGCCGCGCCGCGCCGCGCACCCCAGCGTATGCGGCGTCAGCGCCCGCGCGTGCGTCTCCGCTCAGGTCGAGCCGCACCTGCACGTGGTCGAGCAACGGCGCACGCCCGCGGCGCGCGCGCTCCCGATTGAGCCGCGCGCGGTCGACGGCATCGGTCGTCAGCGCGGCGCGGGTCGAAAGCAGCGACGTGAGCGCACAAAGCATGCCGATGCCGGACGTCACGCTTGCTGCGACGTGCGCGGCCGCGCTCCTCAGCGCGTCGAACCCGTCGAGCGCGAAATGCGCGGCCCAGCGCGGGTCGATACGGAACAGCAGGTGCCGGGCCAGCGCGTGCTCGCCCGGGTACAATACGAAGTCGGGCCGATCGGGCGAAGGGGCAAGCGGGCCGTCCAGATCGAACAGCACCCGCGCCTGCGCCCGGTCCGGCTCGCCTATCTCGCGTTCCCAAAAGGTCTCCATCTGTCCGCGACGCCCGCCTTCGTCCGCCTCGACCAGCAGGCCGGTGCGCAGGCCGTCGGGTTCCGCCCACTCCAGCCAGAATGTCGACGCCGGCATGCGGACCAGCCTGTTGTCCGGCGTCATCACGCCCGGATCGTTCGCCAGGTCCGCGCACACCCGCGCGGCGTTCGCATCGAGCACGAGCCTCAACGCGCAGGCGCGCGCCGCTGCGGCGCTGTCTGCGGCGCCGGGCATGACGCGTTCGCCCGCCGCATCGACGATGCGGACGGGATTGCGCGTCTGCGCCACCTGATCGAGCAGGATCATGGCGGCAACCTGCCCGGCCGGGGCCTGCCCGACCGCGTTCGGATCTGCGAACCGGCGGCTTGGATCGACGAACGACCGGCGAGCCGCACGGCGGCGGTTCCGGCGATAACTCCGCTAGGCTAGGTCCCTTGCGATGACAGACATTTACGACGAGGCCGGACAGCGGCCGATCGCGCGCGACTGGCGGCTGCTCATTCAGGTGGTGCTCGGCTTCTGGGCGCTTCACCTCGTCTATCGGATCACCGGCGCACTGATCGGCGCGCGTCCCGGCGAGCTGCTCGACCCGGCGCTTCACGCCGCGCTGACCTGCGGGTTCCTCCTCTCCATCGGCTTTTGCCTGCTGCTTCGCCTCGCGGTCCGGCGCGGGCTGGTGTTCGGGCTCGGCGCGGCGGCGGTGCTCAGCGTGGTGTTCAGCATGACCTACGCCGCGGGCGAACTGGCGCTCTTCCTTCGCCTGTCGCCGGAAGTGAACGGCGTTGGCGCTACCCGCACCATGGCCGACGGCACGGTCATCACCACCAACGCATCGGGGGCGGTCTCGTACCGCAAGCCAGGCGAGAAGCGTGCGACCGTGGTCAAGCTGTCTCCGGTCAAACAGCGTGTTCTGGCGCAGGCGCCGCATATCGTGCTGACGAACGGCGGGGGCTGGTCGTTCTTCTACTTCGGGCTGGGATCGTTCTTCGTCGGCATGAGCAGCGCGTCGCGGCTGCGCCGCGCCGAGCGGCGGGCGGCGGAATATGAGCGGCTGGCGCATGCGTCGCAGCTCCGCGCGCTGCGCTATCAGGTCAATCCGCACTTCCTGTTCAACACGCTCAACTCGCTGTCGGCGCTGATCCTCAGCCGCCGGACCGAGCAGGCGGAGACGATGATCCTCAATCTGTCGTCGTTCTTCCGGTCCAGCCTCGCGGTCGATCCCACCGACGACATCGCGCTCAGCGATGAAATCGCGCTTCAGCGCCTGTACCTCGATATCGAGAGCGCACGTTTTCCCGATCGGCTTCGCGTCGTCGTGGACGTGCCGAGAGAACTGGCGCAAGCGCAGGTCCCCGCCTTGCTGCTGCAGCCTCTTGTCGAGAATGCGATCAAATACGGCGTCGCGCGGACGGAGGCGCGCGTGACGATCCGCATCGCCGCCGAGGAGCATCCCGCGGGCCGCCTCCGCCTGGTCGTCGAGAACGACCGCAGGGGCGAGGCGGAGAGCGAAGGCGGCACGGGAGTCGGTTTGCGCAACGTGGGCGAGCGGCTCGAAGCGCGGTTCGGCGGTGCGGCGACCTGCGCCCACGGCGTGGCAGGCGACGTCTACCGGGTGACGCTGACGATGCCGCTGGTGCGCGCGTGACCGCTCCGCTCCGGCTGCTGATCGTCGACGACGAACCGCTCGCAACCGAACGGCTGCGCATCCTGCTCGGGCGGATGGAAGGCGTCGAGATCGTCGGCGCGGCCGAAACCGGCGCGGCTGCGCTGCGGCTGGCGCAGGAGCTCGCGCCCGACGCCTGCCTACTCGACATCGGCATGCCGCAGATGGACGGGGTGGAGGTGGCGCGGCATCTCGCCCGGCTCGACCATCCGCCCAAGGTCGTCTTCGTCACCGCCTACGACAGTTTCGCGGTGGTCGCATTCGACGTGGACGCGGTCGATTACATCGTCAAACCGGTCAATCCGGTAAGGCTCGAGCGCGCTCTGGCGCGGATTCGTCAGCACATGGACGCCGCGCCGCGCATCGCGCCCGCGGACGAGCGGCTGATCGACTTCTGGGCATCCGACCAGCACGGGCTGACCAGGATCGCGGTGGAGGATGTCGACCGGATCACCGCCGAGCGCGATTACATGCGGCTCCACGTCGGACGTCGCAGCTGGCTGGTCAACGACAGCTTGGCGCGCCTGGAACAGCAGCTGGACGCCGCGGCGTTCGTCCGGCTCCACCGCGGCGCGATCGTTCGTCGCAGCTTCATCAGCGGCTTCCGCTGCGACGACGGCCGGTGGACCGCGGAGCTGGCGGACGGGAGCGAGCAGAAGGTCGGCCGCTCCTACGCCGACAACGCCCGCCTGCTCGCCGGGCGGCGGCGCGCCCGTTAGCGCGCCGCGACCTGCGTCGCGCGTCTGGCGGTCGCGGCGGCGATCATCCGCTCGACCTGCGGGCCGCTGCCGTCCCGGGCGAAGCGCATGCACTCGGTCCTGAGGCTCATCCTGCTGATGTCGACCCGCTCCGCGGTCGTGCACACGCGGCGCACCGCAGTCGCAAGGCGGCGGGAGAAGCGCTTGGCGTCGGCCGGCCTGGCGAGGTCGAGGTCGGCGGCGCTCACCATGATGCTGCGCTGGTCGTCGCTGGTGACGTGCACCGACGACAAAGGCGACATGGCGGCGGCGGCGGCGAGGAAGACGGCGGCGTACATCGGTGAAAACCCCTTCTGCGAAAACACGGCGGCGCGAACCGCCTGTGAAGGGAAGACCCGATGCGCGGGGGCGTGTCGCTTATGCTTCTGCGAACCGGCTGCGGCTTTCTGCGGACGGCGCCTCACTCGTATCGGAGCGCGTGGACCGGGCTCATCCGCGCCATGCGGTACGCATGCGCGCCGACCGTGGCGACCGCGATCGCCACCGCGAGAACGCCTGCCGCGAGAAAGGGCGTGGGAGTCAGCGCGATCCGCGTGTCGAAGCCGTTGAGCCAGTCGCGCATCAGCCACCAGGCGATCGGCCAGGCAACGAGATTGGCGAGGAGCACCGGCCGGCTGAACTGCCAGACGAGCAGCCGCACGATGTCGCGGGTGCGCGCGCCCAGCACCTTCCTGATCCCGATCTCCTTGGTGCGCCGCTCGGCGGTGAAGGCGGCGAGCCCGAACAGCCCGAGGCAGCCGATCACCACCGCGAGGATCGCGAAGCCCGCGAACAGCGTCGCGCGCGCCTCTTCCCGATCGTATTGCTTGCGGACGATGTCGTCGGCGAAGCGGCCGTCGAACGGCACTTGCGGCACGTTGCGCTTCCACACCGCTTCGACCTGCTGTCGAACCGCGGCGGGATCGCCGTCATAGCGCACCATGATGTCGCCAAAGCCGTTGCGGCGCATCGTATAGAGGATCGGCTGCAGCGGATCGCGGATCGAACGGAAGCGGGCGTCCGCGACGACGCCGACCACCGTCATCGGCAGCAGGCCGAATTGATTGGGCAGCAGCCCGCCCCTGAGCTGTTGGCCGATCGCCTGCTGCGGCGATGCGAAGCCGAGGCGACGCGCCGCCTCCTCCGTCAGCACGACGTTGGCGCCTCGCTGCGCCAGAGCACGGGCCGCGTCCGCATAGCCCGGCTCGGAAGGGGCGGGCGTGGTCACGTCGTCGCGACCCTGAGCGTCGGAGAAACCCCGACCGGCAACGACCCGCATTCCCATCGCTTCGAAGAAGTCGGGCTCTATCGAATAATCGCCCAGATCGACGCCGTCATTGCTCCCCAGCTTGAGAATGCGCGTCACCGAATTGCCGCCCGGATTGACCGAGATCTGAGTGCGCGCGGCCGCCTTGACGCCGGGCAGGCGGCGGATCTGCTCCACCACCTGACCGTCGCGATTGTCGACGCCTCTGAAGCCCAGGTTGCCGACCTGCAGCAGCCCGTCCCGGCGATAGCCCGCGTCGGCGGTGCGCGCGTAGACGGTTTGCGCATAGATCACGGCCGTGCAGATGATCAGGCCGATCGACACCGCGAACTGCCCCACCACCAGCGCGCCGCGCAGCCGCCCCGATCCTTGCGCATCGGCGGCGGACTTGTTGGCCTTAAGGATCTTCGCCGGCTCGAAGCGGGCCAGATAGAACGCCGGGTAGACTCCCGCGAGCAGCCCCACGACAAGCACCAGCGCGGCTGCGGGCAGCAGCACGCCGCCTGCGCCGAAATAGGTCAGCCGGATATCGGCGTCGAGGAACCCGTTGAACAAAGGCAGGAGCAACTCCACAGCGGCCAGCGCGACCAGCATCGCGACCGCGGTGACCAGGACCGATTCCCCGAGAAACTGTCCGATCAACTGCCGCCGCGACGCGCCGAGCACCTTGCGCAGCGCCACCTCGCGCGCCCGCTGCGACGCGCGCGCGGTCGCCAGATTGGTGAAGTTGACGCACGCCATGCCCAGGATCAGCAGCGCGATCACCGCGAAGGTCACGACCGTCATCCGGTCGTTCCCGGGGGTCATGGACGCACGCTGCGCCTCTCCCAAGTGAAGATCGCGGATGTTGGTCAGGCGGAAGTCCTGATAGTCGCCCGGATTGTCGCGACGGCCTTCGCTGACTTCATCCGGAATGTTGCGCTTTTCCCATGCGGTCATCCGCGACTGGATCAGCTCGGCGTCATCCGGCGAGCGAAGCCGCACGAAGTTCCACCCCTGCTGGTTGCCCCAGCCCGTCACCGCGTCCATCCGGTCGGCGAACTGAACGCCCAGATCAAACCGCGCGACCGCCTGGGCGGAGAAGCTCGAGTTCTTGGGCCAGTCCTTGAACACGCCGGTGACGCGGTAATCGACGTTGCCGGTGTTATCGACGATGGTCAGCGTCTTGCCGAGCACGTCGGCGCTGCCGAACCGGCGCTTGGCCTCGCTTTCGCTGAGCGCGATCGAGTGCGTGTCAGGGAGCGCGGTCGCGGCGGTGCCTCGGACGAACGGCACCGGCATGATCTCGAACAGATTGCCGTCGACCATTCTGAGATCGTCGATCTCGCCAGCCTCTCCGTCCTGGATGACGATGGGCGAGAACGACCGTATCCAGACAAGTTTCTCCACTTGCTGCGGATAATCTTTTTGCAGCGCGCGGCCAGCGACGATCGCGCTCACCTGCAGCTTCATCTCCTCGCCGCCGCTGTCGGTCGCTTCGTAGAAGGTCTGGAGCTGAAACGCGTTGGGCGCGCCGGGCATCCAGTCGTCGTAGCTCTGCTCGTAACGGACATAGAGCAGGATCAGCACGCACGCCGCGAGCCCGATCGCGAGCCCGGCGATGTTGATCGCGGCATAGGCGCGGCTCTTGGCGAGGGCGCGAAAGGCGACGGTCAGGTAATTGCGCCACATCGTCTGGTCCTACTCGTAGCGGAGGGCGTGGATGGGGTTGAGCCGCGCGACGCGGAGCGCGTGGCCGGATACGGTCGCCAGCGCGACGCCAAGCGCCAGCACTCCGGCGAGCGCGAACGGCGTGGCCGTCAGCGCAATGCGCGCGTCGAAGCCGTTGAGCCAATCGCGCATAGCCCACCAGGCGAGCGGCCAGGCGACGAGATTGGCGAGCACGACGGGCTTGGAGAACTGCCAGGCGAGCAGCCGGACGATGTGGCGAACCTTTGCGCCCAGCACCTTGCGGATGCCGATCTCCTTGGTCCGCCGCTGCGTGGTGAACGCGGCGAGGCCGTAGAGCCCCAGGCAGGCGATCAGGATCGCGAGGCCGGAAAACCCGAGAAACAGCGCGCCGCGGGCGCGATCCGCGGCGTACAGCTCGGCGATCACGTCCTCGGCGAAGCGGCCTTCGAAGGGGATTTCGGGCTCGAACTTGCGCCACACCCTGTTCAGCCCCGCCATCACCTCGCCCGGACGTGCGGCGGCGTAGCGGACGATGACCTGGTCGGTGCTGCTGCTGTCGTAGGTGAAGATGAGCGGCTCGATCGCATCGCGCGCGGTGCGGATGCGCGTGTCTTCGACGACGCCGACGACCCTCGAGGGAACCATGCCTGGCGCGTCCAAGCCGATCCCGATGGTCTTGCCGACAGCGGTCCCCGGATCGGTGAAGCCCAGCAGCATCGCGGCGTTGCGGTTGACCACGACGTTGACGCCCTTTTCGACGAGCGCGGCATAGGCGGCGTCCCGCTCCGCCTGAGTCTCGGCGGCCGGACGGACGATGCGGTCGTCGGCCCGAACGTCACCGAGCAAACGGCCTGCGACCAAGCGCATGTCGAGGGTGCGGAAGAAATCCGGATCGGCGGCGTATACGCCGATGGAGGCGATCTCCGGCTGGCCCGGCGCACGCACCGCCAGGATTGACTTGTTCCGCGCCGCAAGGCCCAGGTTGGTTCGGCCGATCGCGACCACGCCCGGCACCGCGAGCAATTCGCGACGCGCGGCGTCATATTCGCTCTGATCCCCTGCGAGCCGCCAAGCGGACTCCATCTGAATCAGCCCGTCGCGTCGGTAGCCGGGATCGACCGTTTCGACATATCTCGTTTGGGAATAGATCACGATCGTACTGACGATCAGCCCGATCGCGATTGCGAACTGCAGCACCACGAGCCCGGCGCGCAACCGCCCGCTTCCGGGCGTCTCCACCGCGGACTTGTTGGCGCGCAGCACCTCGCCGGGGCGAAAGCCGCTGAGATACAGCGCCGGGTAGAGCCCGCCCAGCAGGCCCGTCCCCAGCCACAACCCGAGGGCGGGAAGAAGCATCCCGTTCTCGCCCAGGTAGCGGACCTTGAGCGTCGCGCTCGTCGCCTCCGCGATCCAGGGCGTTGCGAGCTCGACGGTGGCCAACGCAAGCAGCGACGCGAACGCGGTGACCGCCAGCGATTCGATCAGCATCTGAACGATGAGTTGCGCCCGTGTCGCGCCCAGCACCTTGCGCAGCGCGACCTCGCGCGCCCGCTGCGTCGCGCGTGCGGTCGACAGGTTGACGAAGTTCATCACCGCCATGCCGAGCGTCAGCAGCGCCACGATCACGAAGGTGGCGAGCGCGCGCGGGTCGCCGCCGGGAACCAGCGCTCCGTCTTGCGCCTCGCCCAGATGCACGCGGGTGATCGGCGTCAGCTTCAGGTCCATGATGTCGGCCTGGCTGCTCGCCTTGCCGTCAACGATCTGCGGCGCGACGGTCCGCTTCTCCCAGGCGGGCAGCGCGGCGTTGATCTGCGCCGGGTCGGCGCCTGCACGCAGCTTGACGTAATGCTGCTGGCCCATGTTGCCCCAGCCCGTGTATCTGGCCGGAACGGCGGCGGCTTCGCCGGGATTGTTGCGGAAGAGGATGCCGAGCTTCAGGCTCGAGTTCTTCGGCAGGTCCGCAAGCACGCCGGTGACGACATAATCGCGACGACCTTCGCCAGCGCCCAGGCTCATCGTCCTGCCGACCACGTCGATCGCTCCGAATTGCCGGCGCGCCTCCGTCTCGGTCAAGACGATCGAGTTGGTGTCGGGCAGCGCGCGCGCCGCCGATCCGGCGGCGAAGGGCAATCGAAAGATGTCGAAGAAGCTCGGATGGACCGAACTGGTGTCGATGAAGATGGCCTGGCCGTCGCGCATCGTCACGGTCGGCCCGTTGCGCATGACGCTGATCGCCTCGATCTGCGGGAAGCCGCCGGCGAGCGTATCGCGGACAGGGAACGGGCTGTTCTGCGAGCGGCTGACCGGCTGGCCGGGCTCGCGCCAGGTGGCCTGAACCTGGTGGATGCGGTCGCTGTCGGGCAGCCAAGCGTCGTAGCTGCGCTCGTAGCGGACATAGCTCAGGATCAGCAGGCACCCCGCCAGCCCGAGCGCCAGGCCGCCGATGGTGATCGCGGCGTTGGCGCGATGCCGCGCGAGGAGGCGCAGCGCGAAAGCGAGGTGCGCCCCGATCATCACGCCGCGCGCCGCCGTTCCTGCAGGATGCGGCCGTCGAGCATGTTGACGACGCGGCTGGCATAGTCGGCGTGCGCGGGCGAGTGAGTGACCATCACGATCGTCGACCCTTGCGCGTTCAGCGACTGGAGCATTCGCATCACCTCCTCGCCGTGATTGGTGTCGAGGTTGCCGGTCGGCTCGTC
>SXGT01536131.1_pt1 | contig 16537 bp, 16 predicted proteins | sample 3176221 | NCBI WGS metagenome assembly SXGT01 (sample SAMN11356862, study PRJNA531348) | freshwater metagenome | isolation source: freshwater sample F1-120 | place: China: Fuxian Lake, Yuxi | collected 2017-12-25 | reverse complement strand
GGTGACACCGACGACGTTCGCGATCGTCTGTGAGAACTCGCTGCCCGGCCAGGTGTGGCCGCCACCTTCCACTCGGTACAGCTTCGTCTCTGCGCCCGCGGCGCAGTCGTGCGCGACGATCGTGACGTCGTCGGCGATCGCCTCCTCCTCGGTCGTCGCGTCGCACCCGTTGCGGGCCGCCCACGCCGCGAGGATCTCGGGCACCGACGGACCAGGGTCGACACCCTCGAGGAGACCCGACTCGCCCAACGTCCTGCCGGAACCGTCGGGGGCCGGGAGGTCGAGCGCGTCGGGCCCGAGGCCGCCGTCGAACGCGACGAAACCGTCGGCGGTGCCGTGGAACGTGAGCACCGGCAGCGGACGCACCGGATCACAATCGGCCGGATCCTGGAGCCCGGCAACCGGTGCGATCGCGGCGATTCGGTCCGCGTAGCTGCACCCCACCGCGGTGGTCATCATCGCCCCGTTCGAGAGGCCGGTCGCGTAGACGCGATCGAGGTCGATGCAGACCGCCGCCTCGACCTCGTCGAGCAGGTCGCCGACGAACGCGAGATCGGCGGAGTCCGGCGCGACGTCCCACCGGGCGATCGCACCGAGCCCCTGCGGCGTGACGACGACGAAACCCTGCTCCTCGCCGTATCCCTCCAGGTCGCTCATGACCCGATGGATGTCGGCGCCCTCTTGATACCCGTGGAAATCGAGCACCAGCGGCATCGCCGCCGTGGCCTCATACGACGTCGGCACCGCTCGCCAGTACGTACGCTCGACTCCCCCCGAGGTCGTCGCGACCTTCTCGGCACCCGGAGCGATCGGCGCGACGCCCGAACACGCGCTCGACACCGGCGCGGTCGTCGAGGTCGGCGCACCGGTCGACACGCTCGTCGACACGCTGGTCGAAACCGCCCCTGTGGTCGACGACGACTCCGATCCGTCGTCCGCGCTGCACCCGGTCGCCACCATCGCGATGACGGCCCCCGCGATCGTCGCCCGCATCCTCATCGATCCACTCCCTCGTCGTGATCCCGCATCATGCCGTCGAGCGCGGGTCCGTGTCAGACTCGCCCGCGATGAGCCACTGGCGACGACTCGGAGGCGCGTTGATCGCCCTGGCCGGCGTCGTGGCCGTGGGGACCATCGGGTACGTCGTCCTCGGTTTCGCGTGGCTCGACGCGCTCTACCAGACCGTGACGACCGTCGCGACCGTCGGCTTCCGCGAAGTGGAACCGTTGTCGAATACGGGCAAGGTGTTCACGATCGCGCTGATCCTCGTCGGCGTCGGCACCACCTTGTACGCGTTCGGCGTGTTGATGGAGACCCTCATCGAGGGTCGCTTGCAGGACCTGCTCGGGAGGCGGCGCATGAACCGGACGATCGCCGAGATGCACGACCACGTCATCATCTGCGGATGGGGTCGGGTCGGGCGCAGCATCGCCGAGGACCTCGGCGCGGGCGGGCGACCCGTCGTCGTCGTCGATCTCGCCCCCGAGCGCGTCGAGGCGTGCCCGCTCCCCTGCCTGCTCGGCGACGCGACCGAAGACGAGACGCTCGAGCAGGCCGGCATCGCTCGGGCCCGTGCACTGGTCGCTGCCGTCGACAGCGACGCCGCGAACCTCTTCGTGACCATCAACGCACGCGCGCTGAATCCGGGCCTCTTCATCGTGAGCCGCGTGAGGAGCGACTCCAACGAGGACAAACTCCGGCGCGTCGGCGCCGACCGTGTCGTCAATCCGCAGGCGATCGGTGGCGCGCGCATGGCCGCGTTCGTATTGCAACCCAACGTCGCGGAATTCGTCGACGTCGTGATGCACGACCGCAACCTCGAGTTCCGTCTGGAGGAACTCGTGGTGCCGCCGGGGTCCGCGCTCGACGGCGCGACGCTGCGCGATGCCCGGCTGCGCGACCAGACCGGCGCGATGGTCCTCGCGCTGCGCGACGAGGCGGGCGCGTTCACCACGAACCCGACCCCGGAGTCGGCGATTCGCGCCGGGCAGGTCTTGATCGCGATCGGCACCGGCGATCAACTCTGCGCGCTCGAGGCGATCCTTCGCGACTGACGGTCGGTCACCCGGATCGATCACCCCGGATCAGGGGACTCGATTTGCTGTGCCAGCGACTTCGGCGCGACCTGCCGATACGCGTCGGCGATGATCGCTTCGAGTTCGGCGCGGTCGAACCCGCGGTCGAGCCGGACGCCGATCCAGCCCCGCCCCCCGACGTAGGGCGGGCGGAAGAACCGCTCGGGCTCCTCTTCGACGAGGTCCTCCTGGACGCCGGGCGGCGCCGCGCACCAGATCCCGAGGATGCCGTCGCCGTGGTGGTCGTCGACGAACATCACGATCGACTTCTTGCCGCGCACGAACCACGCCGGCGACCCGTGGCTGAGCCGCTCGGTCACCTCCGGCAACGCGAGACAGAGCGATCGCACCTGTTCGAGTGCGGTCGGCCGGCCACGCGCCATCGTCAATGCACCTGCTTGGACTCGCCCGCCCAGTACGGCTCGCGGAGCTTGAACTTCTGCAGCTTGCCCGTCGCCGTACGCGCCAGCGCGTCGCGGAACTCCAGTCGCTTCGGGCACTTGTACCCGGCCAACTTCGTCTTCGTGTAGGCGATGAGTTCGTCGGCGGTCACGGTCGCCGTTCCGGCACGCACGACGAGTGCGAGCACGAGTTCACCCCACCGTTCGTCGGGAACCCCGATGACCGCGACCTCGGCGACATCGGGATGGCTGAACAACGCGTCCTCGACCTCGATCGAGCTCACGTTCTCACCACCCGAGATGATGACGTCCTTCTTCCGATCGGAGATCACCACGTAGTGGTCGTCGTCGAGCGCGGCGCCGTCGCCGGTGTGGAACCACGGGTCGCCGTCGGGGTCGTCGGCCGCCGGTCGGATCGCGTCGGCGGTGGCGTCGGGCTGTGCCCAGTACCCGGCCATGATGACGTTGCCGCGCGCGAGCACCTCGCCGTCGGGGCTGATCCGAACGTCGATGCCGATCGCGGGGGCACCGGCACGGCTGAGGCGCCGCGCTCGGTCGGTCGGATCGAGTGGATCGAGCTCGGCGCGGGCGCGGTTGATCGTGAGCAGCGGCGACGTCTCGGTGAGACCGTAGATCTGGATGAACTCCCACCCGAGTTCGCTCTCGACGCGTTCGATCGTCCGCGTCGGCGGCGGCGCGCCGGCAACCACGATCCGCACGCGATCTCGCCCGGGCACGGGATCGTCCCACTCGGCGGCAGCGTCGAGCACCATGTTGACGACCGCGGGCGCGCCACACAGCAGCGTCACGCCGTGCTCCTCGACGCGCCGAAGGATCTCGGCACCGTCGACCTTGCGCAGCACCACGTGGGTACCGCCCATGCCGGTGAGGCCGTAGACCATGCCCCAACCGTTGCAGTGGAACTGCGGCAGGGTGTGCAGGTACACATCGCGATCGCTCACCGAGGTGTGCCAGCCGAACGTCGTCGCGTTGATCCAGAGGTTGCGGTGCGTGAGCTGCACGCCCTTCGGGCGCGCGGTGGTGCCGCTCGTGTAGTTGATCGTCGCGGTCGCGTCTTCGTCGGGGATCCACGCACGCGGTTCCGCACCGAACCGGAAGAGCTCCTCGTCGGCGGCCGCACCGATCACCAGCCGGCGTTCGCAGTCGACGTCGGCGAGCGCATCGTCGAGCTCGGGATCGACGAGCAGCAGCCGCGCACCGGAGTGCTCGATGATGTACTTCACCTCTTCGGCGACGAGCCGGAAGTTGATCGGGACGAGGATGCGGCCCGAACCCGACACCCCGAAGAAACTCGTGTAGAGGCGCGCCGCGTTCTGGCTGACGATCGCGACCCGATCGCCGGCGCCCAACCCCATCGCGTCGAGACCGGCGGCCTGCGCGCGGGCGCGTTCGGCGACCTGCCGGTAGGTGAGCGACCCCCACGATGCGGCCGGCTGGTCGGGTTCGTCGACCAGGCCGACACGTTCGGGGAACACCTGCTCGGCGCGACGCAAGAAGTCGTTGACGGTGAGTGCGACCTTCATGGGACTCCTCTCAACCGCGCACGTCGGCCAGCGGTACGAGCGTGGCCTGCGGTGTCTCGATCTCGCCTTCGGGGAGGAAGAACCGCCAGACCACCATGCCGAACGGGCGCCCCTCCGCGTCGATCCAATTCGGGACCCCGGGGTCTTCGTGCGCGATCACGATCCGAAAGGTGCCATCGGGCTCCACGGTCGTGTTCGCCCGGTTCCGTCCGGACGGACGGTGCGCGTAGTCGTACGTCTGGAGATAACGATTCCAGATCGAGACGTTGCCGAACGCACATGCCGGCCAGCGGCCGGTGATCACCAGCGCCTCGTCGGGCGCGAGCAGGTACGGCGCCATGGAATAGGCGGCGTCGAACGCGGAGAACGCCAGGTCGCCAGGTGTCTCCGGCGCATGGAAGTGGTTCGGCGTCGTCGATACCCACGTCGGCTGTTCGCGCTCCCCCGGCTTCGCTTGCTCGAGGGTGCGACCACGAACGAAGTTGCCCACACGACGGATACCCGCGGCGACCGAATCGTCGTCCCATGGCGCCGGGGGGCCCGGATCGGCGAGGTTCTCGATCGCGAGCGGGATGCGCGCGTAGGCGTTGGGGTCCTTGCCCGCATACTCCGGTTCTTCGAAATAGCAGCGCACGATGAGCTCGCTCGCTCCGTTCGGGAGCGCCATCCAGTTCCGGGCGCGCGGTTCGCCCCCGAAGAACACCTCGAAGGTCCCGTCGGTCGCGACATCGAAGTCGACGTGGCGCAACACGCCCGCGGTCGCTCCGCTGTAACCGCCGTCGGCCGTATTCGTCTCGATCGTGAACGAGAAGTACGGCGAGCGGTCGGTCGTCCCCGAGACCCGGTAGCTGCAGTCGTCGCGGACCGGCGCCGTGAGATAGAGCGCGTCGGGATTGTCGCCGAGCATCTTGCGGGTGCGGGTGACGATCGGCCGGAAGATCGGCCGCTCGGGGTCGCTGTCGAACATCAGCAGGCAGGCGCCCTCGATCGTGTGCATCACCGAACGGAACCCGTCGGGCAGGTCGCCGAACGCCTCGGCGCCCCACTCGTCGCCGAGGTACCGCTCCTCCACCTCGTGGAGCAGCGCGAGGAACTCACGGAACGCAGTCCGCGACTCGGACGCTTGGCTCATGGCGCGACTCCAGGGCTCGTCGGGGCGACGCCGTGCCTATCGCCCCGATCGCCCGGCGCGCAACTACTCCGGCGCAACTACCCCGGCGTGCTCGGCGCGCCGGACGCACCGGGCAACGACGTACCGGGCATCGGGGCAAGCTCGGGCAGCGTGAACCCGACACAGGCGCCGCCACCGTCGCGGGGCACCGCGAAGACCTCGCCCCCGTGGGCGAGGACGATGTCGTGCACGATCGAAAGGCCGAGCCCGGAGCCGGGACGGCTGCGAGCGGCCGGGGTCCGATAGAAGCGGTCGAAGATGCGGCCACGATCCTCGGGAGCGATGCCCGGCCCGCGGTCGAGGACCTCCACCCGTCCGTTCGCGACACGAACGTCGAGCGGACCCTGGCCCTCGTCGAACTTCGCGGCGTTGTCGAGCAGGTTCCCGATCGCGCGTTCGAGCGCGAGCGGGCGAACGCGCCGCACCGTTGCATCGGCATCGACGCGAACCTCTCGCCCCGTGCGGCGACGCACTCGCGCCGCGACACGTTCGACGACCTCGGCGAGACCGACCGCCTCGACAGGCTCCTCGCCGCGTTGATCGGTCGCGAGTTCAACGAGCTCGTTCACGAGCTCGGTGAGTTCGCGGGTCTCACCGTCGAGATCTTCGAGGAGCCGCGTTCGTTGCTCCTCGCTCAACTGCTCGAATCGCCGTGCAACCGAGACGTTCGTCCGCAGGCTCGTCAGCGGCGTCCGCAGCTCGTGACCCGCGTCGTGGATCAGTCGCTGTTGGTCGTCGCGCGAGCGCGCCAACGCGCCGAGCATCGCGTCGAGCGCGCCACCGAGTCGTGCCGTCTCGTCGCGGCCGCCGACCGGGACCTTCACATCGAGTCGCCCCGACCGCCGGACCTCGTCGGCCGCCGCAGTGAGCAGCAACAGACGGCGGGTCATCCGACGGGCGAGCCACCACCCGACGAGCGCCGCGACCACGACGGCGGCGGCGACCGCGGTCAACGTCCGACGCAACAAGCCGTCGAGCAGGCGATGCGTCTCCTCGAGATTGCGTGCCACCTGGACGGCACCGCCCGAGACGCCCTGGGTCAGCATCCGGTAGGGGTCGTCGCCGACGGACACGTCGCGTCGCACCGAGGTCGACGTGCTCCCCGCGGCGAGCGCCCGCTCTCGATCGCCGACCGGGAGCTCGTGCTCGCCGGGATCGAGAACGATGGCCCCCGACGCGTCGATCGCCTGGACGATCACCTGCTCGGTTCCGCCCGGCGTTCGCAGCGAGTCGTCGCCCGACCCTCCGAACCGAGCCTCGTCGCGTTCGTGTTCGAGCCGCGCGACCACCTCGGCCATCGCTCGGTCCAACGACGCGTCGATCTCGTCGCGCAACTGATCACTCGTCGCGAAGTAACTCCATGCGCCGATCGCAACCGACGCGCCGACCGTGACCACCACGATCGCCGCGACGATCTTCACTCGCAAGTTCATGGCTTCACCCGCAAAGTCATGGTTCGCGCACCGTGTAGCCGACTCCACGTACCGTGTGGATCAGCTTCGGTTCGCCTTCCAACTCCACCTTGCGTCGCAGATAGCTGACGTACACCGCGAGGTTCTTGGAATCCGGCCCGAAGTCGTAGCCCCAGATTCGGTCGTAGATCGTGCCGTGCTCGAGCACCACGCCGGCGTTCTCGACCAACAGCTCCAACAGGTCGAACTCGGTCTTCGACAGCTCGATCTCGCGCTCTCCCCGCCACACGCGCCGCGCTGCACCATCGACCCGCAGGTCGCCGACCGAGAGCACCGACCGCGCGCTCCCGGGCTCGTCTTCGACCGACTCCAGCCGCGGGCGGCGCAACAGCGCACGGATGCGCGCGAGCAACTCGTCGAGCTCGAACGGTTTCGGGAGGTAGTCGTCGGCGCCCGCATCGAGCCCGGCGACGCGATCGGCGGTCTCGGTCCGGGCCGTGAGCATGAGGATCGGCGTGGCGATCCGTTCGGCGCGCAACACCCGACAGGCCGTGATGCCGTCGATGCTCGGCATCATGAGGTCGAGCACGATCACGTCGGGCGGCGCGACGCGCACGGCGTCGAGGGCAGCAGCGCCGTCGCCGACGAGCACGACGTCGTAGCCGTCGAGGTCGAGCGCGCGACCGATCGACTCACGGATCGCACGGTCGTCGTCGGCAACGAGCACGCGGAAACTCACACGCCCATCATCGCCCACTCGGGTGAGAGTTCGGTGAGATACCCGAGGGTGCTCAGCCGGGAAAGCGCGTATAGGTGTCGACGATCGCCAACCCGAACTCCGCCGGCGCCGGACGATCAGTCCGCAACACCTCGCGCGAACGGAGGTCGGCCTCGATCGTGTCGAGGATCCGATCCAAGGTGAGGTCGTCGCCGTGCTCCGCCCAGCGACGCCGATCGGCGTCGTCGACGAAGCAGTAGCCCTTCCAGCTCACCGAGAAACGGATGCTCGCGGGATCGATCTCGGCGACCACCGCGTCGCCGTCGCGCAGTTGCCACCGCGCGCCGGGGTGCAGCCGCATCCCGGGCCGCGCCGACCGGATCGCGGTGTCGTCGCCGGCGACCCGATCGACGCCGTGGAAGACCGTGTCGGTGTCGAGCACGAGCGCAGTGTCGTGGCGGGGTGCGACCTCGACCCGCGGCCCGTCGGGGCCCTCGGGGTACGTGACGAGCGCGCCGCTCTCGCCAGGGCCGAAGAACGACACGCCGGTCGCGATCGGCATCCGCCAGCGATCGAAGAGTCCCGAATGGTGCATCGCGACGACCAACCACTGCGGCGTCACGGTGCGGTTCGCGCCTCGGAACTCGGGGACGTCGGTGTGGATCGCGAGTTCCTGCCCGGGCAGGTAGAGGTTGGCGAACACGATCGCAGGAACGACGAGTTCGCGACCGTGGATCGAGCGGGCGGCGGCCGCGAGGCCCTCGTGGTGGAGGAAGGGTTCGATCCCGGGCGCGGTGATCTCGTCGCCGTAGGCGTAGGTCTCCCGGAAGTAGTTGGTGCGGGCCGCGACCGTCCCGACCGGCTCACCGTTGCCGTGCCGGAGGTGGTTGCGGATGGCGTCGATCCGTTGGGGGAGCTCGGGCGCGTACCCGGTGTCGTGGCCCTCGTTCGAGTACATGCCGTAGGGTCCGAATGCGTCGCGCACCCGCAACATCGATTCGGCTCCCTCCGCACCGAGCAGGGGGTCGAGCAGGATCGCCATGCGCGCAGCCTGCCAGATCCGGTCGCACCCGGCCATCATCCGCCGGTCATCTCACCGAGGAGCACCATGACACTGCGAGTCGTCGGCGCCGGCGTCGGCCGAACCGGAACTCACTCACTCAAGGTCGCACTCGAACAGCTCCTCGGCGGCACCTGCCACCACATGATGGAGGTGTTCGGTCGACCTCACGAGGTACCCGTCTGGCAGGCCGCCGCCGATGGGCAGATGCCCGACTGGCACGACTTCCTCGGCGACTTCACCGCGGCCGTCGATTGGCCGAGCGCGGCGTACTGGCCCGAACTCGCCGAGGCGTATCCCGACGCGATCGTGTTGTTGTCGGTCCGCAGCCCCGAGGCGTGGTGGAAGAGCGCGAACGACACGATCTTCAACGCGTTCCGCGACACCGAGTCGGTCGCGCTCGACGAGATCGACGACCCGTGGAAGCGCATGGTCACCACGATGTTGCGCAACCGCTTCGGCGAGGGGTTCGACGCCACGACGATGCAGGCCGCCTACGCCGCGCACAACCAGCGGGCGCGCGACACCATCGACCCGGCCCGACTCGTCGAGTGGACCGCGACCGACGGCTGGGAACCGATCTGTGCCGCGCTCGGTGTTCCCGTCCCCGACGAGCCGTTCCCGCTCACGAACACGACCGACGACTTCCGCGAGCGAATGGGCCTCGGGCCGCTGTAGATCGGGTGATCGGGGCCCGGCCGTTCGGGCTCAGGCCGCCCCGGAGTCGGCACCAAGCGGACCGACCGGACCGAACGGACCCGGGCCGAAGACCCGGGCGGCGAACCGGTCGGCCATCCGCGCGTAGCCGCCGGGGTTCGGATGGAGATCGTCGGGCAGATCGCCGGCGTCGGCGGCGCCGAACAACTCGAGCCCGTCGAGGTAGAACAACTGCGAGTCGCCCGCGGCGCGGCGCGCCGCCACGAACTCCTCGAGCACGGCACGGACTCGCCGCAGTGTGAGGCTTCCTTCGCGAAGCGCGCGCGGGCCTTCGATGACTGCGAACTTGCGATCCGCGGTCGGCAAGGTCGGGCCCGGATGATCTTCGGCGCTCGGGCAGAAGATCGGTGACACCACGAGGAACGGCGTGTCGGGGCACTGCTCGCGGATCGTGTCGACGAATCCGTGCAGCGCGGGACGGAAGATCCGTTCCTTCATCGAGTCCATGTTGATGACGTTGATGCCGACCTTGAGGCTGATGAGATCGGCGTCGAGGTCGCGCATGGCGCGCGCGACGTAGGGGTCGAGGTGACATTGACCGGCCAGCGCGAGGTTGATGAGGTCGACACCACCCTGCCGGGCGGCGAGCGCCGGCCACGTCTCGGTCGGTGCGGTCACCTCCATGCAGTGGCTGATCGAACTTCCGTGATGCACCCAGCGACGCGCGCCGCTCGGAACGCACGCCTCGACGCGGGCACCGTCGGCAACCCGGAGCGCGAGGATCTCGACCGCGGCCGACGTCGGGAGCCAGAGTTCGACCTCGTGCAGCCCGCTCCCGAGATCGTCCCAACGCGCCGTGATCGGGTCGCCGGGCTCGATGCCGACCACCGCGCGCGTCATCATGTCGAGGACGATGACCGTTCCGCCGTCGGTGGCGAACGGACGAACCTCGCCATCGACGACCAGGTCGTAGCCGTGCACGCGCCGCGGCTCGTTCTCGCCCCGAAACGACGTCGGCACGACGACGAGTTCCACCCACGGCGAGTCGGTCGCGAAGACGAGGCGGACACCCGAGGGCATCCGCACCATCGCCTCGACGAACAGGTCGGGGATCTGCGCGCGCGTCCAGTCGGGGAGCCGGCGCGGCGAGACGCCGGCATCGCCGTGATCGAAGCCGAGGGCGTTGCGCCACTCGACCACCCCGCCGACGAGTTGCAGTTCCTGGGCCATCGTCGTGCTCCTAGAGGTCGGTGAGCGGGCGGCGGTCGGAGACCTCCGGCTGACGTCCGATGCGCAGCGGGCTGAGCGGCGCGTCGACCAGCAGCGTGCGGTGCACGTGGGCCTGCAGCGCGTGGAGCTTGCTGCGCCAGGCGCACACGCGAGCGTCGTGCTCACACGCCTGCTCGAACGCCGCCCAGGTATCGAAGTCGGGAATCGCCCAGATGACGATCACCTCGTCGTCGCTCATCATCGCGGTACGGAACGCACCCGCGAGGGTGAGGCCGTGCGGTTCGACCACCGCGCGGCCCTCGTCGCGGACCGCGTCGAGAAGGCCGCGTGCGCCGCCGGGCGGCAACTTCACGGTCTCGTGCGCGTACACGTCGCCGCGGATCCCCGCCGCGTTGCACTCGGCGATGGTCGGGCTCCATGGCTCGGGCACGAGGATCCGGTCGAATCCGCCGCGACGGAACTCCGCGGCCTGCGCCCACCATTCCGCCAGCAGCGGGTCCTGCAAGGTGGGCCGGCCGAGTTCGTGCGCGAAGTCGGCCGCGAGCCCGTCCCAGCCGTCGATCTCCCAGAGGTTCACGACCTCGGGCCAGCGCCCGGTACTCCCGACGGTCCCCCACACGCCGAAGCAGAGCTGACGCCGTTCCGCTCGCGCCTCTGGGCACCAGTTCGCGGTCATGTGATGCATGTAGCGCGCGCGGTTGTGCCCGCGGATCTCGATGAACTCGTGGATGTAGACCCGATCGTTCGCCACGCCCGGCGACCCTAGAGGATCGCGGTCGACCCCCGTCAGGAGTCCAGCCATTCGGCAAGAACCTCATCCGTGTGCTCGCCGATCTCCGGAGCACGTCGGTGAACGAGTGCGGGTGTCGCGAAGTAGACCCCGTCGACCTCCCGAATCGAACCTCGCGCGCGCACCTGCTCGTCGGCGACGAGGTCGGCGAGATCGTTCACCGACGCGATCGGGATCCGCGCCGCCCGGAAGCGGGCCAACACCGTCGCGCGATCGTGGCGGTGGATCCACGCGGCAACCGCGGCGTCGAGCGCATCGCCCTCGGCCCCCACGCGCTGCGCCGCGAAGCGCCAGCGGTCGCGATCGGCATCGTCGTGGAGGCCGATCACGTCCAGCACCCGGGCGACCTGAGCGTCGGTCGGACCGGAGAGCGCGATCCAGCGATCGTCGGCGGTGCGGTACACGTTGCGGGGCACACCGCCCGCGATGCGCGAGCCGCGTCGGTGTGGTGGGAGCGCCGGGGGCCGCCACGCGACGAGCGCGCTCGACAGCAGCGTGACGATCGGTTCGTACATCGCGATGTCGATGAACGATCCGAGTCCCGGTGCGGTGGCGGCGTTCGGGATTCGGGCGGTCGGTCGCGCGTCGCGTGCGTAGAGCGCGGCAAGGACCTGATTGAGCCCGGCAACCGCGGCGAGGGTGTCGCCGAGTGCGACCGACGGGAGCGTCGGCGGACCGTCGGCGTCACCGTTCAAGTGGGCGAAGCCGCCGAACGCCTCGACGATCGAACCGTTGCCGGGCACCTCGGCGAGCGGACCGCTCGCGCCGAAGGCCGTGACCGACACGTAGACGACCCGCGGGTTGCGGGCGGCGAGGTCGACGTACGACCACCCCCGAGCGGCGAGCCGGTCCTGCGGTTGATTGACGACGACGACGTCGGCGACGGCGGCGAGGTCCGCGACGCGCGCGTCGGACGCGACGACCGATCGCTTGTTGCGTGCCGCGAGCGTCCACGCGACCCCGCGACCGTCGCGGGTCTCACCGACGCGGCGCAGATCGTCGCCCGCCGCCGGTTCCGCGGTGACGACGTCGGCGCCGAGATCGCCGAGCATCGCCGCGAGCAACGGCGCGGGGAACAGATTCGCGAGGTCGAGTACCCGCAGCCCTGACAACGCGCCGTCCATCGACCCTCCTCCCCCCAGCCTTCGTTGAGCGGTCCGGCGTGCATTATGCGCCGGACCGCTCAACGAAGGGGGCGGTCCTCGTAGGATGCGGCCCATGGTGGCCATCACCGACGACGGGGTCGCGGCCCTGCGTCGCCGCATCGGCGTCGCGCAGCCCCACCCGCAGCCGCCGCACTACCGCTTCCCCAACGAAGATGCGTTCCGCCACGTCGCCGAGGCCTACGGCGACGACAATCCCCTGTGGTCCGATCCCGCCCACGCCGCGAGGAGCCGCTGGGGCGGACCGATCGCTCCGCCGCACCTCAACGGTGGCGACACCATGATCGGCGAGAACGAGGTCGACGTGCTCGACGCCGACACCCGCGACCTGCTGCGCGGCGACCCCATCCGCGGCGCGCACGCGTACTACGCAGGAAGCTTTCGCGAGTGGTGGGAACCCCTGCGCCCGGGCATGCGCGTCGGCCGGCGCAATGCCCTGGTCGGCGTGCACGACAAGGTGAGTGACTTCGCGTCTCGCGCGGTGCACGAGTGGACCGGCGAGGTATTCGCGGCCACGGCACCGCGGCCGCTCGCGCTCAACGCCCAGTACCGGCTGATGATCCGGACCGAACGTGACGCGGCGGAGGCCCGCGGGAAGTACGACACGATCGAGATCCGCCCGTACACCGACGACGAGTTGGCGCGCATCGACGATGCCTACGCCCACGAAGTCGACCGCCGACGCGGCGCCGACCCCCGCTGGTGGGAAGACGTCGAAGTGGGCGACGAGATCGGGCCGATCGTGAAAGGACCGCTCCGGGTCACCGACATGGTGTGTTGGCACGTCGGCGTCGGCATGGGGCTCTATGGCGTGAAGGCGCTGCGACTCGGGTACGAGCAGCGCCGCCGCGTCCCGAAGTTCTTCCGACCCGACGACCTCAACATCGCCGACGTCCAGCAGCGCGTCCACTGGGACGCCGAGTGGGCACGCCGCGCCGGCAACCCCGCGATCTACGACTACGGGCGCATGCGCGAGACCTGGCTGATCCACCTCTGCACCGACTGGATGGGTGACGACGCCTGGCTGTGGAAGCTCGACTGCGAGTTCCGACGGTTCAACTACGTCGGCGACACCCACTGGATGCGGGGCCGCGTGACGCGTCGCTACCTCGCCGACGGTGAGCGACCGGCGGTCGACCTCGACGTCTGGGGCGAGAACCAACGCGGCGAGACGACGACGCCGGGACACGCGACGATCCTGCTCCCGAGCCGCGAACACGGCGCGGTTCGCCTCCCCGAACCACCGGGGCGCGCGACGGGTTGCGCCGACCTGCTGTGCGCGCTCGTCGATCGATTCGCGGAGCAGCGATGATCCGGCGCGTCGGCGGCAACCTCGGTCACCGCGCCGGCGACACCGGCGACGTCGCCGAGGCCGCCATCGCGCTCGAACGCGACGGCTACGCCGTGCTGCGCGCCGTGTTCACCCCCACCGAGGTCGCAGAACTCGCTGCCGAGATGGAACAGGCATTCGCGGAGCGCGACGCCGAACGCGGGCGCTCCGATCGCGACGAGTTCCGCTACCAGATGCTCAACTACGGCGCGGCATCGCTCCGCGCGATCGCGCACCCTGAGATCCTCGCCGCGATCGAGCCGCTCCTCGGCGAGGACTGCCACGTGATCGCGAACACGGCGTGGCGGAACCCACCCGACTTCCGCGGCGGGCCGTGGCACTGCGATGCCGGACCGCACGTCCCGCGCCCCGCCGACGTCGCTTGGGACGATCGCATCCCCTACCCGGTCTTCGCGATCGGCGCCCACCTCTTGTTGCGCGAGTGCGACGTCGTCGACGGCCCGACCGCCGTCGTCCCCGGCTCGCACCGATCGGGGCGGATCCCCGACTACGCACGCGTCGACGAGCCCGACTTCGGATACGAGGGCCGCACGCCGGTGCTGCTCACCGGCGCGGCCGGCGATGTCGCGCTGTTCGTCTCCGACGTCTGGCACCGTGGGATGCCCGCAGGCGCCGGTGGCCGCGGGCGCCGCTTCTTGCAGTGTCACTACGGACGCCGCGACCTCGCCCAGCGGATCCGCCCGACCGCCGAGGTGCACCACCTCACCGACGACGCCGTCGCCCGCGCGGACTCACCGCGGCTGCGCACGCTCGTCGGCCTGCACGACCCGTACTTCTACGACGGCTGACCCCCGACACCCGTCACGGATCGGCCACGACGGGCGGCGGATCGCCGGCACCGGCACCGGCACCGTCGTGGGCGAGGTGCGCGAGCAGCGCCGCGCTGATCTCGCCCAGCGCGTCGCGCTGTGCCGGCGACAACGGATCCAACAACGCCGCCCGCACCGCCTCCACGTGACCGGGCGCGGCCGCCGCGAGCGCCGCGAACCCCGCGTCGGTGAGCGCCGCCACCGTGCCCCGTTTGTCGCTCGGACACTCGCGCCGCACGACCCAGCCCTGGGTCTCGAGCCGCGCGACGGCGTGGGAGAGGCGGCTCCGCGACGACAGGGTCGCGTCGGCGAGTTCGCTCATGCGCAGCGCTCGCCCGTCGGCCTCCGAGAGCCGCACGAGGATCTCGTAGTCCGCGTGCGACAGGCCCGAATCGGCGGCGAGCTGGCGGTCGAGCCGCTCGAACAGCAGGCGATGGACCTCGAGGAACGCGCGCCAGGCGCGCTGCTCGTCGCGGGTCAACCATCGGGTCATGCACCGAACCTAGGGGAATCTTGTTGACACTTCAACTATTGGTTGGTACAGTGCTCAATAGTTGAACTCTCAACCACTGTCCCCCGGGCAACGCCGACCCAAGGAGCACCGACATGACCACCACCGAAACCACGACCGCGGCCAGGATCGGCACGATCGCCGACCTCGCCGCAGGAACCTGGATCATCGACGCCGGCCATTCGCACGTCGGCTTCAGCGTCCGGCACCTCGCGGTGAGCAAGGTCCGCGGCCACTTCACCTCGTTCGCCGGCACACTGACCATCGCCGAGGACCCCCTCGCGTCGTCGGTCGAAGCCACGATCGATGTCGCGAGCATCGACACCCGCGACGAGGCGCGCGACCACCACCTGCGGACCAGCGACTTCTTCGCCGTCGAGGAGTTCCCGACCCTCGAATTCCGCTCCACCGGAGTGCGGACCGCCGGCAACGACTACGTGATCACCGGCGACCTCACGTTGCGGGGGATCACGCGGACGGTCGAGCTCGCGCTCGAGTTCCACGGCGTGAGCGCCGACCCCTGGGGCGGCACGCGTGCCGGCTTCACCGCCGAGACCAAGATCGACCGCAAGGACTTCGGTGTGAACTGGAACGCACCGATCGACGGTGGCGGTGTGGTCGTGGGTGAGAAGGTCACGATCACCCTCGAGATCGAAGCCGTCCGCGAGACTGCCTGAACCGCGGTTCCGACCCACCCGAACACTCGATCCAGGAGGGCCGCGATGCAGGTGCGAGAACTCGGACACGTCGTGCTCTACGTGCGCGACCTGGCGGCCTCACGCCGCTTCTACGGCGAGGTGCTCGGCTTCCCCGAGATCACCGGCGGCCGCCCGATCGCCTTCCCCGCCGCAGCGTTCACGACCGGCCGGACCCACCACGAGCTGTTGCTCATCGAGGTCGGGCCCGACGCGGCGCCGCTCCCCCACGGGCGCCGCGTCGGGATGTACCACATCGGTCTCAAGATCGGCGACGACGACCAGGAACTCCGCGACGCGATCGTCGACCTGCGCGACCACGGCGTCGAGGTCGTCGGGACCGCGGATCACCACGTGTCGCACAGCGTCTACCTCGCCGACCCCGACGGCAACGAGATCGAGTTGTACGTCGACGTGCCGGGTGCCGACTGGCGGTCGGATCCGAACCTCGTGATGCAACCGACGCGACCACTCCATCTCTGAGGCGGTGACGACGATGGTTCCCGAACTCCCCGCACTCTCGAGGCCGGCATCCGTATCGAGACGAGCGATCGGCGAGTTCGCCGTCAAGGGTCACACGGTCGTGCGTCAGCTCGTGACAGCCGACGAGCTCGCTCCGTTTCGCGCCGCGATCGAGTCCGAGATCGAGCGGTGGGCCGCGACCGCGCCGCCGCTCGCCGATCGCGACACCTACCACCGCGCGTTCGTGCAGGTCCCCAACCTCTGGACCCGCGACGAGACCGTGCGTCGGTTCGTGTTCGCGCCGCGGTTCGCGAGTGTCGCCGCCGAATTGCTCGGGGTCGATGCGGTGCGCCTCTACCACGACCAAGCGCTGTGCAAGGAGGCCGGCGGCGGCGCGACCCCGTGGCATCAGGATCAGCGTTACTGGCCGCTCGACACCGACAAGACGATCACGATGTGGATGCCGCTCGTCGACGTGCCGGCGGAGG
>SXGT01556509.1_pt1 | contig 16539 bp, 16 predicted proteins | sample 3176221 | NCBI WGS metagenome assembly SXGT01 (sample SAMN11356862, study PRJNA531348) | freshwater metagenome | isolation source: freshwater sample F1-120 | place: China: Fuxian Lake, Yuxi | collected 2017-12-25 | reverse complement strand
GGGAGTACGGCTAATGGTATCCATGAACAGCCGTATGCTGAGCCATTAATCCGTCGAGCAGTTGAAAAATCTTTGGCGGCGACAGGTATTGCGGCTGAGGTGATTGCGCATCCACGTTTGCCGGGTGCGTTGCGCGTACGGTATAAATTACCCAAAGAATTGCCTTTGGTGAGTATGATTATTCCCACACGTAACGGATTTTCTTTATTAAAACGTTGTGTGGATAGTATTTTAGATCGAACCGATTATACGAACTTTGAAATTATTATTGTTGATAATGGCAGTGACGATTGGATTGCGCAACGCTACTTGGATTATCTGAAAAATGACGCACGCATCACGGTCCTGCATGACGATAGCCCGTTTAATTATGCCGCTCTTAATAATAAAGCGGCGGCTATAGCGAAGGGGGAGTTGCTGGCGTTACTCAATAACGATTTAGAAGTGATTAACAGTGATTGGTTGTCTGAAATGGTGAGTATTGCTGTGCACCCTGAAGTCGGTGCAGTAGGCGCTAAGCTCTACTACCCCAATGATCTTATTCAACATGCTGGTGTAATTGTAGGTTTAGGAGGAGTTGCCGGGCATTCACATAAACATTTTCCGCGTGATAATCCAGGATATTGTGGGCGCTTGTTATTGACACAAAATTTATCCGCGGTCACTGCAGCTTGTTTGGTGCTACGCAAATCGGTGTTTGAACGCGTTCAAGGTTTGGATGCCGAAAATCTTAAAGTTGCATTTAATGATGTGGATTTTTGCTTAAGAATTAAAGAAGCTGGCTTTTGGAATGTTTGGACCCCTTATGCGGAATTGTATCACTATGAATCTGCTACCCGTGGCTATGAAGATACCCCAGAAAAACAAGCCCGCTTTACCGCAGAGGTGGACTATATGAAGCAGCGTTGGGGAGCATCCTTATTGATTGACCCGGCCTATAATCCAAATTTAACCTTGGATAGAGAGGATTTTTCATTTTCGTTCCCACCAAGAGTGTAATGTGTTTTTATTGGGGTATCAGTTGTGAATGCACTTTAGGCTAAGGCTGATGCATGCGTGTTAAGCTGCATATTTCTGTGGTGGTGTTTCATCCAGACCTGCATTTACTTGAGCAAACCTTACAAACGCTTTGGCGTGCCGCCGAGCACGCTCAAGCTGTGGGTGCCTTGACTAATTGTGTATTAACCTTAGTCGATAATTCCGTCACCTCAGATTCCGTCCGGTTGTCTAGTTTGTTAGCAAAATGCTGGCCGGAGTTTGCAGAGTTAATCTCGAATACTGAAAATACTGGCTATGGGCGAGGACATAATCGGGTACTTGCACATAAGGCCGATTATTATTTAGTAATCAATCCCGATGTTCAGGTGGATGAGCACGCCTTAGCTGCCGCTGTTGCATGTATGCAAACTTATCCGCAAGTGGGCATGGTCACCCCCTTGTGTTTTGGTCCAGATGGACAGCAAGAATATCTGTGCAAAGCCTATCCCACGGTGTTTACGTTATTCTTGCGTGGTTTTGCGCCTAAGTATTTCAGTCGATTTTTTCAGCAATATCTGGCACGCTATGAGCTGCGTGACCGTATGCAAACTGCTCCCCATACTGATGTAATGATCGCGAGCGGCTGTTTTATGTTTCTACGCCATGCAGCGGTCAAAGATATTCAAGGCTTTAATCCCGCCTTTTTTCTATATTTTGAAGATTTTGATCTTTCCTTACGTTTGCGACAACATTGGCAAATACTATTTGCGCCCAGCGTTAAAATCGTGCATTTTGGAGGGCATAGCGCTAAAAAGGGCTGGCGACATATTCTTATGTTTGTGTCTTCCGCTTGGCAATTCTTTAATTTTCATGGTTGGCGTTGGTATTAGTCGTTGAGTAACTTACACGTATTAGTCACGGGTGCCAATGGCTTTGTCGGTCAGGCATTATGTGCAAAATTACAGGCCTGTGGCTGCCAAGTCACCGCAGCGGTGCGTCAGTCAGCACCTACAGCAGCGGTCTTTGGGGTCAATTATGTGCAAATTGCGAACATTGATGCGCACACTGATTGGCAGCAGGCATTGAGTGGCGTTGATGTCGTTGTGCATTTAGCTGCACGCGTGCATGTCATGCAGGAAACGGTTTCCGATCCATTAGGCGCTTTTCGCGAAGTCAATGTAGCTGGGACTCAAAACCTAGCACGGCAAGCAGCACAAGCTGGTGTTAAGCGATTTATATTTTTAAGTTCCATCAAAGTGTTGGGCGAGGGCGGGGCATTGTTAAATGCTGACTCGCCAGTCGAAGCGCAAGATGCTTATGCGGCGTCTAAATGGGAGGCTGAACAATGTTTGTGGGATATTGCGCGGCATACTGGCATGGAAGTAGTGATTATGCGTCCCCCTTTAATTTACGGACCTGGAGTCAAAGGTAATTTTTTACGTTTGCTCTCTTTGGTAAAATCCGGGCTGCCTTTGCCGTTGGCAAGCGTGCAGAATTTACGCACTTTATTAAGTCTAGAGAATTGTTGCAGCCTTATTTGGCGAGCGTTAGAGCATCCAGCTGCTGCTGGGCAGACCTTGCTGTTAGGGGATCTTGAAGCAATTTCTACGCCGCAACTTTTGCAAACTTTGGCGGATGCACTAGGCGTTAAATTACGACTTTGGCCATTTCCAGTGGTAGGCTTGAAGCTGATTGCGCAATTACTGGGGAAACGCGCAGAAGTCGATCGCTTATGTGATTCTTTGCAAATAAATGCGCAAAGGACCTATGCGCTGTTGGAGTGGCAACCGCCATTATCCGTGCGCGAAGCTATTAAACTCAGTGTGCAGGCTCAATAGGGGGGGTGCATGGTCAAAACTGACGCGCAATTATTAAGCAAACGCAGATTTTCTAGGCAGCTATGTAATTCTGTAGCGCTAGCCAAAAATACAGCAAATACAACCTAACCTGGATCTAGGTAGACGCAATCGATGTCGCTTTTTGTCATAACCCTTTTTCAATGTGGCTTCACTGTAATCCTGGTTGGGCTGATTAGACGCTATGCTCAGCAACATTTATTGGATGCCCCCAATGCACGGAGTTCGCATAGTATTCCGACGCCTCGCGGGGGAGGGCTGGGGAGTGTGCTGGCCTATGTGTTACTTGGAGGATATTATTTTTTTACCCAGCAGATAAATTTACAGTACTTCGCTAGTCTAATCATTGGGTTGGCGATTGCGGGTGTGGGATTTATGGATGATCATCGGCATGTGCCAGCACGCTGGAGGATGCTGGTGCAGTTAGCTGCCAGTTCCGCAGCGGTTTATTGCCTACCTGCGCCGGAGTTTATTTTCACAGCGTGGTTGGGGTATGGTGTTGCGGTGCTCTTTATCACGTGGTGTATTAATTTATTTAATTTCATGGATGGTATTGACGGCATTGCAGGGGTTGAGGCCGTTTTTGTTGCCAGTATATTGGGATATTTACTGTGGCACACTAATACCCCGCTCGCGTTATTATCTATAAGTTTAGCGAGTGTTAGTATAGGATTTTTAGTGTGGAATTGGCCGCCCGCTAAAATTTTTATGGGCGATGTTGGCAGTGGTTATCTCGGTTTTATCTTGGGGGTGTTGATTCTACTAGCCGCCCAGACTGATTTGGCAATAGGTTGTGCAGGCTTGATTGCATTTGCTGTGTTTGTGGTGGATGCAACCCTGACTTTAGTGCAACGTATCGTCAGTGGGCAAAAATTTTATCAAGCGCATTGTTCTCATGCCTATCAACACGCGGCTAAACGTTATGGTCATCTCAAAGTGATTGCGGTAGTCTGTGGCATAAATATTTTATTTTTATTTCCGTTGGCAATGCTGGCAAGTTATTATCCTAAGTTTGCTTGGGTGTACTTGCTGATTGCATATTTGCCACTCATCGGGTTAGCATACGGATTTCGAGCAGGACGAATGCACGGATAATAGCTCGATAGGAAGGTGTGTATCAGTTGAATCCTGGGATTTGATCAAGCACAAATGCAATATCGCAATTTGAGTAAGCTTAATGTTTCAGGGCTTTGAGTGTTTTACTGTGGGCTGCAGATCGTACTTCTCTACCCAGAGTTTGAAATGAGGCGTTTATAGAGTAAGTCATTATTGCGCGAAGGTAGTCACCATGCTGAATGCGTTTGCTTTTTCCAGTACGGTGCCAAAAAAATAAATGCCTGGAATAGATACGGGTATTCTATGTGGTTTAGGTTAAGCAATTGGTGTAGGTCTAACCAATTTTTTAAGTTTTTTGGGTTCGTAATCTGGGTTCTAGGTTGCGACATCGCTCGGATGCTGCTTTAGCAGGTCCTAAGGTTTAGTTTTACATGAAAATCAAATTTCGTTCGCGTACGACTATTTTTATTCATGACTTAATCATGGTCTTATTGGCTTGGTGGGCCGCGTATTGGTTGAGATTTAACTTTGCTATACCAGATGATTTTGTTGTCAGTGCCTGGCAGTTGCAATTTTTTGTCGCAGCGTCGCAGTCAACCATCTTTTGGTTGCTGGGTTTGTATCGGGGTATTTGGCGCTTTTCTTCTTTACCTGATTTATTTCGTATTTTAAAAGCCGTTTTGGTCGGGGTCGTATTTATCGGCTTGAGTTTATTCTTCTATGATCGTCTTGCTGGAGTGCCAGGGGCGGTTTTAGTGCTATACGTATTTTTATCGTTGGTGTTTGTCAGTGTGCCGCGCTTTTGTTATCGCTTTTGGAAAGAAAGTGTTTTAAAAGAATCTGACGGGCAGCGCGCCTTGATAGTGGGGGCGGGCGTTGCAGGTGAGATGTTGGTCAGAGATCTGCAAGGCGATCATACGTCTAAATTTATCCCCATTGCTTTTGTTGATGATAATTTGACTAAGCGTCGCTGTGAAATTCGTGGTGTGCGTGTCTTGGGGCAAGTCGCTGATATTGCACGTTTGGTTGATGAGTTAAATATAGCGGTCGTGCTGATTGCTATTCCCTCAGCCACTGATGCGCAAATGCGGGTCATTGTTAACCATTGTGAACGTTGCCATATACCGTTTTTGACCCTGCCATCACTCAAGGAAATGTTGAGTTGTCAGGTTTCTGGAGGGACGTTACGTGATGTTTCGATTAAAGATATTTTAGGGCGGGAGCCAATCCGTTTAAATTGGACGGCGATTTCTGAAAGTCTGAAAGATAAATGTATTTTAGTGACGGGCGGAGGTGGCTCCATCGGTTCGGAATTGTGTAAACAAGTGGCGCGGATTAATCCCCGGTTGTTAATTATTTATGATCAATCCGAGTTCAATTTATTCCGTTTGGATACCGAGCTCAAAAGTGTTTTTCCGCTGCTTAATTATGAGGCAGTTCTTGGGGATGTGACCGATAAGGCCGCGGTTGAGCGCTGTTTTCAGCGCTACCGCCCGGATGTGGTGTTTCATGCGGCTGCCTATAAGCACGTGCCATTATTGGAAAAACAGATTCAGCAAGCGGTGGCTAATAATATTTTGGGTACCCGCATTGTTGCTGAAGCTGCGATAGCTGCAGAAGTTGATCGCTTTGTGCTAATTTCAACTGATAAAGCGGTGAATCCTGAAAATGTGATGGGGGCCACTAAGCGTGCCGCAGAAATGTTGTGTCAACATTTGAATAATTGTCATAGCACACGTTTTATGACGGTGCGTTTTGGAAATGTGCTAGATTCAGCAGGCAGTGTGGTGCCTGTTTTTAGAGATCAAATTAAAGCGGGTGGGCCTGTTACCGTTACGCATCGTGAAGTCAGTCGTTATTTTATGACCATCCCTGAGGCGTGTCAGTTGATCATGAAAGCGGAGACTATTGGTAAAGGCGGGGAGATCTTTGTTTTAGATATGGGGGAACCGGTCAAAATTGCTTATCTGGCCGAGCAGATGATTTTATTAAGTGGTAAGCAGCCCAATGTGGATATTGCCATAGAGTATATCGGCTTACGTCCAGGTGAAAAAATGCATGAAGAGTTGTTTTATAAGAATGAAGCCTTGATGGGGACGGGCTATGAAAAACTGTTACTCGCTAAAGCGCCTGAATATGACAGCGAAGTCTTTTGGGCGGCATTAAATCAATTATTGGCTGTGTGTGCTGAAAGTGGTGAGGCTATAGCATTGGAGCGTAATTTATGTCAGGTAGTCCCTGAATTAAAACGGACGCTGTGTAATCACTAAAAAAATGCCCCGACAGATTGCTCTGGCGAGGCGATACAGAATTATATGAGGAGATTCTGTCTAGAGTTAACTTAGGGAGGTATGAAAAAAGTTTAAGCGTTAGCGGTTTAAGCGGACATGTGGTGTCATGTTGCTATAAATTGCCGCTGCAGCGAATAACAGGGTCGAAAAGATAAATTGTGCGGATAGAAAACACCAGATCCCGATTATAAAAATCAAACCAAGCACAATATCTTTGTTATAACTTTGCATTAATATTTCCGTCAAATCGTTTGCGTTGGAGATAACTATACAGAGTATTTTCTCGTAAACAATATGCGCAATATTAAATTCATTGTTTACCATATAGAAATAAATATAATGTCAAGAAAAATTGCGATAAAAATCACAAATATTTTTCTGGGTATAATGTGTTCAGTTTAGGTTTATGTTTTATAACTGTTCTATTGAGCTCTGTTTGATGTGTCTTGATTTTTGGCGTGCTGTTTAAGGTATAGCTTAGGGTTGAATGTCGTATTAATGCTCGCCATAGGCGACATTGTTTTTAATTTGACAATTATGGGTAGGTAAGGCCAGAGATTATGGATAAATTAACCAGTATGAGCGTATTCGTGCGGGTCGCGAAAGCCGGAAGTTTTGCTGGTGGTGCGGGAGATTTGGGAATCTCAAGAGCAATGGCAACCAAGCATATCATGCAGCTAGAAAGTAGTTTAGGGACTCGCTTATTTAATAGAACAACGCGTAGTTTAAGTTTGACCGAAGTGGGCGCATCCTATTTAGAGCGCTGTCAACAAGTGTTGATGGAAATTGAGGAAATGGAATCTGCCGTTACACATATGCAGACCAGTGCGCGTGGCGTATTAAAGATCAGCGCTCCGCCAGTAATCGGCGCTACGCATATTTCAGCCGCTATTGCTGAGTTTTTGCGTATACATACCGATGTCAGTGTTGACTTGGTCTTGCAAAGCCATATTGTCGATGTGATTGAGGATGGTATTGATCTTGCCATACACCTTGGAAATCTGTTTGATACCAGTATGGTGGCACGTAAAATTGCCTCCTCGCCGATGGTGGTGTGTGCTTCACCGAATTATTTACTGCAACATGGTATTCCACAAACTCCTGAGGCATTGGTAGAGCATAGTTGCTTAATTAATTGGGCAATTGAGCCCAGAGATCACTGGCAGTTTAATAGCGAAGATGGCAGTCATTTAATTAAGGTCAATGGTCGGATGCAGTCTAATGTCGCGGATGCTATTCGAGTTGCGGCGATTAATGATATGGGCTTGGTCATGCTGCCTAAATATATTGTAGGTTTAGATATTCAAAAAAACCGATTACAAGTGGTGCTGCAAAATTACACGCGCTTACCTTTGGACGTACATGCGGTGTATCCACACCGAAAATACTTATCAGCTAAAGTACGTATCTTTCTAGAATTTTTGCAGGGGTGGTTGCCATCTCAGGTCGGCATGTCCGGGCGCTGATGCTTTCAGGAAGCGAGATGCAAGCTAAATGGAATGCGCATTATGTAGCATTAGATTTGACGGAGATTACGCGTCAAAGTCAACGCCCTGCTCAGGTTTTAGTTGAAAATGACTTTCTGCTACCTGCGGCGGGTAACGCCTTGGACCTGGCGTGTGGCTTAGGAGCGAGCGCTTTGTTTTTAGCCAAGTGTGGTTTGACGGTGAGCGCTTGGGATATTTCTAACTTTGCCATTAGCAGTTTGCAGGCTCGTGCTGCAGAGCAAGGCTTAGCTATTAATGCTAGAGTGAGTGATATTGATGCCAAAAGTTTTACAGGATTGCATTTTGATGTGATTGTGGTGCAGCATTATTTAGATAGAAAGCTTATTCCGGCTTTAGTTAGTGCCTTAAATCCGGGAGGTTTAGTGTTTTACCAAACATTTACTCAAGCAAAAACTCGTAACCAGGGTCCGAAAAATCCAGACTATTTATTAGCACCCGGGGAGTTATTAACGTTATTTTCGTCATTACAGCTGTGTTTTTATCGAGAATATGCGCGGCTTGGAGATTTAAATAGGGGGTTACGCAATGAGGCACAGTTTATAGGGAGTAAGTCTATCTAGTCTGATCTGTGCAACTAAATTTTAATAAGCTGCGGACTTGATTTGGCTTATCGTGCTATGATGGCGGCTTTTATGTTTTAAAATTTTCTAAAGTTATTAGCCTCTAGCTAGCAACAAGAAACTTGTTAACGCATGATCTATGCACGCTAAAGTGTATTACATCAAAACCAGTTGTTAAATTATCGTTAAGTAAATCCAGTGATACAGAAATTAAGAAATATCGCAATTATTGCACACGTTGACCACGGCAAAACCACGTTGGTTGATAAATTACTTCAGCAGTCCGGCACTTTTGCGGAGCATGAAAAAATCACCGAGCGGGTCATGGATTCCAATGCTATCGAAAAAGAGCGCGGAATTACCATTTTGGCCAAAAATACCGCCTTAGATTGGAATGGATATCATATCAATATCGTAGATACCCCAGGACATGCTGACTTTGGTGGTGAAGTTGAGCGCGTGTTGTCCATGGTCGACTCGGTATTATTATTGGTCGATGCGGTTGATGGGCCGATGCCGCAAACGCGTTTTGTGACCCAAAAAGCCTTTGCCTTAGGTTTAAAGCCAATTGTGGTCATTAACAAAATTGATCGTCCCGGTGCACGTCCTGATTGGGTGGTTGATCAGACCTTTGATCTGTTTGATCGCCTTGGTGCTACCGATGAACAGCTGGATTTTCCAATAGTATACACCTCGGCTATTAATGGCTATGCAGGCTTGGAAAGCGATGTCACTTCAGGTGATATGGGGCCGTTATTTCAAACGATTGTCGACAAAGTGAATCCTCCTGCGGTGGATTTGGAAGGACCGTTCCAAATGCAAGTTTCCAGCTTGGATTTTAATACTTATACGGGCGTTATCGGTATTGGTCGAATTCAGCGTGGTGCGGTGAAATCCAATACCCCTCTCGTGATAGTCAAAGCTGATGGCACGGTACGTACAGGGTTACGTATGCTCAAAGTATTTGGTTTTCATGGTTTGGAACGTGTTGAGGTACCACAGGCGCAAGCGGGAGATATTATTGCGTTTGTCGGGATAGATAAACTGGATATTTCCGATACCTTGTGTCATCCCGATGCGCAAGAGGCGTTACCGCCGTTATCAGTAGACGAACCTACCGTGAGTATGACGTTTCAAGTCAACAACTCGCCTTTTGCAGGTCGTGAAGGCAAGTTTGTAACGTCTAGACAAATTCGTGAGCGTTTAGAGAAAGAATTGCAGCACAACGTCGCGTTACGCGTTGAAGATACTGGGGATCCAGATAAATTTAAAGTTTCTGGTCGTGGCGAGTTGCATTTATCGGTGTTGATCGAAAATATGCGACGCGAAGGTTTTGAGCTCGGTGTTTCTCGACCTGAAGTGATCATCAAAGAAATTGATGGCGTGAAGTCTGAGCCCTTTGAAATGGTGACTATTGAAGTTGAAGAAGAGCATCAAGGGTCTATCATGGAAAAAATGGGGGAGCGTAAAGGCGACCTGCAAAACATGGTACCCGATGGTAAAGGCCGAGTACGTTTGGAATATGTCATGCCGTCGCGAGGCTTAATTGGCTTTCAAACCGAATTTATGACCGCTACGTCAGGTTCAGGTCTTTTGTATCATGTATTTGATCATTACGGTCCGATGAAGTCAGGTGGTGTAGGAACACGTACCCGCGGGGTAATGATTTCTATGGTGGCTGGCAAAGCGGTTGCCTTTGGATTGTTTGGTCTGCAAGAGCGCGGTGACTTATTCCTGACACATGGTGATGAAGTCTATGAAGGCATGTTGGTCGGAATTCATTCACGCTCTAATGATTTGGTGGTCAATCCTACTAAAGCTAAACAGTTAACCAATATGCGTGCTTCAGGCTCCGATGAAGCTTTGACTTTAAGTCCAATTCAAAAAATGACTTTAGAGCAAGCTTTAGAGTTTATTGATGAAGATGAGTTGGTGGAAGTTACGCCAGTCACTATTCGCTTACGCAAAAAATTCTTGACCGAAAATGATCGTAAGCGTGAATCGCGCGCTAGTGGTGCCGCATAAGGCATTAGCGCTAGTCAGCTTGCAGCAACGGGTGTCTTTGGGCGCCCGTTTTGCTATCTGTCTGCTAGCATGGTTAACATTTTTCTAGTGCAGCTAAACGATTGTGCAGGTGTCGAATGCTACCTAAAATTGGCGCTACGGGTATTTATGCTTATTCTTGGAAAATAACAAATATAGACTATGCTTAGCGAGTTACTGAATTTATGCTTATGAAGTGCGCATGAATAAACTATCATTCTGATAATTTATAAATCCATAGTAAAATAAAACTCTCACATTATTAATCTTTATATGTCAGTTATGGCACAACGTAAGGCCGAGGTTCAGCGTGATACGCTCGAGACTCAAATTAGCATCAGCATTAATCTAGATGGCGTAGGCCAAGCAGAATTAAGCACGGGTGTTCCGTTTCTGGATCATATGTTAGACCAAATTGCTCGTCATGGTTTATTTGATCTCACTATTCAAGCACATGGCGACCACCACATTGATGATCATCACACCGTTGAAGATGTAGGTATCACGTTAGGCCAAGCTTTTGCAAAAGCACTGACTGACAAAAAAGGGATCACGCGTTACGGTCATGCTTACATTCCCCTCGATGAAGCATTGTCACGAGTAGTGATTGATTTCTCCGGCAGACCGGGATTGTATTACAATGTCGAATACCCTCGCGCCTTGATTGGTAACTTCGATGTAGATTTATTGCGTGAATTTTTCCAAGGCTTTGTGAATCATGCCGGGGTCAGTTTGCATATCGATAATTTGAAGGGTCTGAATGCGCACCACATTGCTGAAACAATTTTTAAAGCTATGGGACGTGCATTACGTATGGCAGTCGCAGTCGATTCCAGAATGGCAGGTATTATGCCTTCCACCAAAGGTAGTCTCTAACCTAAATTGTAAAGCTAAGGTCTGATATTCGAATGCAACGTTACTCAACACCTTAACTTTTTTCTAAAACTGAATCTAAATTTTATGTCTTCTGTTGCTATTGTTGATTATGGAATGGGTAACTTGCATTCCATTGCTAAGGCTTTGCAGTTCGCTGATGATCGCACCCGGGTCATGGTCACTGCCGATGCAAACACTATACTGGCGGCAGATCGGGTTGTTTTTCCGGGTGTTGGTGCTATGCGTGATTGTATGCAAGCCTTACGAACTTTAGGTTTAGATGAGGTATTACATACTGTTGCCCGCACAAAACCCTTGCTTGGAATTTGTTTGGGCATGCAGGCACTGTTAACTGAAAGTGCTGAAAATGATCAGGTGTCTTGCTTAAATATCGTCAAGGGGCAAGTGGTGCGTTTTGCCGCTGATTTGCAAGATCAACACGGTCAAGCCTTAAAAATACCCCATATGGGCTGGAATCAGGTGCATTATGAGAGTCATCCTTTATGGCACAATATCCAGCAAGATAGCCGTTTTTATTTTGTGCATAGTTACTATGTCCAGCCGCAAGCTGCCGGAGTGACCATTGCCACAACCCAATATCCAGAGGCATTTACTTGTGCATTGGCACAGGAAAATGTATTTGCGGTGCAGTTTCATCCCGAGAAAAGTCAGGTCGTTGGTTTGCAGTTATTGCAAAACTTTTTGCATTGGGATGGTTTAGTTTAATTACACACCCATGAATTATTTCATGTCTTAAATATTGAGATTTTTTGTTATGTTGTTAATACCTGCAATTGATTTAAAGGAAGGAAAATGTGTGCGTTTACGTCAAGGACGCATGGAAGACGATACGGTTTTTTCCGAAGACCCGGTGGCGGTTGCAGGGAGATGGGTGGCTGCGGGGGCTAAGCGAATACATTTGGTGGACTTGGATGGCGCGTTTGCAGGTAAGCCCAAAAATGCAGGGGTAATCAATGAAATTGTAGCGGCCTATCCTGAAGTTGCAGTGCAAATCGGGGGCGGTATTCGCGATGAAGATACGGTACAAGCCTATTTGGATGCAGGTGTTGAGTATGTCATTATTGGCTCTAAAGCGGTAACCGCGCCACATTTCGTGCGTGACATGGCTTTAGAATTTCCAAGACATATTATTGTGGGTCTGGATGCTAAGGATGGCAAAGTGGCGATTGATGGTTGGTCAAAATTATCGCGTCATGATGTAATCGATTTAGCCAGACATTTTGAAGAAGATGGCGTTGAAGCGATTATCTATACCGATATCTCACGAGATGGCATGATGGGGGGCGTGAATGTTGAAGCCACGGCTAATCTAGCAAGAGCCATTCGCATTCCCGTGATTGCCTCCGGCGGCATTACTGATATTAATGATATTAAGGCCTTGTGTGCAGTGGAAGATGACGGGGTGATGGGGGCAATTACTGGAAGAGCCATCTATGAAGGGACTCTAGATTTTGCTGAAGCCTTGAAATTAGCGGGTTCTTGAGTCATCATGGGACTTGCAAAGCGAATAATTCCTTGTTTGGATGTCGATAATGGACGCGTGGTTAAAGGCGTCAAATTTGTCGATATTCGAGATGCGGGGGATCCAGTTGAAATTGCTCGGCGCTATGACCGTGAAGGTGCGGATGAGCTGACTTTTCTAGATATTACTGCGACCCATGACAATCGCGAAACGATAGTGCATGTGGTCGAAAAAGTAGCCAGTGAAGTCTTTATTCCATTAACGGTTGGTGGCGGTATACGCACTTTGGACGATATTCGGCGTATGCTCAATGCCGGGGCGGATAAAGTTGGAATTAATAGTGCCGCAGTGTTTAACCCGGATTTTGTGCGCGAAGCCGCAGAGCGCTTTGGCTCGCAATGTATTGTGGTGGCGATTGATGCAAAAAAAGTCGCAGAGCAACGTTGGGAAATTTTTACCCACGGCGGGCGCAAACCGACGGGCATTGATGCCATTGAATGGGCACAAAGAATGGTGAATTATGGGGCGGGTGAAATCTTACTGACCAGTATGGATAGAGATGGTACCCGTGAAGGTTTTGATCTACCGTTGACCCGGGCAATCAGTGAAGCCGTCAGTGTCCCTGTCATTGCTTCCGGCGGGGTGGGCAATTTAGAGCATTTGGCGCAAGGTGTCTTGCAGGGTAAGGCCGACGCGGTTTTAGCCGCCAGTATTTTTCATTTTGCCGAATATACCATTTTAGAAGCCAAACAAGCGATGGCTGCTCATGGAATTGAGGTCAGGTTGGCATGAGTGCTTTAGATGAAATTGCTTGGACTGAAGAGGGCTTAGTGCCTGTTATCGCCCAAGCTGCTCTGGATGGTAAAGTTTTGATGTTTGCTTGGATGAATCGCGAATCTTTGAGTTTGACCCTGACTGAAGGCTATGCGGTGTATTGGTCTCGCTCACGGCAGCGCTTGTGGCGTAAAGGTGAAGAGTCTGGGCATCGCCAAAAAGTTTTAGGTCTCTTTCTAGACTGTGATGCGGATGTTATTGTGCTGCAAATTGAACAAGAAGGCGGCATAGCCTGTCATACGGGAAGACAAAGTTGTTTTTATCGGCAATGGGTAGATGGGGCATGGCAAGTGGTCGAACCCGTGCTTAAATCCCCTGCTGAAATTTATGCTAAAACCTGAGCAGGATTAATAATGAGTGACGTATTGCAACAATTAGCCGAGGTTTTGGAACAACGCAAACAGCAATCGGCCGATACTTCTTATGTCGCCAGTTTGTATGCTAAAGGTCTCAACACGATTTTGAAAAAGATTGGTGAAGAAGCCACTGAAACAGTGATCGCGGCAAAAGATGGCGATGCGCAGCAGATTGTGTATGAAATGGCCGATTTATGGTTTCATTGCATGGTGTTATTAGCACAGCAGGGTTTAGGTCCTGATGCGGTGCTGCAAGAGTTACAACGGCGCTTTAACTTATCTGGATTGCAAGAAAAAGCGCAACGCGTCAATAAGTAAGGGGAAGTTTATGGGTTTAAGTGTACCGCATTTATTAATGGTGCTATTGATAGTCATCGTAGTGTTTGGAACCAAACGTTTGCGTAATGTGGGTGGTGATTTAGGCGAAGCGATTAAAAATTTTCGTTCAGCTATGAAAGAGGGCGAAGACGATAATAAATCCATTACCATCGATAGCGTCGCGACTAAAGAAGATAGTCAGGTTAAACAAAACGATAAGGTCTAAATCCTTATGTCGAGGTAGTTTGCATGTTTGACGTGGGCTTTTCAGAGTTATGTATGGTTGGCTTGGTCAGTCTTTTGGTCATCGGGCCGGAAAAATTGCCGCAAGTGGCGAGAATCGTAGGTTTCTGGCTAGGAAAAACCCAAAATATGGTCGCCAAAGTCAAGGCTGAAATCCGTGAAGAATTGCACGCCGAAGATATGCGGCAATTAATGCAGGAGCAAGCAAAGTTATATCAAAATTTTGAAACCCAGGTGCAAGACTTACACACAGAAGTGGTACAAGACCTCAATACCCTTCAGTCCGAATTACCCCCCACTTCGACTGAACAGCCAACACCTGCTGCCTTAGTGAAGGTGAGTAGCAACAACTCTGCCGACGAAAATTGATATGGCACAAAATCCCCACCTAGGTTCGGAAGCCGAACAGCCCTTTATTGCGCATCTAATCGAATTACGCTCTCGCTTAGTTAAAACTGTACTAATTGTACTGTGCGTGTTTTTTGGCTTGGCCGTGTATGCCAACGAGTTATATGCATATTTGGCGGGGCCGCTGTTACAACACATGCCTAAAAATAGCACGATGGTGGCCATAGACGTGGCGTCGCCATTTTTAACGCCATTTAAATTAGCCTTGGTGACTGCGATCTTTTTGTCGATCCCGGTGATTTTGTATCAATTTTGGGCGTTTGTGGCTCCTGGGTTATACAAACACGAGCGTCGTTTGATTTTGCCATTGTTATTTGCCAGTATTGTTTTGTTTTATGGTGGTGTCGCCTTTGCTTACTTTTTGGTTTTTCCGTTAGTCTTTGGCTTTTTAACCGCGGCAGCCCCTCAGGGCGTGGCCGTGATGACCGATATCAGTAAATATCTGGATTTCGTGCTCACCTTGTTTTTTGCTTTCGGCGCAGCATTTCAAGTCCCCGTAGTGACTATTGTGATGGTTTGGACCGGAATCATTACCCCGGATAGTTTGGCCGAAAAACGGGGTTATATTGTGGTGGCCGCGTTTGTGATTGCGATGTTCTTGACCCCGCCCGATGCGATTTCACAAACTATGCTAGCCGTGCCAATGTGGTTGTTGTTTGAAATTGGTTTATTTTTTTCCAGATTTTGGATACGCAACGAGGACAATACCGAGCAAGCGTTGACCGTTCAAGCCAAGAAAAGCGAATAAGATTACGTTTACCTGAAATTCCGGCATATGCTTAGCGCTGCTATCGAAATTTTGGGTGCTTGAAGTCAGATAATCCAGAAGTCTAATAAATGGATGCTTATGGTTTTGGCAAGCTATATGTTGATATCCTTAACTTAGATTGACGCTCCGCTTTACCCCCACTATACTGATGGCAACTGAGAAGTCGTTTTAACTTCTCCTGTGCTCACCTAACGAAAATACGCCTCTTGACTTCTACACACGCTTTTAACTCCCCCCCCTCCGATGCGCAGCCGTTTTTAGGCTTGGCCCCATTTCTACGCATGAGTGTGGCGGGCACAGATTTAGTGCCTATCGGAAAATCCATGCTTGCTCAAGCAGAAGCTGCAACGGAAGATGCTAATTTGCTGATGAATTTGGCGACTGTTATGTTCTGTATCGGTCAACGAGAAATTGGCTTAGCATTACAAGAACAGGCCTTAGCAATGCAGCGGGTGTTTCATTTACGTGCTGCCCAGCAGCCAGCAAAGCTGCGCTTATTGATGTTGGTAGTACCCGGGGATTTAGCGACCAATATTCCGTTGGATTGCCTGTTAGAAAATATGGATATTGATATCGATTTTTATTATGTGACGGCGGGCGAGCAACCTCTGAGTGTAGAGGTGCCGGAGCATGATGTACTCATTGTCGCGATTAGTGAGTTTGATGGAACGCATGCGACTTTGGAGGCGTTAGTTGCCGTCTTGGCGGCATGGCCAAAACCGGTGATCAATCGGCCACAGTATATTCCCAACACCCGCCGCAATACGGCGAGTCAACGTTTACAAAATATTCCAGGTTTGTATATCCCGACCACCTTGCAGGCGAGTCGTAGTGAATTATTAGCGATCGCTAGGGAAGAGCTAAAATTAGCGGTGAATTTTCCTGATTGCGAATTTCCGGTGATTGTGCGCCCGGTGGGCTCACATGCAGGCGTGAATTTAGAAAAGATTGAGCATGCCG
>SXGT01104488.1_pt1 | contig 16541 bp, 8 predicted proteins | sample 3176221 | NCBI WGS metagenome assembly SXGT01 (sample SAMN11356862, study PRJNA531348) | freshwater metagenome | isolation source: freshwater sample F1-120 | place: China: Fuxian Lake, Yuxi | collected 2017-12-25 | reverse complement strand
GTCCCGGGTCCGGCCTCTGCCCCTGCCGTGCAGATCAAGAACCCGTCTTCTACCGATCCCACACTAAAAGGCATCATTAGTTCAAATGTAGTTGTATCCGAAGACTTTCATGTCGATTTCACGCCAGCAACCGGGGCCGCTGAAGTGCGTGATCTTGAGATCCCCCGCACCCCGAGTGAAGATCTGGCGTTGTTTGGCGCGGTTGAGACCGAGTACCGGGTGTATGTCTACACCTATGTCTCTCTCTTTGGCGACATCGAAGAAGAGAGTGCCCCCTCCCCGGTCTCTGAGCAGACGATGGTTCGGTTCGGGCAAGCGGTCACGGTCAAGGGTTTCGTGTATCCGCCGAAAGGCAAGTACAACTACAAGTACATCCGCGTCTACCGTTCTGTCGCCGGAACGGATACCGCAAGCTTCTTGTTCGTCGGGCAGTTTGAGATCAACCAATTCCTTACCACGAAAGAGTTCGACGACTCCGTGAAGGCTGAAGGCCTTGGTGAGGCCTGCCAGTCGTTCTACTGGTCTCCCCCTCCTGAGTCCCTTGAAGGGCTGGTGGTGATGGCTAACGGCGTCTATGCCGGGTTCAAAGGCCGCGAGATCTACTTCTCCGAGCCGTTCATGCCGCATGCGTGGAACCTGAGCAACGCCCTCTCTACCGAGTTTGAGATTGTCGGGATGAAGGCTTTTGGCCAATCCCTTTATGTGGGCACGAAGGGGAACCCGTATGTGGTGACTGGCACAACACCGGAGTCTATGACGACTGAGAAGCTGCCGATCTTTGAACCCTGCTCATCCAAGCGTTCGATTGCGGTGGACCAGTTCGGTTGTTACTACGCCTCCCCCAATGGCATCGTCAGTATCGGCCCCGGTGGCGCGGACAATGTAACCCGCAACCTGTTCACTCAATACGAGTGGGCCAAGTACAACCCGTCCTCCATGTTGGGTGGTGCGGTGGATGGCCGCTACTACCTGTTCTACGAGACCAATATCAGCCCTATCGTCCGTGGTGGGTTGATCCTCGACAAGTATGTGCAGCAGTCCCCGCTGTCTTTGACCAGCCTGTACGCCGATGCGATCTATATCGAGCCGACGGAATCCAAGATGTACATCTTCGTGGATGACGAGGTGAAGCAGTGGGATGGTGATTTCTGGAACGGCCTGCCGTACGAGTGGTACTCCAAGCTGTTCATCGTGAACCGTCCGTGCAACTTTGCTGCTGTTCAGGTGGAAGCGGATTTTGGTGACATCGCCTCCGGCGCGCTTGAGCAAGAGCGGATCGACAGGATCAAGGCGGCCAACCAAGTGGTGTTTTCAAGTGGCGCTGACCTGAAGGGTCCGCTCCACGCAACCGTCCTGAATACATTCACAACCAACGGCTCTCTTTTGCAGGACTTGCCGGGTCAAATCGATAGCCGGTATGTGTTGCTCACGGTGTACGCCGACGGACAGAAGGTTGCCGAGCTGAATATTCAGAACCGCAACTTGTATCGCCTGCCGTCAGGGTTCAAGGCGGACCGCTGGGAATTCAAGGTCAACGGGAATATCCCGTTGCGCCACATCAAGATTGCCGAGACAGCCAAAGAGCTGGCAAGCCTATGAGGAAGCCAGCAATCCCGGTGATCCCCGGGAAGGATAAGGAGATCGAGGCTGTTCTGCGACCCATCAAAGAAACGCTGGAGATGCTTACAGGAGTTCGCGGAGGGCGAATCGAGAGGCTAAGCAAGGACGCGACGATATCTGATGTGATCACCAAACTGAACGAAGTGATTGATCGAATCAATTATGCATGAACTCAATTATGACAAAGACCTCATCTACACCTTCGTGACCCACTTCTTCCCGGTTCGTTACTCGGAAGGCCTGAAGGGGATTGGCTTGGTCAAGGACGGGTCGCTTGTCGCTGGGGTCCTGTACGACGATTGGTCTGGCCCGAACATCTGGATGCATGTAGCGGCGCTACCCGGTCGTCGGTGGATGACCAAAGAGGCGTACAAGATGTACACCTACGCCTGCTTTGAGTACCCGTTCCTGTTCCTTGGCTGCACCCGTATATCGGGCTGGGTCGAGGCGTCCAACAAGGATGCCATCAAGTTTGACGAACACCTTGGATTCAAGCCTGAGGCTGTTCTTAAAAAGGCCGCTCGTGACGGTGGTGATGTAATCATTTATTCAATGTTCCGCGAGGACTGTCGTTTTCTATAAAGGTCTGTAAATGCCGAGATTCCATACTCATGAGTGGGACTTGCTCCCCATCAATGCCTTCCGGCCAACTGGTTTTGGCGGCTTTCGCAAGATGACGCTGGAGGGCGGGAAAGGGAGTGCCCCTGACCCTAACCCCGGGATGCTGGCTTCTGCAGAAGCGGCGAAAGAAGTTGCTCAGATGCAGCGCGAGCTGGGACAGGAGTACCTGCAGTTTGCCAAGGACCAGTACAACGACTACGCCCCGTTCCTGAAGAACATCATGGGCCAAGAAGCGGACATCGCCAAGGCGAACAAGGAACGTGCGGATGAGTACGCCCAGTATGAGCGGGAGACGTATCGCCCTCTTGAGAAGTCCATTGTTCGGGACGCTCTTGATTACAACCAAGAGGCCAAGAAGGAACAGATGGCTCAGCAGGCCATGGCGGATATCAATACGCAGGCAACCAATGCGCGGTCACAGTTGACCCGTCAGATGGCCCGGTACGGAATCAACCCTGCCGATGGCCGCTTCGCCGCGATGAACCAAGCCTTGGGCGCAAACCAAGCGGCAAACGCTGCTGCGGCTGGAACGAATGCCCGTAATCAGGCCGAACAACTCGGGTATGCCAAGAAGCTGGATGCTGCTGGCATGGGTCGTAATCTGGCTGGCAACGCCTCAACAGCCTATGGCGTCTCCCTGAACGCAGGCAATCAAGCTGCAAACACCTCGATGGCCGGTGGTAACAATCTAGGCAACGCGTATGGCGCAACAAACGCGATGTACGGTGGAGCAGCGAACTCTTACGGCACGGCTGGCAATATTTATGGCCAAGAGTTCCAAGGCCGTATGCAGGGCTACAAAGCAGAGCAAGAAGCCTCCGGCGCGCTGTGGAGCGGTATCGGTTCCGCTGTTGGTGGTTGGGCTAGTGGCGGTTTCAAATTTGGGAAAGCTGATGGCGGCTCTATTCATCATGGTATTGGTCCTGTTTCTGGAGAGGGTGGCCCGGTGGATGACAAGATTCCGGCCATGCTATCCAACGGTGAGTACGTTATCCCGGCGGACACCGTCAAGAAGGTGGGTATCGCACGGCTCGACAAACTGATTGCCGAGACGCATACCCCTGCGGCAGTGCAACGTAAGAACAAGACGCGCAAGAACAAGAAGCGCGGCATTCAGGTTAAGGAGGCTTGATCATGGGCGGTATCAATATTGGCGCATTCCTCACTGGGGCTGTCGAGGGCTACAACAAGGGTCGTGATCGTGAGATCGAGGAAGAGCGCAATGTGCGTGATCGCGAAAGATGGACTGCCGAGAAGGCTTCCATTGATGCCAAGAAGGTTTTTGCTGCCGAGACTCAGGCTATCGAGAAAGAGTCTGCGACGGGTACTGGTCGTTTCGAGAGTATCGAGAAGATCGCTCAACCCGGGGTTCCCGCTGAGGGCGGAGCAGCCGCAAGCTCCAATCCGTTTATGCGTGGTGGCAAAGGGGTCTACACCAACCAGCAACATGCAGATGACTTGCGTTACCAGCTGTTGGCTGAATCCCACAAGAAGATGCTATCGGTCACCGACCCAGACAAAGTGCATATGGTCGACGACACCTACAGGACTATGCGCGAAAGCCGCCTAGAAGCTCGATACGCCCCTGCCTTCCTTGGCGCAATGAACGGAAACAAAGCCGGTCTTGATGATGTCTCCAAGCTGTTTAAGGATCTTGGCGGCATCGAGTACGACACCAGCAACGCCATATGGGACGCAAAGAACGGGCAATGGACCGGTGTTGGCGCATCGGATGGCAAGGGTGGTTTTCAACCACGAAATATAACGACCACCGACTTGGCGTCGCTTTCATTGTTCGCCAAGCCTCATAACATCGCTGATCACATCATGAAGGCTGGCGATCAGGTACTGAAAGAACGCGGAGTCAAGGTTGAAGAAGCCATGCTGCCGTCGCGGATAGCCGCGAACAAAGCTTCAGCGTTCGAGAGCACCGCGAAGGGCCAGTACTACGGCGTAGATGCCGCACGGCTGAAAACAGAGGCGGCAGAACAAAAGGACACTCAGCTATGGATGAAATTCTTCCCGCTTGAAGATGTGAAGCCCGGGATGGGAGAGCAGCATAGGTTGCCAATTGAGGCTCGTAATCGAGTTAGTCAGCAAAAAATGGCTATTGGGAAAGAGATCACAAGGGTTGGTATAGGTCCGAGCGGCAAGCCTCCGTCAATTGAGGTGGCCGCCGAGATAGCTGGTTTGGTATCGGCTGGAGATAAATCAAGGCTTGTAAATCAGTCCGGCGATAAGTATGGCGTGAGGTCTTCTTCTGGTTCCGTGATCTATGTTCCGAAGAGCATGTTCGATAAGTAAATATTTTTTAGGGTGAAAAGATGCCGCTACCTAACCCGCTTGAAAACGCCGGGATGATCACAGAAGATGCTGAAGGAAGGCTCAAGAGAAGCACCAGTAGCGCGATGTCTGAGGGGCAGGCGCTTCGCCCTGACCGGAAAGACAAGTCGTACGGCATCAACATTGGGAAACCAAAGAGTAACGAGTGGGACATTCTTGCTGCGAATGCAACCCCTCTAAACAACAGCGCGTCTAGCGGTGATGCCAGACCTTTGGTTAACGAAAATCAGGGCGCGTCAAACGACACGACGTATGAGTCGTTGACGAGGAATGCGACGCCAGTCTCATTCAAACCCAACACAGAACCGGAGCAGAAGCGTGAAGAACCCGGGTTATTGAGCGACGCAGCGAATCTTCTTGGTATCGGTGTTGACTCAACAGCGAAAAACTTCCGTGAAGTCGTGCGTCAGTTTGCTGGTGAGTCCGTTGTCAAAAAGATCGACTCTATCGATAAGTGGTTCACCGGGAAGTCGACCGACGAGATCTTCAAGGAGAACGACAAGCTCTATACCGGAGACCTGAGTAAAGCGACTAAAGAGGCACGGTCGAAGGAGTGGTGGGACGAAAAGACCGACTCCTTTGGCAGCGCATGGTCTGATCCTCGGTCGTATATGGCAGGCTTGTTGACGTCGCTGCCTGAAGAAGCGGTGACCATGTTCCCTGCCATGCGTCTTGGCAAGGTGGCATATGAAGCCAAGATGGCCAAAGCGACAGCACAAAAGCTTGCTGGCGGCATGTCCAAAGAGGTCGCCATCAAGGAAGCGCAAAAGGAGGCGGCTGCGGCTGCAGCGCGTACAGCCACAATTACCGGCTCTGTCTCAGAAGGTATGCTCGGTGGCGCGCAAGCGAGCCGTGATGTCCGCGAGCAGATCTTGGGGATGTCCCCGGATGAGCTGAAGGACTCCGAGGCTATCCAGAACCTGATGGCGTCAGGCGTCTCGTTTGATGAGGCTAGAAGCCAGTTAGCGAACAGCGCCTCAACGAAGGCTTTCTTCGTTGCCGGTGTTGCGACCGGGATCTTTGGCGGACAAGGCGACCGTCTGTTGGCGAAAATGATGACCGGCGAAGTCAAGGCTGGTATCGGCAAGCGTGTAATCAAGGGCGTGGTCTCTGAAGGTGTTCTGGAAGAGTTCCCGCAAAGCTATGCCTCGAAGGTGGGACAGAACCTCGCTATGCGTGACGCCAACCCGGCGCAGCCATTGACTGCCGGGGCGTTGAATGAAGCTCTTGGTGGACTTGCTGTAGGCTCTATTCAGGGCGGCGCTATAGCTGCTGTCTCTGGTAAGAAGGGGGGCGCCGATACAACGGCTACGCCAGACCCTTCCCTATCTAGCAAGCCGTCTATTGCTCCACCGCCTACACCGGCAGATCCTGCTCGTCCGCCCAATGTCCCAAACGACTACATCTTTGACGAGACCGTTCGGGTATGGAGGCAAGAACGCCCAGCAGAAAAGGCTGCCCGTATTCGTCGCGAACGTGGCGCTGGCACAGCCATGGGGGGTGAAGAGGCTGATGCCCAGCAGGCACGGACTACGAGCCTGCCGAAGGATCTTGGCGCAACGATGGTGAAGATTGAGCAGAGTCTCAACACTTCTCTTGGCATCAACATGCTTGCGGCGGTTCATTCGAGCAGTTCGCCAGAACAACAAGTATTACTACGGAATGCTGCCGCTAGAGCGGGGGTGTTGGATGAGTTCAATTCCGCCATCAACAACGAGAACCTGCTCAACAATGGTCGCCAATTACTGAGCGACAACCCAGAGTTCGGCAGTGACTTCCGTGATGCAGCATTTGAGTATGCGCAGACACAGCCGGAACAGATGGCCAAGCCGAAGTTCGATGAACGGAAGACCAAAGAGCAAGAGAACCTTCTCAATCAAGGTCCTGAGCAACTGTCTCCGGCAGATCTTCAGAGTCGCATCGAAGAACAGCAGCAGGAAATAAACCGCTTACAGGCCGCATACGACGCGAAGGTAGGTAGCGGCACCAACAACGCAGCTGCGATGCCTGTAGAGGCTCCTGAGCAGCTTGGTGAGGCTGTTGACTTCAGCGAGTATGACGCTGCGCAACAACCGGCGGCACCGGAGCCAAAACCTAACGAAGGTTCAGCTTTGCTCCGGGGGCAAGAGGTGGCCCCCGCTACTGCCGTCAGTGAGGTGGACGCACACAAAGCGGCTGATATCGTCACTGCCAACTGGAGTCAGGGCGCGGCTCGCGTGGAGTTTGCGCCGACGTTCAGCAGCCTTCCGCAAGAAATTCAGGACTCCGTAAATAAGGGCCAGCAAGGCAAGGCCAAGGCCATATTCCATCCGAGGACCAACTCCATCTGGGTTGTTATGGATAAGCACGTGAATCGTGCAGATGTTGAGGAGTCACTGTATCACGAGGGTGGCCACTGGGGGTCTATCGTTGAGCTGGGCAAGGACGCAATGGCTGTGCTTGATCGTAGCTTTGGAAAGCTGGGCACCCCATTGATGATCAAGATCGCCAAGGACCACGGGTTCTTTGGTCAGTTCTCATCGAATCTCAAGGAATATGAAGCCTCCGGAAAGACATCTGAAGATCGCGCACGGCTCGTTGCCGAGCTGATTGCTGGTGTTGCGCAGAAACAGCCGTACCGCAGTTGGCCGCAGAAGATCAAGGACATCGTGAAAGAGTTGGTTGGCCAGTTCCGCAATTGGCTCGTGAAGAACGGGTACACCGAGCTTGCATCGCTGAACGAGGCAGACATTCTGAATCTCGTTGCTCGCAGCAATAAGCGCCTGATCAGTGGTGGGCGTAACCCGGATGGCGTTCCGGCCTTCCTTATCACTGCTACCGAGGCGGCTGGTAAAGCCATTGGGCGGTCACTCGCTGATGAGTACAACACCGCCTTAGAATCCTCCAGAACCAATGGGGTAATGCTTGGCTTTGGTGATCCAGTCTTCGATAAGATGTTTAACGAAGTTGAAAGGCTTCTCGGCAGATTGACCTCAACTGGGGCTGAGCTTGGTGCCTTCCGCGAGCTATTCACCAGAATTAAAGATGCCGCCAACGGCAGCGAGTTTATTGATGGCGATTATGAGGACGCATACGATATCGCGCTGCGTGGCCTCTACGCTGAGGTAACAAAGTTGGCCAAAGATATTGCTAGCAGGCAGCCAAGCTTGTTTGACATGAGGGTCGCCGAGCCAATAGCCAAGACCGCAAAGCTCATCGACAGTACGAACTCAGTGAAAACTGAGCCACCAAAAGCTCCGGGGGTCGCTCAAGAAAAAGAGACGCGCAAGCTAGAAAAAGATGATGACGTCGCTGGTGATCCAGTCGCTATTGCTGAATATATGGAGCGACCATTTTCACGGATCAAGCCCAAAGAACAAGAAAAGCGTTCTACCAACGGAAAGGACTATGAGGAATATCTCAGGGACGTCGCGAGTGCAGAGTACAGACTCAATGAAGAGCAGAAGGCATTGAAGTACAACCAAGCAAATGCTTATCTAGTAAAGCAACTCTTGGCTATAGACGTGTCGGCGATGACGCCAAAGCAAAAAGCTACCGCGAAAGAAGATCTTCATCGTCGTTATGCGGTGGCTCTTGAGGCTGGTAGGTTCGGTGATAAAGCTAAAGCGAAAGAGGCGCGCAAGGCCGCTATAGCAAAGCTTCGTGACCGTATTGCCGCCGGGGGTAATCTCGGTATTGCGATGACGGACTGGAATATTTTGTACCGTGCCCAAAAGAAGGGTGAGTACATGCGGGATTACCGCAACAGTCGGTTCAACGACTTCATCGCGGCTGCTCGGGCGTGGAACAAGGAATCCCCGAACAAAAACTTCACCACGCTCATCACGATGAGCGACAACATGTTCAAGCGGAATATCGAGAACCGGAAGAACATCATGTACCAGCTGTCGAACAACAAGTTCTACAGCGCGTTCTTTCCTGAGTTCGTTTCCGCTGTATACAACGGAAAAGCAAAGCTTGATGACCCGGCACACAAGGTCGCTGATGCGATTGGCTTCAGTCTTCCGAAGATGTCTGAAAAACAGTTCTTTACATTCATTGAACAGGTTCATGGGTCAATGGGTTTGGAACAGATTCGGATAGCCTACGACGTAAGCCTCGCTGAAGGCATGAAACAGGGGCAGATGGAGTTGGTTGGCGGGGAGAAATCAAAGCTGGTGGAATTAAAGAAGCACCTTGATGCTGCGGTCAACGGCAAGATCGCTGGCAAAGACGGCAAGCCTCTCCTGAAGGTCGAAAGCATTGAGAGCGCAATCAACCAACTAAACCAAAAGATCGCGTTCATCGATGCGAATCTGAACGGCGAAGAACTACCGGCTGTGCGTAGTGATGTTGAGTACATGTTCGAGAACATGGGGGTATCAGAAAACGATCAGCGTAGCGACCTGCTCAAGAAACGTAGAGAGGCTGTCGCCCAAATAAGCGTCCTGACTGAACGCGGTGTTGAACTCGCCGCAGAGCAGTACCAGTTAGCAGGGCAAGCTATTTCGCGTGAGCTGTTCAATATCGAGCAGCAGGCTCTTGCTGACGGTCTCCCTCGTAAAGATGTTGTGGCGCTCTACAAAGACGCCATGCAGACGCTGATGGTCGGTTTGGGCGTCAAGCTTGATGCAGACGACATCCCCAACCTGTTCCGCGAATCGTCCGACATCGTAAGAATGATTCGCATGAACGAGCAGCTGAGACCGGCGGAAGATATTCAGGTTGAGCCTGTCCAGCAAGGTGTTCAGGACGACATGTTCGACAAGTACAAGATGGTCAGCGACCTGCGTAACGGGTTGATTATGCCAGATCAGATGATGGGCATGATCAACAGGGAGATATCGCTCGGAAACATTACAGCCAACGAGGTTGTTGAAGCATTCAAAGCCGCTGGCCATGATATCCCGCATGCCGCGCTGAATGTCGCGTTCCGCTTGCCGGTACGGGTGCGGCTATCCAAGCATATGCAGGAGAACGAATACAGTCGTGTCCATTACGAAGAGTGGATGCATGCGCTGCACGGGCTTTTCAATGAGGTAAAGGAGTCCTCAGGCGCTGACGTCAAGAACGCCGTATCTATTCGTGATGTGGTAAACGAACTCACCAAAGACGAGATGACGCTGTACAACCGCTGGAGAAAGTTGCGTGGCGACATGCAGTCTCGCTCTGTCGGTGTTAAAGAATCGCGCAGTCAAAATGCGAGGTCCGTATTTGAAGACCTGTTGTTTGCAAAGCATTCGCTTAGCGAGGTCAGGGCCATCGGAAGAAACATTACGCAAGACAGTAGCCCGGAAGAATATGCCTTCAATGCCGTATTCACCGACCCAATAACCACTTGGCACAAGGATATCGAATATGCACGGAAAACCCGCCCAGAACTCATGGATCAAGTCATCGGTACTGCAGGCCGCACTGATCTCATGGTGTCACCGGAAGACGCTGCAGCCCATGCAGAATGGCTCCGGTTGCGGAATGTCCAGCTTAAACGAGAGGCTGATGCGGCCATTGCTCAAGAACACGTTTCAACGCTGATTGATGCGCTTCAGTCGCAATACATCGTCCCAAGTCATCTCGTGGAGCCTTCCCGCAATGAGAAGGTCGTCTACATGGTGGGTGACACGGAGGTGCCGTCTGACACTCGAGGCGCTGTACCGATAAACATCACTGTGACTACGGAAGGGTTGCGCGCCGCGCTGTACCGCGCTGCTGATAACGAGCGGAACAACATGGTTTTGACCTTCATCAAAATGCACGAGCTGCGTATCCGTTCAGAAACGGATGTAACGGATGAAGACATGTTGTTGACCGTTGCAAATGAAGATTCGCATAAGAGCAAATCGATTGAGGACTACATCTCCGAGAAGATTATCGAAGACTCCGATGCCGCTGCTGGCCAAAAACGGTGGCGCAAAGATTATTCAGACCAAGAGGTCGGCGGTAGCGAAGACGACGTCGCAAGTGGGTCAGATGACATCGACCAACAGATGAACTCATGGGAAGGGGTTATTGATTACGAGGCCGAGGAAGCCGCCATCGATTCCAACGAACCCTTCTATTACGACGAGCATGACCGCTTGCGTAAGGGGGCCTACTCTGGGGTAGTGCATGCTGCCCAACTGAAGCTTTGGGTCGATAAGATCACCTCCACTTGGCGGAACGCCCCGAACATTACCGTTCTCGGTAATTACCTGCAGCTTCCAAAAGAACTCCGCGTCCGTATTGCATCGAAGTTGGCCGTCAACATGGGCGCAAAAGGATTGTTCGACGGTCAAACCAATACGGTCTACGTGTTTGCCGACTTTATCTCAAGCGAGGCTGACGCCGAGTTCACCATCTTCCATGAGGTGCATGGCCACTACGGCCTTCGTGCATTGCTCGGCATCAAGTTCGATGCATTCCTTGAAGCGCAGTACAAAGTCAACAAGACCATCAGGTCTATGGCGGATGATCTTATCGCTCAGGGCACGCCGAAGCTGGAGGCCATCGATGAGGCACTAGCTGATATCAGCATGACTACGAAGGCTCCCGGGGCCGTTAAGGCATTCGTTGCCAAAGTGATCTCTGGGCTACGCAGTATTGGCTTCAACAATGTCGCCAACTGGTTCTCCTACCTGACCGACGCTGAAGTGGTTGGCGCGCTTGAGGCGTCACGCCGCAACATCAAGGATGGGAACCTGTCGTACTCAGCAATGCCTGATGTCATCCGCTTGGCGGAGGCTCGCAAGCCGTATGAGATGTTCACCACCAAGGAAGGGAAGACTCTGGCCTACGCCCGGTACAACCCGCTGATTGATCAGTGGTACTTGTTCGTGTCGAAGACCGGCGATATCCGCTCCGGCGATTACGACATCATCAACTCCGCCTCGTACGAGGACATCCTCAACACGATGCGCCATCTTGGTGGTAAGACTGAGTTCCGTCAGCGTTCTGCGCGGTACATCGATAACAAGATCGCCACGGATTTCGTGAAGATCCCGAAGATCTCCGAGATGGGGTCCATGGCGCACCGGTTGCACATGATTCGCACCCATGTGCAGAACGAAAACGCGGCGGTGTTCAGCATGATTGAACACTTCCAGAAGTACAAGGACCCGGAGACCGGGAAACGGGTTGACAGGTTCAGCGGCGGCATCGATCTAAAGACATCTCTGACGCTCTATGAGCGCATCGCAGGGGTTAAGGTTGAGCAGTACAACAAGCGTTTCGTCAAACCCATAGCGGACATCCTTGACCGTCTTGGCAAGCACGATGTCGCGGTCAAGCCGTACTACAGGATCGACGGGAAAGAAGTCTCGTCGATGAAGGACATCGTCAACCTGTTCCTTTTGGCCGAGCATGCGAAGGAGCGTAACGATCTGGTTGCCACCCGGCATAACGGTGAGTTCAAAGACGGCTCAGGCATGAAGGATGCGGATGCGGGCCGTCTGATGCGGTGGTTCGCAAAGCAACCGTATTACGCCGAACTCAAAGAGATCAGCGCCAAGCTCGATGAGTTGAGCGACTTCAAGCTGAAAGAGGAAGTTGATTCTGGCTTGATCAGCCAGCGTGATGCGCTGCTCCGGAAGAACGCATACAAGCATTACCGCAACCTATCTGGTATCCGCTCTGAGCTGGATGAGGACGTGACCACTGATCCGAGTATCAACATCGGCAGGAAGTTTAACGTTCGTGGCAAGGACAAGTTTGCCTTGGGCCGTAGCGATGTTGCTCCGGATATCTTGGCTCGCACCCTATTGGCTGGAGAGGCGTCGGTCATTCGCGCACAGAAGAACAGTATCGCCCAGAAGGCGCTGGCGTTTTTCGAGACGAACTACGATCCAAACTTCGTGACCATAAACGAGATCAGTACGCAGCGGTTCTACAACCCGCTGACCAAGCTGGTTGAATTCCGTGAGATGGATAACGGCCAGTTCATCTCTCGCGACGATGTACTGGTTGCTAAGGTACGTGGTGTACCTATCGCCATCCGTTTCAAGGAAACGGGTTTTGGCACGGTTGCAGAGTCTTTGACAGGCAAGCACGAGGATGTTCCGAAGTGGCTGGACACGCTAGCCAAGTACCAGCGATTCATTGGTCAGCTGATCACCACATACAACCCGGCGTGGATCGCCATCAACTTCATTCGTGACGTGCAGACAATGTACTCAAACGCCGTGGGTGATGGGCGTATTGACCGCGCCATGGCCAACGAAATGATGAAGCAGTTGTGGCCATCCATGAAGGCTTCGTTCTATGTGGCCATCGAGGAGTTCGAGCCGAAGACGGCTGTCGGTAAAGCCGCCAAGAAGCGCATGCTGAGTATGTTCAATGGTGTCCCTGTCTTGCACGACGTTTACCTGAAAGCGCGTGAAGCTGGGGGTATCACCACCTTCATCAACCGCAAGGGACTGGAAGAGCAGATCACCGAGATTGATTACGCCATCAATGGCGCAACCGGAGTGGATGCCGCCCGACGCAAGGTGGAGGGTTGGCTCAAGTTCATGGAGCTGATGACGCTACCAGCTGAAATGGCTCCTCGTATCGCCGCATTCAAGGTGATGCAGGACCATGGGTACTCCGCCCAAAAGGCTGCCGTGTTCTCTGGCGAGATAACCGTCAACTTCAATATGCGTGGAGCGAACAAGTATCTGCGGTACGGGTTCCTATTCTTCAACCCGGCTGTACAAGGTACAGCGAAGATGCTGAAGGTGGCGACGAGTGGTTCTACTGAAGGCAAGATCTTTGGGAAGGACACCATCCTTGGTGTACAGAACGTCAACAAGAGATTTGGCTTGACTGTGGCGGCATGGATTGGCTTTGGCTCTCTCATGTCCATTGTCGCTCGTGCGATGTCTGGAGACGATGAGGACGGAATCAACAAGTTGCTCAAGGTCCCGCCGCTCAAGCGGTCAACCAACGCCATCTGGTCTGCGGATACGCTCTTTGGGTCGTTCCCCATCGCTTACGGTTACAACGCGTTCTACGCCATGGGCAACTTCGCGGTGGACGCCATCAACGGTGACACTACCGCACAGACGGCAGCGGCTCGTATAGCCTCTACAGCATTCGAATCATTCTCGCCGGTTGGTAGCGGTGCAATGGAGAGCAAGACCCTGCTCGGCAAGGCCGTGAAGACTGGATTCCCGACCATCACCATGCCTGCTGTTGAGTGGCTTCTGAACGAGAACCGGTTCGGCTCACCGATCTACAAATCGGAAAGCCCGTTCGGTGGCCCGAGGACGCCGGACAGTCATCGCAACTTTGATTCGACCAACCCGATTGCTACCGCGTTTGCCCGTAAGGTGAACGAGCTGACCGGTGGCTCTGTCTACACTCCGGGCGGGATCGATATCAACCCCGAGGCCATTGACCACATCATCGAAGGTTATCTACCGGGTATACCCAATGAGGTATATAAGTTCACTGGCGTTGCCTCGAGGTGGTCTATTGGCGAAGAGACCCCGGGGCAGAAGATGCCGTTCCTTGGGCGATTCAAGGCAGACGTTCCGCAGCAATGGGATGCTGGCGCATACCGCCGCATGGCAGACAAGTTCGAGGGGATCGGAAAGGAGCTGTACGACAGCAACATCTCTGAAGAGAGGAAGAACAAGATCTTCGAGAAGTACCCGGACATTGATTCGATCCTGAGCCAGATCACGGAAACCAGAAGCTTCGTTCGCGACCTTCATTATTACTACGCGATGATTGAGTCTGACCCCGGGAAGACCGCAGAAGAGATCGCCCAAGCCAAGAACGAGCTACGGAAGAACGAGCAATCAGCCTACCGGTACGCGACATCAATCTTCATCGCGTCAGGGATGAAGCAGTACCTGCTTGGGGATTAGTGTGTCATGAATGTACAGTGATGGCACTTGATTTAGATTGATAAGACTGCACAGTCTTTGGTATTGTTAAAAAAACAAATCAACAAAATCAAGCACTTCACTGTACTACTTCACATCCAGCGACCCGCTGTTAATCCGTAGGTCGCTGGTTCGAACCCAGCTCGGGGAGCCAAATAAAACAAGGGGTTAGGCTACTCCCAGCCCCTTTTCGTTTTCGGTGCTGTGCAAGATTTGTACAGTACCGTTCCCAACCAGCTGGTCAAACCTGCTGGAGTGGCCCATTAAATGACTCACAGAGAGGTGCGCGTACCGCTGAACCATACGGCTCTGCTTCCACCCACCTAACTCCTGCAAGACATCCAATCCAACGCCGCCCTGTCGCATGATCGATGCCCATGTATGACGCAGGTCATGGAACCTGAAGTCTTCAACCCCCGCCTTTTTACAAGCGGCGATCCATGTTCTAGACGGAACGCTATTGATCCTCTCCATATCGCTTCGCACAAAGACATACTCGTCATCTTTGCCGACCCACGGCTTGATCGCCTCAATCGCCATGTTGTTCAATGGGATTGTGAGCGGAGATCCGTTCTTCATTTTGATCCCGTGCAACTTGACCACACGAGTCCCGAAGTCCACCTCTCTCCACCGCAGGCCGATGCAATTCCCCTGACGAAGCCCTGTGGCCACCGCAAACTTGGCAACCGAGGCATAGGGTTCCGGAAGCGCCTGCAACAACCTGCGAAGCTCTGCGGGTGTCAGAAAGCGCATCCGCTCGCCCATCTCTGGGAGCAACTTAAAAAGCGGGGGCGCGCCATCCATCCACCGGTACTCCCGGTATACGGCGTTAACCACGGTACGCAAGAAGCAAAGCTTCCGATTGACTGTCGCTGAAGAGACAACGCTGTCTTTCTTCTGGCATTTGCGCCCCGCTTCAACATCCCGGATCGCCTTCACAACATCCGGAGTCACCCCGTCTAAGAAGGTAATGCCGTTGGCGGCAAAACTCTCCGACCAGAATTCAGCATACCTGCGGTCATCCGCCGCAGATCGCTTGTATTCATGTTCGGACAGCCAACGCTTCACGGCCTCGCTCCAAGTACGGCGCGGCTTGTCTCCGGCAATCACCACCCGCCACAACTCAGCACGGCGACGATCATGGAACTCACGCGCTTGACGCTCCTCTGTCGTACGGCAGGATCTCCTTTCGGTGACCCCGTCAATCGTGATGCTGTACCACCACGTGCTACCTCTTCGATATATGGACATATGTTCTCCTTTACGCCAATACACCAAAGACTGTGCGGTTACATCTTATCACGCACCTTTATGTATTGACTCAACGTCGCCTGTAGCTGGCCAAAATCGGCTTCGCCCTTCAGCGCCTGCTCCGCATATATGGCCGTACTTCTTGCCCGGTCATCCCCGTACTCTTTACGCCAACTGTCATACAGCGCCTTGCGCTTGATAGGGTCCCCACCAAGCCTTACGGCAGATAACACCCTGTTGACGAACCGTTCGAGAGCGTCGATCTTCTCTCGCTCCCATTTCAATTCCCGCTGCCTGTCTTCCTCAGACATGAGCCGCCACAACCTTCCTGACATTTAGATTTCCACGCATACATGGCTGCTGCTCCATTGGCGAAGAACAATAGACGTTAGGTTCGGCGGCGAGTAGGTGGCGGGTTTCAAAATCTTGCCGTCATCTCGGCGCGTAACCGAGTAAGACCCATCCGCCAACTGGCTGAACTTGCTCATGTTCGAGCGCTGCACCTCATCCCAGAATTCCTGCGGCTCCAGACCCATCGAATGCATCAGCCCGGAGATCACATAGATCATGTCCATGCAGGCGTCAGCGACTTCTGCTGTGTGCGCGCAGGAGGTACGGTCATTCTTGTATTTCCCCCACGCCTCCTGAAGCTCGATGAACTCTTCGGTAATCAGGTCGCGGTATAGGTTGGCGCTGCCGGTTCCGGCCTTTTGGCCGGACACGTTCATGAACAAGCGCTGGTCTTCAAACACACTCATCTTCTCTCTCCACTTCTACAAGATCGTCTTCCGGTAAATCCACCCGCCCCGTACACAAGTACCGCTGAATCAAGCACTCCTTACGGTTCGCCATGGGCTGGTAGTAGCTTTTTTCATTCTTTTC
>SXGT01559050.1_pt1 | contig 16543 bp, 18 predicted proteins | sample 3176221 | NCBI WGS metagenome assembly SXGT01 (sample SAMN11356862, study PRJNA531348) | freshwater metagenome | isolation source: freshwater sample F1-120 | place: China: Fuxian Lake, Yuxi | collected 2017-12-25 | reverse complement strand
GTCTGATGTCCGAAGTGGACACCGGCCGACAACAATTCCTTCATCGTGACGACGGCCATGGCCGGTCCTCCCTTGGTTGGCTGACCGTCCGCCCGGACGCAATGGATGCGCACCTCGGGTATGTCGGCGAACGGCGAAAGCTGGGCGGGTCAAATACGGGATGAAACGCCGGGCACACGGCGTGCGACGGCCCGGGAAGTGTAGCGGTCGAGTCGCCGGCGCCCTCAGCCGAAGACGCCGAGACCGAAATCCGCGAGCGCGCCCGGAACTCGTTCGATGAACGCAATCCGTTCGGGCGCGTACGCCGCCGCGAGCGCCGTCGCGTACGAGACGCACGGTGCGGAGCGACCGAGCAACGCGTTGTTCACGACGATCTGCGTCGCACGCGAGGTTGTGACTCGCGTGTGCTGATCGAAGACCCCGCCCGGATCGACGACCACGTGTTGCGCGCCGTCGAGGCGAGTGCTCGTGGCCGGAACGATCAGATCGAAGGGTGCCCCGATCGAGACGACGTCGAGACCGGCGGGCAACGGCCTCGAGCGCAGCCGCTCCTGGAGCGAGCTGGTCTCGGCGAGATCGCGCGGCGACTGGGCGTCGGAGGGTTGCGCGCCCGGGAGGTGGTCGATGACCCACGGCCCGAACGGCCGCTCGGCGATCGCCGATCCGGAGGTCGCGAGTGGTGCGCCCGCGTGTGGCGAACTCAACGTCACGATCGTGCCGAGCGGCGGCAGCGTCGGGTCGCCGGGGTCGTAGTACAGCTTCAGGAAGGTCTGCACGACCACGCCGCCCTGACTGTGCGCGATCAGGTCGACGGACCGGCCCGGCCACTCACGTTGCAGTGCCCGCAGTTGCTCGCCGAGTCGACGCGCCGACTCCTCGATCGGCGCGTACGTGTCGACTCGCTCGTAGTCGCCGCCGTCGGATGCGTAGGAGAACCAGTTGACGTCATCGGGTTGATATCCGATTTCGTCAGCCGGAAATCCGTTGGTCGTGCCGTCGCGCTTGGTGAACGAATCGATCCCCGCGACGAACATCAACCGATTCTGTTGTTGCACCGAGCCCGGTTCGGGTGGGTCGCGATCGCATTCGTCTTGCTGATCGATCCAGTTCCAGGTGGCTTCGGCGAGGTCGCCGAGTGGCGACGGATCGATCTGATCGAGATAGCGCAACAGCTCGGGGAGCCGGTCGGCCCCGGCTTCGAGGATCACGCCGAACACGTCGATCAGGTCGCCACCGGCACCGATGACCGCCCCGCCCGCGTCGAGCAACGCGCCGACTCCGGTGACGTCGAAGATCATCTCGATCGCGCCACGGCGCGACGACGGCCACTCTCGCCCGTCGGTCGGTGCGAGGTGGACGAGTTCGGTCAGGTCCGGAGGCGAGAACAGCCGCATCGGGTCGACGTACTCGTCGCCGATCCGCAGCGCGACGTGCACCGACGGTCCGGCCGCCGCGTGCTGCGGATCGGAGGACGCGCAACAGCGCGCGATCGGGGTTCCGGCCGAGACCCGCTCGCCCTCGCGCACCATGAGGTCGCGGACGTACGACACCGAAGTTCGCCAACCGTTGTCGTGACGAACGACCACGTGATTCGCGTACGCCACGCGACCCGCGAACTCGACGACGCCACCACCCATCGCGACGACAATCGCACCGTCGCCCGCGGCGAAGTCGACACCGCGGTGCCCCGCGGCGTAGGGCGCGGGCGGCGGATCGAACGCCCGAACCACCGGACCGGGAACCGGTCGGACCCATCCGGTCGTCGTGACACCTCCCGCGGGCTCGACCGATCCCGCCGCACCAGCGACCACCGCCACGAGCACAACACCAACAACCGTTTTGGACAGCGCGTATCGCACGCGGACCTCCCGAACACCGGCGCGACCGCGCCGAACCAGACCGTTTCGGGAGGATGTGGGGAGGAACCGGCGACGCTACGGCGTGGCGGGTGCCTCGGCAAGACCCAAACGCAGACGTCAGCTCACGTAGCCGCGCTCGACGACTGGTTCTTGGAGTCGACCGCGCAGCTGGAGGATCGCCGTCGTGTGGATCTGGCACACCCGGCTCTCGGTGACGCCGAGCACCGAGCCGATCTCGGCGAGCGTGAGACCCTCGTAGTAGTAGAGCGTCAGCACGAGCCGTTCCCGGTCGGGCATGCGGTTGATGGCGTCGGCGAGCACGTGACGCATCTCTTCGGACTCGAACTTCGCGACCGGGTCGTTCGCGGTGTCGGCGATCGTGTCGCCGACGGTGTTACCGCCGCGCTCGCTCCCGCCGCTCAGCAACTCGTCGAGGGCAACGATTCCGACGAAGCTGATCTGACTCATCGTGTTCGCGAGATCGTCTTCGCTGACGCCGAGTTCCTTGGCGACTTCTTTGTCTTCGGGCGTGCGCTTCAGCTCGTTCTCGAGCTTCGAGTAGGCCCGCTCGATCGCCCGGGCTTTGGCGCGAATCGAGCGCGGCACCCAGTCGATCGAACGCAGCTCGTCGATGATCGCGCCCTTGATCCGACTGATCGCGTAGGTCTCGAACTTGAACCCGCGGCTGAGGTCGAACTTGTCGATGGCGTCGATCAGTCCGAACATCCCGTACGACACCAGATCGGATTGCTCGATGTTGTGCGGCAGGCCCGCGGCGACGCGACCCGCGACGAACTTCACCAGCGGTGAGTAGTGGATGATCAGCCGGTCGCGCGCGTCGCGCGATCCGCTGGTCTTGTAGTCGTCCCAGAGTTCGGCGACGACCGAAGCGGCGTCTTCCACGTTGGGGGGATCCTGTGTCGGCTGGTGGGTGGCTGGGCCCAGGTCGAAACTCGTGCGGTGCTCGTGGCTCGTGTTCACGCGCGGGGATGCGTGTGTTCGTACACCGCGGTGAGACGGTCGCGAGTCACGTGAGTGTAGACCTGTGTCGTTCCCAGATCGGCGTGTCCGAGCAGTTCTTGAACCACCCGCAGATCTGCTCCCCCTTCGAGCAGATGGGTGGCGAACGCGTGCCGCAGGGCGTGCGGGTGCAACGATCGACCGTCGGGGAGGTGCAACCGGGCCACGATGCGGCTCGCGTCGCGTGGCGTCAGGCGCCGTCCCCGTTGGTTCACGAACAGTGCGTCGGCGGGGCTCGCCGGCCCGATCAGCTGGTCGCGGTGGCGCAGATACGCGTCGACGGCTTCGACCGCGGGCTCGCCGATCGGCACCCGCCGGACCTTGGCGCCCTTTCCGAGCACCGTCACGTGACGGGCCCGCCGGTCGACATCGCTCGGGCGCAACCCGCACGCCTCCCCCACCCGCAAGCCCGCCCCGTAGAGCAGTTCGACCAGCGCCAGGTCGCGGGCAGCGAAGGCCAGCGCCCGGGGCGCTTTCGAGTCGGTGGGGCTGCTCGGCGTCGGTCGCTCGCCGAAGCCCTCGAGCGCCGCCACCGTCTCGGATTGCTTGGGCACCCGTGGGAGCCGCCGCGGCAGGGCCGGCGTCGCCAAGCGTCGGGCGGGGTCCTGGTCGATGACGCCATGGCGGTGCAGATAGCGCAGCAGCGCCCGAACCGCCGCCGCCCGGCGGGCGATCGTCGAACGCGCGAAGCCGCGCGTGTCGAGGTACGCCAGGTAACGGCGGAGCACCTTGTGGTCGACCGCGGCCGGCGCGATGCCGGCTCGCCCGACCCAGGTCACGAACTCGACGGCATCGTGTTCGTACGCCCGTCGGGTGTGCGGCGACTTGGCCGCCAACGAGCCGAGGAACTCGTCGAGTCGGTACTGATCGGCGGCGTCGGCCCTGACCATGATGCGGCGAGCCTACGACGGTGTCGCAGCGGTGACGCCAGAGGGCGCGCCGATTGGTGCCGGACGATTGGCTTTGTGCGGCCCAGGTTCGCGCGCCCGTGGCCCGAGCGGCCCGGGAGCGAAGCGACCAAGAGCGGAGATAGACGATCGGCACGCCGCACCGTTGCAACCGATTGGCGCGACTTCTAACGTTGGTCGACAACGACGATCCGGCGTCCTCCCGCGCCCCGTCTTCACTGCGATTCCTCCCCTGTTCGTATTCGTTGTTCTCGACGCGGGAGGAATCACCGTGCTTGCTTCGGTTCGAAGCGCCAATCTGTTCGGGGTCGAAGGTCGGGTCGTGTGGGTCGAAACCCACGTCTCGCAGGGGCTACCGAGCTACAACATCGTCGGGCTTCCCGACGCGTCCGGGCGGGAGTCGCGCGAGCGAGTCCGCGCCGCGATCATCTCGAGCGATCAGGTATTTCCGGCCGAGCGCATCACCGTCAACCTCGCGCCGGCAACGCTGCGCAAGAGCGGCGCCGGAATCGACCTCGCCATCGCCCTGGCATTGTTCGTCGCAACGGGGGTGATCCCCGAGGCCGTGCTCGACGGGACCGGCGTGCTCGGCGAACTCGGACTCGACGGGCGGATCCGCGCGGTCCCCGGAACGCTCGCGCTCGTCGATGCACTCGCCCGGTCGGGCGCCGAGCGGGTCATCGTGCCGTTCGAGAACGCCGCCGAAGCGGCGCTCGTCGGCGACGTCGAGGTCCTGACCGCGTCCACGCTCGGCGAACTGCGCGAGTGCCTGAAGGGTGAGTTGCCGTGGCCCGACCTGCCGCCGCCGACACCGTCGCCGCCCGACGATTCGGATCAACTCGATCTCGCCGAGGTCCGCGGGCTCGCCGCCGCCCGGACCGCGCTGAGCGCCGCAGCGGCCGGAGGCCACCATTTGTTGCTCGCGGGCGAACCGGGAGCCGGCAAGACGATGCTCGCTCGCCGTCTGCCGACCATCATGGCGCCGCTCGACACTCGAGCGGCGCTCGAGGTCACGCGGATCCACTCGGTCACCGGACTGCACACATCGGGCGCCTTGATCGAGCGATCACCGATGCGGGCACCCCACCACAGCGCGAGCATGGCCGCGCTCGTCGGCGGCGGCAGCGGGCTGCACATCCGCCCGGGCGAGATCACGCGGGCGCACCGCGGCATCCTGTTCCTCGACGAGGTCGCCGAGTTCGCGCCGAGCGTGCTCGATGCGTTGCGACAACCACTCGAAGAACGGGTGGTGCGCGTCTGTCGCAGTGGCTTCGTAATCGACTTCCCCGCCGATTGCGTTCTCGTCGCCTGCTGCAATCCCTGCCCGTGCGGGCGGCGAGAAGCGCAGTGCAAGTGCACCGACATGCTCCGCGATCGCTACCGGCGGCGCCTGTCGGCGCCGTTTCTCGATCGTTTCGATCTTCGCGTGCGCGTGAGTGCGCCGGCGGCCGACGAACCGGTCGGGCCGTCGTCGGCTCAGACGCGCGCCCGCGTCGAGATCGCGGTCCAGCGCCAAGCCCACCGGCTCCGAACGCATCCGTGGCACCGCAACGCGCAGATCCCCGCACGCGCGCTCGGCTCGTTGTGTGCCCTCGATGGCGCGGCGCGACTGCGATTCCTCGAGGTGTGTCGCGACCTGCGGCTCTCGGGGCGCGGCGCGGCCTGCGTGCAGCGGGTTGCCCGCACTCTGGCCGACCTCGACGATGCCGAGTCGATCATCGACGCGCACGTCGAGATCGCGGCCGGCCTCCGCGAGGACGTGCCGTGACCGGCGGCGCGTCGATGGTCGGCGCCGAACTCGCCGGCGCGATCTTGTTGTCGTTGCCTGGCGCGACGCCGACGCGTCTGCGACGAGCGCTGCACGCGTTCGGCACCGCCGAAGCAGTCGTCGCCGCCATCGAAGACGATCGCATCGCGGCGTGCTTCGCCGATCGCGCCGACTTGGTCGCGATGTGGCGAGCCGAGATCCACAACACCCGCGTCGAGCTCGTCGGGACGATCGCAGGCCGCGGGACCCGCGTGCTGGCCGCCTCCGAGCCCGACTGGCCGATTCCGCTCGACGAACCCGGTCTCCCGCCCTTCTTGTTCGCCGAGGGGCAATGCTTCGAGGCGCTGACCCGGCCTCGCATCGCGATCGTCGGCACGCGGACCCCGACACCCCACGGCGTGGTCGACGCCCGGGAGCTGGCCGCGGTCCTGGCCGATCGCGGCGCGGTCGTCGTATCCGGTCTGGCGTTCGGCATCGACGCGGCCGCCCACGAGGGCGCGCTCGACGCGGGTGGCCTCACCGTTGGCGTCACCGCCACGGGTCTCGACATCCCCTATCCGACCCGACACCGCGGCCTGTGGAACCAGGTGCGCGAACACGGGCTGATCGTCGGCGAGCAGCCCTTCGGCACCCCGCCGCGGCGAGAACTGTTTCCAATTCGCAACCGCATCATCGCGGCCATGTCGAGCGCGGTCGTCATCGTCGAGGCGGCGGTGAAGGGGGGCGCGATGCGCACGGCCGCGGCCGCAGCCGATCTCGGCGTCCCGGTCTTCGCAATACCGGGTTCGCGCCGCAATCCGGTCGCCGAGGGGTGCAATCGGTTGATCGCCGACGGCGCCGGCTCCATCGTCGATCCGCTCGACGTCGCGGCGCTCGTCTCCGGCCTGAAGCCCGCCCCGACGGCGGGGCGCGCCGAGGCGCTGGCATCGAGGTCGGCCGCGGCGCAACGGGTGCACCGAGCGTTGCGGGGCGAGCCGGCCACCCTCGACGAACTCGTGGCACGAAGCGGACTCGACATGGCCACCGCGGCGGGGGCCGCTCGCGAGCTCGAACGATTCGGTCGGCTCAAACGCTCGAACGGTCGCCTGTGGCCGATCTGAGCGCGAAACGGCGTTTGGCGCGAAAGGCGGGCCTGGATCGGCCGATGAACACACGATGGAGTTCACGACCTGCCCGTACGACGGCACCGACATCTCGGCCGAGGACTACTCGGGCGGGTCGGTCGTCCTGCGCTGCGACTGGTGCGGCGCCGGCTGGGAGTGGCACAACTCGTGGATCCGACGGATCGCCGAACCCGACCGCGAGAAGGTTCGCGCCGCCGCGGACGCCGCGACGAACGCCGACCCGGCCGCGCCTACTCGCCGGTGAAGTTCGGTTCGCGCTTTTCGACGAACGCGATCATCGCCTCCGCAGTATCGCGAGACGCGAAGTTCGCAGCCTGAGCCACCGACTCGAATTCCAGCGCCTCGGCCATCGTGACCGAGTAGCTCTGGTGCAACAGCTTCTTGTTGACCGCGAGCTGGTTGGGTGCGAGCTTCGCCAATTTGGTTGCCACCGACATCGCGTGCTCGAGCAGCTCTGCATGGGGAACCACTCGGTTCACCAGTCCGATGCGATCGGCTTCGTTCGCGTCGATGACGTCGGCGGTGAAGACGAGTTCCTTGGCGCGGTGCAGACCGACGAGTCGCGGGAGAAGCCACGATCCGCCGAAATCGACGACGAGACCGCGACGCGTGAAGATCTCGCTGAAGCGCGCCTGATCGCTCGCGTAGATCAGGTCACAGCCCAGCGCCAGGTTGCAGCCCGCGCCGGCCGCAACTCCGTTGACCGCGGCGATCGTCGGCTTCGAGAGTTGATGCAACCGCAATGCGGTACGGCCGACCTGACGCATCCCCGCGAGCGCACCCCCGAGTCCACCCGGCGACGTCGGCCCGCTTCCAGCACCACCCGGGGTCAGATCCGCGCCCGAGCAGAAGCCGTCGCCGGCACCCGTGAACACGAGCACTCGATCATCGGGTCGTTCCTGCACCTCGTCGCACAAGGCGATGAGCGCCTCCCACATCGCGGTGTCGATGGCGTTCTTCTTCTCCGGTCGGTTGAGCGTGCAGAGCACCACGCCATCGCGACGTTCGACGAGTACGGCATCGTTCATGGTCTTCCTTCCACGGGCACCGGATGCGGCTCGGTACGGTACCGGTGTGGGCTACAACCCGTTTCGCAAACGCGTCAGCCGCAGCAGCGACGTCTGGGTGGTCGTATTCGCGCTCGGCATCACCGCGCTGCTGGTCGCGTGGGCGATCGCCGGCTGAGGCGACCAGGACGCGCGCGATGAACGACGCGTGGATCCCCGACGGGCCCCTCGACGTTCGCCACGTTCAGCCGTACGAGGCCGTGAAGCGCTACCGCTGCCCGTCGTGCGATCACGAGATCGAGGTCGGCGAAGGCCACAAGGTCGTCGTCCCGCTCGACGCACCCGAACTGCGCCGCCACTGGCACACCGGTTGTTGGACTCGGTTCGACCGCCGCCGGACCTGATCGCCCCGAACCCGGCGGTCACCGAACCATGGTCATTGGGGCGCGGTCACCGGCCCTGGGGCGCCGAACCCGGCGGTGCGACACCCACTGCGCCGACGAAGGCTCGGTTCGAACCTCCGAACACCACGCAATCGAGCGCGTGTCGCTCGACGTGGTTCTTGAACCAGCCGTTGTCCTGGATGTCGTCCATCAAGAACACTCCGTCGGCCGCGAGGCGAGGCAACACGAGATCGCAACCGAACTTCCGGCCGCGTGCGCTCTTGTCGGAGTCGTAGTGAAACAAGTCGATCCGGTCGACCTCGGCGAGGATCTCGGGCAGATTCGCGCCGTCGCCCTTCGTGCGAAGGCTCCACGCATCGCGCAGTTCGTCGGGCACCATGATCCCCACGAACCGCTCGGGATCCGCCATCCGAAAGAACGGAAAGTCGCTCGACCACAGCCGCCCGCCGTCACCGTTGCGTTCGAGCGCACGCAAGAAGGCGAGCGACGAGTACCCGTACGCGACGCCGGTCTCGACGATCGTGCGCGGCCGGTGCAGTCGCGTCAAGAAGTACAGCAGTTCGTACCGGCCGGCGGAGTCGACTTCGAACCCCACTTGTTCGCTGACCTCGGCCGCCCGCGCCCGCACCGATTCGCCGAAGCGCGCGGTTTCGTCGGCCAACGCCGGGTCGATCGCGGTGAAGTAGTCGACCGGCCGCACGCGCCGTGCCGCGTACCAGTCGAGCGCTTCGGCCGCGGTGCGCGCATCGTCGGTGAACCGCGACCGCACCTTGCCGACGATCACCCGGGCGTAGCCGGGTCGGAGCAGGTTCCGAGCCAGCGATGAGATCGATCGGGTGCCGGCCATCTTCGCCAGTCTCACACGTCGAGCGTGACGACATCGACGCGAGGTGCGGAACCCCGCTCGACGAGTACCGATGCGATGTCGATGCGAACCGAGCGAGCGCGGACCGACGGATGCGCCGCGATCCACAGACCGGCCAGGCGCCGCAATCGTGACGCCTTGGCCGGCGTGATCGCCTCGATCGGCAGCCCGAACCGAACCGAGCGTCGCGTCTTGACTTCGACGAACACGAGCGCCCCGCGCAGGCGAACGACGAGGTCGATCTCGCCCTCGCGAACCCGCCAGTTCTGAGCGAGCACCTCCGCGCCACGTTCCCGGTACCAACGCTGGGCGACCTGCTCGCCGAAATCGCCGAGCGCCCGTCGATCGTCGGTCGTGACCGTCGGGCGCGCCACGGTCAGAACTCCTTCGTGGCCAGCTCTTCGACGTTGATGTCCTTGAACGACACCACGCGCACCTGATTCACGAAACGAGCCGGTCGGTACATGTCCCAGACCCAGGCGTCGTTGAGTTCGAGCTCGAACCATGTCCGCCCACCTTCGGAACGCGGCGTCATCGACACTTCGTTCGCCAGGTAGAAACGCCGCTCGGTTTCGACGACGTAGCGAAACATGGGGAGCACGTCGCGGTACTCGCGGTAGAGCGCAAGCTCGACGTCGGTCTCGTAGCGCTCGAGGTCTTCAGCTGACATCGAGGCGAGTGTAGGGCTCCGCTCGGACAGTCATGATGGGAGCGCCGTCCGCGGCCCCGCCCACGACCCGTCCGATACCGTCTCGGCGGTGACCGACGCTGACAACGAGTCGCGACCGGGCGAAGATCTGCCCGACCGACCTTCGACCGGCTCGAGTTGGTGGCGCGACGAACTGTGGTGCGGCGTCGAGCTGTTCACGCTCACCTGGTTCGTCGTGGCGCGACCGCTGTTGTCGATCTTGGGAAACAACACGTGGCTGTTACTCGCGTGGCAGACGAGCCTCGCCGATTTGGCCGCGCTGGTGGGCGCGTTGTTGTTCTTGCCGCTGTTGCTCGTGTGGATACCGAGTGCCGCGACCCGCCTCGCCGGGTCGCCGTTCCGCCGGGTCGTCCACGCGGTCACGGCTTCGGTGCTCGTCGGTGTCGGGATCATGGAAGACGTCAAGCGCACCGAGTGGCCGACCGCGTTGGTAGTCGGGATCTCGGCGCTCGTCGCGGTCACGGTCGGTGTCGCGATCTGGAAGACCGAGGTCGCCCACCGGGCGCTGCGAGTCGGCGCGGCGTTCGGCCCCGCGCTGTTCACGCTGTTGTTCTTGATCACGACGCCCGCACTGTCGGTCGTCAACCCGGCCCACGTCGAGCTCGAGCGTGCGACGGTCGGCGCCCCGACTCGAGTTGTGCTGCTCGTCCTCGACGAGTTCCCGGTGACATCGCTACTCGACGGAACCGGCCACATCGACGCTTCGCTCTATCCGAACTTTGCTCGGCTCGCGGGCGACTCGACGTGGTACCGCAACACGACCACGGTCGCGGCCCACACCGACCAGGCCGTCCCGGCGGTCCTGAGCGGCCGCTTCCCGAAGGGCTCCTCGACGATCCCCGTGGTGTCGGAGTATCCGCGCAACCTGTTCACGCTGCTCGGTGACACCTATGCCGTCAACGCCCGCGAGTCCGTCACCGGCCTGTGTCCGACGAGCGTGTGTCGCAACCCACGACTGGCGACCGACGTCGAACCCGGTCTGGTCGGCGCCGCCTCGGACCTGCGTGACCTGTTCGGCGACGTCGTCTCGCCGACCGCGTCGCTCGATTTCGGATTCAACGGTCTGCACAGCGCCGATCCGGCCGCGCTCGAAACCGCGAATCGGTTCCTCGCGAAGATCAAACCGACCGGGTCGCGACCGCGACTCGACTTCGCTCATGTGCTGCTTCCTCATTTCCCCTGGCACTACCTGCGCAGCGGCCAGGACTACGCGCCGTCACCGCCGCACACGATCGGACTCGTGGGCCAACACTGGATCAACGAATGGGCGGCCGGAGAAGCGCGACACCGGCATCTGCTCCAAACGCAGGCGACCGACACGTATCTGGGCGCGATGCTCGACCACCTCGTCGCGCTCGGCGAATACGACGACACGATGTTCGTCGTGACCGCCGACCACGGAGCGGCGTTCACCACCGAGCATCCGTTTCGCGGCATCGCCGCCGGGTCCGAACCCGACATCGCGTGGATCCCGCTGTTCGTGAAGTATCCGGGCGGCGCCGGGGCCGGCGAGATCGACGACCGGCCCGCGCTGTCGATCGACGTGCTCCCCACGATCGTCGACGTGCTCGACATCGACGTCGACTGGCAGTTCGACGGACAGTCGCTGCGCGAGGCACCCCGCACCGACGATCGTCGACCGATCGTCGCCTGGGAACGCAACGAACTCGAACCCGAGTCCGGCAACTTCATCATGCTCGACGGTGGCCGCCACTTCGCAACGGTGCTCGAACGCCGAGCGAGTCCGGGACCTGCGTCGGACCCCTTCCGACTCGACCGCGTCGACCAGTGGGGCACGCTCATCGGCGAGCCGATCGCGGACTTCCGCCTCGACACCGCCGACGAAGGTCTGATCGCGCGCGTCGATGGTTCACAGCGACTCGCAAACCTGAGCCCGTTGGCCCCACGAATTCCGTGGCTCGACTTCCACGCGACGATCCCGAAGGGCACGCCGGGCGAACGGCTCGTCGTGGTGGTGAACGGAACCATCGCCGCCGCGCTGCCGATCGTCGGCGCGCCACTCGACGGCGAACCGCAGGTCTGGGGGACGCTGCCGATCTCGCTGTTCGAGTTCGGAGCGAACGAGGTGACGCTCTACTTGGCGCCGGACACTGCCAACTCGACCCACCCCGACGCGATCACGCCCGACGCGATCACGCTCGTGCCGGTCGCCATGGCATGACCGGCACCACGACGCGTCAGTCGCGCTTGTCCTTGATCTTGGCGGCCTTACCGATTCGGTCCCGCAAGTAGTAGAGCTTGGCGCGCCGCACGTCGCCACGCGTGACGACTTCGATCTTCGACACCGACGGCGTGTGCAACGGGAAGGTGCGCTCGACGCCGACACCGAAGCTCAGCTTGCGGACCGTGAACGTCTCGCGCACGCCACTGCCCTGACGGCGGATCACGACGCCCTGGAACACCTGCACGCGCTCCCGGTTGCCTTCGACGACACGAACGTGCACCTTCAGCGTGTCGCCCGGACCGAAGGACGGCAGGTCTTCGCGCAAGCTGGCGCGGTCAACGAGGTCGGTGCGGTTCATCGGTTGCTCCAGAGCCCAGGCTTCGCCGTGCCCCAAGTCGTGGGGCGGCAGGGAGCGCCAACCCTAGCGAACCAGGCCGGGGCAGGTCCGATCGGCTGGCGGAACCCGCCGAATTCGGTCGAATCAGGAACCACTCGGAAGGTCGAAGAACGCGAGCACCCGCTCGGTCGCGTCGATCGGGACCGAATCGCCGGTCGGCCACTCACCGTTGCCCCCTTCGATCGCGATCAACAACGACACCGACTTGCCGCGACAACTCGCGGTCGTCGTCGTCACCTTCCCCTCGGTCGCGACGACGGGCTTGTTGCAGCGCTGCGCCACCAGCCAGCGATCGAAGGCACGATCGACTTGCGGCAACGGACCGTCGGAGAGCAGCACGGCGGCTTTGGTTCCACCCCACCGGATCGTTGCATCGCCCAGTTGGTGGATCTGCAGCAGATCGACACCCGTCACTGGTTCGCACGGCTTGGTGACGAGTACGCCCTCGACGACGGCAACCGCCCCGAACAGATCGGAGTGCTGACACGCGAGGTGAAACGCCATGATCCCACCGACAGCCCACCCGACCACCGCACGGTCGTCGGGTCCGATCTTGTAGGTCTCCCAGATGTCGTCGACAACCGCAACGAGATAGTCGACGTCCTTCGACTGTTGCAGGCGTGCGCTCCCGCAACACGGACCGATGTTCCAGGTGTCGTCGATTCCGTTCGGGATGACGACGAGAAAGCCAGCCTGCTTCGCGGCTTCGACGAGGATGCCGCGCGGGCGGCGCGCGTCGCCCAACGTCGGACTGTAGGAGTCGAGGACGAACACGGCGGCGGTCGGCTTGCCCTCCGGTTCGAACACCGAATAGTTGCGTGTGGTGCCGTCGTCGAGCGTCGCCGCCCGGAGTTGCAGCGCGCTCGTCTGCGCCTTCGGGAGTCTCGCCTTGGGCGTCGGCGCATCGTCGGTGTCGTCACCCCCACAGGCACCGAAGCCTGCGAGCGCGACCACGAGCGCGAGCGAGGTGATCGTCGGCGACTTCATGTGTTGCCCCCATCGTGAGATTCTTCGTTCGGGTCGACGCTCGCCTCGCGATCGATGAGGTCGGGTCGACGCTCGACGGTGCGTTCGTAGGCCATCGTTCGCCGCCAGCGTGCCACACGTTCGTGGTCGCCGGAGCGCAGGACATCCGGTACCTCCCACCCGCGAAAATTCGCCGGCCGGGTGTACTGCGGATACTCGAGCAGGCCGGCGCTGAACGACTCGTCATCGGCCGACTCGTGATTGCCCATCACACCGGGTACCAGCCGCGCCACAGCCTCGACGACACACAACGCCGCGGCTTCACCGCCGGCCAGCACGGCGTCGGTCACCGACACCTCGTCGTCACACAGGTGATCGGCGACCCGTTGATCGACGCCCTCGTAGCGCCCGCACAGCACCGAGAAGCCATCGCCGGCGGCGAGTTCGGCGGCGAAGCGCTGGTCGAAGCGCCGGCCGCTCGCCGCCATCAACAACAACGGCCGGGGCGGTTCGACCGCCTCGACCGCGGCGAAGATCGGTCCGGGTGTCATGACCATGCCCGCTCCGCCGCCGAACGGCGTGTCGTCGGTACTGCGATGGCGGTCCGAGGTGTGATCCCGCAGGTCGTGGATACGAACGTCGAGCAACTGCGCTTCGCGCGCCCGTCCGATGAGCGACAGACGAAGCGGGCCATCGAGGTAGTCCGGGAAGACCGTGAACAGATCGATGCGCACGGTCACTCACCCAGGTAGAGCTCGACCAAGCCGTCGGGCACCTCGACTCGAACGACGTCGTCGACGACCTCGCCGACGAACACGATCGGGATCAACACCCCGGAATCACACACCACGATGTCGTGCGCGGGATTCGCCTCGACATGGCGGACGACGCCGAGGTTGCGATCGCGCTGGTCGATCACGCGGGCGCCGATGAGCTCGTGCACGAACACTTCACCCGGCTCGGCAGGAAGCGGTTCGGCGTGCAGGACTCGCCCCCGCAGCAGCTCGGCGCGGTCGCGGTCGTCGACGCCGTCGAACCGAACGACGTACTGGTCGCCCTGTCGACGGCTCGTCACGATCCGGTACGTCTGCGATCCGTCGAACAACTCGGCGCCGACTGCAAATCGCTCGCCCCGGTTGGTGATCGGAGCAATCACGACGTCGCCGCGCAGGCCGTGGGCACGACTGATTCGCCCGACCTCGAGCCGGTCGGTCACTCCTCGGCGAGATCGAGCTGCACGCGCTCGCCATCGAGCGACCCCGCCGCTCGTGCGACCTGGCGAATCGCGTTGATGACCCGGCCCCGACGACCGATGAGCCGCCCCGCATCGCCGCGGTCGGCGTGCAAATAGATCATGACGTCGTTGCGGCCGCGTTCGGTCGTCTCGACGTCGATCGCATCAGGGTTGTCGGCGAACGAAGTGGCGATGTACTCGACGACGGCCGCGGCCCGCTGCCCTCGGGAGCTGTTGCCGACTTCGTCGCCATCGTCGTCGACCTCGTCATCGAAGTCGTCGTCGAAGTCGTCATCGAGTTCAGCGGCGGGCGGCGCGCTGGTGGCCGGCGCCGCCGGCGAGCGTGCGCCGAACGGGTCGTCGACCGTGCTCACTCGGCACCCGCGTCGGCCTTGACGGCTTTCGCCTTGGGCGTCTTGGCCTTCGGCTTGGTGCCGGCGGCCTTGCCGTGCTTGGTCTCGTACGCGCTCCACACGCCCTCGACCTCGAGGATCTTGGCCACACGGTCGGTCGGCTGCGCGCCCTTCTCGATCCAGCCGAGCGCCTTGTCGTGATCGAGCGTGATCCGGCTCGGATCCTGGCGAGGCTCGTACTGACCGATGATCTCGATGAAGCGACCATCACGGGGGCTTCGTGAATCGGCCACCACGACGCGGTAGGTGGGCTGCTTCTTCTTGCCGGTGCGCATCAGGCGGATCTTGACGGCCACGAGTGAGGATTCCTTCGGTTGACGCGGAAATGGGTCGCGAGTGCGAACGAGCCAGGCTAGGTCACGAGGCCGGGTCGGCGCCCACCGGGCGGTTCAGCGCTTCGGGAGACCCGGGAACCCGCCGCCGGGCCCGCCGAGACCGCCGAGGTCGCCGAGTTTGCTCAGATCGCCGAGGTCGGCCAGGTCGGCGAGGCCCGGCGACCCCTTGACGGCCGTCGGCTTCGTGCCTTTCGCGGTGACCCGACTGCCCTTCTTCTTGTTCTTCTTGGCCTTCTTCTGCATGACGCGGCCCATCACACCCATCTGCTTCATCATCTGCTGCATCTGGGAGAACTGCTTCAACAGGTTGTTCACTTCGACCGTCGAGGTTCCGCTGCCCGCGGCGATTCGGTTGCGGCGACTGCCGTTGATGAGCGTCGGTTTGACCCGCTCGGCGGGGGTCATCGAGCAGATGATCGCCTCCACCCGTCCCAGCTCGCGGTCGTCGATGTCGGCGTCTTTGATCTCCTTGGGCATGCCCGGCATCATGCCGATCACGTTCTGCAGCGGCCCGAGCTTCTTCACCTGGCGCAGCTGATCGAGAAAGTCCTCGAGGGTGAATTCGCCCTCGCGCATGATCTCTTCGGCACGGGCTTTCTGCTCGTCGTCGAACGTCTGCTCGGCCTTCTCGATGAGCGTCAGCATGTCGCCCATCCCGAGGATGCGACCCGCCATCCGGTCGGGGTGGAAGACCTCGAACTCGTCGAGCTTCTCGCCGGTTCCGGCGAACAAGATCGGTTTCCCGACGACCTCTTTGACACTGAGTGCCGCACCGCCTCGCGCGTCACCGTCGATCTTCGTGATGATCACACCATCGATCGGGATCGTCTCGTTGAACGCGGCCGCGACATTGACGGCTTCTTGACCGGTCATGGCGTCGATCACGAGCAGCGTGTTGTGGGGTTGCACGGCGTCGCGAACGCGCGCGAGTTCGTCCATGAGCTCGGCGTCGATCTGGAGCCGACCGGCCGTGTCGACGATCACGTGGTCGCGGCCGAGTCGTTGCGCTTCTGCGATCCCCTTGCGGGCCACCGTGACCGGATCGGAGTTCTCCGAGAAGAACGGGACGTCGATGCGCTGCGCGAGCGTGCGGAGTTGCTCGACCGCCGCGAGCCGCTGCAGGTCGGCGCCGACGAGCAGGGGTTGTCGACCCTGGCTCTTCAAGAGCCGCGCCAGCTTGCCGGCGTGTGTCGTCTTACCGGATCCCTGGAGACCCGCGAGCAGGATCACGGTCGGCGGCTTCGGACTCAATCGCTGAAACTCACCAAACACCCTGCGTCGCCACTCGCTGAGAGCGCGACCAGACAGAACGACGCGGGGCAATACAAGGGACATTGCCCCAGATGAGC
>SXGT01424195.1_pt1 | contig 16544 bp, 18 predicted proteins | sample 3176221 | NCBI WGS metagenome assembly SXGT01 (sample SAMN11356862, study PRJNA531348) | freshwater metagenome | isolation source: freshwater sample F1-120 | place: China: Fuxian Lake, Yuxi | collected 2017-12-25 | reverse complement strand
GGCGGAGCCCGCGGGGGCTGCCGCCGATCCCGTGCCGGGCGGAGGGCCCGAGGCCGCGAGCGCAGGTGTGGCTGACGCGGACGCCGCCGCCGATGCGAGGGCGCTCGCTGACGCGCTGGCCGTGGTTGGTCCGCCGGAATCGGGCTTCGCGGACGCCGACGCTGACGCGAACGCAGCCGCGGACGCCGACGCCGCGACGCGCGGCTTGCCCGACGCGGAAGCGATGGGCTCGAGCGCCGACGCCGTCGCCTGCGTGGGGACCGCGCTCGTCGTCGGCGCGGGCGCCGTCGCGACCGGGGCCGGTGGCGGGTGGGTGGAGAGGAGCCCCGGGACCACGAGCGCCGCGACGCCGACCGCGCCGAAGGCCCCGAGCGCCACGAAGACGCCGAGGCGCGCCTTGCGACGCCGCTCCTCGGCCTTCTCGTCGGGAGGGTCCGTCGCGCCGGACGTGGCCCACGGGTCCGCGGTCGCCGATGGCGGCGCCGACGCGCCGGAGTCGGTCAGCGGCTTCGAGCTCGTGGCCGCCGCCCGGCCGCTGTCGGTGTTCCACGTCGCGTCGACCGCGAAGTCGGCCGAGGCCGGCGCCGGCGTGGGCGTGAAACTCGACGGCGGCGGCCGCTCCGACGCACGTCGCGACGAGGCTGGCCCGCCGAGCGGCAGGATGCGCTTCGTCCGCTCGAACGCATGCGCGGCGTCCTGGGTTCCGAACGGGACGAGGCACGACGCGAGCTCCGTCACCGACGCGTACCGCTCCTCCGGCCGGCGCCGGAGGCACTTCATGACGACGGCGTCGAGCTGCACGCCGATCTCCGGCCGCGACACGCGGAGGCTCTCGGGCTCCGCCTCGTGGATCGCCGCGAAGAGGGCGACCGCGTTCTCGCCGTCGAACGGGGTGCGCCCGGTGAGCAGCTCGTACGCGATGACGCCGAAGGCCCACACGTCGCATCGGTGGTCCACGTTCTTGGAGTCGCGGAGCTGCTCTGGCGACATGTACAGCGGCGAGCCGAGGATGGCGGACGTCTTCGTGACGTTGCCGCTCTCTCCCGGACCAGCGCGGAGGGCCTTGGAGATGCCGAAGTCGAGCACCTTGACCCGCACCGTCCCATCGGGTCGGCGGGCGAGGAACAGGTTCGCCGGCTTCAGATCGCGGTGCACGATCCCGAGCGCGTGCGCATGCGCGACCGCCTCGATCGCCTGCATCAGGTGGTCGGCGACCTCCTCGACCGGGAGCGGCCCGTGCTCCTTCAGGCGGTGGGCGAGATCGTGTCCGTCCAGGTACTCGAGCACCATGTACGGGAGCCCGTCCTCGAGCTGGCCCACGTCGATCACCTGCGCGACGTGATCGTTCTCGATGCGCGCGGCTGCGCGCGCCTCGTTCATGAAGCGGACCGCCGCATCGGCGTTCTTGACGATCTCGGGCATCAAGAGCTTGACGGCCACGCGCTTGCCGAGCAGCTGGTGCTGCGCCGCGAACACGACGCCCATCCCGCCCGCGCCGAGCAAGCTCTCGAGCAAGTACTTGCCGAGGAGGAGATCGCCGACCTTCGGCAGGTTCATCCGTGGATCAGCCGAGCTTTGCGTTCAGGAAGGAGCGGAGCTTGATGAGCGTCTTCGGATCGCGCGTGAAGCTGGGGGTCTGGTATCCGTCGGCCCAGGCGGAGACCTCGTGGAGGAACGCGCTCCGCGCCTCGGCGTTCGTGAGGATGTCCTCGACGGTGCGGCCCCGCGCCGCGCCCTTGTGGAGCCCCTTCACGTACGTTTCGAGCGCGGGGTAGACGTCGCCTAGGAACGCCTTCACGTCGTCTGCGTCCTCCGCGAGGGTGCCGAGGGGCCCCGCTTTCGCGTCGGGCGATTCACTGACCGCGAAGGACGCCGCGACACGCAGGACGAACGCATCGTCGCAGAAGCCGAGGTCGTCGACGCCGTCGGGGATCAGGTCGAGCGACTTGAAGATGTAGTTCAGCCCCGCGGCGGCGTAGCGCCGCGTGGCCTCTGGCGCGTCGGAGTCGACGACCTTCGCCATCGTGCGCGCGTCGTCGCCGAGCGTGCGCAGCCAGTTGGGGAACATCTCCAGGTACTTCGTGTCGATGGAGGGCTCGCTCATGGATCACGAGGGTACCACCGTCCGCCGCCGGGCGTCCCCGGAAAGCGCGCGGCCACGGCCCGCGCCCGCCTACCTGAAAGACGGCGGCGCGGATCTCGGGCCTCCCCGGAGGGAGGGCGGGACGGCGTCGTCGCGCAGGCTCCGTGGAGCCGGCTCGGTCGTGCCGGACGCCACCTTCTCGGCCACCCTCGAGGCCGTGTCGACGATCTTCGACGCGGCCGCTGCGCGCGCGGTCTTCTGCTCGAGCGTCGCGTGGTCGACGACCGCGTGCCCCTCGAGCAGGTCGAGGTAGTCGAGGTCGAGCTCGCCGCCGCTCGGCAGGATGAAGACGCCGAACAGGTGCGCCTGCCGCCGCACCTCCTGCACGAGCTGCCGGGGCACGTGGAGCGCGGCGTGCGTGATGAGGTGGATGACCGGGTCGCGCTGCTCGCGCGCCCGGAGGAGGGCGATCTCCGTCGCGAGCTGGGCGAACACCCGCGACGGGTTGCGACCGCGCTCGCCCTTGAAGCCGAGGAGATACGCCGCGGGGAGCTGGTTGGGCTTCGCGCGCTGCACGTCGTACAGGCGCGAGTCGAAGAAGCGCATCCACACCTCCTCGCCCGAGAGCTGGAGCTTCTTGCCGAGCGCGATGGCGAGCCCGCGCGCGAACACCTGCCGATCGCCGCGCATCGACGCCGAGGCGTCGATGAGGAGGTAGTGGAGCCGCCGCGCCTCGTCCGGGGCCTGCTCGCGCGTGTAGAAGAGGATCTCGTTCTCCATCATGCGGCGGGCGAACTCGTCCGGATCCCACGCGAGCTCCGTGAGTACGAGCGAGTCGAGCGAGCCCTTGGAGCCGATCCCCGCGTACCCGTGGATCGCGTGCGTGCCGGTCGCCTTGTTGCGGTGCGTCTCCAGGATGCTCGGGAGGAGCTCGAGCGAGAAGTTGACGATGTCGTTGGCCGCCGGGCTCGAGATGGCCGCGAGCAGATCCACGTGCGCGAGCGCGCCCGCTGCGGTGGACTCCGGGCCGAGCATTCCGAGGAGGCGGAGCGTGTCCAGATCGAGGGCGTCCGCGAGCGTGAGCACGTGGAGGCGAGCGCGGCCGAGGGCGTCGAGGACGGCGAGCTCGAAGTTGCGCGGAACGGAGGGGAACAGCGTCGGCAGCTGGGGGTCCATGTCGCGGACCATCTCCGGATCCAGCGGAATGGACGCCGTGTACGACGGCCGCGCCGACACGCGCTGCACGAGCGATCCGAGGACGCGCGCGAGGACGACGACGATGAGATCGTCCGACAGGCGCATGGTCCGTGCGCGCGCAGACGCCTCGCTCTGCGCGACCTCCGCGATGACGCTGCGGTGCATGCCTGCCAGCTCCGACGCGCGCGGCAACCTGGAGAGGATCGCCTCCTGTCCCTGCCGGGGCCCGATGTCCAGCTGCTCCTTCGGCGCCGCGTACAGGAGCCCGAAGTCGTGCACGAGGAAGAACGGTAGGTGGAGCCCGAGCCTCGCGAGATCGCGATACCAGCGGATCGCGCGGACGACCATCATCGGCGACTGCGCGCGGACGGAGGAGAGCGCGAGTCCGCCGAGGGGGCCGGTGACGGCGGGATCCTTCTGGAGGGTGGAGGAGACCGGCAAGGGTGAGGAGAATAGCAGGGTTGGGCGGGTCCACCGTCAATACGACGGCTTGGCCTGGCCCACGAAGGTCAGCGCGAGCCTCACGTACTTGGGGACATCCGTCGGCGCCCCCAGGTTCGCGGTCAGGATCTCCATCGTCCGCGGATCGATCAGCACGTTGAACGGGAAGCCCGCCACGCCGAGCGGCGCGGTGCGCTTCGCGCGCGCATCGAGCAGCACCGTGAAGTTCGTCTGGTGCTTGTCCATCCATCCCGTGAAGTCCGCCAGGCTGGGCCCGTTCGGCGAGACGGCCCCCTGCGCGATCACCTGCAGCAGCACGGCTCCCTCCGCGACGAGCATCTCGCGCGCCGCGACGGTCGCCCGGGTCTCGGACGCACAGATGGAGCACCACGTGGCGGAGATCTGGATGTGGATCGCCTTGTAGCGCGCAGCCGACGGATCGAAGTAATCGGCGAGGGAGACCGTCTTCAGACCGGCCGCGCGGTTGGAGTCGGCGTAGCCCTGGAAGGCCATGTTCGCGATGCGATCGCCGCGGATGGTCCCCTTTCGCGCCGTCCAGCCGATGTTGTCGGTCGGGTACGGGACACCGTCCGGGTTGGCCGGTGCGGGCGTGATATCGGGATCCGGGAACTCGGCATCGCCCTTCGCCGCGCTCGAGCACGCGGCCACGCCGGCCACGCCGGCCCCGTAGAGCGCGATCGCGAGCGCCGCCACGGGGATCGACGGGGCGGGGAGGGGCCTCATGGTTTCCCTACGAGCATGACAGCGCGGCGGGTCCGCGTAAAGTTGCCGCCCCTTGTCCGGATCTGCTACCGGGATCGATCGATGAGGAAGGCCGCCGCGATCAGCCTGCTCGGCGTCTGTGCGCTTCCGGTCGCGTCGGGCTGCGACGTCGGGACCGGCACCGGGTACGTCCGGGAGCCGGCCATGCCGCTCGGGCCCACGCTCGCGGCGCAGGCGCTCCCGCCGGCGCAGCTCCCGCCGGCGCAGGCGCGGACGATCGGGGGAAGGCCCGATCCGCGGGTCACCGTGGGGGGCCGGAGCCTCGGGATCTTCCGCAACACGTATTACGACTTCCCCTCCGAGGGGGACTTCTCCGGGACCACCGTGAAGCTGATGACGGCCGCGTGCCAGCCCATCGCGGAGGTGCCGCGCGCGTTCCACGACGCGCTCTGCGTGCAGGGTTCGGGGTCGCTGAAGAAGGGCGGGACGGTGAGCTTCGCGAAGCGCGACTGCGCCTGCGCGGAGGTCTGCCCCCGCACCGGGCAGCGCATCTGCTACGACGCGCTCGATCGTACGAAGTTCCCCTTCGGGCGCGGCGCGGCGGGGACGCCGATCATGCCGCTCGTCACGGTCGCGGCCGACACGACGGTGCTGCCCCTCGGCACGCCGATCTACCTGCCGGAGCTCGACGGGCTGCCCATGCCGGGCGGCGAGCCTCTCGACGGGTGCTTCGTCGTGGAGGACCGCGGGAGCCGCGTGAAGGGCGACCACGTCGACATCTTCACGGGCTCGCCGAAGACGACCCGCATGCTGAACGAGCGCGTGCCTTCGAACGAGGGCGTCACCGTCGTCGTCGAGGTCGCGAAGTGTGAGCGGCTGAAGCGGCGGCTCTGATGGGTCGGCGCATGGCGCGCGCGATGGGGCTCGCGGCGCTCGGCCTGGCGGTCGCTGGCTGCGAGGAGGGGCGGCGCGACAGTGGGAACGCCGGGAAGGGGCCGTCGCCCGTCGCGACGCCGTCCGCCCTCGCGGGCGCGCTCGGGGTCGACGCGGCGATGGCGGAGGAGGTCACGGATCCGGCCGCGCCCGCGGGTGACCTCAAGGCGGAGATGGCGCGCTTCAAGGGCCTGGACGCGTGCGTGAAGGAGCACGCGGGGACGGATCCGCTCGTCGGCGACTCGCTCGACGCGATCGGGTACGACACGATCATCCGCGACAGCTGCCGCGTGCTCGAGGCGCTCACCTCGAAGGACGCGAAGCGGTGCGACGCCATCGGCTCGACCGCGCTGCGCGATCACTGCCAGGAGATCGTCGCGATCGTGTTCGCGACGCCAGCGCGGTGCCCGTTCGAGGTGCCGCTCGAGCCCGCGCGAGGGCGGAGCGGCGCGTGCGTGGCCCTCGCGGCGCGCGATCCGAGGCTGTGCACGCTCGAGGCCCACTCCCTTCGCTCCCGGTGCCTCGCGATGCTCCAGCGGGATCCGAAGGCGTGCGACGGCGCCGGAGACGTGCGGGCGCGGTGCGTTCGCGACGTGCTGCGCTACGGGAGCCTGCTCGACGGGGGAAAGGACAGGCTCCCGCCGCTGCCGACGGTCTCCGGGACGCTCGCCGTGACGACGGACGAGACGCGCACCGAGGACGTGGCGCGGGAGCTCGCCCGGGGCGTCGTGCTCGCGCAGAAGGGTCCTCGGTGGGTCGTCGACGTCGGCCGGTTCGAGCACCTCGGCGCATCGCCGGTCGCGCCGCCGCCGGGGAGGCCCGCGCGCCTGGCCGTCCGGCTCGTGCTCGGCCCGGACGGCGCGGCCGAGGTCGAGCGCGTGGAGCTGGAGATCCCGAAGCGCGGGACGCTCGCGTTCCCCGGCGTGACGGGTGCGTTCCGCGCCACGTACGCCGGGGAAAAGGTTCGCGGCGGGCCGCTCGCGCTCACCGTGTCCGGGAAGCTCGGCGACGTCGGCGTCAAGCTCGACGCGAAGGTGGTCGTGCGGGACGTGGTCGAGGACGCCGCGTCGCCTCGCCCAGGGGAGCGCGACCGGTAGCGACCCTCGTGCTAAGGTCGTCCTCATGTCCGTCCTCACCCTCCGGGGCGTCGGCGCGAGCCCAGGCGTGGCATCCGGGATCGTGGTGTTCGACCCCGACGACGCCATCCGCGCGCAGCGCGCGGGAGAGGCCGTGATCCTCATCCGCAACGAGACGTCACGCGAGGACGTGCCCGCCATCCAGGCGGTGGCCGGCGTCGTGGCGACGCGCGGGGGGCTCACGGGGGACGCGGCGATCGTCGCGCGCGCGCTCCGGAAGCCGTGCGCGGTGAGCTTCTCGAACGTGACCGCGATCTACTCGCAGGATCTGATGCGGATCGCGCGTCCGGGCGAGCCGCCGCTCGAGGTCCGGCGTGGTCGGAAGGTGACGCTCGACGGATCGAAGGGGACGCTCACGATAGACGAAGCGGAGCAAACCGCGTCCGCGTGACGAAGGGGTAGAACGCCTGCGCCGCCACGCCGCACGTGAGCGCGTACAGGAGCTCCTCCAGCGGGATCCCCAGCACGTACTGCTTCCCCACGAGGAGCCGGTCGGCGATCCACACCCGCTCGAAGACCCCGGGGAGCAGCCACGCGTAGACGAGGCACACGATCGCGTACGTCGCGCTCGACACGCCGGCCCCGAGGAGCGACGGCACGACGAGGTCCCTCCGGCGCACGAGCATGATCGCCGCCGCGAAGGTCATCGCGAAGAAGCTCGCATGGATCATCGGTAGCCGGAGCGCGCCGTACAGCGCGAGCGCGACGCCGAGCATCACCGCCACGAGCCCCGCCGCCCGCCGCGCCACGTCCGCCGCGCCCGACGGCTCGCCCGGCACGGGCTCGAGCCCGCGACGGAACACGAACGGGTACGCGGTCGTCGTGTAGGCGGCGGTGGCGGTCACCTGGAGCACGTCCTCGATCCCGAAGCCGAGGACGTGAACGAGATCGAACAGGAACGTCGGCCGCCAGTAGTCGCCGTAGAAGAAGCGCTCGGTCACCGCGAAGGGGAGGCTGCACGCGGCCGTGACGAGGACGACCCTGCGAAGATCGCGCCGCGTCGCGAAGACGATCGCGCCGGGGATCGAGCACAGGAGCGAGAGCGCGAGGAAGTCGTACTTCATCGCGTGAGGGCCGCGTGGACGAGGACCGCCTCGAAGCCGATCGTCGCGGCGAGCTGGGCCCCCACGCGTACGAGCATCCCGGTCGACCCCGGCGCCGCCGCGCGCAGGGCGAGCTGGACACAGGCGACCGCGAGCGGCACCGCGAGAAGCGCGGGGCCGGGCGAGAGGGGGGACCACGGAGAGGCGGCCAGCGCGAACGAGACGCACGAGAGGAAGAACGCGAGGATCCCGGAGTGTGCGCCCCCCAGCACGACCGGGATGGTGGCCTTGGACCCGGCGCGATCGCTCGGCTCGTCGGGGAGTGCGCTCGCGATCGCCGCCGCGAGGCGCGCCGGCAGGACGAGGCCGAGCGCGGGCCACGGGAAGGCGAGGGCGTCACCCGTCAGCGCCACGAACCCGAAGAGGGGGAGCACGACCGCCGTGCCGGCGATCTGGAGCAGCTCTCCGCCGCCGCGGTAGGAGAGCCTTGGGCCGAAGCTGTAGGCCCAGAGGAGCGCCACCGCGGCGCCCCACAGCGCGACCGGCCAGGGACTCTCGCGGCGGACGCCGAGGGCGACGGCGACGACGCCCGCCAGCAGGATCGCGATCAGCGCGGCGCGGAGGAGCGACGCGCGCGCGAGCGCCCCGGTGACGAGCACGCGGGAGCCGCCCGAGAACGGCGTGAACGTCCTGTTGTCGCGATCCGTCGCGACGTCGGCGACGTCGTTGGCGAACACGATGTAGAGCTGATCGAGGAGCCCGAACGCCAAGACGAGCGCGACGTCCCACGCGCGATCGGTCCACGCGCGGGCACCCGCGAGCGACATGCCGAACAGCAGCGGCATGGCGATGTTCACCTGCGCGGGGAGGCGCGCCGCGCGGATCCAGGCGGCCGCGCTCACGGTCTCACGCTCCGACGCCCACGCCATGGCGGCGTCGAAACACGAGGACGCCCGCGGCGAAGTAGACCATCGAGAGCAGCGCCAGCGCGAGGATGCGCAGCTTCACGCTCGCGAGGTCGCCGCCCGACATCAGTCGCGCGAACGCTGCGTGGAGGTGCGTCGTCGGCAAGAGGTCGAAGGGGCCGAGCACGACGCCGCCGATCGTCACCAGGCGCACGACCGGTCGCGGGAACACCACGCCCGAGAAGAGCAGAAGGAGGAACATCACCACGCTCGCGACGAGGAACGCCCTCCCCTGCGTGTCGGTGAGCGCAGCGACCCCGACGCCGACGCCGATGCTCGAGACGGCGCCGAGCACGGACAGGAAGAGCACGGCCGGCAGCCCGACCGAGGGCTGGAACCCGAGGACGCGGGCGCTCGCGAGCACCAGGGCCGCGCCGATCGCGGCGAGCGCGAGGTGAACCAGGCCGCCCCCGGCGAGGACCGACGCCGCGGACACGGGCCACGATCGAACGCGGCGCATCGCGCCGGACTCGATCTCGCGCGCGAGCCCGAGCGAGCTGGAGAACACGATCATGATCACCGAGAACACCAGCATGCCCGGGACGTAGACGTCGAACGCGCGGACGGGACCTGCGGGCGGGCCCGCCGCGCCCTCCGGTGCGAGGAGACCGTAGAGGATGGTGAAGAGGGGCGTCGTGAGCAAGGTCAAGAGCGTGCCCACCACGTCCCGGCCCTGCTGCCGCAGGGCCTTCTCCGCGAACAGGAGCGTCGTCCTCACGGGTCGATCGTCCTCCCGGTGAGGGCGAAGAACACATCCGCGAGCGACGCCTTGCGGGCCCTCACGGCGAGCGGGACCACGCCGTGCGATCGCAGCGCCTCCGCCGCGCGGGCGACGGGGGCGAGGACCTCGTCCACGTCGCACACGAGCGTGCTCCCGCGCCAGCACCGCGCGCGCGCCTCGGCGGCCTGGAGGACGAACCCCTCGATCTCCGCCCGCCTCGCGGGGTCGTCCTCGGCGAGATCGATCTCGAGGCACGCCGCGCCTCCGAGGCCGCGCATGAGAGCCTCGGGCGTGTCGACGCGGACGAGCTTGCCGCCGCTCAAGACGCACACGCGGTCCGCCATCCCGGCGATCTCGTCCAGGTCGTGGGACGCCATCACGATCGTCGTCCCGCGCGCGCGCTCCCGCGCGAGGCACGCGTGGAGGAGCGGCCTCTGCTCCGCGTCCAGGCCCGCCGTGGGTTCGTCGAGGCAGAGGACGGAGGGCGCGCTCGCCATGGACAGCGCGACGTTCAGGCGCCGGAGCATGCCCCCCGAGAGCGCGGACGCGCGCTTCCCCGCGTCCGCCGCGAGGCCCAGGTCGGAGAGGATGCTCTCCGCACGCGTCCTCGCGGCGGCTCGCCTCTCACCGTACGCCCGCACGGCGAGCTCCACCTGCTCGCGCGCCGTGAGATCGCCGAACACGGACGACCCCTGCGGGCACCAGCCCACGAACGCGCGACGGTCGCGGGCGCCGCGGGTGGGGACCGCGACGGCGCCGCCGTCCGGCGCGAGCTGGCCGGCGACGATCGAGAGGAGGGTGCTCTTTCCCGCGCCGTTCGGGCCCATGAGCGCGAGGATCTCGCCCTGGAACGCGGAGAGGTCGACGCCCGAGAGGACCGGCTCCCCGTCGAACGCGCGCGAGACGCCGCGGAGCTCGACGGACGCGACCCCGGTCACGTCGGCCCGGTGTCGCGGCGGCGGAGGCCGAGCTCGGCGGCGAGCTCCTCGCGCAGGGAGGCGTACGGCCTGTCCCATCGTGCGCGCCCGTTCACGTCGAAGGCCAGGACGGGAAGCAAGTCGCGCTCCGCGAGCGCGACGCAGAGCGCCCCCTCGTCCGCGGGCTCGCGCGAGAAGCCGAAGGGGTTCCGGTACGTCTCGTCCGCGATCGGGCCGTACTTCGCGTCGCCCTCGTCGATGAGACCCTTCAGCTCCTCGGCCCGGGACCGGAGGTACTCGAGGAACGGCAGATCGAACGGCCCCACGTGCCCCCGCGAGGAGGGATCCTTCGCGACCCACCTGCACCAGTCGAACCCGTAGAGGAAGTCGTGCGCGTAGCGGAAGCGGATCGGCGGCGCGCCGAAGACGGACCCGAGCTTGCACACGAGGTCGGCGGAGCGAACGACCGCATCGTCCGTGGTGAGCCGCGCGAGCGTGGCCGCGAGGAGATCGAGGTCGAGGAAGAGGTTCTCCGGGAAGCTCGTCGCGAGCGCTTCCTCGACGCGGACGAGCGCGGGCCCGACGACCGCGGCGTGCGCATCGTCGAGCGCGACCGCGCGCAGATCGCCCGCGATCTCGAGCAGCCCCCGCGCGCGCGACCGCCCGGGCGCGAGGGATCCATGCGTCCGGACGCCGCCTGCGGAGAGGCGGTCCTCGAGCGGCGAGAGTCGCGCGCGTGACGACATGGGAGCCAGGGAGGCTAGCAAACTCACCGCGAGCCGACGACCTTGGCCACGAGGAGCGTCACCGCGAGCGCAACCTGTGCGCCCCACAGCCCCCGGTGGAGGACGTCCTTGTAGACCGCCTGCTCCGCGAACCGGTTCGTACGCGCCGCCTCGCCGAGCCCTGGCAGGCGCCTCGCATGCCACGCGAGCACGGCGAGCGGCGGCAACACGACCCACACCCCCGGGCCGCCCGGCAGGGCCGGAGACAGCGCGAGCATCGTGAAGCCGATGCCCACGCACGTCTCGAGGAGCCTCCGCGAGGTCGGGTTGCCGAGCCAGGTCGCGAAGGTGCGCTTGCCGCCCTCGCGATCGCTCTCCTCGTCGGAGAGCCCGCTGGCGATCGCGCTCGACGCGGCCAGGAACACGAGCGCGGGCCCGAGCGCGAGCATCCGCGGGGACGCGAGCTGCCCCGACTGGAGGTACGCGTTCGCTTGCGGAAGGACGAGCCCGACGCCCACGGCCTCGACCAGCTCGCCTCCACCGCGGTAGTTCAGCGACGCGGGCGGAAACGTGTAGACTACAAACATTCCGGCGGCGAGCGTCGCGACGGCCCCGAGGAGCGGCCGCCCCATCGCCTCCCCGCCGCGGAACCCGAGCACGAGCAGCGCGGCCGCGGCCACGAGGCCCCCGAGGAGGACGTGGTCGGCGGGGAGGATCCCATCCGGTATCGTCTTCGGCGAGCCGGCGTCGGGGAAGCGCCTGCGCTTGATCGCATCGACCTCCTGATCGCCCCAGTCGTTGAGGAGCACGATGAGGATGGCGTCGAGCAACGTGAACGCGAGCCCGACCCCCGCGGCGAGGGCCACGCGACCGAACGTCACGCCCGACGCGTCGGCGACGCCGAGGGCCTGTCCGAGGACCATCGGCGCGAGGAGCTTGGGCCAGCTCTTGATCTTGAGGGCGTGGAGCCAGCGCTGCGCGAGGGTCACGAGCACGGATCTAGCACTCCTGCGGCCTCCGGGCGGCGGCCTCCCGGGCTCACCTGCGGCCTCCCGCCCGCGCCCGACGGGCCGAGATCCGCGAATTTCGCGGGGAATCGGGCTGGAACCATCCGTGCTTGGAGGACCGCTCCGGCGGCGCGTCCAGTCGCGTCGCCAGAACGGAGCGCCCATGCGTACGACAGCGCGTCACGGCTTCGGGGCGGTGTGTGCGGGGCTCGCGTGGCTCGCGGGCTGCGGATCCGAGTCGCTCGAGCCCTGGCACGCGCCGGCGGGCTCGAGCCCACCCGGCGTGCCCGCGGCGCCGACCGGTGAGCTCGCGTACGAGCCCGTCGACGTCACCGTGCCCGCCCTCTACCCGCCGGGCGTCGCGTCCCCCGCCGAGGAGCGGATGGGGCTCGGGGCCGCGGCCGTCACGACCACGGTGTACCTGCATCGCGGCGGGGGCACGTTCACGGCCGGGTACGACGACTCCACGCAGAACCGGTCGAGCGTGCTCTCCTACTACGGGCGCACGTCGATGGTGATGCCCGCAGCGCCGTACAGCGACGCGGACTGGGCGGATCTCCTCGGTCGCGTGCGCGCGTACTTCGCCCCGTTCGACGTGGCGATCACCGACGTGCGCCCGGCGTCGGCGCCGTACGTGCAGCTCGCCGTCGGCGCGACCTACGCGTCGGTGCTCGGCCTCTCCAACAACATCACGGGGATCGCGCCTCTCGGATCGTGCCGGGTGGTGCGGCAGGCGGTCGGCTTCGTGTTCACCTCGCTGCTCCAGCAACCGGGCTACGGCGGGATCGCCGGCGCGGCGGAGACGGTGGCCCACGAGATCGGGCACACGCTGTCGCTCTCCCACGAGCAGCTCTCCACGGACCTCATGAGCTACGCGCCGAGGAGCCCGACCAAGAGGTTCCAGGACGCCGACTCCGCGTGCGGCACGACCTCGAGCGCGGTCGAGGCCTGCTCGTGCGGCGGCGCAACGCAGAACAGCCACCGGCAGCTCCTCACGATGGTCGGCGCGCGCGTGTCCGCGCCGCCCCCGCCTCCGCCGTCGAGCGACGTGACGAAGCCGGTGGTCGCGCTCGTGTCTCCCGCGGAGGGCGCGAGTGTGTCGGGCAGCAGCAACCTGGAGGTCACCGTCGACGCCACGGACGACGTGGGCGTCGCGAGCCTGGAACTCTACTGGCAGTACAACAACCGGCGGATGGCGTGCAACGACGCGATCGCCGGCACCACGTGCACGCGGACGGGATCTCGCTGGAAATGGACCATCCTCGTCGGCACGGGCGAGCGGAAGTTCAAGGCGATCGCGAAGGACGCAGCCGGCAACGTCGCGGAGACGGCGGTCCGCACGATCGCGCTCACGGGGGCCGCGCCCGCGCCCCCGCCGGCGGACGCCCGGCCCACGGTCACCGCCGTCCTCCCCGGCGCCGCGACCGCGCTGAATCGCGGGCAGACGATCTCGTTCCAGGCGCGCGCGACCGACGACCGAGGGGTCGCCGACGTGCGGGCGATCTGGACCTACCCGGGCGGTTCGCTGGAGTACCCGATGGCGCAGACGTCGCCCGGGGTGTACGCGGCGTCGACCACGGTGAGCGCGACGGCCGCTTCGGGCACGAGGACGGTGACGTTCCGCGCGACGGACACGACGGGGCAGACGAGCGTGACGGCGCCGATCACCGTGACCGTGCCCTGACGGGAGGAGGGCGGTGCGGCCCATCCGATCCTGCGGGTCACGGGTCCGCGCAGCAGCGGAAGCCCACGTTGTGAAAGGCCTGCTTCCGCTGATGCGCGACCGCGCTCGTGCACTTCGCCGCCGCGGCGGTCGAGAGGAACGAGCCCCCGCGCACCCGGCAGTCGTCGTCCGCCTTCCCCTTGTCGTCGCAGGCATCCTCCCACTCGTCGACGTTGCCGGACATGTCGAACAGCCCCTTCGGCGAGCCCTCGCACCGCGGAAAGCTCCGGACCGGGGCCGGCGCGCCCGCCTCGAGTTCCATGATGTTGCACGCGCCGGCGCTCGCGTCGGGGCCGCCATACGGGTACGTCGTCGGCCCCGCGCCGCCGCACGCCATCGTCCACTGGCTGTGGAGCGGGTTGGCGATCTCCGCGAGGTTGGTGGGGCCTCCGCCGATCTTGCCGCAGAGGCGCATGCCGTTGAAGCCGCAGTACCGGTACGCGTCGCACCAGTCGACGCAGTTCACCGGCGCGTTCGGCTGCATCGTCGCCGCGCACCCCGCGAGGCGCGTGTGGCCCTTCTTGAAGTCGCAGCCTCCCGTCATGGTCCCGGCGTCGCCCTGGAGGAGCGCCACCAGGAACGCGTCGTACTCCGCGTTGGTCACCTCCGTCGCGCTCACGAGGAAGAGGTTGTTGACGAGGACGCCGCGGCCGGCGTCCTGCCCCGCGTCGGGGCGTGGGTCGACCCCGCCGTCACCCGCGGCGACGGGCCCGTCGGCGCCCGTGGAACCGTCCGGCGGGTTCGAGGCGTCGGCGGGCCCAACGGGCGGGGAGTCTTCCCCGTCGAAGGCACCGCAGGCCATCGCGGTGATGAGGCCGCACAGACCCGCGACGACCATGCCGAGCATACGGCGCATCCACGAAGACTACACCATGCGCGATGCGGGTCGAAGATCCGCGCGCCCGAGGTCAGTTGTCGGCGCACCCCTGCGCGATCCATCTCCGGATCGCGTCGCGCTCCGTCTGCGGGAGCGGATCCGAGCCCTTCGGCATGGGGTCCTGGCAGCTACCGCCGGAGCACTTCGCCTTGATCGAGGTGAAATCGCCGTCGATCTTGTACATGAGGTAGCTCTGCTTCGGGTCGCCCTTCGTGACGTAGCTCATCGAGGCGAGCTGGGTCGCGGGCTTGCCGACCGCTCCGGCGATGAACGCCTTCGCCTCGTCGCCCACGTAGATCCCGTTGTTGCTCCCGCTGACGCTGCCGTGGCACGAACCGAACGCGCACGATCGCTTGAACACGGGCCCCACGTCGGCCTTGAACGACACGACCGGCTTGGTGAGGTCGAGCGCCGCGGGAGGCGCAGGATCCGTCGAGGAGCACGACACGAGCGAGGCGACGCAGGACGAGGCGGCGAACATGAGGGCAAGCTTCATGGGGCGCCAGTATACTATTTCGCGAGCAGGTGGAGCGCCTCCTTCACGAGGTCCGCGATGGCGCCCTCGGCGACGTGCTCCTCCCCGAGCCCCTTCACCGCTCGCTCGGCCTCCTGCTGCCGGTACCCGAGGCCGGTCAGCGCACCAAGGAGGACGTCGACCTTCGCGCCCGCGGCCTTCGCGGGCCCGTCGGTCGTCCCTGCCGGATCGGGGGTCGCGGGAGCGCCACCCACCGGCAGCTTGCCGCGGAGCTCGAGCATCAGGCGTTCGGCGGTCTTCTTCCCGATGCCGCTGATCGCCGTGAGCCGGCCGAGTTCGTTCTTCGCGATGGCGCGCGCGAGGTCGTCCGCGGGGAGGGCCGAGAGCACGGCGACCGCCGTCCGCGGGCCCACGTTGCTCACGCCGATGAGCGCCCGGAACGCCGCCCGATCGCGCTCGGTGGCAAAGCCGAACAGGGAGAGCGTGTCTTCGCGGACGTGGGTGTGGACGAACAGGCAGACCTGGCCGCCGCCATCGGCCCCGAGCCGGCCGACCGTGCCGAGCGGCGCCGTGACCTCGTAGCCGACTCCGCCGACGTCGACGACGAGCGAGCCGTCCTCCTCGTGGGCCACGACCCTCCCGGTGAGGCGTCCGATCACGCGTGCTCCCCTAGTTGTTGTTCGCGCCCTGCGCGATCCAGCGGCGGATCGCGTCTCGCTGCTCCAGCGGGATGGGCTCCTGCCCCTGGGGCATCTCGCGACCGCAGTCCTTGCCCAGGCAGAGCGGGTTCAGCGTGCACAGATCTCCGTCGATCTTGCGCATGAAGAAGCTCTGCTTCGGATCGCCCTTGGCGATGAACTTCATGGTGGGTAGCTCGCCCGCGTCGACGCCGACCGCACCCGCGATGAACGCGTTGAGGTCCTCGCCGATGTAGATGCCGTTGCTCTTCGCCGGATCCGGGTTGCCGTGGCACCCGCCGAACGCGCAGGACGCCTTGAAGATGGGCAGGATGTCGTTCTTCAGCGACACGGGCACGTTGAAGTCGAAGCTGGCGCCTGGATCGTAAGGAGCGGGGCACGTGGGGCGCGACGGCGTGTCGTTCTGGTTGCTGCTGCACGCCGCGCACACCGCCATCGCGATCGCGAGGATGGGGAGCGAGGCTGGCCGCAAGATCAGCACCTCCCTCCATGTATCACGAGGCCGCCGTCCGACGCTCAAAACCTGACGCCCGCGCCGAGCTCCGGGTCAGGAACACCGCGCCGTCGCGGCGGTCACCCCGCGTGTACGGCTCCACGATCGCCGCCAGCCCGAAGCCGACGCCGAGGTCGTGCATGTAGAGGCCCGTCGCGCGGCGCTGGATGAACACCCAGTCCATGTGATCGCGCGTCCACGCACCCCGACCTCGGGGCGCCGGGGTGCGCGGAGAGGCACTAGCCCCAATGCCGATCGGATAAGGCATTCGTTGGAGCGAGGGTGCCCCCACCCGTCGCGCTTCGCGCGCGAAGAGGTTCCGTGGAGGCGGTGGGGCGCCCGCGCAGACCTCACCCCCCGTCCCCCTCTCCCTGAAGGGAGAGGGGG
>SXGT01652391.1_pt1 | contig 16547 bp, 14 predicted proteins | sample 3176221 | NCBI WGS metagenome assembly SXGT01 (sample SAMN11356862, study PRJNA531348) | freshwater metagenome | isolation source: freshwater sample F1-120 | place: China: Fuxian Lake, Yuxi | collected 2017-12-25 | reverse complement strand
GGCTCTCCGCGAGCGCCGCACAATTCACGGCGACGAACGGCCGCTCGGCGCGCGGCGAGAGCGCATGGACGCGGCGAGCGACCAGCTCCTTGCCCGTACCGGACTCGCCGAGGATGAGGACCGTCGCGTCCACCTTGGCCACTCGCCCGACGGTCTCGACCACGCGCGTCATCGCCTCGTCCACACAGATCAGGTCGTCGTCGCCCGCGGGCTGGAGCGCGGTCGTGAGGTCCACGAGCCGGCGATGCTCGAGCGCCCGCTTGACCAGCAGGCGCACCTCGTCGGGCTCGGCCAGCGGCTTGGTCAGGAAGTCGAACGCGCCCCGTTTTACGGCCTCGACCGCAAGCGCGACCGTGCCGTGGGCAGACAGCAGGATGACGGCCACGTCCGGCAGCTCCTCGGCCACGGCCTGAAGGAGCTGGAGGCCGTCGACCTTGGGCATGACCAGGTCCGACAGCACCACGTGGAACTGACGCCGGCGCAGGAGCGCCAGGGCCTCCTGGCCGTCGCCGGCCTCGACGACCTCGTAGCCGTCCTCGGAGAGGATGCGCGCCAGCAGCCTGCGGAAGGCGGGTTGATCGTCGACGACGAGGATGCGGGCGAGCTTGGCGGACGCTTGCGGTGGTTGTTGAATCACGCGCGCTACGCTAGCGCGCAACCTTCACGTCTGTCACGCCGAGCCACGTGGCGCGGAGCTCAACGGCGCAGCGTGGCCAGTCGACGTGTCGGGAGGTCAGACCAGGTCTCCTCGAGGCCGTCGGGCCAACGGACCGTGACGACGACGCGCTCGGTTCCGGCCGGGAAGCCGAAATACGCCTCGGGCGCCGAGCTGCCGTAGAGCCCATCACCGCCTGCCAGGAGCCAGCGCGACTGGGTGACGTCGCCAACGGTCGCCTGGACGCGTGCCTGAATGCCATCGGTGTTGGGCGGCAGATGGACCAGCCGAACCGTGAGCCAAGGCCGGTCATCGCAGCCGTTCAGGTAGACGAAGGGCGCCGTATCCGTGTTGCCGACCACGAGATCCGGAAAGCCGTCGCGGTTGAGGTCGCCCACGACCGGCGTGCGGCTCCAGGCGCCGCTGTGGAGGCCCGCGGCGTCGGTCACGTCCTCGAAGCGTGTGCCCTGGACGTTGCGCAGCAGCACGTTCGACTGGTCGTCCCGGTTCTTGCGCGAGGCGGAGTTGCTGCCCTCCTTGAAGCCGTGAACGACGAAAAGGTCGAGCCAGCCGTCCAGGTCGGCGTCGAAGAACATGGCGCCCCAGCCGACGTCGTGCGCCGGCGTCAGCGTATTCGCCGACATCGCGACCGTGCGGTCGGTGAACCGCAACTTGCCCTCGTTGTGGAGCAAAGCGTTCGAGTCGCTCGGCATGGCGGTCACGTAGACGTCGGGCAGCCCGTCGTTGTCGTAGTCACCAAAGCTCCCGCCCATCCCCGCGATCACGACGCCGGAGCCACTCGCCGCGGTCACGTCGGTGAAGGTCACGCGACCGTCCTCTCGCGGCCCACGATTCTCGTACAGCCGGTCGCCTTGCGCCGGCTCGACCCCCGGATGGCGAGCAACGTCGACGCCAAAGTCGGAGAGCGGGCGAGCGTCGTTGATCTCGTGGACGTCGAGGTCGCCGTCCCCGTCCAGGTCGATGAGGCTCGCCAGAAACGTCAGGTCGTCGAACGGCCGCTGCGGCAGCCAGCCCGAGACGTCCTCGAACACGGTGCCCTGGCCTCGAAAGAGCCACTCTCGCCCCGGCAGGCCGGTGCCTTCCTCTCCAACGCGCTCGGTCTGGTTTCCGACCAGCAGGTCCAGCCAGCCGTCGCCGTCGACGTCGCCGAGCGCGACGCTGAAGTTGGAGAACGACAGGCCGCCCACCCAGGGCCCGAGCTCGATGGCGCTCTCGTCAGGGAACGTCCCGTCCCCGCGATTGACGGCCACGATGAGCTCGTCGAAGTTGCTCGCGATCACGAGGTCCCGGTCTCCGTCCCCGTCCAGATCCGCGGCGGCGACCGCGCGGCTCGGGCCCCACTCACCCGATCCCGTGCGATCGCTGCGCAGAAACGCGGCCGGCCCCCGTCCGCCGGTCAGGTAGAGCTGATCGCGGCCGCCGCTGTTGGAGAAGAACAGGTCGAGCGCTCCGTCGCCGTCGAGGTCCACGATGGCCACCGCCGGGAAGTCCATGAGACGTCCCCCCGGGAATTCCGGCGGGAATGCCGGGTAGACGAACGTGATCCCCAATGCCGCTGCCGAGTCGGTGAACGCCCCCGGCGGCGGAGCAGCACGACGACAGGGCTGGCCCTCGGTCAGCGTCAGTCGCGGCGGTTGGCCGCTCCGCTCGATGACGCTCACCCGCTGCGCGACGCACGTGCTCAAGACGCCGCCGACGACGGCCAGAGCGAGGCTGCGGACAGCTCGTTCACGTCGCGGCCTCACGAGGTCAAGGGTGACCCACGCCGCGCGGCAGCGGTGCGCGACGCCCGCGTTGCCACCCCGGCCTCTGACGTCGCGCGTTCATGCCCGGACCGTACGTGGCCGCCACGTCGCAGGTCAAGCGCGCCCGTGGCATTCCGTGCCTCATTCGAGTAACCTGAGGCCATGGGCCGCGTCGCCTGCGATGTTTACTCCCTGGTGCGACCGCTCACGCCGGTCCTCTTCATCAGCGTTCTCGGATGCGCCCAGAAGATCACGCGTATGGTCCCGGCCTCCACCCCCACCCCCTCGACCGACTGTGTGGACCTCGACGAGGATGGCTACGGAGAGGGCGTCGATTGCTTGGGACCGGACTGCGACGACCGGACGGCGTGGCTTCATGACACGTGCGGTCGCTGCCCGACCCCGTGCGCCGAGATGGTGGCCGTCCCCGGTGGACCATTCGGCATGGGCGGAGATTTCGGCCCACTGACAGAGCAACCGTCGGCGGCCACTCGCAGCGTGACCGTCAGCGCCTTTGCCATCGACGCGACCGAGGTCACCGTCGCTCAGTACGACGCCTGCGTCGCGGTCGGGCACTGCAAGAAGGCCAACATTGGCCACTCGATCCTCGAGGACAAGTGCCACGGGATTCATCCCAACCGCGAGAATCACCCGGTCAATTGTGTCACCTGGACCATGGCCGTTGAATACTGTCGCTTCGTTGGAAAGCGACTGCCGACGGAGGCCGAGTGGGAGAAGGCGGCTCGAGGTACCGACGGGAGGAACTTCCCATGGGGCAATGAGCTACCGACCTGCGATCGAGCGAACTACGCCCTGGTCGCGCGCCGCGGGGGCGCCGCGGTCGAGAACTACTGTGTCGGCGACCCGACGCCCGTCGGCATGTACCCGCTGGGCAACTCCCCGCACGGCGCCGCGGACATGGCCGGCAACCTCTGGGAGTGGACCGCAGACTGGTTCGACGAGACGCATCAGCTCACGGGCTCCGACGTCGATCCCCAAGGTCCAACCGCCGGGACGGAGCGTGTCGTGCGTGGCGGAGCCTGGGACTATGGCCCGGATTCACTGCGCACCTATGAGCGGGCCTCCTTCGCTCCCGACGCATGGCGCAACTACGTCGGGTTTCGATGTGCGCGCTAGCTCGGACGGCCGTGGACGTGGTGTGGCTCTGCCCTACGTCCTCTCTGGGTGCTGGCTGGCGGTCGCGCTCAGCGCGGTGGCGTGCACTGGTAAGGTGACCGCCGTATCGACGAGACCGCTCCAGTGCGTCGATCTCGACGGAGACGGGTTTGGCGAAGGTGCCGAGTGCCTCGGGTCGGACTGCAACGACCGTTCGGCACGGCTGCATGACGTGTGTGCCACTTGTCCGACCCCCTGCGCGGAGATGCTGCCAATCCCGGCCGGGCCCTTCCTTTCGGGCTCGGCTTCGGAGGAGCGCGACCGGCATGGGGAGCAGGGGACGATGACGCTGACCGTGAGCGCCTTCGAGCTCGATGCCACCGAGGTGACCGTCAGCCAGTACGCCGCCTGTGTTGCCGCAGGTGGCTGCGCCCAACCGCACGAGGGCGATCCCAAGGTGAATGACAAGTGTCATCGCAATCGACCCGAGGAGGCCGAGCTTCCTGTGAACTGCATCACGTGGGACATGGCCGACAGCTACTGTCGGTTCGTGGGGAAGAGACTTCCCACCGACGCCGAATGGGAGAAGGCGGCCCGTGGCGGTGACGGCAGGACGTACCCCTGGGGCGAGGCCAGCCCGTCGTGCGAGCTGGCTAATTACGCCCCCGTGGCCAGCCGCTTCGGCGCCGCGGTCGCGCAATACTGTGTCGGAGGACCGACCCCGGTTGGAAGCTATCCGGAGGGTACGTCACCATACGGAATCGTCGACATGAGCGGCAATGTCTGGGAGTGGACCGCCGACTGGTTCGATTCGGCCCATACGACGAGACCGGACAGCGTCGACCCACGGGGTCCGCCGGAAGGGTCGCAGCGCATCGTACGCGGCGGTGCGTGGGACTTTGGCCCCGACTCGCTTCGGGCCTACAATCAGGGCCACTTTCCCCCGACCGAGTGGCACAACTTCATCGGGGTGCGATGCGCGCGATGAGGCGCAGTCCCTTGCCCACACGGGGGCGACGCGACCTGGTGCTGAGCACGGGAATCGCATTGCTCGTCGTGCTTCTCTCTGCCTGTCGAGAGCGGGTGACGATTATCGCGGCTCCCGGGCAACAGACAGTCATCAACGCCGATCCCGGTCGGGTCGAGATCGCGCCCCCCCCGAAAGACAGCGCGTTTGTGTTTCGCGCGCTTCCGACCTGGTCCGGGCTCGCAGAGATCGGGGATGGCCAGGGTCTCAGCTTCGTCGACGCCGATCGCGATGGTGCGCTCGACGTGGTCGTCGGCATGGGCCAAGGCACCGTCGTCTATCGCAACCGCGGCGACGGCTCGTTCTATCCGCTGTGGCGCGTGGACCACCCTGGTCGGGACGCGGCGTTCGTGTTCGTGGCCGACATCACCGCCGACGGCATCGACGACCTCGTCATCACGCACGCGAACGCCTTGCCGGACGCCGCCGTCGGTGACGGGGTCGGTCGATTCCACCTCCGCCCCGAGCTGCTCCGTCCGATGGCGGCCGCCGGTTTTCCGTCGAGCGTCACCTTTGGGGACTTCACCGGCGCGGGTCGCCTCGATGTCTACCTCGGGATCCTGGGGCCCTTCGATGCGCTCGAGATGAGCGAGGACGGAAGCACGCTGATCCTGTGCGAGGACCTTCAGGCCTGGCTCGACGACCCGATTCGCGGCGACCCCGTCGGGGATCAGCTGCTGCGCTTCGATCCGGAGACCGAGGCGTTCATCGACGTCACGGCTGGCGCCGGTCTGAACACCCCGCGGTTGGAGACGCAGGCGCTCATGACCGTCGATCTCAACGACGATGGGCACCTGGACATCCTGGTCGGGAGTGAAGGGCAGGACTACGATCGCGTCTACCTCGGAGACGGGACCGGGAAGTTCGAGGAGGCCTCGACGCGGCTCGGGATTACCAAGCGAACCTCGGCCATGGGCTTCGACGCCGCGGACATCGACGGGGATGGCGACTTGGATTTGTACATTACCGACGATCATCCGCGCGATGGAGGGATTCTGTATGTCCAGCGCGGAGGGAAGTTCACCGAAGAGGCCGCAAGCCACGGCCTGAAGTCGACCGCCGAGATGACGGGCTGGGGCCTCGCGTTCGAGGACTTCGACCAGGATGGCGACGTCGACCTCTTCCAGGCCAATGGCACGCCGTTCGGAGGGTGTGTGAGCGGCGCCCAGGAGAAGGCCTTCTTCCTCAACGACGGAAAGGGCCAGTTCACGCAGGTCCACGGAGCCCCGGGAAGCGGGATTCAGCTCTTGACCGAGAGCCGCGGCCTCGTGGTCGGCGACACCGACGGCGACGGCGACCTCGACCTCGTCGTGTCCAACTTCGACGCGCCGCCGACCGCCTTGCGCAATGACCTGGCCGTTGGGCACTGGATAGCGTTCGAGCTCGACTACCCCGGGATCCGCCCGGCGATTGGCTCGGTGGTTACCATCGAGAGCGGCGGGCGCGAGCAGAAGCGCTGGGTCAAGGGGACGGCGAATTGGGGCGGCTCCTCGACCCAGCGCGTTCACTTCGGCTTGGGTGAACACACCCAGATCGACTCCGTCACGGTCCGGTGGCCGCACGGCGAGGTGGACGAGCTCGGAGCCCATGCCGCAGACCAGGTTGTTCGAATCGCGCGACAAAAGTAGTGGCTCGCTCAGGGGCACGCGCCATTGCGGAAGACGTGCACGGCGTTGGCCTGGAGCGCGCAGGCGTAGAGCGTGCGCCCGTCCGGGCTCAGCGTGAGCCCATTGACCCACTCGAGGTCGCTGAGGCCCGCGATGGCGGGCGGCTTAGCCGAGAGCGCGCCACTGGCCGCGATGTCGAAGACGGCGACCGCGTCTGCGTGGTGAGCGGCGACGAAGAGGCGCCTCCCGTCGGGTGCCACGGCGAGGCCGAGCGCGCCGTCGAGCGGCACCGTCGGGGTGCCGTTGACCGTTTGGCGGAGTGACAGCCGCCCCGTAGCCGGGTCGCGATCGAAGGCGTGAAGCCTCGCCTTGACCGGGTTCGTCACGAAGACGAGCGACTGATCCGGAGAGAGCGCGAGGCCTTCGACGCCATAGAGGTCTGGGTGCGAGACCGAGCTGCCCGCCGAGAGTGCCCCCGTCCCGTGGTCGCGGCGAAAGTGAACGACCGTGCTGGCGAGGTAGGCCGCCGCGTACAGGTCGTTGCCGTCTTCGGAGGTCACGAGACCCTCCACTCCGGCGAGCTGGCTCTCGGCGTACGTCTGCACGAACGCGAGCGCCCCGTCCGCCTGGCGCTGCAAGTGGTGGACGCAGCTCGGGCCCTCTCGCTGGAAGTCGCTCGCGTAGACGCTCGAGCCGCGGGCGTGAGCGACGACCAGGAACGACTCACGCGCCGCACAGCTCGCGATGGGCGTCGTGGTGGCGCGCGTAAGCCGTCCCGACTCCGGGTCGCGGATGAAGTCGGCGACGCCTCGCCCGTCCTCGTCGACGACGGCGACCACGCGTCGGCCATCCGGTCGGCTCACCTCGACGCTCGAAACGACGCCCGAGCCGGCATGGCCGTCGTTGGCCAGAAACATGATTGGCCCCGGCGCTACGCTGCCGTCTCGCGGATCGACCACGAAGCCGCCAATGGCCCCCTGATTTCGCGAGGCGACGTATAGGTGGCGACCGTCCGGTGCCAGGTCCATCAGATGGGCGCCGACGAGCCCGTCGACGCCGCCCTCGCCGTCCCGGAGCGAGCCCGCCAGCCCAAGGTCATCGACCACCACGACGCCATCGAGGGCGGTCGCCGCGATCGTCGCCCGAGAGCCCGACGCGGCCATCGTGGTCAACCCGCGCAGCACATCGGGGTCCGACGGAAGGTCCTGCCCTTCACGGTCCAGGTCGAAGTCGAAGGCCCGCGTTGGATAGAAGCTCCCCGGCAGCTCGAGCTGCGGCTCCGCGGTGAGCCCGACCGCAGTGAGCCCGACCACAGTGACCTGGAGCCGGAGCCAACGCGGGACGGTGATCGCGGCATCTGACGCGTAGACGCGGTCTCCCGTGTCGCTGAACGCCACCGCGGCAGGGCGCACGAGCGCACGGTCGCTCGGCAGCGCGACGGCCAGGCATCCGGCCGTCGCAAAAGCCCCCGCGAACGCCGAGCCCACGATCGAGAGCGCACCGGTCGCTGGGTGACGCGCCATGAGTGCGAGGTCATGGTCGCAGAAGCCCGCCGTGACGACCTGCGTGCCTGTCGCGTCGACCGCGATGGCGTCCGGATGGTCGAGCCCCGGGGCCGATCCGACGGACGACACCTGGACGAGCGCGCCGTCCACGAGCCGCCACGCGGTCACTCGGCTGGCGCCGTAGCCGGCGACGAGGATGTCGTGACCGTCTGGTGTAAAGACCAGACGCCGCGCGTCGCGGAGGCTCGCGTCGTGCGACTCCGCGGTCAACACGAGCTCTCCCGAGCGGAGGTCGAAGAGGCGGAGCGCGGTGCCATCGAGGGTCGCTCCGTGGGTCGCCGAGACGCCGACCCCCACCGCAGGCTCGGGCGTCAGGTCCAGCGGCGTGAGGCGCCCGTCCGCCGCGCGGCTGAACAGTCCGACCCCGTCCTGCCCACCGGAGACGAGCCATTGGCCCGTGGGGGACACGCCGACCGCCTCGACGCGCCCCGCGTCGTAGCGTGCGCCAAAGCGCAGGCGGTCTGCCACCCAGGTCAGCAGCGTGACCGAGCGACTCTCTTTGGCTCCGACGTACACGTCCCGACCACCCGGCGCGACCGCGACGGCGCGCGGCTCGCGCAGGCCCGCGATCCCCCCGTCGCCCTGGCGCAGGACCTGGGTCCGCGAGAGCAGCCCCGGTTCACAGCCACACGCCAACGGGAGGTGGCCACACGTGAAGTCGGCGATGCACTGGTCCCGCGTGCAGGGGTCTCCGTCGTCGCAGCCGCCACATCCGGGGCCGCACTGCTGAAACGGGGCGCACGCTGCCGGCGTGGGCTCTGGGCCGCTACATGCCATCAGGAGCGGCCACAGGACATACGTGGTACGTCGCACCCGAGCAGTGTAGCCGGTCGGGGTGTTCGGGACCAACGCGGAGCGGCGCGTTGACTTGCCTGGGCGCGATCGCTAGCGTTCGGCCATGTCGTGTCGTTCCGCGCCACCGATGACACGTCACCCCGTCACGCGCTCACTCGCCGCCTTCACGCTGGCCCCGCTGTGCTTCGCGGCCGCGTCCTGCGCGCCCAAGCCGGCGGAGTCCACCCCGACGCCGACCGTCCAGCACGTACGCGAGGCCGGCGGCGAGGTCGTCAAACATGCCGGCCATCTGCTCACGCTACAGGGGTCCTACCCGGTCAACCAGGCTGCACCGGATCCCGACGCGCCCGGCGCGCGCACGATGATCCACCCGCGAGCGGACGTCCTCATCGGCAAGGCGCTCGTCGGCTGTCACACGGACTCGATTGGCATCGTCGCGCTCGAGGACCTCGAGCCCATGATGGACGAGGGCTCTGGCCCTGGGACCGTCAACGGTCGCGCCCGTCCTCGGGGGCGCGGTCCGGGCGAAGATGGGCCGCGTCGGGTCTCTGAGACCATCCTATCGAAGGTCCCCGCGGACGGGCTCGACGCGTGCGAGCACTTCGTCGTCGATGCGACGGCCACGGTCGCAGTCGCCTCCTCGCGCGGCGATCGGGGCAAGGCGGGCGGGCTGACCTCATGGGAGCTTCCGGATCTCGAGAATCCGCCCTTTGCCCCGCCGAAGTTCCGGCACGCGGTCACCAACCCCGGCGGCTTCGAGGGCCTCGCACTCGATGGCGACCTCATCATCGCCGCGCGCAAGCCTTCCGGTGTCTCGGCGTACACGCTCGACGCCCAGCGCCGCTTCGTCGCCAAGGGGTCGCGGGATTTCCCCGAGATCGTCAGCGCGGGCGCCATCGTGGTCAAGCGGCAGGGCGAGCGTCGCCTCGTGATCGTCAGCGATCAGGGTGACCGCGCCCCGGTGACCACGCAGGTCACGGCGGGACCGGGCGGGACGCAGCACCTTGGTCACGTGCACCAGGAGCCGGGCGGTCGAATCCTCGTCCTCGACGCGACGGGTGACGATGCCACCACCTGGACACCACTCGGCCTCGCGGTGACGGGCGGGCCGGTGCGCGGCATGGCGGACCTGCCCAACGACCTGCTGGCCGTCGCCGCAAGCCAGGCGGGGGTCGAGCTCTTCGACCTGAAAGATCCGGCCGCTCCCATCCGCGTCGCGGCGAGCCCCACGCCGGGTCCGGTCAACAAGGTCGCGTATTCCGAGGGCTACGTCGTCGCTACCGCCTGGGACACGCTGCGGCTCTTCGATGTGGGTGACGGCGGCGCGCTCCGCCCCTTGGACGCCGCCGACGCCATCCGGGGCATGACGCCAGAGTCGCTTGCGACGGAGAGCCAGTGCGAGCTGCCCGACGGGTTCATCGCGCTCGCCTCGGTTAGTCTCTCAGGCCTCACCGTCGTCGCGTCGGACTTCGACTCGGTATTCGTCGGTCGCATCGCCCCGGGCGGTCGCGCCCCGCGTCTCAACGTGCACGATCGGCGGAAGTCCATCGTCGCGCCGCCAGACGGCGGTCTCCAGAGCTTCTCGATTCACGTCACCAATGGCGGCACGGAGCCCCTGCGTGTCACTCCGCGCGGCGAGCCCGGCATCGACGCCGCGGATGGGACCGTCGAGGTCGCGCCCGGCGCTGACGCGTTCGTCGAGTTCCGCGTCCCTCAGCCCATCACTGACGGCCTGCCGTGCGCTGTCTGGCTCGAATCCAACGATCCCGAGTCGCCGATGCGGCCTATCGAGCTGTTCGATCCCGGTCCTGCGTATCAGCTCGGCGGCCAGGCCAGCTCGTTCCGGCTGAGCGGCACCAACGCGTGCGACAACGGCACCTGCGATCCCAAGGCGACCTTCTGCTTCGATCTCGCCAAGGAGATCGCCGCGCGCCGTCGACCGACCTTCCTCGCCTTCTTCAGCACGTGGTGACCCGTCTGCGGTCTGGAGGTTCCAGACGTGACCCAAGCGCTCAACGCCGAGTTCCCCAACGGCGAGGTTGGAATCTACGCCGTGAACTGGCGCGAGGACGCCAACGCAATCGAGGGGTTCGTCCAGGACGTGGGGCTGCGTGTCCCCGTGTTGCATGACCGGTCGACCACCGACTCGAGCTGCCGCCACATCCCCGAAGGCGCCGAAGACCTCACCACCCTGTATCAGGCCAAGGTCCGCGACTCCGCACGTGATCCGCCGTTTCCTATCCACGTGGTCATCGATGCCAAGGGCCGCTACGCCTACCTGCGGCGGAACAGCGATCTCCAGGCGCTGATCGCCGTGCTGAAGCAGCTCGTCGCCGAAGGCTCCGGCCAGTAGCCTCCTGCGCGTGACAACGCCAACGAGCGCTGCCATGATGCGCCCCCGATCGGGGAGGTGCGATGGCTACCGCGTCCCTTGCTGCAATCGTTTTCGTCCTCATCTCGGCGGTCGTGGCGTCCAGCTTGGTCGTAGCGGCCAAGTTGCTCCGCGTCCGCGCCAAGGTCGACTCGCCCCTGAAACGGCGCACCTACGAGTGTGGTGAGGAGCCGCTCGGCCCCACCTGGATCCAGTTCCATCCGCGCTACTACGTCGTCGCGCTCGTCTTCGTCATCTTCGACCTGGAGGCCGCATTCCTGCTTCCCTGGTCGCTGATCGTGCGCGAGCTCGGCATGGCCGGCGTCATCGAGGTCGCCGTGTTCGCCCTCATCCTCATGCTCGGCTGGGCCTACGCGGTAAAGAAGGACGCCCTCAAATGGCAGTAGACGAGACCGCGCGCAACTACACGCATCCGCTTTACGACACGCTGCTCGCCGCGCCCGGGCTCAACGTGCTCGCGGGCTCCGTCGACCAGCTGCTCACGTGGGGGCTCAAGAACTCGCTCTGGATCTTCCCCATGGCGACGAGCTGCTGCGGCATCGAGTTCATGGCCGCGTCTGCGAGCCGCGTCGACCTCGACCGCATGGGCACCATCCCCCGGGCCACGCCGCGCCAGGCCGACGTCATGGTCGTGGCCGGCACCATCACCGTGAAGATGGCGCCGCGCGTCAAGAAGCTCTGGGACCAGATGCCGGAGCCCAAGTGGTGCGTCGCGATGGGCTCGTGTGCCATCTCGGGCGACTTCTACCGCGACCTCTACCCCACGGTGCCGGGCATCGACACCGTGATTCCGGTCGACGTCTACATCCCTGGCTGTCCGCCCAACCCCGAGGCCGTCATGGCTGGCATGCTGCGGCTCCAGGAGAAGATCGCGCTCGTGCGCCAGGGTCTGTTTCCTCCACACGGTTCATCCAAGGAGGATCGGCCCGAGACGGCGAAGATGGCCAACCCCGCCGTGCGCCGCCTGCTGGACCCCGCGCGCGACGCCGCCATCACGGCGCACCAGGTCACGTTGGCTGGTACGCCGAGCCCGGACACGGTCGATTCTCCGCCGCTGCCCGTCGATGCCAGCACGGCGGGCAGCGCGGATCGCGACCTGGAGGCCCTCCTGCGCGACCGCTTCGGCGTGACGGAGTTCCCCAAGGACGCGCCGCCCCTCGTCGACGCGGCGTTCCACGTGGAGCTGGCGCGCACGCTGCGCGATCGCGGCTTTCGCCAGTACGTCACCTGCGTCGCGAGCCACTGGCCCGGTGACCCGGAGACCTTCGAGGTCGCGACCGTGCTGCGCTCGACGGGTTCGGGCAGCCAGCTCGCCGCGTGGCGCGTCCGTGTCGCGGCGGGCGAGCCCGTCGACTCGCTGTGTGGCGTCTTCGCCGGAGCGGACTGGCAGGAGCGCGAGCAGTTCGACCTCGTCGGCCTGCGCTTCGCGGGTCATCCGGACCTGCGGCGCGTGATGATGCCCGAGGACTATGTTGGCCACCCATTGCGGCGGGACTTCGCAAGCGACGCGCCCTGCGCGCCGTGGCGGTAGACCGATGAGCGCGCCGCAACCCCAGCACCGCATCGAGCTCGCCGTCCACGAGGGCGAGGGTGACCTCATGCTGGTCAACTTCGGCCCACAGCACCCGTCCACTCACGGCGTCTTCCGCATCAAGCTGCTCCTCGACGGCGAGATCGTCGTCAAGGCCGTGCCGTATCCGGGCTTCCTGCACCGCGGCGTCGAAAAGCTCGCCGAGCGGCTCACGTTCACTCAGCTCGGTCCCATCGTGGACAAGAACGACTACATCGCGCCGATGACCAACGAGCAGGCCATCTTCATGGCCTTCGAGAAGCTCCTGGGCATCGAGGTCCCGCGCCGTGCCCGCTGGATGCGCACCCTGTTCGCGGAGCTACAGCGCGTCGCGTCGCACCTGCTGTGGCTCGGCACCTTCGCGCTCGACCTCGGCGGCGCGCTTGGCGGCGGTGCCACGGTCTTCCTCTACTGCTTCCGCGAGCGGGAGCTGGTCCTCGACCTTTTCGAGGAGGTCACCGGCGCCCGGTTTCACTACAACACGCACACCATGGGTGGAAACCGGCACGACCTGCCAGCCGGCTATGCACAGAAAGTGCATGCGACGCTCGACGTGATCGCGGCCCGCCTCGTCGAATACGAGCACCTCACCTCGACCAATCGCATCTTCGACGTCCGCACGCGCGGCGTCGGCACCATCTCGTCGGAGCTCGCTCTCGGACTCGGTCTCACGGGGCCCGTGCTACGCGCCAGCGGCGTGGACCACGACCTCCGCCGCGACGCCCCGTACGGCGCGTATGACGAGGTGCCCGTCAACGTCATGACCGAGACCAGCGGGGACTGCCTCGCGCGCGCGCTCGTGCGCATCCGCGAAATGACCGAGTCCATCCGCTTGGCCCGCGCGCTCATCGACGGCATGCCCGAAGGTCCCATCTGCGGCGCCAAGGCCATCAAGACGCCCACGCAGTTCAAGGCCGCCTCCGGGCAGGTCTACGTGGGCATCGAGACGCCGCGCGGCGAACTCGGCACCTACGTCATCGCCGGCGGCAACGAGCGGGGCGCAGCGCCCTATCGGCTCAAGATTCGCCCGCCGAGCTATCACGCCATGTCGGTGCTGCCGTACGTGTTGCCTGGCCACATGGTGAGCGACGTGGTCGCCATCCTCGGGTCGCTTGATCCCATCATGGGCGAGGTCGACCGATAATGCACTGGCTGCTCTGGAGCGTGGTCATCATCACGGTGCTCATGACGACCACCGCGTGGGCGCTCTGGCTCGAGCGCAAGCTCGCCGCGCGCATGGGCTCACGCCTTGGGCCCACGATGGTCGGACGCCACGGGTTGCTCCAGCCCATCGCCGACCTGCTCAAGCTGCTCCAGAAGGAGGACATCCTCCCGGAAGCGGCCGACGGCGCTCTGTTCAACCTCGCGCCCATCCTCACCGCCGTCTTCGCCATCGCGACGGTCGCCGTCGTGCCCTTTGGCGAGGGCGTCATCGCCGCCGATCTCGACATCGGCGTGCTCTGGGTCCTCGCCTTCGGCGGCCTCATGGTCATCCCCGTGTGGATGGCCGGCTGGGCCTCCAACAACAAGTTCGCGCTTCTTGGCGGCATGCGCGCCGTCGCCCAGGCGGTCTCCTACGAGGTGCCGCTGGTGCTCGCGTCCATGGTGCCCGTCATCCTCGCCGGTTCCATGAGCATGACGGACATCGTCCACTACCAGCAGCAGCACAGCTGGATTGCGCTGTGGCCCACGCTCCCGGGCCTGCCGGCGTTCCTGCTCTTTCTGCTGGCCTCGCTCGCCGAGTCGAACCGGATCCCGTTCGACATCCCCGAGGCGGAGTCCGAGCTCGTCGCCGGCGTCTCGACCGAGTACACCGGCATGAAGTTCGGCCTGTTCTACATGGCCGAGTACATCCACACGCTCGTCTCGAGCGCCATCGGCGCCGCACTTTTCCTCGGCGGCTGGAGCGGCCCGTTCGCGCCTGGCCTCCACTGGATGCTGCTCAAGACGCTCGGCCTCTTCGTGTTCATCTACGTCGTGCGCTGGACCTTGCTCCGCTTTCGGCAGGACCAGCTCATGCGGCTCGCCTGGGTCTGGCTCGTCCCGATGGGCCTCGTCCTCGTATTCATGGCCGCCGTCGTCGTGGTCTGGGGAGGCGCGTGATGGGATACCCGTTGGACACGCTGCGCGCTCTCGGCGTCACGCTCAAGAACCTCGTGCGCCCACCGACGACGGTCGAGTACCCCAAGGTCACGCGGCCGCGCTCGGAGCGCTATCGCGCGAGCTTTGCGCTGCTGCACGACGAGAACAACGAAGAGCTCTGCATCGGCTGCCTCGCCTGCGAGCGCATCTGTCCGTCGCAGGTCATTGCGATTACCGCAGGGCCCAAGATCCAGTCGGTCACCACCGGCAAGAAGCGGGGCACCGCCACGGATTTTACGCTGGACTTGACCGCGTGCATCTTCTGCGAACTCTGTGTCCAGGTCTGCCCGACCGACGCCATCATCATGACGCGCACGCAAGAGGACCCCGGGTTCAGCCGCGAGGATCTCGTGCTCACCATGGACAAGCTCTACAAGAACGAGAAGGACCGGCCGGCCGCCTGGGGCAACGCCACGAAGCTCCTCGGGATGCAGGAGCAGGAGGCCAAGAAGGACGAATGATGCAGGTCGCCTTCGGTCTCGTCGCCGCGTGCCTGCTGTTGGCGGCGCTGTTCTCCATCGGGTCGAAGAACCTCGTCCATGGCGTGCTCTGGCTCGGCGCCACGCTCGCGATGACAGCGGTGCTCTACCTCATGCTGGATGCGCCATTCCTGGCCGGCATTCAGCTCTTGCTCTACGTGGGCGGCGTCATGACGCTCATGGTCTTCGGCGTCATGCTCACGCGACGCCACGCCGACCTGGCCGTGTTGCGCGAACAGCGGCGCAAGTCCCGCGGCGCGTTCGTCGCGGCGGCCCTGTTTGGCACGCTGGCCGGAGCCACCGTCACCACGCCCGGGCTCGACGCGCCGGCCGCCGGGAGCGCCACGACCGTCGAACTCGGCCGCGCGCTGCTGACCGAGCACCTGCTCGCCTTCGAGGTCGTCTCCGTCCTGTTGCTCGGCGCGCTCATCGGCTCGGTTGTCTTGGCCCGCAAGCGGGACTTCGGAGCCACGCGATGACGCCCTACCTCCTGCTCGCCGCCGCGCTCTTCTGCGTGGGCGTCTACGGCCTGCTCACTCAGCGGCACGGCATCGGCATCCTCGTCAGCATCGAGCTGATGGTGAACGCCGCCAACATCAACCTCGTCACCTTCGCGCACTTCCGTGGGGGCACGGCTGGACCGGCGCTGGCCTTGTTCGCACTCGCGCTCACGGTCGCCGAGGTCGCCGTCGGTCTCGCCATCTTGCTGTTGCTCTATCGCCAAAAGGGAGACGTCCAGGTCGACGACGCCAAGGAGCTCCGCCAATGATCCTGGCGCTGCTCGCACTGCTGGTGCCCGCCGGGATCGCCCTCCTGCTCGCGGTCGTCCACCCGCTGCGACTCGCCGGCAAGCCCGCCGCCGTCCTCTCGGTCCTGGGCGCCGTCGTCTCCCTCGGCGCGGCGCTCACTCTGCTCGTCACCCACACGGGCACCGACGTGTTCTCCGTGCCCTGGATCCGCGCGCTCGGCGTGACCATCGCCGACGTCGGTGTGCGCCTCGACGGCATCTCCCTCTCAATGCTCGTCGTCGTCACGCTGGTCGCGCTCTGCGTGCAGGTCTTCTCGCTCGAGTACCTTCACGACGAACCGCCCGCCGCGTTCGGCCGCTACTACGCCTACCAGTCGCTGTTCCTCTTCAGCATGAGCCTGCTCGTGCTCGCGCCCAACCTGCTCCAGCTGTTCATCGGCTGGGAGCTCGTCGGCGTCACGAGCTACCTCCTCATCGGCTTCTGGTACAAGAAGCCCAGCGCCGCGCGCGCCGCGATGAAGGCGTTCTGGGTCACCAAGCTCGCCGACTCGGGCTTCGTCATGGCGCTCGTCGTCCTGCTGTCTGTCAGCGGCCAGCTCGGCTGGGGTGTCACTCTTCCGACCGCCACGGCCACGACCGTCACGCTGCTGCTCTTTCTGGCCGTGCTCGGCAAGTCCGCCCAGGT
>SXGT01852373.1_pt1 | contig 16550 bp, 16 predicted proteins | sample 3176221 | NCBI WGS metagenome assembly SXGT01 (sample SAMN11356862, study PRJNA531348) | freshwater metagenome | isolation source: freshwater sample F1-120 | place: China: Fuxian Lake, Yuxi | collected 2017-12-25 | reverse complement strand
GGCCATGCCCACGGCGATGCCCGTGGCGCCGTTGAGGAGGACGTGCGGCAGGCGTGAGGGGAGGAGGACAGGTTCTTGCAAGGTGCCGTCGAAGTTGCTCTCCCAGTCCACCGTGCCTTGTTCCAGCTCTGCCAACAAGATCTCGGCAAAGGGCGTCAGGCGGGCTTCCGTATACCGCATAGCGGCAAAGGATTTGGGGTCGTCAGGTGAGCCAAAATTGCCCTGCCCGTCCACGAGGGGATAGCGATAGGCGAACGGCTGGGCCATCAGCACCATCGCCTCGTAACAGGCCAACTCACCATGCGGGTGAAACTTGCCAATGACGTCGCCAATGGTGCGCGCCGCTTTTTTATACTTCGCGCCGGCACCTAGCGCCAGTTCGGACATGGCGTAGATGATGCGCCGTTGGACAGGTTTCAGGCCATCACCCACATGGGGTAAGGCACGGTCGAGAATGACGTAGCGGGAGTAATCGAGATACGCTTTTTCCGTGTACGTTTTCAGCGGGAGCCGCTCGGTACCATTGGTCGCCAAGGGAAGAATCTCGTCCATAGCTGGCTGCTTCTCGTGTCAAAGCTGGGATGAATCACGACGTCGGGGACGATTGTAGCGAGGCGCGGCGCGCAAGGGAAGGGCTTTCCACCGTGCGCATCATTCCAGCCATGCGGCAGGAGCCCCAGCGTCACGGGCGGCGTTGTGCAGACCGCGCAGCTCCCCCTCCGCAGCCTCAATGGCGCTGGCGAGCTGTTCCAGGGTAGCGACCTGCTGTAATGACTCGCGTCCGAGCCGCTCTGCATCCCGTGTCTCACCGTCTGTCTGGGGAGCGAGTTGGTCCAGCAGTGCCTGCCGCTGCGCCTGCGCCTGCTGCAAGCGCTCCCGTACGCCAGCCACACGCCGTTGCCAATGGGCCTCGTCATGCCCGTGACGATCCGTCACCACAGACGCACTTGGCAGCGCTGCCTGGTCCTGGCGTTGGGCTGCGAGCACCGCGGCCTGCAAGGTGTCGATTTGGCGTTCCACGGTGAAAAGTTCCTGTCGCAGCTCGGTGATCTGCCGTCGTTGCCGGATAAATTCTGGCGTGGTGTACACCCCCCGGATAGCCCGCAGACGCTCAAAGTAGGTTTGACGTTCCTGCCGTGCGGTGCGCATCTGCTCCTCAAGGCCGGCAAGGGTTGACTCCAGGGCGGAGCCAGATCTGGATGCCGCCGCAGGCGAGGGCACCGCGGGCGGCGACGGTGGCGCTTCGAGAGCTGGCTGTGCCGGCCGAGGGGGGGGGCTCTCCGCCGCAGGCGAGGCAAGAGGTTCCGTGGTCCGGGCACGGCTGCGATAGGCCGGAGGAATGGTGTCAGGATTGTCGGTGACGTGTATTTTCCCAGCCCCGTCAGTCCAGCGATAGAGTTCCGCGCTGACCAGGGCACGACCCAAGGTGAGTAACAGGATCATCGCCATCACAAACCTGCCCATGACACTCCTCCTGCCGCGCAGCAGCGCCTCATACGGGGCTAGCTGCGGGCTCAGCGCTCTGCCTCTCCCCCGACGTCTGCGGAGTCAGCCAGATGTGGACGTATTTGCCAGTCCCTAGGCAAATACGCTATGATCCCGGCACGCTGCACGCTGGCCACACGCGTGATGAGGGCTCGACAGCATGGGCGTGCATACCGATAGGAAGCTGGAATCATGATGAAGACGTGTTCGCTCTGCCACTCAGAGCTGCCGGAGCGCTACAATTACTGCTATCAATGCGGCGAATATGTCGGCGATGCCGTCGCCCTCAAACCACCGGTGTCTCCTGAAGTCGAGGCCCAACAACAGCAACAAGAATGGGTCATTCATTATGGATGTCTGACGCTGATTGTCCTCTGGGCCATTTTTGGTGTCTGGTTTTTCTTCCACATGAATCGTTAAGCAGCATGGCTGTGCGGCGTCGCAGCGGTCCGGAGCCGTGTGGGCGGTGCGCTCCGCGTCCATCTTCGTGTGGCCGAAGTCTAGCAGAGACGGTCTCCCAACGCCATAGGGACACCGTCGGCGCACACCTCGGCCAGCGTTTCCTCTGCTGGGGATGCCTCCACGCAGTATCCATGGCTCACGTACGGAGGTTGGGGTGAGCGTCCCGCTCGATAGCACGACCTGGGAAAAAATACACACGGCCTTTCATGAGGCGGAATTGCATCTCATCCTCGGCATTTTGGGTGGGGAAGGGGTGGAGTATCGGCTGCGGTCGCGTCGCGTGCCGCAGCTGCCATTTTCCCATGGCGCCTTGGGGAGTACGGAGATTTACGTGCCGCACGCCGAGGCCCCCAACGCGAAACGCATCCTACTGGTGTATCGCAATCGCGCCTCTGTTGGTGAGGGGTAGGCGGTGACATGGCCGCGAACGGCCCGTGGTGACGGGAAGAGAGGATCTGGAGCATGAGCGCTGAGCACCTGGAGCACCTGTTTGGGTTACGCGGTAAAGTAGCGCTGGTGACTGGGGCATCAAGTGGCTTAGGGATTGAGTTTGCCCAGGGACTCGCCATGGCTGGGGCCGATGTCGCGGTGCTGGCACGACGCCTGGAACGCTTACAGGAGGTCGCCAAGCAGCTGGAGACGTTCGGCGTGCGCGCTCTGCCCGTGGCGGCGGACGTGTGCGATGTGACGCAGATCGAGGCCGCCGTGCAGCAGATTCACGACACCCTGGGGCCCATCGACATTCTGGTGAATAACGCCGGCGTGGCCCCGGTGGGTCGGGCGGAGCGTCACGCCTTGGCGAAGTGGCAGCAGGCCTTGGACGTCAATCTCACCGCGGTGTTTACATGCTGTCAGCAGGTCGGGACGCAGATGATTGCCCGCGGCCAAGGTGGGCGCATCATCAACATCTCGTCGGTGTTGGGTGAAGGCGCCAACGCGGTACATCACACTGTAGGCTATGCGGCCACCAAAGGCGCGGTCACCAACCTCACACGCCAGCTGGCGGTGGAATGGGCCGCGCATGGCATCACCGTCAACGCCATCGCCCCGTCTTGGTTTCCCACGGAGATGACTACCGACCCCCGACTGGGGCGCGTACACGAGTCGCAACAGGCCCGCATGGAATTGTTCACCCCCCTGGGACGCCTCGGCCAACCTGGGGAACTGCTGGGCGCAGTGATTTTCCTAGCCTCTCCGGCGGCGTCCTATGTCACGGGGGCGATTCTGCATGTCGATGGCGGCTGGCGCGCCTGGTAAGACAGAGAGAACCTTGTGACGACGTCGCCAGGTAAACCGGAACGAGGATTTGCTATGGATTTTGAGTCTGAGCGCGAAGCAGCCTTGTACAGTACCCTCAAGCAGTTGCTGCAGAATCACGTCACCTCGCATACGATTGCCTACCATGAAACCCGGGCTGCCTGCATGTCCGTGCTGGGCTACGTCCTCTATGTCATGTGTGACACCCCAGAAGAAACTGCTGGGCTCGTGGAGAGTACCATTGGCGAGTTGTACCCACGCCTCCGCCAGCGTGCGGAACAAGGCTCCCTCCCGCTCTCCCCCTTCCACGATTACGCGCCACTGACCGTCATGTCCGACCAGGCGCACGATTTAGGGACGGCCCTGGCCACCTACCTGGCGACGTCGGGCATTGAATACAACATGTCTGTCGTGGCGACGTGGCGTGCCTATCTTGCCCTGGTGGCGGATATCCTGGTCATGCCCCTGCATGCCGGGGTCCAATCACTGGCAGAGGTCGAAGCCGACATTATGGCGCTCCGTGGGAGACTTCCAGCGGTGATGCAGATGTGGGGTGAAGCGGCGGCAGATGGGGAACAAGAAGACAATGAGGAAGCGTGATGGCTCCAGGCCTGGTGCACCAAGATCAGGAGCCTCAGAAAAGCCCCGAGCGCCTGTAATCACTCTCCCAGGCGCTCGAGGTAAATGCTAGAACGCGTCGACATCTTAAGTGGGCGATAGAGGACTTGAACCTCCGACTTCTGCCGTGTGAAGACAGCGCTCTGCCAGCTGAGCTAATCGCCCGTGTAGTACCTATCCGCAGGAAGCGATGGACGGTAGGAGGATCGAACTCCCGACCTCTGCCTTGCGAAGGCAGCGCTCTCCCAGCTGAGCTAACCGCCCGCCATATGGCGATGCACCCCTCTAGGATGCTGCACCGCTGCCCCTTATAAGGGCAGTAGTCTACCGACATCACCTGTGAATGTCAAGGTGTCCACCGTAAAGTCCTGGGAAGAGCGGCGCCGGGGCTGATCACGCCGTTTGCAGCGCTTCGACCAGACCGACGATGGTATATTCCCTGGCCACCACATCGACGCGCAGCCCACAGGCACGGGCCGTGGCAGCAGTGACCGGACCAATGGCCACCACACGCGCCTGGGCCGCTAGCGCCTGGACTGTCGCCAAACCCACCTGCTCGATAAAGTTGCGCACGGTACTGCTGGAGGTAAAGGTGAGGATATCCACCCCTGCGTGCACCGCTGCCAGCGCTTCCGGAGAGGGTGCCATAAGCACCGTACTATAGGCCGGCACGGCCACGACCTCGGCGCCAGCCGCCTGGAGACCCACACGGAGCGTATCACGCGCCAGATCAGCACACGGTAGCAAGAAGCGCTGACCTGTAGGATGCGGCATGGCGTCGAGGAGCGCCTCGGCCACCGAGCGCTCCGGCACCACGGCGGGATGGATCCCACGCGCCCTGAGGGCTGCCGAGGTGGCCGGGCCAATGGCGGCAACCTGTACTGACGCGAGGGCCGCACCGTCCATACCGAGGGCGCTCAAACGTTCCCACACATGCAGCACACCGTTGGCACTCGTAAACACAACCCAAGCAAAGGTGTCGAGTTGGCGTAGGGCCGTATCCAGCGCAGTGTAGTTGTCTGTGGGCGGGACGATGTGAATCACCGAAAACACAATGGGAATGGCCCCCAGGGCCTCCAGACGGGCAACGAGGTCGTGGGCTTGTGCCCGCGCCCGCGTCACCAGCACACGTTTGCCGTGTAGGGCACGGGTAGCAGCTAGGGGAGGCACAACATGGGTAGGGCTGGACATAACGTGTCACTCCATCTCTGCGCAGGGGGCGACCTCAGGCGAACAGCACGTGCTGCCGGAGAAAGGCCTCCACGGTCGTATAAAAATGGGCGATGGTTTCCGCCTTGCGCCAGCCATGGCCTTCCCCGGCATAGACATGGTACTCATGCGGCACACCGCGCCGCACCAGGGATGCCACCAGCGCTTCGGCCTGCGCTTTGGGCACCACCTGATCCTCTGCCCCTTGAAACAGCACAATGGGGTCGCGGAGACGGTCGGCCGTCAAGAGCGGCGAGCGTTCGCGGTATAAAGCGGCGGCGTCCGGCAACGGACCAATCAGGCTATCGAGATAATACGCCTCGAATTTATGCGTGGTCGCGGCCAGGGTAAAAAGATGCGCAATACCATAGAGGCAGACAGCCGCCCGAAAGAATCCTGGGTGGCGCACCAACGCTTGTAAAACCGTATAGCCACCGGCACTGCCACCCATGATGACCAGATGCTGCGCCGACGCCAGTCCCTGGTCGACCAAATACTGCGCCCCGCTGATGACGTCTGCCACATCTGCGACGCCCCATTGGCCGCCTAAAGCCTCGACATATGCCGTGCCGTAGCCGGTGCTGCCGCGATGATTGACCTGTAAGACGGCATAGCCACGGGTCGTAAAAAATTGCGTCTGGGCATGGAATCCGGCCACGGCCTGCGCCGTGGGACCACCATGGATATGCAGGATGGCAGGCGGACGACCCGTTCCTCGAAAGCCCACGCTGCTCGGCGGATAGAACAGACCGTGTACCAGCGTGCTGCCCTCGGTGGGCCAGGTCAGGGCCTGGGGTGTGGACAGTGTCGCAACGGACACGTGTTCCGCAGTGCTGCGCCGACAGATGCGCGGCGGCTTCGGGGTGTCGAGCCCCACGGTGATCAGGCGTGGCGGCAGCGTGGGTGCGGAGGCGATGCAAGCGAGTGTGGCGTGCGTCGGCGCCAGGGTTGGCTGATCGAGCCACGTGTAAGCCGCGAGATCGGCCGGATGGGGCATCGCACAGTGCTGCGCTAAGTCGTAGTACCATAGGCGGCGAAAACCTTGCGTGTTCGGCACATAGTACAGGCCCTGTCCGTCGTGGCGAAAGCCGTACGTGCGCATGCCTTGGGTCCACGCCGGTTGACCGCACTCGGCGGGGGCGTTGGTGAGCACCCGATGCGTACGCTCGCGCACATCATAGAGGTAGAGTTGCCCCCACCCCGATTGGTTCCCGATGTATGCGAGGTAGCGGCCATCTGGTGAGAACGTGGGCTGAAAAATACTGACCGTGCGGCTGCCGGCGAGCGTTTCGACATCGCAGACCTGCGGGAGATGGCCGTGCGCATATTGCACCTGCCCCAGGCACATCCGCGTACCCTCCCACGGCATCTGCGGATGATCCCACTCGACCCAGGCGAGCATGGTGCCATGTGGATGCCAGCACGGTTGCATATAAAAATCGGCTCCAGTGCACAGGAGCGCTGGCCAGGTACGGCCTTCCGCGTCGACGATGGCCAAGACATCGCGCTCCTCGTAGGTATGCACAAAGGTCACCCAGCGCTGATCCGGCGACACCGTCGGCGCGGCGGCCCAACCAAAGCCTGGCGTAATGGGCGTCGCAGGCCCCTCTGCCAACGCCTGCCGATACAGCCGACCACTCGCTTCCGCAAAATAGACCGAGCCGCCGGCCACGCTAAAATCACCGCCGCCATAGCCGACACGCGCGCGCACGGAAAGATCCGGCGTAAGATCGCGGGGGGCATCTCCACCCGCTGGCAGGCACACCAGCACGCCCCGGTCTGAGCGGCCTTCGAGCCAGACAAGTGTGGCCCCATCGCTATCCCAGGCCACATTCGAGAGGCGCAAGCCCTCAGCGAGGTTTTTCGGACTAAGGGGGCTTGGCCAGAGACCGTACTGCCGTGTCTGTGTCTTGTCGACCATGGTTGCCTCGCGTGTGGCCAGGGACGGTGTCACACAGCGTCCAGACGCTGGAGGAGGTGCCAATACGTACCGTGATGCCTACGGACTCACGTGAACCTAGGAAACGATTTTGGGCAATGATGACAGGCGTCAATGCTGCAAGTATACGGTATTTGTCGTGCCGGAGCATCTTGTGATGCGTAGAGGGGATGCAGCCCCTTAGCCGGAGGAAAGGCGGCCATGGCGTCGTGCATAACATGACTGAACGGCTCAGGAATGTCAGAATGTTTGGCGAACATGGTAGCGATAGCTTGTCGTTCCCGTGTCGATAGCCAGAAAGGTTGCACCTCGGCCTGGGATGGGGGAGGTCGATGGCTCTCCAAGGCCACAGCACAGCATTGTTTGGACACATTGACCATAAGCATCCTCGTTCAAGCTCGCGAAGGCCTAGCGCAGTGATCTGTCCTGACCGCTCCAGCAGGCATGGACGAGACGCACAGCGCAATGCTCAGCCTGTTGTCGTAGGGTGCCAAGCGCAGGATCTCGTCACGCTGAGGCGCACGAAAATCCAGGGCATCGTAGAGACGATGGAGCTCCTGGAAGAGGTTAGGCAAGCCGAACCCCTGTGATAGATATGGTGGGTACCAACACGTGACCGCGCTGTTGCCCGCCTCGGGTGACGGGGCGTGATGCCGTAAAATGATCCTTGGCTCGTAGCAGTGCAACACGCCACCATGCTATGCTGGCCCCGCACACGGATTCCATGGCGCATCCACACGGGAGACACCGTATGAGCCTCTACACCGACCCTAATCAGGTCCGTCTGACCGGTGAAAATTCGTACATGCGTCTGCACGTGGAGGCGCAAGGCCCCATGACCACTCGGGGCAGTCACTGGCGCATCCTCCTGTCGCCCAGGGGGCCAGGGCACGTGCTGTTTTTGCGTAGCGATGTCACGGCAGCGCAGCGCCGTATCTATAGCGACAACCTCGCCTTGGCACGCTGGCTGCAAGAGGACATTCTGGCGGCAGGCGAGTTTACCCACACGACCTTGCCGGTGACGCATGGCACGTTTACGCGCTATGGCGATAGTCGCTCGGTGTGGACGGAAACCGTCGAGACTACCACCGAGCGCCTCACCCTCATGTGGTACGACTTTGGCGAACCTTTTGTGATCACCGTCCCGCCGGGCAGTGTGCCTGAGCGGCCCCTTGGGTGGTCGAGTGTGTTTGTCCCGGCGCGCCGGACGCAATTGACCCTCAATGGTCAGGTGGCGACCGGGCAGCCGTTTCCAGAACAGCGCGGCGACCGCATGAGTAGTACAGCGGGTCTGGCGTTGTCTGAGACCTGGCTGCGCCTGCCATGACGCTCCCCCACGGCATCTGGGGCTGGGGGCGTTGTCTCGTCCTAGCGCTCGGGCTCAGTGTGGGGTTGGCGTGGAGCCTGCTGGCGCGGGTGCCGGTGTCTGTGCTGGGGGAGCAAGTGCCACTGGACCTGGCCCTCACGCTGCATCCCGTGGCTGCCGTGGTGACTGGGCAAGTACGCCACGCCGCCATGCTGCAAGGGCAGGAGGTACAGGCGGGGGCGCTCCTGGTGGAACTCGACAGCACGGAGCCGCAACTCCAGGTGGCTGAGGAACGCCAAAAACTCCTAGCGCTCGACACCCAGCGCACGGCCCGGCAGCAGGAACACGCCGCGGCAGAGGCCGCCTGGCAGGGCACGGAGCAAGGCGCCCAGACTGCGCTCGACGAAGCCCGGTCCCGCCATCAGGAGGCGAGCGCCGCGGTACAGACGGCGCAAGACAAAGCCCAGCGCTTTGGCCCTCTGGCCTTACTGGCTGAGCAGCCGCAACTGAAAACCGCGCTGGATACCACCCGGCTCACCCTGCAACGTCTCGAACACGAGCAGCGCGTACGCCTGCTGGAGTGGCGCGCCCGCCAGGCCCAGGCCCAGCGGGAGATTGTCGTCCTGGACGGTGAACTGGCGTTGACCACCGTGCGCCTCAAACGCCTCGAACACGTCCTAGAGGCGCGCCACATTCGTGCGCCGATTGCCGGGCGTCTGCGCCTGGTGACCCACGCGGCGCCTGGCAGCGTGGTCCATGCAGGGGCCTGGCTTGGGGTGATTCTGCCGCCTAGCGACCTGCTGGTCACCGCCAGCTTCCCGCCACCCAGCCCACCCGGCCCGCTTCGGCCCGGCCAGCCGGCTCGGCTGCGTTTTGCGACCGGGATGCCCATGGCCGCGTCGGACGCGCTGCCGGCCACGGTCACGCAGGTCGCCGAGGCCACCGCGGACACGGACCTGCGTGTGGTGCTTCGCCTCGGGCCCGAGGCGCTCCACCGGCTGCCACTCCAACCGGTGGTGTCGGGCACGGTCGAGATTGAGGTGGAGCGCGTGGCGCCGCTGACCTGCCTGCTGCGGACGCTGCGCCGTACCGCCGGAGCGGCCTGGCCTTAGCCCTCCATGCGACAGGGTTTGTGCCGTGCCGCGCTTCCAGCTATGATGCTCGCCATGTGGCAAGATGGACCTGCCGTGTACAACACACACACCAAGGATTTCCAGCCAAAGAAGGACATCACGATGCACAAGATGCTACTGACCGCCTGTATGATGGCGCTCGCGTTGCTCAGCAGCGCACACCTGGTGGCGGCGCAGGACACACTGAGGGCGAAACTCACCGGCACCGCGGAAAGCCCCGATCCAGGAGATGTTAAGGGCAGCGGCTCGGCCCGCGTGACCATCAATATGGAGAAAAACGAGGTGTGTTATGACCTGAGCGTGGCGGAGATCCAGGAAGCCACCGCGGCGCATATCCACGAGGGCGCCATGGGTAAGACCGGGCCTGTGGTCGTCGGACTAGAGGCGCCCAAGACGGGCGTAGCGCAGGGCTGCAAAGCCGCCGAGGCCGCGGTCATCAAAGCCATCATGGCCAACCCGGACAACTACTACGTCAATGTCCACAATGCGGCGTTTCCCAAAGGCGCTCTGCGTGGACAGCTCGCGAAGTAGCGCTGAGAGCCTATCCCACCAGGCCATCCCAAGGCCTGTCTTCGTCGTCGGGGCGACCGGACCGGTCGTCCCGGCTGGGAGAGGCGCTTAACCGCCTGCCTGGGAACTGCTGCGGCGTGGATGGCGTAAGGCCCAGGCTAATTGCCGTGCCACGCCGCGCAGCAGACGCACATCCCGCCGTTCCAAGCCGGCACGTTCGCAAATGCGCCGGATGCCCATTAGACTGCGCTCAATGGCATGCGCGCCCGAGAAACCATGAATGGCGAACGCCTCCCGCAAATGGCTGTACATCGTTTCGATGTCGTCCACCGAGGCCAGCACTGGCTCTTCAGGCACTGGCAGCTGGTCGCGGGCGTGCATGAGCTCATAACTCAAGACCAGCACGGCCTGCGCCAGATTCAGCGACGCGGCCTCCGGTACCGTGGGGATCACCACCAGATCATTACAGCGATCCAGCTCAGCGGTGGTCAAGCCCGTATCCTCCGGTCCAAAGAGGATGCCGACATGTGGATGCTGCGCCTGCAAGGTCGGCAACTGGCTGGCCAACTGGCGCGGGGTAAGCGGCGCGTGGCGATACTCCCGACGTCGGGCCGAGGTGCCAATTAACCAGTGACACGGTGCTACTGCCGCGGCCAGGGAGTCGTAGACTTGCGCCTGCTGCAAGAGGGGTTCCGCGTGGCAGGCCATCATGCGCGCTTCCGCATGCGGGAAATGGGCTGGTGCCACCAAGGCCAGACGACCCAGACCCATGTTGTGCATGGCGCGCGCCGCGGCCCCGATATTGCCTGGCGTCTGTGGCCGGACCAGAATGATCGTGATCTGAGCGGGAGAGGGCTCCTGACGCATAGCGCGTGTATCCTCATGTGTAGCGTGGTACATGACCCAGGGGCGGGCATTGTAGCATGGACGGCCCCAGGCCCACGAGCGTCGTCACATGCGGTTCTCGACGAGGTGTCTGACCTGGGCAATTGCCTAGTCGTCGGGACGCTGTTCCTTGCGGTGCTTGTGCGGCGGCATGATGGGTCGTCTCCCAGGGTCTAACGTCGCGTCGTACGTCGGCCCCTCCCTTGGGCTGACGCTCTAGGAATCACAAATGCTTCGCTGTGTGCATCCCTGCATTGAGGACACGCTCTCGCCATTGATTCAGGGCTCATATAGGTGTTATAATGTTCAATATAAACACTTACACCATTTTCAGAGTTTGCGTAACGCCTTGGCGTCAGCGTCAAGACGCTCCAGCGCATCCCTCGCGCACGCCGCCCAACCGGCGGGTGTATACCGATGCACATTTGTAGCAGATGGTGCCACAAGGGCGCATGCCAGACCGCAGCACTGTCGTCTCTAGGCGCGTTTCCAGTCAGGCGCGCAAACCGGACCTGGCGAACCAACGCAAGATCTGCGAGCAGTGTTGCACGGCGCGAGGGCTCACGGGGACCACAGCTGGTGGGGAAGTCACGCCTGTGGACATGGCAGCGCTCACGGGTGGCTGTGGTCTCCGTGAAACTGCAGTGGGTAGAGCATGAACTACCGAAAGTGCAGGTTGGTTCACTTTCTAGAAAGCAGTACGACGACATGCCACTACGTTCACCCGATGCCGAGTCGCAACAGCTCGCGGCCACGCACCAGGAGCTCTCTGAGCGTTTCAAAGCGCTGGCACTCCAAATGACAATTGAAAATCAACGGCAGCGCGATCAAGTGGAGGCCGCACTGCACACGCTCCGTGAGCAATTGCTGACCATGACGCGTGAGACCCAGCAGCAGCAGCACGCCTTGCAGACCAATACGCGGGACACCATGGATGAACTGCGCAAGGAAGTCGCCGAAGCCCTACATCACCTGTCGCAGGACGTGGAGCGCGTGGGCCAACGTGCCGAGGCGCATACGAACCGGGCCGTGGAGCGCTTACGGCATGAGCTCCTGGAGACGGTGTTACAACGCGACCACACGCAGGAGCAACGGCAGCTTCTCGGCGAGCTGTTTGTCGCGCTTGGCAAGCAGTTACAGAGCCCTGGCAGAGGAGACCGCGCATGAGCGTGGAGCGTTGGAGTACCGACCAGCTCGGGGCCCTCGCGGATGAATGGGCCGCCGAACGCGAGGCGTTTGTCGCTGCCGTGCAGGCGTTTGTGACCAGGCCAGCCACCCAGCCGTCAGTAGACCAGATCCGGCGGCTGGATGTGGCGGCGTCTGATGCGGTCTTCGCTGCCATGGGCGAGCGTCTGAGCGCTTTTCTCCAGACCATGGACAGCACGCCGTGGTACACCATCCAGCATCGTGTCGCCGAGCATCAGCGCCTCCTGGAAACCCAGCATGGTGTGGCCCTGCGCGCGGATATGGCCCACCTGGCCACACTCCAGCCGCCCGCCGAGGCCACAGCGCCGCACGAGGCCGTGCGGCAGGCCCTGGCTCTTGTCCAGCATATCTTACAGCTCTACACCGACCTGCAGGGCCGCTTTGATTTCCCCAGCGTGCGCTTTGCCAATCGCCTGACGTCGCAGATCAAATACCGCCTCTACCCGATACGCCAGCATCTCCCAGCCCTGCAACGCTACTGGCTCCTGGCCGAGGCTGATCCAGCCGCCTGTGAGCCGCCTGTTGCCGCACCAGAGAGTGGTATCCAGCGCTATGAGGCTGCGGGGCAGCGCGGGGCCTATACGTGTTATGTACCGGAAGCGTATCACGCCGGGCGCGCCTGGCCGCTCTTGCTGACCTTGCATGGCGGCAGCGGCAATGACGAGGATTTTTTATGGACGTGGCTGACCTATGCGAAGAGCCGTGGCTATCTCCTGGTGAGCGCCAAATCGTTTGGCCCAACGTGGTTCCCGTGGGATGCGCCGTCCCTGATGTTTATGTTGGATGAAGTGCAGGCGCGCTATCAGGTCGATCCCACCCGCGTGTTGCTGACGGGTCTCTCCGATGGCGGCTCGTTTAGCTATGAGGTCGGCTTTGCCTGGCCGAAGCGTTTTCGTGGCTTAGCCGTCGTGGCGGGTATTTTACGGCCACACCAACGCAGTGAACACGCCAGCCAGTTGCCGGTGTATGTGGCGCACGGGGCGCAAGACCAACTGTTCCCCGTGGCGTATATCCGCATGGTGGTGGAAAAACTGCGCGAGTGGGGGCACAACGTCACGTTCCACGAACTGGCTGGTTGTGGGCATGCCTACCCGCCGGGCGAAAATACAGCGATTCTCCACTGGTTCGAGGGGCTCAGCGCAGCGCACCCTGCCCTGGATGGCCCCTCTCCTGGGGGCAAAGGGAGCAGTGCCTAGATGTCCATGTCGTCAGTCCTACGCCAGTGCCCTCCTGGGACCGCCGGGCTCCAGCCCGGCTCCGGAAGCCACGCTGGCGCGTGGCGGTCCCAGGAAAAACCCTGGAGAACTGGCAGCGTATGTATGAAACAGACAGCTAGCTTCTCCCTCGTAGTTTCGGATCCCAGATATCACGCAGCGTATCGCCAAAGAGATTAAACCCTAACACCGCCAGGCTAATGGCTAGGCCAGGGAAAATCGCCAGCCAGGGCGCCTGCTCCATAAAAGCCCGCCCGGTGCTGCTGAGCATCAAGCCCCAGGACGGCGTCGGCGGCTGCGTGCCCAGACCGAGGAAACTGAGCGAGGCTTCGATAAAAATGGCGTTGCCCAGCCAGATCGAGGCGATGATGAGAATCGGAGCGGTCACATTGGGCAAGATATGCTTCACGATGATGCGCCAATGCGGGCACCCGAGGGCCCGCGCCGCTTCGACATAGGGATTTTGCTTTGCCGACAGCACCGCCCCGCGCACGATACGCGAGTTGCCCGGGATAATGACCACGGCGATGGCCAGCATGGCGTTGGTGGTATTGGGGGTCAACACGGAGACAATGGCCATCGCTAAAATTAGGCCGGGAATGGCCATTAAGGCGTCCATAAAACGTTGCAACACGAGATCAATCCTGCCCTCCCAATAGCCGCATGTGAGCCCGATGATGGTCCCGGCAAACGTGCCGATGCCCACGGCCAGTAGCCCGACCCAGAGCGAGATGCGCGCGCCATAGATGATGCGACTGAACACATCGCGGCCAATGTCATCGGTGCCGAAGGGATGGCTGAAGCTCGGCGGCGCTAAACGGATTTCTGGATGGGTGAAGAGCGGATCATAGGGCGCCAGCGCCCCAGCAAAAATTGCGGCGAACACAATCAGCAGGATGATCGCAGCTGCCGCGGCGCCAAGCGGCTTGCTTTTCATCAGACGCCACAGCACCTGCGCGCGGCGCCGTGTGGCAGGGGTCTGGGCGGTAGGAAGCGAGGTGCCGAGTGTGGCTGTTGTCATGACGGTCCCCACAGAGCGAGATCGGTTTGCATGTGGTCTCTACTGATAGCGAATGCGGGGATCAAGCCAGGCATAGGTCAGATCCACCAATAAATTCAAGGTCACCAGCGTGCCGGCCACCAGCATGACATTGGTCTGCACCACCGGGTAATCACGAAAGAGAATGGCTTCGACCGTCAGGCGCCCCATGCCTGGCAGGGCAAAGATGGTCTCGACAATGACCGTCCCCGCCAGCAGGGTGCCCAATTGCCCGCCCACGATGGTCACCACGGGAATGAGAGCGTTTTTCAACGCATGCTTGTAAATGATCAGCCGCTGGCCTAAGCCTTTCGCCAGGGCCGTGCGCACATAGTCCTCGCGCAACACTTCCAGCAACGTGGAACGGGTCATCCGCATGGTGGAGGCGGAGAGACGCAGCCCGAGCACGGCCGCCGGCAGCATGAATTGTTGGATATTCCTCCACGGCGACTCCCAGGCACTGGTATACCCCAGCGGCGGCATCCAGTTGAACCAGATAGCGGCAAAGGTAATAATCAGCGTCCCAAGCCAGAAATCCGGAAAGGATAGACCAGAAATCGCTACCAGGCGGCCAACGTAATCCGACGGTTTGTCCTGCTGGGTGGCGGAGAGCACCCCGAGCGGAATGGCCAGGGCGACGCCGAACACGATCGCCATGGCCGCCAGTTCGAGGGTGACGGGGATGGCTCGCTTCAAAGAAACCGCGATGGCATCGCCGGTGAACACCGAGCGGCCCGGGTTGAAGGTCACCATCTGCCACACCCAGTGCAGATATTGCTGATAATATGGCAGGTCAAGCTGCAGATCCTTACGAAGTTTCTGCAACTCGCGCGGGCTGACGTTGCCCGACTCCGCCATGAGGGCGGTCAGCGCATCGCCCGGCATAACGCGCAGCAGCCCGAACACCACCATCGACGACAGGAGCAACACCGGGATCGCCAATAACAGACGACGCATCACGTAGATGGACATAACATCCTCAGCTTCCGCTCTTCATTTATCGAGCCAAAGACGCGCGAAGGACGAACTCCCGTAGCCATCGTTTCGACGCAGGGATAACTGACCGATGTTCCGTGCATGTGGCTGCCAAATCAGGAAGCCGGGATCGTAGGGCATCCACATGCGTAACACCTGGTCGTGCTCGCGCTCGACAATTTTTTTGGTGAGTGCCTGTTGCTCGGCCTGGTCCGGCGTTTGCCGCAGCCGCGTGGTCAGATCGTCAATCACCGGGTCATTGACGCGGAAATAATTCTTCGGCGACTTCGAGTGCATGTAATGATAGGTGCGCTCATCGCGGCTCACCGCGTATCCCGTCTGGAATCCCCAGGCGGTGCCATCCCATTTCCCTTCGGCATAGCGGCCAAAGTAGGTCGTGTAGTCTTGTTTGGTAATTTTCAGCTCAATATTGAGATTGCGCTTCAGATCTTGTTGCACGAGTTGGATTTGTGAGGTGAGCTGGGGGAAGTATTCAAAGTAGAAGAGGGTGGTTTCAAACCCGTTGGCATGACCTGCCTCGGCCATGAGCTTCTTGGCTTCCTCCGGGCGATACTGCCAATAGGGACCGAGGTCGGCAGCGGAAGGCAGTTCATTCTGCCAGTAAAAATACGGAATGCCCCAGCCCAGCATGGCATGCCCTTCGTAGAGGGTATCCACTTGCTTTTGGCGGTCGATGGCCATGGAGATAGCCCGGCGTACGCGCAGATCATTGAACGGCGGTTTATCAGCGCGCAGGTTTAAACCAAAAGGCGTCAGGGCCGAGACGACCTCTTGCACCACCACATTGGGATTCGTCTTGCGGACGGTTTCCACCTCGGACAGGCTATACACGACATGGACATCACTCTGCCCGGTGCGGAAGGCCGCCAGGCGCGTCGCCGCATCGGGTGTCGAGAGGATGCGATACTCATCAATGTACGGATACCCTTTGTCAAAATACTCGGGATTGCGTGTCAGGACCACTTTGACCTTGCGCTCATGCTCTTTGAAGATAAAGGGGCCCGTGCCGATCATACGCGATTTGAGATCACCGTCCTCTTCCAACACCTCGCGTGGGAAGATGGTGGTCACCGCTTCCGCCACGTTGTGCGGAAACATGGTGTTGGGCGTTTTGAGGTGGATGCGGATGGTGTATTTGTCGGGTGTTTCCATGCCGTCGATTTCCTGGAAGGTAAACGACTGCACGCCTTCCTGCGCATAGGCTTCGTAGCAATATTTAATATCAGCGGATACCAGCTCGCGCCCTTTGAGTGGCGCCACGTTGTGCCATTTCACGCCCTGGCGCAGCTTG
>SXGT01471711.1_pt1 | contig 16553 bp, 16 predicted proteins | sample 3176221 | NCBI WGS metagenome assembly SXGT01 (sample SAMN11356862, study PRJNA531348) | freshwater metagenome | isolation source: freshwater sample F1-120 | place: China: Fuxian Lake, Yuxi | collected 2017-12-25 | reverse complement strand
ACAAGTTGCAATTGACTCGACAGAACGGCGGATTGTGCGGACACAAGGAGCACAAGCTGCGCGGCCGCGAGGGCGCCGTACTCCTCCTTTGTGCGTACCTCACGGCACAAGGAACGCGTAACCTTGTAGTATTCCGTCCAGTCTACAATCTCCACGGGATCGTGAGCCATCGCGAGGTGAATAAAGAACAGCATGAAATACCTCTCTTTCAGACATACTCCAGCTGTGGTGGAAAATCAAGGAAATCCAACACGTTTTCTGTTTCGATGAGCATGCTATAATCGTCCCGTTATGTCTTCCTTGAACGAAAACCTCAATCCGGAGCAGACGACCGCCGTCACGCACAAGGGAGGACCTTTGATGATTGTCGCTGGTGCGGGAACGGGAAAAACAACAGTCATTACGAAACGTATTGCTTGGCTCATTGAACAAGGATTGGCGAAGCCAGAAAACATTTTGTCATTGACGTTTACAGAGAAGGCGGCAGCAGAAATGGAGGAGCGAGTGGACTTGTTGTTGCCGTATGGCTATGTCGATATTCAGATTTCGACGTTCCATGCTTTTTGCGAAAAGTTGCTACGTCAGTACGGAGCTGAAATTGGGTTAGCGCGAGATTTTCGGATGGTGACGGATTTGGATGCGTGGTTGCTATGTCGGCGGGAGTTGGAGCGCTTCGAGCTTGATTATTACCGTCCGCTTGGGAACCCGACACGATATTTGCGTGGATTACTCATACATTTTTCCCGGGCAAAGGATGCCGCGATAACACCGGAGGGATACTTGGCATTTGCGGAAGGGAAGGAAGCGGATTTGGATGCGGCGCATGCAGAAGAGGAAATGACCTCGGAGGTGAAGCGTGTAAAGGAGCTGGCAGGTGCGTATCATACGTATCAACAAATTTTACTTGAGAACGATGCGCTCGATTTTGGCGATCTTCTTTTGTACGCACTCAAGCTGTTACAAGAGCGTCCGAAAGTTCTCGCCGAACTGCGTCGCCGATTCACGTACGTACTCGTCGATGAATTTCAGGATACAAACTACGCGCAGTACGAACTCATCAAACTACTCGCGGCTCCAAAGAACAATCTCACCGTTGTCGGTGACGACGACCAATCAATTTACAAATTCCGCGGCGCATCACTCGCGAACATTTTGCAATTCGAAAGAGACTATCCAGAAGCGACACGCGTCGTGCTGACAAAAAATTACCGTTCCGTTCAACAAATTCTCGACCACGCTCACAGCTTCATTCAAAAAAATAATCCGAATCGTCTTGAGGCACGAGCAAATGGTTCACTCTCAAAACAACTAGAGTCCCAACGCGAAGACGAAGGAGCGATCGGACACATCCACACAGCCACACTCGAAGAAGAATGTGATGCGGTCCTTGCAAAAATGATCGAGCTTAAAGCACAGCATCCAGACGCAACCTGGAACGACTTTGCGATTCTCACACGCTCAAACGACGCCGCGGGTCCATTTTTGTCGACGCTCGACCGCGCACGCATTCCCTACTTGTTTCTTGCGCTGCGAGGCCTCTATCTCAAACCAGTCATTCTGGACTTGCTCGCGTACTTGCACGCCATCGACCGTCCACACGACAGCCCGAGTTTGTATCGCGTCCTATCTCACCCACGTCTTGGCATCCCACCACTCGCCATTGCTGAACTGACGCAGTACGCCAATCGCAAAGGCAAGTCGTTGTTTGAGGCGTGTCAAACCATTGGAATTTTATCCTCTGTCGACCCCGAAGCCGCGCAACATGTTTCAGATGTACTTTCCTCTCTGGCAAACATTCGAGTGAAAGCGTCCGATCGTCCGGTCTCCGAGTTGTTCGTATTGGCAGCTCGTGACGGTGGGTTCGTCGACTACCTCAACAAGATGCCCGAGCGTACAAAAGTCGAGTCCTTCCGATATCTACAACAATTTTACGAACGCCTTAAACGTTTCTGCGAAGGTCACGACAATCCCGTTCTCCGCAACTTCCTCGATGAATTTGCACACGAGCGGGACGCGGGAGAAGAGGGCTCGATGACCGCGGACATGGATGCCGGCCCAGACCTCGTGCGCATCATGACGGTCCATGCTTCAAAAGGACTCGAGTTTCGTTTCGTCTTCGTCGTAAACCTCATCGACCAGCGATTTCCGACGGTGGCACGCGGGGATGCGATTCCTTTACCTGAAGGATTGTCGAAGGAAGAAATACTGGAGGGCGACTGGCATCTTGAAGAAGAACGTCGTTTGTTTTACGTGGCAATGACACGAGCGAAAGATCATTTGTATTTTACGTCTGCAGATGACTACGGCGGAACACGTAAACGAAAACTGTCACGTTTTCTTTCTGAGCTGGGATTTGAAAAACCGGTCAGCAGGGATACGTCGAAAAAAGATCCGTTTCTGGATCTACCATCATCTAACACCCCAAACCCGTCACCCCTAACCCCCATTATCCACCTTCCGAAACAATTTTCATTCACACAACTGTCGGCATTTCGCACCTGTCCACTCCAATACAAATTTGCGCACGTTCTCAAAATTCCAGTGTTCGGTAAATGGACGTTTTCGTACGGAAAAACCATGCACAACACACTCCAGCACTTCTTTAATGACTGGATCGAACGCAAGGGAAGCGTGCAAACGAGTTTGTTTGGGGAGCAGCGTACAGGGATAAGTGAACGGGGATTAGGAGTCCCTGTGACATTCGATGAACTCCTTCAGCACTACAAAGATGCTTGGCAAGACGACTGGTATCCGGATGATGCAACACGTGAGAAATATTGTGAACAAGGTAAGAAGCAGTTGCGTGCGTTCTACACGCAACTCGAGTCTGGTTCACATGACCCGGCGTACATTGAACAAGACTTCACGCTCAAATTTGGCAACGTGACAATTAAGGGCCGCATCGACAGAATCGATCGCGTTGACGGCGGTGTCGAAATCATCGACTACAAAACCGGTGGACCAAAGACGCTTGAAACCATAGACAAATCCGACAAGGAACAGCTCATGCTCTACCAAATGGCAGCACGCGATATTCTCGGGCTCAAACCTGTGCGACTCACGTATTATTATCTTGAGAATCAAACACAGGTTTCGTTTATTGCAACAGACGACGACCTTCTCGACCTTCAAGAAAAAATCATCGAACGTGTGGCTGGAATACGCGAAAGCAAATTCAACGCAACTCCAGGCTTCCACTGCAAATTCTGCGATTTCGCCGATATCTGCGAGTATCGACAGGGATAAGCGTGAGGTTAGGGGTTAACGAAGTTATAAAGCACTAGTCCTAATACCTAGAACCTGATACCTGATACCAAATCGTCCTCATTCGTATGCACGACCTCAAATCTCTCCTCGGCAATGCACTTCAACGCAATCAAATTAGTCGCGAGGTCACAACGGCTCGCATTCTTGACGTTGCTGGAGAAATCATCGCCGCGTTGCTTCCACCTGGCCGCTCTGGAGATGCGGTAGCAACGGGATATCGTGACGGAACTGTCTACGTGAATTGTCGTCATGGTGCCGTCGTAGAGCTCCTTTGGGAAAACGAATCGGACATTATCGACACCATCAAACGCACGCTGCCGTCCGCCAACATTCAGAGAATCAAAACGAAGGTGGTATAATGAGTGTGTTATGACCTTCCGATTCTTTTTAATCCTGATGTCCATTGCGACCATTGCTGCGTGGGGAAGCTGGCTCGTTGTGCTCGTCTCCATCGATCCTTCACGGACAGGGCTGCTTGGATTTGCTTTTTTCTACGGAGCCCTTGCCCTTGCCCTTGTTGGAACGCTGACTATTTTAGGAACCGGAATCCGTGTGTGGGCAAAAAAAGAAGAGACGGTTCCACGCCAGGTCAGTCGTGCCTTTCGACAAAGTCTTCTACTGTCCGTGGTCGTGGTGGGCTCACTTTTGCTTCTCCCGGCCGGTTTTTTTGCCTGGTGGAGTATCCTTCTGCTCATCGTATTTGTGAGTCTGATTGAGCTCGGTTTCCTCAGTGCTGGCCGGCCCAAATCATGACTTGCCACCGACGCTTTCCCCCAGTAAAGTAACGGAGCCTTGATCGGGCTCTGTTTATGTTCAACAAGTTGTTTGGCGCTTTTTCCACAGATATCGGTATTGATTTGGGAACTTCAAGCACTCGCGTGTTTGTCAAAGAAAAAGGCATACTGATTAATGAGCCGTCGGTGGTGGCTGTGAATACGCGCACGGATCAAATTTTAGCGGTGGGAGCCGATGCAAAAGACATGCTTGGCAAAACACCTCCGCACATCATCACAACCAAACCACTTTCGAAGGGAGTCATTTCAGACTTTGAAGTTGCAGAAAAAATGTTGAAGTATTTTATCGATAAGGTGAATGGATCCGCGTTTAGCATTGTTCCGCGCCCACGCATTGTCATAGGAGTCCCGCTTGAAACAACGGAGGTGGAACGCAAGGCGATTGAAGACGCGGCCTTTTCCGCCGGCGCACGAGAGGTGTTCTTGGTCGAAAACCCAATGCTCGCTGCTATTGGAGCACGACTCCCCATTTCCGATTCACTCGGAATGATGATTGTTGATATTGGCGGAGGCACGACGGAGATTGCCGTACTTTCTCTTGGAGGTGTGGTGACATGGAAATCGCTTTCTGTGGCGGGTGAGGAACTAAACCGCAACATCGTCCAGTATGCTCGTGACGTATTTAACTTGCTACTTGGTGAACGCATCGCAGAACAGGTGAAGATGCGCATTGGAAGCGCGATTGAACAAACAGAACCTCTTTCAATGGAAATGCGCGGCCGCGACCTTGTATCAGGTCTCCCAAAAGAGATCATGGTTTCGGATGCACAGATTCGTGAAGCCCTTGCACGTTCGATCGCCATTATTGTTCAAAACATTAAAGCCACGCTTGAAATCACCCCTCCCGAACTCGTGGCGGATATTTACGAACGTGGAATCGTACTTACAGGCGGTGGCGCGATGCTCCGTGGACTCGACGTGCTCATTGCCCGACAAGCAGAGATTCCTGTACGCGTTGCCGACGATCCGCTTACGTGCAACGTGCGTGGCGCCGGTGCCCTCCTCGACAACGATCCACTTCTTCAAGATCTTGCACTACCATCCGCAAATGAAGGAGGTATTGTTTAGCCCCTATGCCAGTTTGGCCAACTCCACCACGGCGCGTTCGACGATACGTCAGTACCACGCTGGGTGGAATCTTGTTTGTTCTCATGTTCCTCGTATTTGATAAAACAGCTTTTCGCGTCCTGGCAGCCGTGACAAAACCGTTCGCGTCTGCCGGTACATGGGTAGCAGATTGGGGCGTGGGACTTTTTCATGCGGCCGTTGTCTCTCCAGAACAATTACGTGTTCTGGAGGAACAGCGTAATGCGCTGGCAGGCAACCAAGAGGAGCTTGCACGACTGCAAAAAGAAAATGTGGAGTTACGCGAATCCCTTGCATTTGTTCGTCGACGTGGAGTGGCTTACGTTTCCGCAGGAATCATTGCTCGCGCTCCAGAAGGAGTCACCACCCGCTTTGTCATCGATCGCGGTACAACAGATGGAATTCGTGTCGGACTAGCGGTTTCTAGCGGGGACGGAATTCTTGTTGGAAAAGTCGTCTCTGTAACCACAGCATCTGCAACGGTTTCCGCTATCACAGATAGGGGCTCTGCCACCGCTGCTAGCCTTCTCAACGATACTCGCACCATTGGAATCGCTAAAGGGATCAACGGTGGACTCATGCAGGTAGAATATATCCCGCATGATGAACTCATACGTGTAAACGACCTCGTGGTCACTTCCGGCCTCGAAGTTGATGTTCCAGACGGACTCCTTGTCGGGATTGTTAATGCGGTTCAATCTGAACCCACAAGTGCCTTCCAACAAGCTTTAGTGGAGCCGCTCGCCGATGTGCGACGACTCTATTCTGTCACCGTTTTAATTCCAGAGTCGTAACCTATGCATTCTCGTTTTTTTCGTTGGGGAAGCGTGATGGTTGTATGCATCCTGTTTCAAACGAGCTTCATCGCGGCCCTCCCAGGGTGGCTATCACTTATCCCTCTTGTTGTAGCCCTGGGAGTATTCGGTATCCAATATTTCACAAGCCCCGCCTTTATTCTCACGTTGCTTGCCTATGGAATTTGGGTCGATTTTTTAGGAATCGGCCGCATCGATTGGGAAACAATAAGCTGGATGGTGGCCGGAGCAGCAACACTGCTCGCCGCACGTTGGCTATTCTCGAATCGATCTTGGTATGGCTTGATGGCCTGTGGTGTGGCCTGTGGTTTCACCCACACGGTTGTCGCGCTAATCTTGATGAGTCTTTTTTCTTGGCGAGATGATGTACCAATGCACATTGCAGCTTTCCTCATCCAGTCACTACAAGAGCTCGTTCTTCTCCTCTTCTTTCTTTGGATCTTATTTTTTCTGGCACGACACAGTGCGAAAACATTCCGTCGAATTTCCTAGCATGTCTCACCCTTTTTTTATCCAATCGGAATCGGGAAAAGGACGTCTCAAAGATCGTCATTCGTTTGACGCACTCGACGTGAGTCCAGATTCCACAACCTACGCTTCACACGGCACATCACTCGGCCGCACGGTTCCACGCCGACGTTTCCATTTGGCCAGCATTCTCTTCTTTCTTTGCTTCGGTATCTTCGCCGCTCGCGCCGCTCAACTACAAGTTATTCGTGGTGCAGCATACCGAACGCTGGCGGAACAAAATCGTGTACGAGTTCAAACACTCACCGCTCCACGCGGCATTATCACAGATCGATACGGCACGGTCCTGGCACAAAATGTACCCACATTCGTATTTCAAATGACCCCCGCTGAATTACCGGTGGATCCAACGGAACGCGAGACGATCTTGATGCGCGCGGCAGACCTCGCTGGAGTTCCTCGCACGGATTTCGACTTGCTGCTCACAAAAACAGTCGATAATCCGTACGACTCAGTTGTCGTTGCAAAAGGGATGTCGTATGAAACAGCCATGAGACTGGCCATTGAGGCTGCCCGGCTGCCCGGTTTCTCTCTTTCAACCGCGACAACAAGATTTTATGTTTCTACCGCACCATCGTTATCGCACGTACTTGGATATACAGGCTCTCTGAGTCCGGAAGAATACCAGGAACGAAAGACGAGTGGATATCGTGTGACAGACGATATTGGAAAGGCTGGGGTTGAGCGTTCTGCGGAAAGAGCATTACGCGGGACACCTGGAGCAATCAATGTGGAAGTAGATGCGGCCGGAAATGAGCAATCTGTCGTGTCAAAACGAGACCCGGTTGCCGGCGAAACCATCACACTGGGAATTGACTTACCGCTCCAGGAATTTATCGAACAGCAAGTTTCTGCAGCATTAACGAGACTCGGAAAATTTCGTGCCTCTGTCATTGCGATTGACCCGCGAAACGGCGCTGTTCGCGCCCTCGTGAGTCTTCCTACCTATGACAGCAATACGTTTGCAAACGGCATTCCAACCGAAACCTATGCAGCACTCATTGCTGACGAAAATCACCCTTTGTTTCCACGTGCCATTGCCGGTGAATTTCCTCCGGGTTCTACGTTTAAACCCTATGTTGCCTACGGAGCCCTGGCAGAAGGCCTCATTACCGCATCGACCAGTTTTATATCGACAGGTGGATTGTCTGTCGGTGGCTCTCGTTTTCCAGACTGGAAAGCCGGAGGACACGGAATTACCGATGTGCGTAAAGCCATTGCGCAATCCGTCAATACGTTTTTTTACATCATTGGAGGTGGATACGATGCGTTCGGTGGACTCGGGGTCGATCGCATTGTTTCGTCTGCAAAAAAATTTGGATTTACAGAAAAAACCGGGATTGACTTACCAGGTGAGGCAGACGGATTCATGCCATCAAAGGAATGGAAACAGGAGGTTAAGGGAGAGCGCTGGTATGTGGGAGATACGTATCACTTAGCAATTGGACAGGGAGATGCGCTTGTGACGCCTATTCAGCTTGCAACAGCCTTGAGCACGATTGCCAATGGCGGGACACACTATCAGCCGCACGTCATTGAAAAGATCGGTGACGAAATTGTTCCCTTAGTCAATCTCTCGGCTGAGCATCAATTCGATGCAGCCGCTCTTCAAATTGTGCGCGAAGGGATGCGTCAAACGGTTGTGTCAGGATCTGCACGTTCCATGAATGCCCTGTCATATCTAGTTGCCGGAAAAACAGGAACTGCCCAAGCACCGGGCGGTTCAACGCACGCATGGTTCACCGGATTTGCTCCGTACGAAAACCCTACGCTCGCCGTGATGGTGTTGATTGAGGAGGGCGGAGAAGGCTCATCGGTTGCTGTACCGATTGCACGCGACATCTTCGAGTGGTGGTTCCGAAGCGGAACGGACCTCTAGTGTTCGTTCCGATGCTTTGTCCAGGCTGCACCAAAAAACAAGAGAGTGCCGACCAACACAATCGAAGCACCAGAAGGCAGGTCGAAGTAATACGATGCGACCAATCCACAAAACACCATGAGTTCAGCCACAAAAATGGACCAGCCAAAAAAGTCTTTAAAATTTTTGGTAAACAGTCGGCTTGTGGCGGACGGAAGAATGAGCAGAGCAGACACAAGCACAATTCCTAGAATTTTCACGCCAAGAACAGTTGCGATGGCCAAGGTAATATAAAGAGCGAGGGTTTGTTTTGTAATGTTCACTCCAGCCACAGCCGCCGTTTCCTCACTAAGTGACATCAAGACGAGCTGTTTGTACGTGAGACAAATCCACGCAAGAATTGAAATAGTAACAATGGCAATAAAAATAATATCCGTGGAACGGATGGATAGAATACTTCCAAATAAATAAGAAATGAGGTCTGGTTGATATCCATTTGTGAAACTCATGAGAATAACACCGAGCGCCATGCTGGCGGTAAAAAAAATTCCTACGACGGTGTCTGGTGGAAGCCGAGTACTGCGTTCTAATTTCCAGATGTACACAGCAATAATCACTGCCCAGATCATTGCTATCGGCATGGGTGCGACACCGACAAGGAGTGCAATGGCAATCCCGGCAAGAGATGCATGTGCCACTCCATCTCCAAAAAATGCCATGCGGCGCAAGGTCACGAAAACCCCAAGGCATGCCAAAACAGCAGCAACCATCGCTCCTGCAAGAAACGCACGCTGCATGAAGGGATACAAAAATAAGTCGAGCATACTATTCTTTCGGCTCTTTATGTCCTGTGGAATGCGTGTGCTGGTACAATCGTGCATCCGTGCCAAACAAATCACCGAGTGTCGTGTCACTTAACACAGACTTTGGTGGACCCGCACAGCGCAAAGACTGGTTCACACAAATGACCGTATCCACCAACTTAGAAACCATCGCGATGTCGTGTGATACAAGCAAAATGGTTGTGCCATGTTCCTTGTTTAAATGCTCAATGACCTCATACAACGCGGCTTCGCCAACAATATCAATTCCTGTTGAAGGTTCGTCCAAAAATAAGAGGTCTGGTTGATTGAGGATTGCTTGGGCAATCAGTACCCGCTGGAGTTGGCCACCCGACAAATCACCTAGTCGTTTGTTCAAAACAAGCGGTGTTAAACCTACTTCCTTAATACACTCCTCCACGTGAATAAGCGGGCACTCTGTATGTCGAGCAAGATCCATGTATTCATGCACGGTGATGGGAAAATCACGTTCAAAGGCAAAGCGTTGAGGGACGTAGCCGATACGATTGCGTGCTTCATGGAGATGTTGGTTAAAAAACCGAATATCTCCCGATGTGGTCGGTGTCAAATCGAGCATCGCACGCATGAGCGTTGTTTTTCCCGATCCATTTGGCCCTATGATAGCCGCAACCATGCCGGATTCAATACGAAAATTGATATCCTTTAACACGACATGCGGACCATAAGAAACTGTCAAATTCTCAACCGAAACAGCAATAGGTTTAATCTTGGTTGTCATGAATGGTCTGCGCGTTGCTGCGCATAAGAGCAATGTACGAGTTCAGTGTTTTCGATCCACCAATGTCATCAATGGCAGCAAGAGCGAGCCCCTCATCTTCCGCAAACGCTTCGATGGCGGCGTCTGAGAACAGGGGTTCAGTGTATAACGTTTTTGTAGAGGCTCGTTCAATGACCTGTGACAGAAGCGTGAGATATTTTGGCGTTGGCTCACGTCCAGCCGTTGGTTCAAAACTTCCCACCACCTCTAGACCATATTCTTTAGCGAAATAATACCATGCATCGTGAAACGTGACGATGTTTTTGTTTGAGAGTGAATTGAGACGTGCACGAATTTCTGCGTCGACACCATCAAGTTCGCGTACATATTCTGTGAGTCTGGTTTGATACGCATCGGCATGTTCTGCATCCGCGAGTGACAATGTTTTTGCCACATTTTCTGCCATGATTTTTGCGTTTGGAATGCTGAGCCAATAATGAGGATCTGTCGGGCCTGTGTGTTCTTCTTCCTCCGACCCTTCGTCCGTAATGGGTTCTGATACATCCATGAGGGCAATCCCTTGATGTGCGGTCACAAGCTGCGCATCTGTTCCTTCTGTAATTGGGACAATCCACTGGTCGAAGCCAAGACCAATGGCAAAGACAATGTCTGTTGTCTGTAAATCACGGATCAGAGACGGGGAGGGATCAAACGAGTGTGGTTCAGAACCCGGTGGAAGAATCAGCTTCACCTCTACATCGGATCCCGCGATCTGTTTTGCGATATCGTAGAGCGGAAAAATGGTCGCGGCGACACGAAGACGTTGAGAAGATGTATCCATTGGTGTACCGCCACCTTTGAAAGACCATAATAAACTCCCAACAATGAGCGTACCTACACCAACCAGGATCATTTGCTTGTTTTTCATATGTTGCTGCTGGATTATTGACAAGTGGAGCACAACCCGAGCAGTTCCAATCGATGTTCACCTACCGTAGGAACAGGGCAGGGAATGCAGGCAAGTGTTTCACACTGTGCACAGGCAAGATGGTCGTGATGCGGCCGGTTCGTGCGCTCGTAGTGTGCTTCGCCATCATAGGAGTGAACGGTTCGCAAAATAGCTTGGTCAACGAGTGTTTGAAGATTGCGATACACCGTGGAAAGATCGCCGGTAAGTTCGCGGTTAATTTGCGATGCAGACCAGGTGCGCGGTGCTTCAAATAGACGAAGCATTTCGTGCCGATCACGCGTCTTTCTCAACTGGTGAGCGACCAATTCTTCCTCAATGGAACAGTGATGCATATACATCAATTATGCAAATGCATTTGCATTAAGTCAAGCGAAACTTGCACGCATCGGGTATACTACCGTGCATATGAAACTTGTTCTGCGTATTTTTGCCCTCATGTTTGCCCTCACGTTCCTCATTCCAAACACCTCTGCATTCGCACAGACGGACGACACAGAAATCCTTGCTCCAGGGGCGTATGGTGAAGGGAGTCGTGAGGTCACGGCGCAGCTTATCGACGTTCAAATCGTTGCCTCTGCAGAAGATCATTCAAAACAATATCGTCTCACCGCAAAAGATGAGGATGAAAATAGTTACACCATCGATACACGGGAATCTTTCCCTGAAGGAGTTTGGTATCGCCTGAACGTTGGAGATACCGTGTATCTTCAAGTATTTGATACAGCCAGCGGTGAGGCATTTCTTACAGACGTAAAACGAACAGGAAGACTTGTGTGGATTCTTGTCCTGTTTGCAATCGTGGTCATTGCTATTGGTTTACGTCGCGGAGTTCACGCCATACTTGGTCTTGCCGTTACAGTGGGAATTGTTGGTGTGTTTGTTCTTCCAAAAATTCTTGCTGGAAGCGATCCTGTGCTTGTTTGCGGACTCGCATCCGCAGCGATTCTTGCGGTTACCATGCACGTAGCACACGGATTCAATCGTCGAACCGCCACCGCATTCGCAAGCACCATTATTGGACTCGGCACTGTTTACGGGTGTGCGGTATTTTTTGTTTGGTTTGCACAACTTTCTGGACTTGGCTCAGAGGAGGAATTGCTTCTGTACATTCACTCCGGTGCGATCAGAGTTCCTTCTGGAATTCTTCTTGGAACTATTATTCTTGGTGCGGCAGGTGCCCTAGATGACATCGCTATCACACAAACAGAAACGGTGGCCGAATTACGCGATGCAAATCCAACCCTCACTTCCAAAGAACTTTTCACACGTGCCATGCGCATTGGGCGACACCATATTGCGTCTATCGTCAACACACTTGTTCTTGCCTATACGTCCGTAGCCCTCCCAATGCTTTTGCTTTTTATGATGTCAACGAACGTCAGTATCTGGCAATTACTAAACTTAGAAGGCGTCGTGGCGGAAATCGTTCGTACCGTTGCAGGAACGATGGGATTGCTTTTAACTGTGCCAATTTCCACAGCTCTGGCAGCCTTTGCGGGTATACGCGGAAGCCATGAGCATGTTCATCCAACCACCCATCAAAGCGCTTGACAGAAGCCGGGGCCACCCGTACAGTGATACAACCCTCGCCGCACGTTGTGCGCGCGTGATTTTTTCTGAAAAAACCGTATGCCCACGTTTATTTCCGCCTCTGGGTTGGAAAAAATGAAAGAAGAATTGCAGATGCGAAAAACCGCGTTACGCAAAGAAATTGCGGAACGTATTTCGGATGCAAAAGAACTCGGAGACCTCTCCGAAAATTTTGAATATCAGCAAGCAAAAGAAGACCAAGGAAGCAACGAGGTTCGCATTGTTGAAATTGAAGGGATGATTAAAGACGCGGTCGTTGTGGAGCAGCAAAAGGGGGGCGACACCATTGAGCTTGGAACTACCTTTATCGCGGAAGCCGTAGGTGTCAAAAAAACATTTCAAATTGTAGGTTCAAACGAATCAAAACCACTGGAAGGAAAGATCAGTAATGAGTCGCCTCTTGGACAGGCCTTCATGGGCCGCAAACTGGGCGAAGCGGTAGAAGTAGCTGTTCCGAGCGGTTCGATTGTCTACAAAATTTTGGACATTACCTAAATTGACATTCCGAGCAAGTTCATACTAAAATACGGCATATTTGCCGTATTTTGTGTTGTATGATTGAAGAAGAAATTGTTCGTCGTTCGCGGTTGGCATTGCTTCGCGAAAAAGGGGTAGATCCATATCCGGCTCGCGTGCATCGCGACAAGACAGCGAAAGAAGTTCTTACTTCATTCGACGCGCTACTTGCAGACAAAACGGCGGTCACTGTTTGCGGACGCATGCGCACCATCCGCAAGCATGGTGGCCTCACCTTTATTTCGCTCGAAGATGGCAGTGGAACCATCCAGCTTGCGCTGCGTCGCGATCATATCGGTGAAGACGTCTATCAGCGATTCCACGATACGGCAGACATGGGAGATTTTGTGCAGGCAACCGGTACGGCATTTCTCACAAAAACAGAACAGCAGACGCTCGACATTCAAACGTACAACATCATCGTCAAAACCATTCTCCCGATGCCAGAAAAATGGCATGGCCTCACCGATACAGAGCAGCGCTATCGCCAACGCGAATTGGATCTCATCTCCAATCCAGAAGTCCGACACGTGTTCCGTGTTCGAGCCACGATCCTAAAAACCATGCGCCGCTACATGGACGATCATGGTTTTCTTGAGGTCGAAACACCCATCCTTCAAACCGTTCCAGGTGGTGCCAACGCAAAACCATTTGTCACGCACCATAACGCGCTTGATGCAGACATGTACTTACGCATCGCGCCTGAATTATTTTTGAAACGCTGTGTGGTGGGCGGTTTCGAACGTGTGTACGAAGTTGCGCGATGTTTCCGAAATGAAGGAATCGATCACTCACACAATCCAGAGTTTACCCAAATTGAAGGATACGCCGCCTACATGGACTACGAGGAGCTTATGACGTTCCTCGAAAACATGCTTGTCGAAATCATTCGGTCTTGTGGATTAGACCCGGCAGCCGTTCCATTTCAAGGACACACACTTAACTTTTCCACCCCGTGGCCACGACAGAAGTACCGCGACACCATTTTGTCGCATTGTGGAGTGGACATCGAACAGTGTCCAGACCGCGAATCGATCGCCAAAGCCGCAATGAAACTTGGTGTGCCGGTCGAAAAAACAGATAGCCGGGGAACGATCATCGACAATCTCTACAAACATAAAGTACGTCCACTCATCGTCCAACCAACGTACCTTGTCGATTATCCGGAAGAACTCACACCGCTCGCAAAACGCAAGCCCGAAGATCCACGCTATGTTGAAATGTTCCAACTTGTGTATGGAGGCGGTGTTGAAAATATCAAAGCATTTTCAGAACTGAACGATCCGCTCGATCAGGAAGAACGATTCCGTCAACAAGATGAAGCACGCGAAGGAGGTGACGAAGAAGCTCAATTTGGAGACGACGAATATGTCGCCGCTCTCAAACACGGTCTTCCTCCAACGGCTGGATTCGGCATTGGCATTGATCGACTGACGGCAACCCTTACAGATTCCCACAACCTCAAAGAAGTGATCCTGTTTCCGTCTTTGCGTCCAGTAACCGAAGCTGAATAACTGTGCGAACCGTGCTTGCCTTTGGAACCTTCGACCACCTGCACCCAGGCCACCGGGCATTTTTAGAACGAGCTCGTGCCCTTGGTGACCGACTCGTCGTAGGTGTCGCACGGGACGCACATGTCCGAGCGCTCAAACAAAAAGAACCTCGACAGCCGGAATCAACTCGACGAGATGAGGTTTCGCGGCTTCCATTCGTAGACGAAGCACGACTGTGCGACGAACAACTGGGAGTGTACGAAATTTTGTCGCATGTACAGCCGAACATCATCGCGTTTGGTTACGACCAATCCGCTCTCGAGAAGGACATACGAAAACACCTGGAGATACATCCACTTCCAGACGTTGAGCTCGTTCGCATCGCTCATAAAGAAACTCACGTTGCTCTTGGGCTTATCGAACGCAATGGAGCGATCCTGCTACAGCAACGCAGAGATACTAATCCAATGTGGGATAAAAAGTGGGAATTCCCTGGAGGCAAAATCGATGCTGGAGAGTTACCAGCAGTAGCCATACGTCGGGAAATTGAAGAAGAAACAGGTCTGTCCGTTCTTTCAGAAAAACTTCTCGGTCTTCATACGCATGACTGGACGCTCCCTGATACGTTGCTACGTGTTCACCTGCATATTTTTCATTGTTTCGTCGGAGAAGGGGATGTAAAAAAAGAAGATCGTTCAAGTTATCAACACGTTTGGGTTCCACCTCATACAGCCCTTTCATACGACCTTCTTGAAGCCAACGCAGATATTTTGAAACGGTATTACCTCAATACACATGCATCGAACTTGGGTAGAAATTGACGAACGAGCTCTCATCAATAACATCACTGCGTTGCGCGGACTATTGTCGCCAGACGCACGATTCTGTGCAACCGTAAAAGCGAACGCGTACGGACACGGATTGCGAGAAATTTCGCGGATTGCTGCCAGAGGTGGAGTAGATGCGTTTGGTGTGGACTCACTCGACGACGCCCTTTGGCTTCGACAGGAGTTTCCTAGTGCGCTGGTTTTGGTGTTGGGATATGTCGTGCGTGATCGTTTAGACGAAGTGGTCGCAGGAGGAATTCATTTGGTTGTATCAGAGTCTGAAACCATTCGTGCGCTTGAACTCTGCGCCGCTGCTCGTGCAACAACCGCTTACGCTCACCTCAAAATTGATACGGGCACAGCACGTCAAGGCATCCTTCCAGAGCAGCTATCAGATTTTCTTTCCGATTTCTCAAGCAGTCCCCATGTATCACTCGCTGGACTGGCCACACACTTTGCTAACATTGAAGACACGACGGATACACGGTTTGCCAATCTTCAGTTCGCCCGCTTCCAAGAAGTACGTGCCGCTGTTCAAGCAGCAGGCTACAATCCTGAGTGGATTCATTGTGCCTGTAGTGCCGCGGCTATTTTATATCCTGACACACATGGAACGCTTGTGCGCATCGGCATCTCACTTTACGGACTTTGGTCTTCAGATCTTGTGGAAGTAACCACACGAAAACACGGAGTTCCTTGTGCCCTCGAGCCAGTCCTCACTTGGAAGAGCCGCATCATACAAATCAAATCTCTTCCTGCGGGAACTCCCATTGGCTACGGACTCACGGAAATACTCAAACGGGCCAGTCGCATTGCGGTGGTTCCTGTCGGATATTGGGATGGATACGATCGTGGTTTATCTTCTGTGGCAGAAGTACTCGTTGGCGGACATCGATGCAAGGTGATGGGACGTATTTGCATGAACATGATGATGATTGATGTATCTGCGGTTCCAACCATTAGTCTTGAACAAGAAGTTGTCCTCCTTGGACGTTCAGGACGACACCAGGTAACAGCGGAACAGATGGCGGCCTGGACGGGAACCATCAACTACGAAATCGTCACGCGTATTAACCCGACCCTGCCGCGCCTCGTGGTATAGTGAAGCAGGTGTATGCGTCAACGGAATTTCTTACGAAAAGTCCAGCAAGAGCGATACAAGTCGCGCCGATTTCAAAATCCGTATTTCCGCAAAGAAACAAAACGTTCGTGGAAACCCTGGATACTGATCGGTGGTGGTTTTGGACTT
>SXGT01792116.1_pt1 | contig 16555 bp, 12 predicted proteins | sample 3176221 | NCBI WGS metagenome assembly SXGT01 (sample SAMN11356862, study PRJNA531348) | freshwater metagenome | isolation source: freshwater sample F1-120 | place: China: Fuxian Lake, Yuxi | collected 2017-12-25 | reverse complement strand
GAGATGGGGCTGACCGTGCGCGCTGTGATCGCGGCGCCGCTGACCGGACTCGCCGATATCGCGCCCGCCCGCACCGAGGTGGACAGGGTGTTTCACAGCGAACAACGCCACCCCGGGGCCATTTCTCGGCCACGAACGGCGCCTTGGCGCGCCGCGACAGTGCATGCAGCGCGTGCGCGACCCGTGCCTTGCCGGTGCCGCTCTCGCCGGTGATCAGCACGGGCGCCATCGCCGGTGCGTACTTGCCGATGCGTTCGCGCAACTGCAGCATCGCCGGACAACTGCCGACCAGGCCGTGCCACGGTTGGTCGGCGGCGACGGCGGGCTCCGGCGGCAGCGCCGCGGTGATCGCCGCCACCAGGGACGCCTGCAAGTCGGCCAACACGTCGGGCGACTCGGCGGCGGCGCGCCGCAACAGCGCCGCGAACTGTTCGAGGATCTGGTCGCGGGCGTTCAAAACTGGATGTCCTCGAGCAGCTTCAGGCCACCGTACTCGAGCATGAACACCCGCTCGACGCCGTCGTCGAAGCGCACCACGGCCTGCGTGCGCATGCCCTGCCCGGTGAGGCGGCGCACGACGCCGTTGCCGTACAGGTCGTGCCGCACGCGCACGCCCGCCCGCAGCGCCGCCAACGCTTCCGGATCCGGCGTGACGCTCCAGCCCGAACTGCGGGCGCCATCGTCGTCCGCTTCGTAGCGACGCCACGACGGCGTGTAGTTCTCGATGCAGTCGGGCGGCAGCTCCTTCAGGAAGCGCGACGGCCGCATCGACATCATCTCGCCGTTGACCATGCGGTCGCGCACCGACGACAGGAACAGCGTCTTGCGCGCCCGCGTCAGCGCCACGTACATCAGCCGGCGTTCCTCTTCGAGCCCTTCCGGATCGTCCTGGACGCGCATGCTCGGGAAGGTGCCTTCTTCGAGCCCGGCCACGAACACGTGGTCGAACTCGAGCCCCTTGGCGGCGTGCACGGTCATCATGCGCACCGCCGGTCCCTGGCCCTTGGTGTCGGCCGAAGTCAGCAACGCCACGTGCTGCAGGTAGCCGGCGAGCCCGTCGCTCGGCATCGTGCCGTCGTCGTCGGCATCGACGCGCACCGGCGGCGCCTTGTCGTACTGCACGGTGTCGCTGACCAGTTCGGCGATGTTCTCCTCGCGCGTGCTGTCTTCGGCGTCGCCGAAGCTGGTCGCATGCTGCAGGTAGTTGGTGCCGGCGATGATCACGCGCAGGGCGCCGTGCGCGCCGTGGCTCGCGGCCTGCTGGGCGGTGTCGAGCGTGCGCGCGAGTTCGGCCAGGCCCTTGCGCGCCTTCGGTCCGAACTCGCCGTGCAGCGACGCCTCGCCCACCACTTCGCGCAACGACATGCCTTCGGTGGTCGCGATCTGGCGCAGCCGTTCGATGCCGGCCTTGCCGAGGCCGCGCGGCGGCACATTGACGATGCGGCCCATGCTGACGTCGTCGAGTGGATTGACCAGCACGCGCAGGTAGGCGAGCAGGTCCTTGATCTCGCGCCGTTCGAAGAACGTCAGGCCGCCGACGATCTCGTACGGCAGGCCCTGGTCCTTCAGCGCTTGTTCGAGCCCACGCGACAGCCAGTGCGCGCGGTAGAAGATGGCGACCTGGTCGAGCGGCGTGTCCTCCGCCGCCAGCGCCTTGATGCAGTCGACGATGGTGCTCGCTTCTTCGCTCGACCCGCCGGCCTTCAGGCGCAACAGCGGCGCCCCCGGCGGCGCCTCGGTGCGCAGGCGCTTCTGCTTGCGCATCGTGTTGTGCGCGATCACCGTCTCGGCGGCGCGCAGGATGTTGGCCGAGCTGCGGTAGTTCTGCTCCAGCCGCACCGTCGTCGTGGTCGGGTAGTCGTCCTCGAACTGCAGGATGTTGCGCACCTCGGCGCCGCGAAAGCCGTAGATCGACTGGTCGGGATCGCCGACCACGCAGAGGTTGCCCGGGTTCGGGCACAGCAGCTTGAGCAGGTCGTACTGGACGCGGTTGGTGTCCTGGAACTCGTCGACGAGCACCCACGGAAAGCGCTGCTGGTAGCGTTCGGCGACGTCGGGATGCTCGCGCAGGATCTGCAGGAAGTTGCCGAGCAGGTCGTCGAAGTCCATCGCGCCGACCTTGCGCATGCGTTCGTGGTACGGCGTCCAGATGCGCTCGACGAGGCGCGAGATGTCGTCGCCGCCGCCCAGATCGCCCGGCTGCATCGCCGCGTTCTTCAGCTTGCTGATCCACTGGCCGAGCAGCGACGGCTTGACCTTGGCCGACGACAGGCCGAGGTCGTCCATCAGTTCGCGGATCAGCGTGTCGCGATCCTGCGTGTCGTAGATCGAGAAGTCGGGCGGGAACCCGAGCAGCCGACCGTCGGCGCGCAAGAAGCGGGCGCACGCCGAGTGGAACGTCGCCACGCGCACGTAGCCGCCGCCCAGTTCCTCCACGCGGCGCGCCATCTCGCCGGCGGCCTTGTTGGTGAACGTCATCGCCAGGATCTGGCCGTTGCGCACGCCATCGCGCAGCAGCCGCGCGATGCGGCGGGTGACGACGCGCGTCTTGCCGGAGCCGGCTCCCGCCAACACCATCAGCGGGCCCGTGCCGTGCGCGACTGCGGCCGCCTGCTCCTCGTTTAGGTCCTGGTAGATCGGGTCGTTCGTCACGTGAAGCGCAGCATAGGCGACCCCGACGCGACCGCCACCACGCAGGAAGAACGCACGGACCCTGGATCGACGGGACGCTCGGCGGTTCGCTACGGACATGCACGTCGATCCAAACCAGGCGCCGAGCGACTCGCCTCCCCCGCTCGGCAGTTGGGCGCGCACCTACTGCGCCACGATCGGGCTGGCCGTGCTGGTGATCGCGCTGCTCTGGTTGCTCTCGGCCACCTGCAACGTGCCGCTCGGGAGCGCCCGATGACCCTCGTCGCCTGGTTGGTGTTCCTGCTGATCACCGCCTACACGATCTGGGACGGCGTGCGCCGCACGATCGGCGAGAAGACGATGGAAGGCTTCTTCGCCGCCGGCCGCAACATCCCGTGGTGGGCAGCCGGCCTGTCGGTGATGGCGACCCAGCTGTCGGCGATCACCCTGATCGGGGGCGTCGGCATGGGCTACAACGGCGGCCTCGAGTGGGTGCAGTTCTACTTCGCGCTGCCGTTCGCGATGGTGATCCTGTGCATCTGGTTCGTGCCGATGTACCGGCAGCACCCGATCCTGACCGCCTATGAGTTCCTTGAGCGGCGCTTCGGGCCGGTCACGCGCGCGCTGACCAGCTTCACGTTCCTGATCTCCCGATGCCTCGCGTTCGCGGTGGTGCTCTACGCCCCCGCGGTGGTGTTCTCGGCGATGACCGGGATCGGCATCACGCCGATGGTGCTGGTGACGGGCCTCGTCACGACCGCCTACACGGTCGCCGGCGGTGTCGGCGGCGTCGTCTGGACGGACGTCAAGCAGATGGTGCTGATCGTCGTCGGCATCGTCGCGTGCCTGGCCATGCTGCTGTGGGACACGATCGGCACGCTGGGCGTTTTGGGCGTCGTCGACGGGCTCGGCTCGCTCGGCAAACTCAACGCCGTCGAGGTCACCAATCCGGAATGGACCGCGATGCCCAAGCTCACCGAGTTCTCGCGCGAGGCGCTCGGCGCCGCGGCGAGCACCGGCAAGTCGTTCTGGTCCGACGAGTACAACATCTGGACCGGGCTGTTCGGCACGCTGTTCCTGTTCCTCAGCTACTTCGGCTGCGACCAGGTCCAGGTGCAGAGCCTGCTGTCGAGCAAGTCCGTCGACAGCTCGCGTCGCGCGCTGCTGATGTCGGGCTTCACCAAGGTGCCCCTGCAGCTGATGGTGCTGTTCCTCGGTGGCCTGCTCTACCTGCACCAGGCGACCCACAGCGAACCGCTGCTGTTCAACCCCGAACACCAGGCGAAGGTCGGCACCCTGCCCGCCGACCGTCGGGCTGCCTTTGACGCCGCCGCGAGCGATCACGCCGCTGCCCATGCCCGCCGCAGCACCGCGTTGTTTGCCGTGGTTGGCAGCGACGATGGCGGCGGCCGCGTGGCCGAACTGCAGAAGGCTGCCATCGACGCCCGCGCGGCCCGCGACCGGGCGCGCAGCGCGCTCGGCGTCGATGCCGACGAGAACTACATCTTTCCGAACTTCCTGTTCAGCCAGCTGCCGAAGTGGCTGCTGGGGCTGATGGTCGCGGCGATCCTCGCCGCTGCGATCAGCAGCGCCGCCGGGGCCCTGAGTTCGCTGACCTCGGCGACCATGGTCGACTTCTACCGTCGCTGGCTGCGGCCCGGCGCCGACGACGTCAGCAGCGTGCGCACGAGCCGCATCGTCATGGCACTGTGGGGCATCGCCGCCACCCTGGCGGCCACCATGCTCGGCGGCGGCTCGCTGCTGAAGCAGGTCAACCTGATCGGCTCCTTCTTCTACGGCAGCATCCTCGGCGTTTTCCTGCTGGCGCTGATCCACAAACGCGCCACCGGCACGGCAGCTTCGGCCGGCCTGCTCGGCGGCCTGCTGGTGACCTTCGGGGTGCACTGGACGCTGGAGGTCGCGTTCCTCTGGTACAACTTGGTCGGTGCGGTGGCGTGCGTCGGCATCGGCACGCTGGTCGCGCTGTTCGCCAGGCCGCGCGCCTGACTCAGCCGCCCATCGCGCCGCAACCTTCCTCATCGCGCTTGCGGTCGCGCGGTCGGCAGAAGCCGCGCTTGCCGCCGGCGAAGAACTGCAGGAAGCGCCGCCCGGCCTTGTCCTCCTGGCAACACCGCTCGGTCAGCAACGCGGACACCCGCGCCCGCAAGTCGCCGGGCCCGGAATAGACCGAATGGTAGCAGCGCTTGAGGTCGACGACGTCGGCGTGCGGCATCTTGCTGCGCCGCAGCCCGACCACGTTGAGGCCGTGGATCTGGTTGCGTTCGGCGGCGATCGCGTAGGGCGGCACGTCGTACGAGATCGCCGCGTTGCCGCCGACCATCACGCCCTGGCCGCTGCGCACGAACTGGGGCACGCCCGCGCCACCGCCGACGAACGTGCCGTCGCCGACGTGCACGTGGCCGGCCAGCATCACGTTGTTGGCCAGCGTCACCGCGTCGCCGACCACGCAGTCGTGGCCGACGTGGCTGTTCGCCATCAGGAAGCAGTCGTCGCCGACGACGGTGACACCGTTCGCCTGCGTCGGCCGGTTCACGGTGACGCCCTCGCGCAGCACGCAACGCGCGCCGATGCGCACCCGCCCACCGACCGGCACCTGGCCGCGCATCTGCGGCGCGCCGCCGACGACGACGAAACTGTCGATCAGCGTGCCCGGGCCGATTTCGACGCCGGCCCGCAGCACCGCGTGCTCGCCGACGCACACTCCGGCGCCGAGCACGACACCGGCCTCGACCACGGCGAACGCGCCGATGCTGCAATCGGGAGGAACGACGATCGACGGTGCGACGGCGGCGAGCGGGTGGATCATGGCGGCTTCTGGTCGCCCCACGCTACCGCACACCACCGCCGATTGCGTAGCTCCGGTCAGCCCGAAACAGCCATCGGCGCCGGTCGGCGATGGGCCCGTTCCAGCGCCCGCAGCAGGTCCGCGGCCAGATCCTCGACCGCTTCGATGCCGACCGACAGCCGCAGCAGCCCATCGCCGATGCCGGCGCGGGCCCGCACCTCGGGCGTCATCGACGCATGCGTCATCGTCGCCGGATGCGCCACCAGGCTCTCGACGCCGCCGAGCGACTCCGCCAACGTGAAGCACACGAGCCCGTCGAGGAAGTGCGGCACCGCCGTCGGGTCCACCAGTTCGAACGACAGCATGCCGCCAAAGCCACGCTGCTGGCGGCGCGCCAAGGCGTGGTCGGGATGCGTCGGCAAGCCCGGGTAGTTCACGCGCGCCACCGCCGGATGCCGCGCCAGCAGTTCGGCGAGGTGGTGCGCATTCGCTTCGTGCTGCCGCATGCGAACCGCCAGCGTGCGCAGACCACGCAGCGTCAACCAACTGTCGAACGGCGCCCCGGTGATGCCCAGTGCATTCGCCCACCACGCCAACTGCGTGTGCAGCGCCGCATCCTTCGCCACCACGGCACCTCCGACGACGTCGCTGTGGCCGTTCACGTACTTCGTGGTGCTGTGCACGACGATGTCGGCGCCGAGATGCAGCGGGTTCTGCAGCGCCGGCGACAAGAACGTGTTGTCGACAGCCAGCAGGGCGCCGACGCGATGGCACGCTTCCGCCAACCCGGCGATATCGACGAGTCGCAGCAGCGGGTTGCTCGGCGACTCCGACCACACGAGCTTTGGTCGCCGGGCCAGCGCCGCGGCGAGCGCCGCCGGATCGCGCTGGTCGACGAACAGCACCTCGAAGTGCCCCTTCTTCGCCAATGCATCGACGAGGCGCCAGGTGCCGCCGTAGCCATCGTGCGGCAACACCAACAGGTCGCCGGGCCGCAGTTGGTGCAGCACCAACGTGATCGCCGCCATGCCGGTCGCAGTGACGACACATCCGGCGCCGCCTTCGAGCGCGGCCAACGCCGTCGCCAGCTCGTCGCGCGTCGGGTTGCCGCTGCGCGTGTAGTCGTATTGCCGCTTCTGCTGGAAGCCGGCGAACGCGAAGTTCGCCGACAACACCAGCGACGGCGCCACGGCACCGTGCGTGGCGTCGGTGGCGATGCCGGCGCGCACTGCCAGGGTCTCGGGAGAGAAACTCACGACAGCACCTCCTTGAGGAAGGCGCCCACGGCCCGGGTCTCCTTCAGGAACGCGTCGTGGCCGTAGCGCGACCGGATCTCGCGATGGATGCGCAACGCCGGCAACTGCAGCGCGAGGTCGCGCACGTCGTCCGGCGGCACCAGCTGGTCGCCGCCGAAGGCAAGCACCGAAGTCGACACCGCCACCGTGCGTGGATCGATGCGGTGCGCATCGATCGAACGATTCAGGCACAGGAACGAAGCCGCCGACCACTGCGTCGCGAACTCGGCACTGCGCGCATCGAGCCAGTCCTGCACCGGAAAGCGCACGTCGTGCGCTTGGATCTCGCCGCGACCACCGAACCGATCGTCAAGTTCGCCGGGCGTGCGGTACGTCGTCAACGCCAGCTGCCGCGCCAACGCCAACGCCTGCCGTTCCTGGCCGGTCCGCTGGCCGAGTTCGACGATGCCCCGCTGCACTGCGCGCCAGGCGTTGGCCTGCGCACTGCTGCGGTGCGCGGCGCCGAGCACGGCCAACCGCGCCACCTGCTGCGGCCGCTGCGCCGCCGCGTGCAACGCGACCATGCCGCCATAGCTGCTGCCGACGAACGCATGCACGCGTTCGACCTGCAACTGGTCGAGCAGATGCCACGCCGCGGCCGCCTGGTCAGCCGCCCCGACGAACGGGAACGCGGCGCCGGCAGTGGGCGCAGTCGAGCAACCGACGCCGCCGAGCCAGTCGAACGCGAGCACGCAGAACCGGGTCGTGTCGATCGCTTCGTCCGGACCGACGATGCCCTCCCACCAGCCACGCTCGGGTGCGGCCGTCGAAGCGGCCACGTGCCGCCCCGCCGAGATGCCCCCGAGCACCACGACGACCGGCGCCGTGGCCGGCCCCTGCCGTTCGTACGCCAGCACCGCACCGGACAAGGTACCGCCGTGCGCGAGCGGGAACGGCGTCGGCAAGTGGCACAGTTCGGCCCCACGCGGCAACGTGATCGCAGAGCTCACGACCGCACCTCCGCGCGCAGGAACGCGCGCACGTCGTCAAGCAAGGCCGCCGCCGTGCGTTCGTGGCCGACCGCGAGGCCGGTGTGCACCCGCAGCCCTTGCGGCAGTTCGTAGCCGTAGACGACCCGATCGGGCGGTGCCGCGAGCGGCGAGCCCGCCGGCACTTCCTCGTAGGCGACCCGCAGGTCGTTGCCGGCACGGCTGCCGCGCGCGACGAGGCGCGTCGTGGCGCCACGCCTTGCCCGCTGCCGCACGAGTTCGACGTCGAGCGAGCGGATGTCCTGGCGCGACACGGCAGCGAGCGTGCGCGGTTGCTGCCAGCTTTCCCCGAACACTGCCCCCCACGTCAGCAGCAGCTTCGTCGCCGCGTCGCTGCCGTCGAGATCGAGCGTCGGATCGGGTTCGAGCAGGCCGCGCGCGGTGGCGTCGGCAATGCCCGCTTCGAGCGAAGCGCCGCGTTCGATCGCGGCGACCAGCACCGTCGTGGTGACGTTGCCGACCAACGCCAGCGAACTCGCATGTTCGCGCAGATCCAACAGCTCGCGCACCAGCTGCTGTCCGGCACCGCCCAGCACCGCGTGCACGCCGACGCGGCCCCGGAACGCGCCGAGCAGCCATTCGGGAACCTGCGCCGCGAGTGCGTTCTTGCCGCACAGCGCCAGGAACGAGCCGTTCTGCAGCGCCGCCCGGCCGCGCGCCACCGCGAGCTGCGTGTCGGCAGCGCGGGTCGGCGTGCAGTCGACGACGATGTCGGCGGCGACGACGCGCACGGCCAACTCGCTCGGAATGCGCTCGGTGCGCGGCAGGCTGGCGAGCGCCCCGCCCGCGGCCTTGTGGCGCAACACGCTGTCGACGGCCACACCGTTGCGATCGAACACCGTCGCCGACGAGTCGCTGATCGCGACGGTGCGCACCGGCAAGCCGGTGAGTTGCTGCAGGAACGCGCTGCCGACGGCGCCCGGGCCGAGCAGGTGCAGCGTGCGAACGCCCGGCGACTGGCCGGACGAGTGGAAGGGGTCGCCCGACGGCGGGGCGATCGTGGTCGTGGGAAGCGGCGGAACGGGATGGGTCACGGTCGATGTCCTCGGGCCCGTTCCCAGTTCTCGCTGCCAGCAGATGGGGTCTGCATCGACGCACGCGTCGCTGGCAGACTCATCTTTCGGCCTCCTTGCTCACACGAGCACGAAGGGCTGGCCGCGGGATTTGGCACCTGCACGAGGATTCGCGAGCGTTCTCGCGAGTTCATGTGGTTGCCCCAGCGTCGTCGGGCCCGGCCCTCGGCTGGTCTGGATGAGTAGTCGCGCGGCTTTCTAGCCGATGCAGCGCGAAGGCGTCAAGGGCCGACCCAACCGCCTAAGCAGGGCCTCAGGGTCACGACATGAAGTGGCGCCATCGCGATCGGACTTCCTGGTCGCCCTTCCCCGGTTCTGCCGCATGTCCTCCTTCCGTTCGTTGCCGTGCTCGCGCGCCACGTTGGCCGCGACGTTCCTCTCCCTCGCCTTCGCTGCGTGCAGCGGCGGTGGCTCGAAGTCGACTGGTCTGCAGCCGCCGACGTTCTCGACCACCCGCTTCACCACCTCGGCGACCGTCACCAATCCCTGGTTCCCGCTGGTGCCGGGCACCAGCACGCTGTTCCGCATCGAGAATCCGGCGAGCGGCGACATCGAGACGATCGTCGTCGAGGTGCTGACCGCGACCCGCATCGTCAACGGCATCGCGTGCGCCGTCGTGCGCGACCGCGTGTACGAGGACGACCGGCTGCTCGAAGACACCCACGACTGGTACGCAGAGGACCAGGACGGCAACGTCTGGTACATGGGCGAAGAGGTCGACAACTACGAGTACGACGAAAACGGCAACGTCGTCGCCATCACCCACGACGGCGCCTGGGAAGCCGGTCGCGACGTGGCCGGGCGCGGCGTCCTGGCGCAACCGGGCTGGCTGATGCCAGCCGCGCCGCGCGTTGGCCAGAAGTTCCTGCAGGAGTACTACCGCGGCATCGCCGAAGACACCGCTGAAGTCGTAGCACTCGACGCGCCGGTCACACTCGTCGATGGCACCACGGTGGCGTGCCTGCAGATCCGCGATGCGTCGCAACTCGATCCGACCAGCCAGGAGTTCAAGTTCTTCGCGCCGGGCATTGGCAAGGTGCGCGAACAACACATCGCCGACGCGACGTTCGGCGAGCGCCTGGGCAGCTTCCGGCCAGGCACCGGCTCAGTGCCGTCGTTCGCTGCCGCCGCGTTCAGCGACCCAGAAGCGATCGACCATCCCTACGCCGGCTTCACCCCGGGCGTAGCCAGGGTCTACTTCGAGGACGCTGACGAGAGCAGTGAAGTGGTCGTCGTCGAACGCCTGGCGGAGACGAAGACCGTGCTCGGCATCGCCTGCGCCGTGGTGCGCGATCGCGTCTACCGCGACGGCGTCCTGCGTGAGGACACGCGCGATTGGTATGCGCAAGACGACGCCGGCAACGTCTGGTACATGGGCGAAGCCGTCGACAACTACCGCTATGACGCCGCCGGCAACCTGGTCGAGATCGACCACGACGGCTCCTGGGAAGCGGGCCTCGACGTCGCCGGTGTCGGCAGCGTGGCGCAGGCGGGCTTCTTCCTGCCTACAGCACCCGAGCGCGGCGATTCGTACCACCAGGAGTACTACGTCGGCGAAGCGATCGACATGGGCTACGTCGTCGCCACCGATGCCGAGGTCGAACTGCCCGACGGGCGCACCTTCGCCGAGTGCCTGCAAGTGCTCGACTGGAACCCGCTCGAGCCGGACGGCATCGAGTTCAAGTTCTTCGCGCCGGGCCACGGCCTGGTGCACGAAGCCGTGCTGCACGACGGCGGCTCGCTCGACCACAAAGGCTCGTTCCCGCTCGGCCCGACCGCAGTCCCCGACTTCGCCGCGGCGACGTTCGTCGCCTCGACCACGGTGACGCACCCGTTCTTCCCGTTGCCGGCCGGCGGCACCTGGAACTACGAGAAACCCACCGACGAAGGCCTCGAGACGATCGTGGTCACCGTACAGACGAACAGCCGCATCGTGCTCGGCATCGCCTGCGTCGAAGCGCTCTACGAGAAGCGGCTCGACGGAGTACTGCACGAAGTGGCGCGCGATTGGTACGCACAGGACAGCGCCGGCAACGTCTGGTACATGGGCGAGGCTGTCGACAACTACGAGTACGACGAACTGGGCAACCTGCTCGGCATCAACCACGACGGCTCGTGGGAAGCGGGCCTCGACATCCAGAACCTCGGCCAGGTCGCGCGGCCGGGCCTGATCATGCCGGCGGTGCCGACGATCGGGCTGGCGCACTACCAGGAGTACTACGCGACGGCCGCCGAGGACATTGCCTTCGTCGTCGCCACCGGCCTGACCCTCGTGGTCGCCGGCCAGACCCGCACTGGCTGCCTGCAAACCCTGGATTGGACGCCGCTCGAGCCCGACGCGCTCGAATACAAGTACTACGCACCGGGTCTCGGCCTCGTGCGCGAACACAGGGTCGGTGCGAGCGACGAAACCAGCGAACTCACAGGTTCGAGCCAGTTGTGAGACGGGGCGACGGGGCTCCCGCATCCCGCGCCGACGCCGTCTGGCCGATGGCGCGGGGCGGTGGCCGCCGCCGCCGTTCCTAAGCGTCCCCTAAGGTTGCCGTGCATCCTGGATCCCGTTCCGCCCGCGCCAACGGGGCTACACTTCCCAGCGATGAAGATCCTGCTCGTCGAAGACTCCGAACGTCTGCGCCGCTCGCTCGAGCATGGGCTAGCGCGTTCGGGCTTCGCGGTGCAGGCGGTCGCCGACGGCCGGCTCGGCCTCGACCACGCGCTCTACGGCGGCTTCGACGCGATCGTACTCGACTTGATGCTGCCGCTCCTCGACGGCATCACGCTCTTGAAGAAGCTGCGCGCGCACGGCTCGTCGGTCCATGTGCTCATACTCTCGGCGAAGGACCGCGTCGAGGAACGCGTCGCCGGGCTGCAGGCGGGTGCCGACGACTACCTGGTGAAGCCCTTCGAGTTCGACGAACTGGTGGCGCGACTGCGCGCGCTCGGTCGCCGCCAGACCTGCCAGAAGAACCCGATCCAGCTCGTCGGCGCCTACGCCATCGACACCGCGGCGCGCACGGTGCGGAACGGCGACACCACGATCGAGCTCAGCCAACGCGAGTACCACGTGCTCGAGTGCCTGCTGAGCAAACGCGGCCACGTGGTCAGCAAACGCGAACTGGTCGATCGGCTCTATCCCGACGCCGAGCACGGTTCCGAGAACGCCGTCGAGGTGTTCGTCCACCAACTGCGCCGCAAGCTCGTCGCCACCGGCGCCGACGACCCGATCCAGACCCGCCGCGGCCACGGCTACCTGCTGCCATGATCGCCCCGCGCTCCCTCGCCGATCGCTTGACGTGGGCGCTCGTCGTCGCCGTCGTCGCGTTGGTCGGCGGCGCGCACGTGTTCGTCGCGAGCGCGGCGCACCGGAGTCTCGCGGCGGAGTTCGACCGCTCGCTGCTCGACCAGGCCCGCAACCTGGCGACGTTGGTCGAACAAGAGAACGGCAAGGTCGAGTTCGACTACGTGGCCCGCTTCCATCCCGAGTTCGAACGCGATGCGCACCCGGACTACTTCCAGGTGTCGATGGCCGACGGCCTCCTGGTGCTGCGCAGCAAGCACCTGACGAACGACCTCGTCTTCGACCGCGTGCTCGGCGACCCGTGGTTCGGCGACGCCGTGCTCGCCGATGGCCGCAGCACGCGCTTCGTGGTCTACCCGTTCCTCGCCGAACTCGGCGGCAAGGGCAAAGGCAAGGGCAAGAAGGCCAAGGGGACAGGCACCGTCGCCGCGGTCGATGCGTCCACCCCGATCCGTGTGCCCGAGGCACCGCACCCGATGGTCTTGGTCGTGTTGCGCGGCGACGAGCCGCTCGTCGAGGCGCTCGGCCAACTGCGCACGACGACGTGGATCGTGGTCGGCCTCACGCTCGTCCTGGGGGCCGTCCTGTTCCGGCTGCTGGTGCAGCGCGGCCTGCGGCCGGTGCGCGCCATCGCCGAACAGGTGCGCACGCTCGACGTCGACACCGCCGAACGCCGCATCACGCTCGGCAACGCCCCCACCGAACTGCAGCCCGTCGTCGTCCAGACCAACGCGCTGCTGGAACGCCTGCACGACGCGCTGCAGCGCGAACGCCGCTTCACCGGCAACATCGCGCACGAACTGCGCACACCGGTCGCCGAACTGCGCACGCTGGCCGAAGTGGCACGCCGGTGGCCCGACGATCCCGCCGCGGTGCGCACGTTCTTCGGCGACGTCGCCGCCGTGTCGGAACGCATGGGCCGGGTGATCCAGGACCTGTTGCTGCTCGCGCGCTGCCAGGGCGGGGCCGAACTCGGCAGGTTCGAAGCGGTAGCACTGTTGCCGGCAGTGCACGACGCCCTGCGCCGCACGGCGTTGTTGCAGCCGGAACACGCAGTCGCCATCGACATCGACGCCGCACTCCGGGTCCATACCGATGCCGGCAAGTTCGGCATCGTGCTCGACAACCTGCTCGGCAACGCCTTCTCGCACGGTCTGCCGGGAACGCCGGTGCAGCTGCGGGCCGGTGGTGACGACACCCGGTTCTGGCTCGAAGTGAGCAACGCCGCAGCACCACTGGCCGCGCACGAGCTGCCGCGGCTCGAGGAACCGTTCTGGCGCGCCGAGGCGAGCCGCGCCTCGGCCGACCACGCTGGCCTTGGCCTCGCCCTGGTGCACGCGCTGGCCAACGTGCTGCAACTGCGCGTCGCCTGCACGCAGGCGACCGACGGCACCTTCACCGCCCGCGTCGAAGGCCCGGTGGCCCTCGCCGTGCCGCAGCCGCAGCGCAATCCCACGACTCCCTTTCCCAAGTCCGCCTGACCCGAGGTGACCATGTTCCGCTCTCTCATCCCCGGACTGTGCATGATCGCGTTGGCTGCTTGCGACGCATCTTCGCCGGCCCCGGTCGTGGCCAACGAAACCACCAACGACACCTTCGACGCCGCCTTCGCCGACGACCACCTCTACTTCCCGCTGCAGGCCGGCCGCAGTTGGAGCTACTTCGGCGAGGAAGACGGCCACCGCGTGCAGGAAGAAGTGTCGGTGGCACCCGGGCTCGAAGTCATCGACGGCGTGCGCTGCTTCGTGCTCGTGCAGGATCGCTTGCTCGACGACGAACTGGTCGAGACGACGTTCCAGTGGTTCAGCGGCGCCAGCGACGGCAGCGTGTGGCTGTTCGGCGAACAGTCGCTGCACCCCCTGACGCACGAGCCGCTGGCCGAGGACAGTTGGCTCGCGGGTCGCGATGGCGCGCGGCCGGTTCGCTGGCTGCCGGCGCAGCCTGAGCCCGGCGACGCGTTGACGCTGGCGCTGCCACACGGCGACGAGTTGGTGCTCGTGCTGTCGCTCGACGGCGAAGCCTCGGTGCCGGCCGGCACGTTCGGCAATTGCCTTGTCGTCGCCGAATCGAGTGGCGAAGAGACCGACCTGATTCTCTACGCGCCGGGGATTGGTCGCGTGCAGGAGTCGTCGCCGGGCACGACGCTACGACTCGTCGAACGGCGCTGACGCCGGACGCGTCGGCCGACCACCCGTCGATCACCAGGGACCGCAGGAATCACTTGCCCTGCATCCGCAGGATGTCCTCGAGCATGCGTTGCGCCATCGCGTGCTGCGGATGCACCGACAGCACCTTGCGCACCACTTTCTCCGCCACATCGAGCCGCTTGTCGCCCGTCGACGCGCAGTAGATCGCCAGATTGAGGTTCGAATACACGAGGTCCAACTCGCCGTTGGCCTCATAGCTGCGCATCAGTTCCGCGCCGCCTTCGGCCTGCCGGCCGAGTCGCCACAACAAGAGACCGAGCATCTCGCCAACGAACGGGTCGTCGAACACTTCGCTCGCGTGGATCGACTCCGCACGCGCCAGCAGGTCTTCGAGTTGTGCTGGCGTCGCTTGCACCGGCAACGTGTCCATCATTTCGTGCAGCGATTCGCGTCGCCATTGGCTGATTCCGGTGTGCAGGGTCAACAACAACCAGACACAGAGTCCGGCCATCCCAAGACCGCCGGAGCGCGTCCACCGGCCATCTGCTTTCAGCACGGTGTGCTGGAACTTCACGTTCGTCTGCAGAACCAACCGCAACGCCAACAACGCGAACACGGCGGTCACGACCCCGAGCCCAACCGCCAACAGGAACGGGATCGACTCGCAAAACCAAGCCCCACGCCACCCCCACTGGGTCGCCACCACGGCGACCACGGCAAGCAGCACCTCTTCCCACCACGTGAAGTCGGCACGCGCCTGGATGCGCTGCTGGCTGATTGCGAAGGGCTTCGGCGCGGCGAGCCCGACGTAGAGTGCTTCCTTCGGGCATACCGACACGCAGTCCAGGCACTTCATGCAGCCGGGATCGACGATCTGGCCGTGCTTGGCGACCTCCTCGTGCACCCGCACATTGCTGGTGCAGACGCTCGTGCAATGCCCGCAGCCGTCACACGCATCGGTCACCTTGATGCGAACCGGCGCAAAGCGATCGACGGTGGCGAAGAACGCCCCGTACGGGCAGCCATGCGTGCAGAATCCCTTCGCCCCGAGCCACCACACGATCAGGAAGCCCACCACGACAAACGTCGCGATCGCCATGATCGGCCCCGGGAACGTCTGCCATATCTGGTCGGTCTTGAGGTGCCAGGTCCAATCGGACACCTTGGGTATCGGCTTCTCGCCGATCAGGTGCTGGACCAGAGGCCACGCGAACATGTGCCCCGCCACCACCCATGGGCCCAACACCAATAGCCGCGACCGCAGCGGACGAGGATGCAGCGACAGCTTGGCCAGGAACCACGCACACAGGTCCTGCAAGGCAACGACGTGGCAGGCCCAGCCGCAGAAGAAGCGACCGAACACGAGCGTGCCGGCGATCAAGGCGAGGAAGAACAGGAACCCGGCGTTGATGCGACCCAGTTCCACCGTCTGCATCGCCTCTGACGGTTCGACGGGCGTCAGCGTCGAGCCCGTCAGCTTCCAATGCAGGATGTGCAACGCGATCAGCACGTGCACCCCGATGAGCACCGACATGCGCCACTTGCCCATCTTCGACTTGCGCACCGGCCCACACTTGGGCTTGTGGCGATCCTGGCGCGGCAGGAATGCCAACGGGTCTTGGGGATTGAACGGCTTGTCTGGAGCGACCGTCATCGGCGACGTCGCAGCATACGTCGCCGTCGCGAACGGACCATGCGCCCAATGCCCACGGCTCCCCGCGGTCGTGCCGCGCATTGCATTCCCCAGGAGCCCGCGCGATCCTGCTCGCCAGAAATCCACGCACGATGACCACTGCCCCACAACCCACTCCCGCCTCCGACTTCATCCGCGACCGCATCCGCGCGGACCTGCAAGCGGGCAAGGTGCAGCAGGTGGTCACCCGCTTCCCGCCGGAGCCCAACGGCTACCTGCACATCGGCCACGCGAAGGCGATCACGCTGTCGTTCTCGGTCGCCAAGGAGTTCGGCGGTCGCTGCAACCTGCGCATGGACGACACCAACCCCGCGAAGGAGGACCAGGAATACGTCGACGCCATCAAGGCCGACGTCGAATGGCTCGGCTTCTCGTGGGACGCGATGTACTACGCGGCCGACTACTTCGACCAGATCTACGCGTGGGCCGAGCGCCTGGTCGAGAAGGGCCTCGCCTACGTCGACGACCAGAACGCCGACCAGATCGCCGCCACCCGCGGCACGGTGACCTCCCCCGGCACCGCGAGCCCATGCCGCAGCCGCTCGGTCGCTGAGAACCTGCAGCTGCTGCGCGCGATGAAGGCCGGCACCTACGCCGACGGCGAGAAGGTGCTGCGCGCCAAG
>SXGT01727807.1_pt1 | contig 16555 bp, 14 predicted proteins | sample 3176221 | NCBI WGS metagenome assembly SXGT01 (sample SAMN11356862, study PRJNA531348) | freshwater metagenome | isolation source: freshwater sample F1-120 | place: China: Fuxian Lake, Yuxi | collected 2017-12-25 | reverse complement strand
CGTAGGCGTCGTGGGTCGGCTCAAGATGGCCGGTGAGTAGGGAGTCCTCGCGAATGGGCTGCTCGGCGAACTTTGGGTATATGCAGGAGGATCCGAGGAACAGCAGTCGCTCTACCTGTACCTCGCGTGCGGCGTCCAGCACGTTTACCTGGATGCGAATGTTGTCGCTGAGAAAGTCGACCGGATACGTGCTGTTGGCAAGAATTCCACCGACCTTGGCGGCCGCCAGGACGACGTACCGCGGCTGGGTCTGGCCGATGAAATCGAAAACGGCAACTCGGTCGCGCAGATCCAGCTCAGCGGAGGTCTTGCCGACGATGTTGGTGAATCCCGCGTTCTGCAGCCGTCGCACGATGGCTGAGCCGACCAGTCCACGGTGGCCGGCCACGTAGAACGGCGCCGTTCGATCGAGCTCACCAGGCGAGTACTCCTGCCCACCAGCCACTACGGTGCCGTTCGACCCATTACTGGCGTCTCCCACGAATCCAGCTGAACCCTGTCGATCCACGGACTGCCGGCGTGCGTGAGGGCCTCGATATCGGCATCGACCATGAGTCGCGCCAACTCGTGACCGTCCACCGTCGGCACCCAGTCCAGCTTCTTCGCGGCACGAGAAGGGTCACCGATCAACGCGTCGACCTCGGTAGGACGCAGATAGCGTTCGTCGAACTTCACATGGTCCGCCCAGTCGAGACCCGCGTGGGAGAAAGCGATCTCCAGAAACTCCCGGACGGTGATACCGACACCGGTCGCCAGAACGAAATCCTCGGGTTCGTCCGCTTGCAGCATCCGCCACATACCCTCTACATACTCTGGGGCGTACCCCCAGTCACGGATCGCGTCAAGATTGCCCATGTACAGGTGATCCTGAACCCCCGCCTTGATTGCGGCTACCGCGCGGGTGATCTTGCGCGTCACGAAAGTCTCACCACGCCTAGGTGATTCATGATTGAACAAGATGCCGTTCACGGCAAAGAGGCCGTATGCCTCTCGGTAGTTCTTGGTGATCCAATAGCTGTACAGCTTCGCCGCGGCGTAGGGAGACCGAGGGTAGAACGGTGTGTCCTCGTTCTGCGGGGGTGGAGTTGCACCGTACAACTCGGAGGATGAGGCCTGGTAGAAACGGGTTTTGATCCCGGACAGCCTGACGGCTTCGAGCATGCGGATTGTCCCGGTGCCCGTCGTGTCCGCGGTGTGCTCGGGTTCGTCGAACGAGACCCTGACGTGAGTTTGAGCGGCGAGGTTGTAAACCTCGTCAGGGTCGATCTTGGCAAGCAACGTCACCAGCCGCGCACCGTCGCTGAGGTCCCCGTAGTGCAGGAACAGCCGGGCGTCGGGGGAGTGCGGATCAACGTATAGATGGTCGATACGCGAGGTATTGAACGTCGAGGCGCGTCGAATGAGCCCGTGGACCTCATAGCCCTTGCTCAAGAGCAATTCGGCGAGGTATGAGCCGTCTTGTCCGGTGATCCCGGTAATCAGAGCCCGCTTCGTCATGGATACCTCTTGGAGAGTGGTCGATTAATGGATCTGCTGGAGCCCAACGCCCTCGTCCGGTCAGTGCTTACGCACATACACATCAAGAATTGGCTGCATGGCATCGGGCGAGTGTTTGTTCATCCATTTGAAGAACCGGTACAACCATGGCCGTCCGAAATGGTAGGCAGGCTCGGGTGCCTTCCGCGTGACAAAGACATCGGCCTCAGCGCCGAAGGCCTGGCGCAGGTCGCGCGGCGTGTTCATCTTGTACTGGGTGGGGAAGACGTCTTCAGGCTTGCGGTCGGGCTGGCTGCGGGAAAGCACGTTGACATGAAACTTGTTCGGGACCATACGCGCGCTCACCGCGATATAGCCCCACTTGTTGGGCGTGGTCGCCGCAATGATGCCTTGAGGTTTGACGACGCGAAGCAGTTCCTTGGCCACGAAGTCCGGATTGGCGACGTGCTCGAAGACCGATCGCGCGAAAATAATGTCGAATCTGTTGTCCTCGTACGGTAGTGGTTCACCTACGCGGATGACCTTTGCCTCGTCGAGGAAGGGGTTCTGCAGTACCACCGGGTCGATATCGCATCCGTCGAGATGCCGGCACTTGCCCTTGAAATTCCCTATGTCGCGACGATAAGGGATCGTGTCGTCCACCAGGGGCTCGCCACGTCCCGCTCCGAAATCCAGAACGACATCTTCGGGGCGCACGATTGCTGCCAGGTGGTTGTAGAACGTCACGGTACCGTCAACATGGCTCAGACCGCTGATGTTCGACTCCGGATAGAAGCGGCGTTTGAGCTCGTCTTCGTCCAAGATGCGCACCTCAGATCGTCCGGATGAGGCTTGACTGATCGTGTTTACCAAACCCCGCAGCAATCGCCTTGGAATTCTGGTGAGCGTTGCGGCGCGTCATTCCGGCTTCCCGGTGCGCTGCGCGTTGGCTACTTCAGGCCGGACCGGCGGGCTGACGGAATCTGTTGTTGATGCTTCGTGTTCGCGCGAACTCGAAGACTGCTTCACATGCCGAGGCGCTCGGGCTGATTCGTCGCTGCCGTAGTACCGGTAGTTGTAGCTGTACGAGGAACCGCCCTTGGTCGGCATCATAGTGAACACCGCGCCAAGCAGGCGTGCACCGACATCTTCGAGATTGCCGACTGCATGGGTGAACTGATCACGCTTTGTTTGTCCGTAACGAGCCATCATCAGCACGCCATCGGCTCCCGCCGCCAGAATTGCAGCATCAGTGACGGCTAGAAGCGGTGTCGAATCCACAATCACGTAGTCGAATTGGCCTGCCAACTCGGAAAGGAGCTTCTTGGCGGTCTGCGATCCCAGCAACTCGCTCGGGTTTGGTGGTATAGCGCCTGACGTGAGAACGCTCAGGCCAGGGAAACGGGTCTTCTGGAGGGCTTCCGATAGCGATGCGCCACCACTGAGGACAGTGCTGAATCCCACTGTGCCAACAAGATCAAGGTACTTGTGGAGTGTCGGCCGGCGAAGATCTCCATCGATCAGGACGACGCTGTGCTCGGCTTCTGCCAACGCGAGCGCGATGTTGATGGCTGTGGTGGACTTGCCCTCACTGGGAACCGAACTGGTGAGAACGATGATCCGTGGCGGGTCGTCAACAGCCAAGAACTGCAGGTTTGTGCGCAGCTTGCGGAAAGCTTCGGCGATGGCGGAGTTGTCGTTGTCGAATGAGATTGCCGGCTGCTTGCGGCGTTCCTTGTCGAGCGGGATGCTGCCAACGAGGCCGGTTCCGGTGATCTCCTCGACGGTTTCCCTACTCTTCACCGTGTTATCCAGCATGTCCCGCACGATGGCGAGGCCAACTCCCAACAGCACGCCGAGGGCCAGCCCGACGGCCAGGTTGCGAAAAGTGTTCGGCACCACTGGCGAATCGGGGATGGATGCTCGCTGCTCCACGACAACTCTCGAGTCGGGGACTGATCCATCTTCTGGTGTTTCCAGCTCACGGACGAGAGTAACGAATTCGTCGGAGAGCGTATTGGCGATATCGCGGGCTGTCACCGCCGATTCGTCGCGCACCTGCACGGTTATCAAGACGGTGTCGAGCTTTGCGCTCGCCTTGACGTTCGCCTGCAGCTCAGCGGCGGTCATGTCGAGATCAAGCTTGTCGATGGTTCTTTGCGCCAGCGTCTGCCCTGTCAACAGCTCGGCGTATGAGACCACGCGCTCCTGAGAAAATCGGTTGCCCTGGTACGTCTCGGCCAGCGAGGCGCCGGCCGTGGTGGAGACGAATAGACGAGTCGAAGCTTGATAGAGCGGGGTTGTCAGCCACGTGATGGCAACAGCTCCCAGGACCGCTACAAGTATGGACACGCACACGGTGATCCACCGGTTGCGCAGTAGCTTGACGTAGTCCTGAAGATTCAATGCCGCCCCTTCGCCGTTCGTCGAACCGGGCCCCGTTTGGGGTCGTTCAATACCGCTATCCGCCGTCCACGCCGCGTGATCATGGCGTGCATTCGGGGACCGATACTACGGGAGTTACGGTGTCCACCAAGGGCTGAACGGGAACTCGGGCTTCGCCCGGCGATGTGGGTTCGGAAAGACGGAAAGTCAGTTCGCCGGACTGTCCCGGCGGTATGATGACCTGCACTTCAAACGTAGGGTGGCCGCGTTCGGTCCCGGAAATCACCGGGGCTCGTTCGCCGTTCGCCAGCGCGCTCTGCAGCTTGGCGCCGCTGGTGGCGAGCAGACGCACCGAGGTGACCATGGTGCCCTTGGGCAGGTTCAGCGGTATCTCGGGGAGCAGACCGGCGGTGCCGAGGATGTAGTCGGGGATACTGGAATCGTTCGGAAGATCGTTCTCCAGGCGGACGGTGACTGTCGACATTCTGGCCTCGCCGTCGCAGCCGTCAGCAACATATTCGATCTCACGCCGCAGGTAGTAGTCGAGTTTGTTGCCACCGAGATTGTTGATCACGACTTCCGCGTACGGGGCGGGATCCTCGGGAATGGCATGTGCCAGCGGGGTCTTCTCGAGCAGTTCCTGCTCTGCGGGAACCGCGCTCCATATTGCGATACGCCGTTCACTTACGGCCTTGCCCAACGCATCCAGCAAGGCTCGAGGGGACTCGACCTTGCCGGTCATCTTCTTGACAACCTCGCCGGCGATGTCCTGAAGGTACTTCTTCCGGGCGATTTGGTCGTCAGGGAAACGCGCATACGCGGTGGACTCGGTCAGCTCGACCACGTTGTCTTTGGTGACCTTCTCACCGTCGGGCAAAGTGACCGATCCGACCGCACCAAGCATGTAGCTAAGGGCGACCGGGTCGAGAACGATGGCGCCGTCGACCTTGATGCCGGTGTCTTTCTCCCACATGGCCTTCCAGATCTGGGCGGCATAGGGGAAGTGCGAGCTCAAATTGCTGTTGCGGAAGTCGGTGGTCGGGTTGGTGTATCCGTATGTCTTGCCGAACTCGGCACCGAGATCGATCGGTGCGTACGCGCCGATCAGTTCACGATTGGACGCCAGCGTGTCGACAGTTGGGGTGCCGTCATCGAACTGCAGGATGCCAAAGCCGCCGAGCAAGCCGCCGGTCCCACGGGCCTCGGCGTTGGTCTGGAAGCCCATGAAGTAGGTGCGTGGACCGTCGGCGCCCATCATCGCCGGGGCGAGACGCGCGGCGAGCGCGGTATTTTCCAGCAGGCCGGCCACTTCCGCGGTCTGGCCCTGCAGCTGGGATCGAGCGTCGCCGAGCAGAGCAACATAGCGTGGGTCGGAGATCGCTGCGGCGTCGGCGTTGAGCCGTGTTGCCGCACTGGAGATCTCTTGAAGCTGCGACTCTTCATCACGCAGTGTCTGGACATCGACCCGGCCATTTGCGAACAGCTGGTCGGGCGAGATTGCGAGTCCGACCTGTGCGGCAGGCTGCAGCACGTCCGCCGCCAAGCCCAGTACGACATCTGAGATCTGCTGGCCGGTCTCAAAGGGGCTACCGACCCAGGGCAGCGCTGCAGTGATGGTCCACGGTACCGAGTGAGTTGCATCTCGGGCCTGCCGCGCGTGGACCACGGCAGTGTCGGCGAACTTGGACGCTTCATCCGTCTTGCCCTGGAGCAGAGTCTCTTTCGCCTGTTGTGCGTTCTGGCGCGCCTGCTCAAGTTGCGACTTCGCGTTTACGGCACTGGCGCCAAGCCAGATTCCGAATGCCACGACTACAAGCAGAAGAACAAAGCTCCCCAGCATGATTTCCCGGCGGTGTCGACGCAGCCGAGCGGCCAGTCGGGCGCGAGGGCTGTCATCGTCGTCAGTTGAGGTATGGGCGTCGTCGCCAATCGGCTCGCGTGTTGGCACTCAGCCGGCTTTCCGCGCTCGGCGGGGGCCCGAAAGCCGGACCTTCCCCAACGGCATCGGACGCTGTACGGCTGACAACTAGTCGCAGCCTCGCCCGACGGAGACGGTCGTGGTGCCGTACGGGCCGACCGTCACCGTTCCACCCAGCAAGCACACTTCGAAGTTCAAGTTCTGGGTGAACCATCCGTACAACGGCTTGAGGAAACCGGGGACCAGGCTGATCGGGGTGAATACCAGGACATCAGCCCGCGGGGGCGGCGTCGGGTTGGCGCGGCCGATCCACCAGAGATTGTTCTGGAAAATGCTCTGGATGATGCTGCCCGGAGTCGCATTGGCCGACTGGAAGTTGGCGGCTGCCATTGGCAGGCAGGGCGCCGCTTCGGACGGCACGCACTGCGCAGCACCGATCTGAGAGCCGACGGTGCTGACGGCGAAGGTGGTGGTGTCCGCCTGGGCAACAGTGATCGGCGTGAGCGTTGCTGCGGCTGCCATGGCGCCAGCGGCAAGGCCGATGTTTATCTTGCGAGCGATCGCTGACATTTGTCCCCCTAGAACGGGCCGTAAGTTGGGAGAAGCATGGCACGCTGTGACTCCCCTGTCAATAACATCGCCGCAGCTAGTGGGCCATGTTGCGCCTCTGATCGAAGGCACGATCCGTTCACGTACGGGCAACGGATTCGCGCAAATTTGGCCGCCGAATCCTGCCTGGATGTCGATGATTGAATCGGCCGTGAGTGGTATTTGCCAGAGTTTGCTGATCGGTGGAGTCGGTACCCTCGGCCACCTGGTTCGCCGATAGCTGTAATAGGGCGAGCGTGTCCAGTTTGTATGCGAGGTTGCTGAATTTCGCGAGGTCGTAGTACTCGTCGATAGCGGGGCCTGACCGGCGGTGCGACACGTCGACAATTAGCGCTCAGTTCAGTGACGGGACGTTTGGCGATCGCTTTATTGACGTTGCTGTAGATAGATGGTCGCGAACGCAACGATCGGAAAGCGGCCCGCCAGGGCGCATCCCGCAACGCCTCGGGGCGGTGGCGGCGAGTCCCGGCGTCAAGAGCATAGATTCAGCACGTGTCCAGCGAGAGATGTCAGTGCGGCCATGACAGAGCCGCGCATGAGCACTATCGCCCGGGGTCGGATTGCGCACTGTGTGCGGCCGGGCAGTGTCGCGCATATACGGGTTCGCGCGCAGCATGGTGGCGATCGTTGTTGTCCGCGGGCCGGCGCAAACCAGGCAGCGGCAAGGACCGATCGTGAGGATCGCTCGGTAGGAGCGCGAGTACAGTTACGGGCCAACAGTATTGACGCGAGGTGGTGGCCCGCGACCGGGCTGCCGGCTAGTTGCAGCCGCGACCGATGGAGACCGTGGTTGTCCCGTACGGCCCCAGCGTCGCCGTGAGGCCGAAGACGCACACCTCCAGGTCCCACTTGGCGGTGAACCAGCCGTAGAGCGGCTTGAGGAAACCGGGCACCAGGCTCATCGGCGTGAAGACCAGGATGTCCGACCGGGGCGGCGCGTTCGGGTTCGCGCGGCCGAGCCACCAGAAGTCATTCTGGATGAGGCTGTCCGGGAAGGTGGGGTCGGCGGCCGCCACGGCGGCGGCGGTGGGTAGACCGATGGGGTCGCACGGCGTGGTCGCCGTCGGGACGCACTGGGCGGACCCGACCTGCGAGCCCAGTGTCCCTGCGCTCGCGATGCCGGTGTCCGCGTTGGCGGTGGTGACCGGTGAAAGCGTTGCTGCGGCACAAATGAGACCCGCGGCGACCCCGGAATTGATTTTCAGAGCGATGGCAGACATTTTCCCCCTCAAGTGCACCGAAAGATGGGGTGGACATTACCGCTTGGGACTGCTCTGTCAACGCGTTTGTGCAGTACAGAACAATGTTCTTAGATTCTGCGCTTCCGGACCACGTTCTGTTCGGCACGCACAGTCGGCGTTCGAATGACGGGTGGAAAAGTGCATTGATTCGCTGAAAATGGCGCACCGGAGCGAGGTTTTTGTCTGCAATTTGTGTTCGCTGGCGGGTAGTCACTACCGCGGCCGGGTGACGTAAAGTTTGCTCGAACTGGCGGATCTGTCGATTAGCGCAGCTACGGGGGTTGTGGAACGGATGGGCATATCCGCCCAAACCGGTCATCCGCTGCGTCGCCGCTCCGTCCGGCGTGGCGGGTGCAAGCCGCGGCCGATCGTCGAGAGACCTTATATTGACGTTGCTGTAGATACTTTCCCACGGCTGAACCGGCTCCGACTATCTCTGCCCGCCAACCACATTCGCTGCACTCAGTGCAACACCACGGTGGCGGCCAGCGCCAGGTGATCGGACCCGGCCACCTCCACCGTCCGCAGCGACGTGACGGACGCATCGCGCGTCATGATGTGATCGACCGCCAGCACCGGCGGGAACACCGCGTCGCTCGGGTACGTGCGGGTCAGGCCGGCCCCCGCCTGCTTCGCGCCGTCGCGGTAGCCGTCGCGCAGCAGCTGGCGGAACTCACGGACATCGGGCGTGGCGTTGAGGTCGCCGCCGACGACGACCGGGCCACCGGGCGGAAACTCGCGCAGCACCGGCCCCAGCCGTGTGATGTCGCTGCGCCAGGAATCGAAGGCCGAGCGCGGTGGCGGCATATGAGTGGACACCACCGTCGTCTCGAAATCGGTGTCGGGCACCTGGACCCGTGCGTAGATGAACCCTCGGCTGAAGCTCTCGTCGCTTCCGGAGGTGATGATCGGGTACCTGCTCCACAGCCCGACGCCGGCCGCCCGCTCCCGCGGTCGCAACGCCGAATGGGGAAAGTCTCGTGCCAGGGCGGGGGACAGGACCGCGGCGAGTTCGGGGGTGAGCTCCTGCACGGCGAGGATGTCGGCGTGCTCGGCGGCCAGCGCGGCTATCGCCGCGGGCTCGGCCTCACCGAGCAGCAGGTTGGCCGAGACGAACCGCAAGGTGGTCCCGGCATCGGGGTCGGGGCTGCCGATGTACCAGGGCAGCTGCACCGCCAGCACAGCGACGGTCAGCACCGCGGCGACCGACACCAGCGTCCAGTGCCGGGACAGTGCGAACACCAGCGCCCCCACTGGCGCACCGAGCATCAGATAGGGCGACAGCGCGGCCATCACCAGCAATGCACGGTTGATGGCCGGCACGTACCGCGCCACCAGGGCGCCGGCCGCGACCAGGAGCAGCAGCACGCCGACGATGCGCATCAGCGCGTTCTACAACGAATGCGAATACCGCTGCCGCGCAACGGAAAAGCTACGGCTTGGCGTAGGTGACCAGGCTGACGTCGATCGCCTCGTCGACGAAGTAGTACTGGCAGCCGGTCAGGTATCGCATGTAGTCGTTGTAGTGCTGCTCGCCGGCCGCGGCGATCGCCTGGTCCTTGTTGTGCTCCAGGCGGGCGGCCCAGATGCCGAGGGTCTTGATGTAGTGGTTGCGCAGCGAGACCACCTCGGGAACGGTGAAGCCGGCCTTGATGCCGTGGTCCACCATCATCTGGGTGCTGGGGATGCGTCCGCCGGGGAAGATCGTGTCGATCATGAACTTGGCGAAGCGTGCCAACTCGAAGGTCAGTTTCTTCCCGCGGGCCGCCATCTCGTTGGGGTGGTAGCCGCAGCTGCTCTGAATGGTCATCCGGCCGCCGGACGGGAGGCTGTTGAAGCAGGTCTCGAAGAAGGCGTCGTAGCGCTCGAACCCGAAGTGTTCGAACGCCTCGATGGAAACGATCGCGTCGACGGAGCCCACGAACTGCTCCCAGCCCTCCAGGCGGACGTCGAACTTGCGGTCGGTGTCGATCTTGCTCAGGAGCTGCTCGCAGTACGCCTGCTGGTTCTTGCTCAGCGTCAATCCGATGACGTTGACGTCGTACTTCTCCATCGCGCGCTGCAAGGTGAGTCCCCAGCCGCAGCCGACTTCCAGCAACGTCATGCCGGGCTTGAGGTTCAGCTGGTCCAGGTGTTGGTCGACGTTGGCGATCTGGGCCTCGGACAGCGTGACGTAGGGCCCGGTGAAGTAGGCGCAGCTGTATTTGCGGGTCGGATCCTGGAACACGCCGAAGAAGTCGTCCGACAAATCGTAATGAGCCTGGATGTCCTCGAAGTGAGGACGCATATCCGCAGTACTGGTTGAGTTGTCAGACATGGAAGCGATTGCCCTTCTCGATGGTGCACTGCGGCGTCCACCGGGTGCGGGTGTCCACTCGGTGGAGACCCTACCCGCAGTGAGCCCGGTCACTCGGGACGCCTGCAGCGTGTCATAAATCCCAGCTCGGGCCACGTCTTGACCGTCGGTGGAGTCGAACCTTCAGTTGTCGTCTAATGCGTCGTCATCGTGAGCCGATCATCGTCGATACAGCCCCCGGAAGCCCGTTCCCGGACTTCGCTCTTAAGAGACTGTAGCGCCTCGGCCCAGGGCGCCAGCGTCAGCGCGTAGTGCCGGCGCGACCGGTCACGGTGAACCCGAACCCAGCGGGCGCAGCGTGCGCCTCGCCCTTCACGATCCACGGCTGCGAGATGTCAGATGTCGTGGCTGCCCGCCGGCCCCGATCGAGGTCCATAGCGTTCGGCGTAGGCCTGGTGCACGTGGGCATTGCGTTCCCGCGAGATCGCGTCGACGAGGTAGGGATTGAGTCCGTGCTTGGCCAGCATGTGCCGGCGCCACACCTTGTTCAGGGCGTGGGAGAAGAAGACGAACGGGATGAAGATCGGCAACGTCATGCTCACATGCAGGTACAGCGACATGGGGATGAACCAGATCGGAGCCAGGATCGCGATGGCCGGCACGGCGACCCGGCACATCATGCGGATGGTGGCTCCCGGGCCGGCCAGGTCGTTGGCCACCCATTGGCGCATCGAATCGGGCAGGCGTTTGCCGTAGCAGTAGGTGATGTACTGCCACGGCCGTGGCGTCGTGGAGGAACTCGGATCGGTCCGCATTTCGGCGAGCTTAGCTCTTGGTATGATGGATTGCGAATTATTGCAATCCATCAAGTTGTGAGAGTGGTGACGGGTGATGGACAGCTTGTCCGGTGGTCCCGAACAGCCGTTGTACGAGATCAAGGCCAATCTGTTCAAGGCGCTCGCGCACCCGGCGCGGATCCGGGTGCTGGAGATCCTGTCCACCAGCCCCACCCCGACACCGGTGAGTGCGATCCTGTCCGACAGCGATATCGAACCGACGCAGCTCTCCCAGCACCTCGCCGTCCTGAAACGCCACCACGTGGTCCGCGGTCAGCGCGTCGGTAATGCGGTGTTCTACGAGCTCGCCCATCCCAAGATCGCCGAGCTGCTCGTCATCGCCCGGATTTTCCTGACCGACACGCTCTCCGCGCGACGCGACCAGCTCGATGTCATCGGATTGCTGCCCCCCATCGGCACCTCCCCGTGACACCCCGCGCCATCCGCGACCGCGTACTGCCGCTGCTGCCGCACCGCCGCGATTACGCCGGGCTGCAACGGTCTTGGCGGCGCGACGTGCTCGCCGGTGTCACCGTCGGGGTGGTGGCGCTGCCGCTGGCGCTGGCGTTCGGAATCAGCTCCGGGGTGGGTGCGGCGGCCGGTCTGGTGACCGCCGTGGTGGCAGGAGTGGTGGCCGCCGTCTTCGGTGGCTCACACGTTCAGGTGTCCGGGCCGACCGGCGCGATGGCGGTCGTGCTGGCCCCCATCGTCGCCCAATACGGGGTGGGCAGTGTCGCGGTGGTGACGGCGTTGGCGGGCGTCATCGTCGTCCTTGCCGGCGTGAGCGGGCTGGGCCGATCGGTGACCTTCATCCCGTGGCCCGTCATCGAGGGCTTCACCCTCGGTATCGCGGTCATCATCTTCCTGCAGCAGATCCCCTCGGCAATCGGACAATCCGTGCCGGAGGGCCAGCGCCCCCTGGTCGCCGCGGCGCAGGTGCTGAGCGACGCCGACGCCGCCACGATCCGCCCCGCCCTCGTGGTGGTGGCCGTCGTCGTCGTGGCGATGGTGATCCTGCCGCGATTGCATCCCGCGATCCCGGCGTCGTTGGTGGCGGTCGTGGCCGTCACCGTCCTGGCATCGGTGGCGGGTTTGACGACCGCCCGCATCGGGGTGCTGCCCTCACAGCTGCCGACCCCGGTATGGCCGCAGGCCGACATCGCCACGGTGCACACCCTGCTCGGGGCGGCACTGGCCATCGCGGCGCTGGCGGCCATCGAATCGCTGCTGTCGGCGCGGGTCGCGGCCACGATGTCGGAGGCCGGTGGCTACGACCCCAACCGCGAACTGGTGGGGCAGGGCCTGGCCTCGGTGGCCTCCGGGCTGTTCGGCGGCATGCCGGCGACCGGCGCGATCGCGCGCACCGCGGTGAACGTCAGATCCGGTGCGCGAACCCGGATGGCGGCGATCACGCACTCGATCCTGCTGCTCGGGGTCGTCTACCTCGTCAGCGGCCCGGTCGGTGCGATTCCGCTGGCGGCCCTGGCCGCGGTGCTGATGGTGACGGCGGTCCGGATGATCTCGTGGCGGGTCATCGTCAGGATCATCCGCTCCAGCCGCGCCGCTGCCGCCACGTTCACCATCACCGCGGTCGTCACCGTCTGCTTCGACCTTGTGCAGGCCGTCGAGATCGGGATCGTCGTGACGGCGGTCTTCGCGCTGGCCGCCGTGGCGCGACGCAGCGGTGTCCGCCGCGAGGACCTCCCGTTCCCCCATCAGCCCGGCGATGAGCACATCGTGCTGCTACGGCTGGACGGCGCGATGTTCTTCGTTGCGGCCGAACGTATCTCGACCGAGATCCTGGATGCTTCCCACGCGGAGGCGAGGGTGGTGATCATTGCGCTGTCGCAGCTCGGCATGCTCGACGCCACCGGAGCGCACACCCTGGCCTGTATCGCCGAGGAACTCGAAACGCGGGGAATCACCGTCATCATCAAGGGTGTCCGGCCCGAGCACCGGGACCTGCTCGCCAACATCGGCATCATCGCCTCGCTGCGCCACGAGAACCACCTCATCGAAACGCTGGAAGAGGCTGTCGCGCATGCCCGTCGGCACGCCACCGCCGATGTGCGGGGCACCCCGTGACCGAGAGCGGCAACTTCCCGGCGACCACGGATCAACTGGCGACCTGGCGTGCGCTGTACCGCGCGGATTCGCTGCTGTTCGCCGCGCTCAACGAGCACCTGCGCGCCGGCGTGGGCATCGTCTATGTCGAACGCGAGGTCCTGGATGCGTTGCATCGCGGGGGCGGACGGCTGCGGATGGGCACCTTGGCCGCCGAGCTGATGATCTCGCGCAGCGGCACCACACGGCTGGTGGACAGGATGGAGAAGTGCGGCTGGGTGCGCCGCGTTTCCGTGCCGGAGGACCGTAGGTCGACGTGGGCGGAGCTGACCGACGCGGGACGCGATGTGCTCCACCGGGCGCAGCCGGTCGTCGACGCGGTGGTGGCCACCTTCTTCGGCAGGCACGTGTCGACGGTCGCCCTCAAGACCTGCGCGCTGGCGCTGACCACGCTCACCGACGCCAATCGGGGGCCGGGGTGAGGGCGCCTCAGGCCGAGAAGTTCGACTTGAGCTCGCCGATGATGTCATCCCAGAGCGGTTCTGGCAGTTCGTGTCCCATGCCGTCGAAGAGCACCAGACGTGCCCCGGGAATGGCCCGGGCGATCGCGCGGCCACCGGACGGGCGCATCAGCTTGTCGGCCTTGCCGTGGATGACCACCGTCGGCGCACTGGTCTGACGGTTGTAGGGCAACAGGCTGCCGCTGCCCAGGATCGCTGCGAACTGCCTGCCCACCCCGGCCGGGCAGTAGCACCGTTCGTAGCTCTCGATGGCGTCGGCGCGCGCCTTGTCCTCGGGCACCGGGAAACCGGGGCTGCCGATGATGCGCGTCATCCGGATCGTGTTCGCGATCACCGCGTCCCGGCTGGTGTCGGAGGGCTTCTGCAGCAGCGCCAGCAGCTGACGGGGGCCCGGCGGTGGCAGCAGCGCCCGGTTGTTGGAGGAGAAGATCACTCCGAGAGACCGCGTCCTGGCGGCATGCCGGGCGGCAAACACCTGGGCGATCATCCCGCCCATCGAGCCGCCCACGACATGCGCCCGGTCGAGTCCGAGGTGGTGGAGCAGCGCGGCGGCGTCATCGGCCATGTCTTCCAGGGTGTAGCCGGCCGGGCTCTTCACGCCCACCAGTGAGCGCGCCATCCGGGGGATCAGCGGGGCGCCGCTGTGCGCGCCGGGCAGCTTCGACGACAGGCCGACATCGCGGTTGTCGAAGCGGATGACGCGCAGCCCCTGGTTGACCAGCTTCTCGCAGAAATCCTTGCGCCACAACACGAGTTGCGCGCCCAGGCCCATGATCAGCAGGACCGCCGGATCGTCCTCGTTGCCGAAATCCTCGTAGACGATGTCCAGATCGCCGGACTTGGCGGTGCCGGTGCGGGCAATCACTCCTGGCCCGCCTTGTGCTCCCTGCTGACCTCGACCATGAAGTTGGCGAAGTATCCGGTCAGCTGCGGGTCGCTCATCATCTGCCAGCGCGGGGCGAGCAGCTTCATGTACCGCTCCACGTAGAGGAACTGCTTGCCGATCAGCACCAGCTCGCGCGGCAACTTGACGTCATAGGCGTCGGCCAGCGTGGAGAGCTGCTTGCCGATATCGGCGTAGCTCATATCGCCCAGCGACGACATGGTCAGCGGGGTGGCGAACTTCTCCAGGTCCTTGGCGGCCTCGGCCTCGGGTTTCACGGTGCCCACCGCGCCCATCATGACCACGATCTTGCCGGCCGCCGCGTGGTCCTTCTTCACCAGCAGCGCATGCACGAGTTCGCGCAGCAGCCAACGGGTCCGCGGATCGATACGGCCCATGATTCCGAAGTCGAAGAACACGATCTTGCCGTCGTCGTCGACATACAGGTTGCCGGCGTGCAGGTCACCGTGGAACAGGCCATGCCGCAGCCCGCCTTCGAACACGCTGAACAGCAAGGCCTTCACCAACTGCTCGCCGTCGAAGCCCTTCTTGCGGATGGCCGCGACATCGTCGACCCGCACCCCCTGGATGCGCTCCATCGTCAGCACGCGTTCGCTGGTGAGGTCCCAATAGACCTGGGGCACACGGATATTGGCACCCAGCGGAGAGGCGTGCATATGCGCCACCCAGGCGTCCATGGACTGGGCCTCCAGTCGGAAATCCAGTTCCTCGGCCAGGTTGTCGGCGAAGTCGGCCACCACGTCCTGGGCGGAGAGCCGCTGCCCGAGCTTCGCGAACTCGACCAGCCGCGCCCCGCGCTTGAGGATCTGCAGGTCCGCGGCCACCCGGCGGCGGATACCCGGGCGCTGGATCTTGACCACGACCTCCTCGCCCGAATGCAGCGTCGCATAATGCACCTGCGCGATGGAGGCCGAGGCGAACGGCTTCTCGTCGAACGATTTGAACAGGTTCTGCGGGGTGTCGCCCAGATCCTCTTTGAAGAGCTTGTGCACCTGTTGCAGATTGGCCGGCGGTACCCGGTCCAGCAGGCTGCGGAACTCCCGGCTCAGCGGCTCCCCGAAGGCGCCCGGGCTGGACGCGATGATCTGCCCGAACTTGACGTAGGTGGGTCCCAGATCGGCGAAGGTCTGCGGGATCTGCTTGGCGATCTTCTGCTGCAGTGAACCCTTGCCGATCAGGTTTCCGGCCACTCGGGCGCCGGTGCGGGTGATCTGCCAGCCCGTCGCGCCGATGCGGGCGGCCTCGACCGGCAGCGGCACCCGATCCAGCCTTGCGGGCTCACGGTGCTTGGTCTTCGGCGTAGAACTCATCCCTGCAGTGTCTCAAAACCCGCGGTACCACCCAAGAATGTGTCCCGCATCACACTCATGCGAAGCTGTGCTCGATGGCGTCGCGGCTGAGCGCGGGGTCGCTACCCAGCACGTATGCCGGCTCGGTGTGCTCGCAGGTGGTGCCGCCCGCCACCCGGGCCTGGGCCTGGCGGAACTCCGGGGTGGCGCCCGCCGCGGTGTGCAGGCCGTTGATCACCGACCAGACCGTGGCGCGCCGGGCCGCCCGCTCGATGGGATTGGGGTTGGTGTGCCCGATCAGCTGCTTGGCCCATGTGGGCATGGTGTCGCGGATGGCCCAGTCCACCGCGGCCTGCGGCATCGGCAGGTTGGGGCCGGTGGCCATCGCCGCCCCGTGGGTGAGCGCCAGGCGCGGCAGATAGGAGTGCAGGCACTCCAGGGTCTCGGCCTTGGTGGTGGGCAGATCGGTGCCGCCCAGGGCGTGCCCGACACGGATGAACTCGCCGTAGTAGCGGTCAAGCTTCTTACCGCGCAACGGGTTCGGGTGATAGATCTCGTGCGCGGTCGCGATGCCCCACACCACGGTGGCGTAGTTCCAGCGCAGCCAGTCCGGGTCGTCGGCGTCATACACCGCGCCGTCGGGGCGGGTGCCCTTGATGGTGTGGTGCATCGAGCGCACGATCTTGGCCATCCGCTCGGCGGTCTCGGTGTTGCCGTACGCGGTGCCGATGAAGAACGCGATGGAATGCCCGAGCCGCACCGCGGCGCCCTTGGGGTCGATGACCGGGATCGCGTTGCCCTGGTCATCGCGCTTCACCAACCGCGAATGGTGCATGCCCATCCAGTAGATGGACGGGTCGAGGCGCTCGATGTACGCCGCGCACTGCAGCCCGAAGATCAGCGCCTCGGTGTGGGAGTGCACGTGCCAGACCGCGCTGCCCGGCCCGAACCAGCCCGGATCGCCCGCCGGTTCGGCGAACTCCATGCCGCGGAAGTAGTGCTTGCGGATGTCCTGG
>SXGT01680004.1_pt1 | contig 16556 bp, 19 predicted proteins | sample 3176221 | NCBI WGS metagenome assembly SXGT01 (sample SAMN11356862, study PRJNA531348) | freshwater metagenome | isolation source: freshwater sample F1-120 | place: China: Fuxian Lake, Yuxi | collected 2017-12-25 | reverse complement strand
GCCGTTCGCCTTCGCCTCGCACTTCGCTCCGGATGCTCTGCACGACGCGCTCGATCGCTATCGCAGTCTCTTCACCCCGAGCGCCGAACTCGCTCGACCGCACGCCATGGTCGCGGTCAACGTGGTCGCCGCGGCCACGAGCGAGGCCGCAGCGACGCTGCTCGAGCGCGTGCAGCTCGAGCGCGTGCGACGCTTCTTGAGCCTCGGTCGGCCGGTCGAGCTCACCGAGGAGGAGGCAGCGTTGCTCGTCGACCATCCCGCGGGTCGTCAGGTGCTCGCCATGATGCGCGTGACCGCACACGGCGCCCCCGCCGACGTCGCGCAGCACTTGCGCAGCCTCGCCGAGCAGACCGGCGCAGATGAGCTCATCACCGTGCACTCCGCGACGACGGTCGCCGAACGCCTGCAGTCGCTGCGGCTCACCGCCGAAGCGTGGCAAAGGGCGACGGTGGCCGCCTGACTGCAGCCGCTAGCCGATCGCGCGACCGATGCGCACGGCGACTTCGGCGGCATCACCGAGCAGGGTGCGCACGGCCGTGACAATCGCGGCGCTCACGATCACGGGGTCGGCATCGCTCGCGAGGCCGACGGTGACGCGCACGCTCTGCGCACCGTCGACCTCGTGCACCTCGCTCATCGCGGCGTGCTCGGCATCGAGCAGCGCTCGCGCTCCACGCACGAAACCTGTCGGCGCATAGAGACGCACGACACCGGGCACTGCGCGCACGACCTCATCGACCGAGCGAGCTGCTTCGTCACTCATCATCCGACCTCTCCGATGGCTCTGCGGCTGCCGGGATCACCGGCAGGTGCACGTCGTCGACAGTGATGTCGATGCGGTCGACGCGCAGCGGCGTGCGGCGCTCGAGAGCGATCGAGACGGCCTCGCGCACTTCGTCGGCCACGAGCGCGATCGGCCGGTCGGCGAGCACGCTGAGCGTCACCGAGACCGTGAGCGCAGCATCCACGGTGTCTGCGGCAGTGACGTCGCCCTCGAGGCGCACGCGACCGACCAGGGCGCCGGGCACTGCGTCACCCGCGGCGCGAATGAGCTCGCGCACCGCTCCTTCGGTGATCGTCACACCGGCGCGCTCGTCGAGCGGGGGGAAAGGGATATCTTTGCCCGCCTTGAGCTCACCTGCGACGACGGTCATGACCCGGTCGAGCCAGCCGCTGGGCGCGGGGTTCTCACCGGCGTCTTCTTCCACGAGCTCGCGGCTCAGCGCGCCGAGGCGTTCGAGCGAGTCGAGCACGGCCTGGCATTCGGCATTGCCGTCGATAGCGCCGATCGCGGGCTGGCGTCCGCGGTCGAGATAGGCAGAGAGGTCGTCGAGGCTGTACCCCGACCCTCCGATGTCGTCATGCTGCATGGTCACCTCCACTCCTCCATGCGTTCGAGCACGAACTGGCGGGCGCGCGCGAGGCGCCCCCGCACCGTGCTCACGGGAATCTCGAGTTGCTCGGCGATCTCGTCATACGAGAGTGCGCCCACTTCTTTGCGCCACCACACTTCGCGCTGCTCCTCGGGCAACTCCGCGAGCACGGCGCGCAGTGCGCGCACGCGCGACGACGCCATCGCGCTCGCCTCGGGTCCCGCGTCGAGTGACGGCAGCTCGAGCGCCTCGATCGGCTCAGTGCGGCGCGCTGACCGCATTCGATCAGTCGCGGTGCGCGACACGATCGTGGCGAGCCACGAGCGAGCTTTCGACGGGTCAGCGAGCATGTCGAGCTTTTGCCACGCCGTGATGAGCGCTTCTTGCACGACGTCGTCGGCATCGGCATTCGACCTCAGCAGGCGCAGCGCGAAGGCACGCAAGAACGGACCGTGGCGACGCACGAGCGCTTCGAAGGCCCGGGCGTCACCGTCAGCTGCACGAGTGGCCAGCAGCGCATCGCTCGCGGTGTCGAGCGGCTCGCGCATCGCACGGCGTGGTTCCTCCTGTCGCTCTGCCTCAGGAGACGAGGAGCGTGGAGCGGGCATCCAGGTTCCTCTCGGTTTTTTGCCAGGTGATCGGCGTGACGAATGCCGACCCGCGAGCGTCTTACTTGCGAAACACACAGTAGGGCAGCCCCACCGTGGGGGTGCCCGATCGGAAGGAGATTCTCATGGCAACCTCGACCCAGCCCACGACCTCGGCCAAGGCCACCGCGGTGTCGACGCCCGCAACGGCCTCGGGCACGACGACGATCGTTGACCCGGTCGTCGCCAAGATCGCCGGCATCGCCGCTCGCGAGGTTCCCGGCGTCTACGCCCTCGGCGGCGGTGCGGCCCGCGTGCTCGGCACCATCCGCGACGCGATCGGCCAGGCCGACCTCGCGCAGGGTGTGCGCGTCGAAGTCGGCGAGACCCAGGTCGCCGCTGACGTCACTATCGTCGTCGAGTACCCGCAGCCGCTGCAGCAGGTCGCGGCGCAGGTGCGCCTCGCCGTGGCGAACGCCATCACCGAGCTCGTCGGCCTCGAGGTCGCCGAGATCAACGTGACGGTCACCGACGTGCACATTCCGGGTGAGTCGACCGAGGCCGACGCCGAGCCTCGCGTGCAGTAAGGCCGGCTGATGACCTTCGACTCGACCACTGATCGGGCGGCAGCTCGCCGCGCTCCGGGCACCAGCACGGTGCTCGGAGCAGCGGCGGGCGCCGTGCTCGCCTTCGCTGCCCTCTTCTTCGGATTCTGGGGCATGGTGCTCGTCGCCGCGCTCAGCGCTCTCGGCGCCCTCGTCGGTGCCGCGCTGAGCGGGCGCATCGACGTGCGCGCTGCCATCGACGCCGCGCGGGGGCGGCGCGTCGGATGACCTCCGCACCGCTCGCGCCGGGACGCACTGAGGTGCGCGCTCGCGCATACGAGCGACTCGCACGCGCCGTCGCCGCGCAGCACCTCGGGGTCGCCCCGAGTGCTGTGAGCGCGTCAGTGCACGATGCCGAGGGCCTGCTGGGCATTCGAGTGGATGCCCCGCTCGCCCTCCGCGGAGGCGCCCAGGGCAACTCCGTCTCGTCGACCGCCGCGGCGGTGCGCGAGCGCATCGCCCTCGACCTGACCGAACTCACGTCGGCAGAGCTCGCTCCGCTCGACGTGCGCGTCACGCGCGTCGAGGCGAGCGCGACGCGCGTGCCCGTGGCGGAGACATTGACCGCAACCGGGACAGCGACCACGGGCGCGACAGCGGGCGCGGCGGCTGACGCGACAGCGGGCGCGAGCACTCCGCGCATCGAGCGCACCCTCGCGCGCCGTTTCGTGCACCGCTCTCGCAGCACTGCGGTCTCGCTTGCTCTCCTGCCCGTCGTCGTGCTCGCCGTGTGGATCGCGACGGAGAGCACGCTGGCACTGCTGGGCGCGGCACCCCTGCTCGCCGACCCCAGCGCAGCGATCGAGGCACTCGTGTCGGTGTCGAGCGGAGCATCCGCCCCGATCGTGCTCGCCGCCGCCGGAGCGCTCGCCGCGCTGGGTGTCGCCGCATCAGTACTGGCACTCGCGCCCGGCAGACGAGACCGTCGCCGGGTGTCGAGCGGGCGGCACGTGATCATCGTCGACGATGCCGTGCTCGCCTCGGCTTTCTCGGCGCGCGCGGCACGCGCCGCGAGCATCGGTCGCGATCAGGTGCGCACGGCGCTCGGCCGACGCAGGGGCGAGGTCGCCGTCACCGCCACGAGTGGCTTCGCGGTCGACACCGCAACGGTGAGCACCGCGGTCGACGAGCTCGAAACAGCGCTCGCCCCCTCACCTCGACTGCGCCTCACTCCCACCATCGCATCGCACGGAAGGCTCGCCCGATGACTCGCAGCAACCGCACGCTGAACCGCGTGATCCTCGCGCTCGTGGGGCTTGTCGCCCTCGCGCTCTCGGTGGCGATCGCACTGCCCGCACTCAACGCGATCGGTGTGACCGTCACGACCATCGACCCCTTGGCGGCGGTCGCTTCGCTCGAGCTCGCGCAGCCGACCGCGCTCACGGTGATGCTGGCGGCGAGCGCCCTCATTGTGATCGGCGGCCTGGCGTGGATGCTGAGCCGCGGCCGCGGGCGCACCGCCGTGCTGCACACAGAGGCCGGTGTGCGCCTCGACGCCGCCGTGCTCGACGACCTGCTGCGTGCCGAACTCACGGCGGTGCGTTCCGTCTCCGCGAGTTCGGTGAGCGTGCACCGACTGCGCGGCGAGCGCGTGGCCGCAGCCCGACTGCGCGTCGTCCCCGGCGCTGAGCTCGACCGCGTGCGCGACGAGGTGACTGCCGCCGCCGACGCCGCGATCGCTCGACTCGGAGTGCCGGTGCCGCTCGTGCTGCACCTCGTGCGCGGGCGGTAGAGCATCCACCACAGACCACCCACACACCACCCACCCGGTACAGAGAAACCAGTACAGAGAGACCAGTAAAGAGAGAGAAAGGAGCCGTCATGGCATTCGCAGATGACGCACAGAACAAGGCCGACGAGCTGAAGGGCGCCGCCAAGCAGAAGGCTGGCGAGGTGACGGGAGACCGTCACCTGCAGGCCGAAGGCTTCGTCGAGAAGACCGCGGCCAAGGTCAAGCAGGCTGCGAGCGACGCCGCCGAGTCGGTGCGCGATGCCGCTGAGGCGTTGCGCGACAAGGTGAGCAACGACAACGACGGTGACAGCAACAAGAAGTAGCACCTGTCGACACGGCGAAGCCGGTGCATCGTGCGTCGCGCACGGTGCACCGGCTTCGCCGTACAGTGATCGCCATGATCCGCATTCTCATCCGTGCCGCCATCTACATCGGCACCGCAGCCCTCGCTCTGCTCATCGCCGCCTGGCTGCTGCCCGGGTTCGGCTTGAGCGTCTCGGTTTTCATCATCGCCGTGCTCGTGTTCGCCCTCGCGCAGAGCATTCTCACCCCCTTCGTCGTCAACATGGCCCGCAAGTACGCGCCCGCCGTGCTCGGCGGCATCGGGCTCGTGTCGACCTTCGTAGCGTTGCTCATCGCGAGCTTCTTTCCGGGCGGCATCACGCTCAGCGGCATCGACACCTGGGTGCTCGCGAGCCTCATCGTGTGGCTCGTGACCGCACTCGGCGGATGGCTGCTGCCGCTGCTGTTCCTGCGCGGCAAGCTCGCCGACCGGCCGAAGAGCTAGCACCGCGCGCTCGCTGCCACTCACCCTCCTCAGCGCGCTGCCTTTCACTCAACGGGCATAGACAACCCTCTCGACGGCCCCGGCCACGGAGTTCCTTCCACAACCGCGGAAGGACCTTCCACAACCGCGGATCTCGCATCGCACCCGGTCCGCCGTTGTGGAAGGAGGCTCCGCCGTTGTGGAAGGAGGCTCCGCGGTTGTGGAAGGTGCTTCCGCCGTTGTGGAAGGAGACTCCGCCGTTGTGGAAGGAGGCTCCGCGGTTGTGGAAGCACTGCTCATGGGCGGCCGGTCTCCGCGCGCCTACGAACAGCGCGCCGGGCACGTGCCTCTCGCGGGCACGCACCGCGCTCCGAGCGCGGTCACTGCTGGCAAACGGCGCGCATCCAGCGAAGCGACGTAGCGTCATCAGTGACGTGGCGGCCTCTCTCGCCGCCCTCTCCCGAAGGGACACCTGATGCGCAGCTCGAGCACTCCCGGTTTCGATCTCAGGGGAGCCGTCGACGGCCTCCGCGAAGCCTTCGCCCCTCGCATGGAAGCGATGTGGGGCGCGAGCGACGTGCGTAAGGGCATTCTCATCGCGCTGCACGGCGGGCCCAAGAACGGCCACGAGGTCATGCAGGCGATCGGCGCGCGCATGCCCGGCTCGCGCACGCCGAGCGCGGGTTCGATCTACCCGCTGCTGCAGCAGCTCACTGACGAAGGCCTCGTGACTGCCGAGCAGCACGACGAGCGCAAGGTCTACTCGCTCACCGACGCCGGCCGCGCCGCCGCTGACGAAGCCGCCGCTGAGCACGCCGCCCGCAGCGAGAACCGTTGGGAGCCGCGCCTGCCGAACTTCGGCAAGCAGTGGAACGAGCAGTCGTGGGGCGAGCACACCGCCGTGCCGAAGGCGGGCGCCAAGCTCGCGCAGGCCGCGGCCGTTGTCGCGCAAAGCGGCACCGTCGAGCAGCAAGAACGCGCCGCGCAGATTCTCGACGAGGCTCGCAAGCGCCTCTACGCCATCCTCGCCGAAGACTGACGGGCGTGGCCTCCGCCCCCGATCGCCAGGCCGAGCAGCCACCACCCGGTCGAGCACTGCGAGCTCGGTACCGCCGCATCATGCGCTTCGCGAGCCGCGCGCTCGTGCAGACCTGGTGGTTCGAGCTCGTGCTGCCCCGCTTCGGCCTCAGCGCACTCGCGGCGCGCAGCCGACTCAAGCGCGTGCAGAAACTCGCCCGGCTGTTTCACGACCTGGCCGCCGATCTCGGCGGACTCATGATCAAGGTCGGGCAGTTCATGTCATCACGACTCGATGTGCTGCCGCCCGAGATCACGCGAGAGCTCGAAGGCCTGCAAGACGAGGTGGCTCCCGAGCCGACCGCGAGCATCATTGCGCAGATCGAGCGCGAGTTGGGCATCCCGCTCGAGCGAGCCTTCGCGAGTTTCGAGACCACGCCCATCGCCGCGGCGTCGCTCGGCCAAGCGCATCGCGCGCGCCTCACCCCTGGCATCGCCGCCGACGTCGGCCTCGAGAACGTGGTCGTGAAGGTGCTGCGGCCCGGCATCGAAGACATCGTGGCGGTCGACCTCGCCGCACTGCGCCGCGTGGGCCGCTGGCTCTCGAAGGTGAGACTCGTCAACCGCCGAGCTGATGCGCCCGCGCTCGTCGAAGAGTTCGCCGCGACGAGCCTCGAAGAGATCGATTACGTGCGCGAGGCCGGCAACGCGGAGCGCTTCGCCAACGACTTCGCCGACGACCCTCGCGTCGCGGCTCCGCTCATCGTGTGGGAGCGCAGCGCTCGTCGCGTGCTCACGCTTGCTGATGTGACCGCCATCAAGGTGAGCGACGTCGCCGCCCTGCAGGCTGCCGGCCTCGACCCCAACGCCGTCGCCGCCGAACTCGCGCGCGCGACCTTCCAGCAGATCTTCGTCGCAGGATTCTTCCACGCCGACCCGCACCCGGGCAACATCTTCGTGACCCCGGCCGAGCCTGGTGCCGAGCACGACTTCACGCTCACCTTCATCGACTTCGGCATGATGGGCGAGATCAGCGACGAGCTGCGCGAAGGTCTGCAGCAGTTCATCTTCGCCGTCGTCGCGCGCGATGCTCGCGGCTGGGTTGCCGCCACGCAGCGTCTCGGCGTGCTGCTGCCCTCGGCCGACACCGTCGAGCTCGAGCGCGCCGTCACCGCACTGTTCGACCGCTTCGGCGGCATGGGCGTCGCCGAGTTGCAGCGCATCGACCCGCGCGAGCTCGAAGCCTTCGCCCGGCAGTTCAGCGAAGTCATTCGCACGCTGCCGTTTCAGCTGCCCGAGAGCTTCCTGCTGCTCATCCGCACGATCTCACTCATCTCGGGCGTCACGAGCGCACTCAACCGCGACTTCAACATGTGGGACGCCGTCGACCCCTTTGCCCGCACCCTGCTCAACGGCGGCGGGCAGAGCACGCTGCGCAGCATCGGGCGCGAGGCGGTGTCGATCGCGTCGGCGCTCGCCCGCCTGCCGCAACGCGTGGATGCTCTCGCCACGCGCATCGACCGCGGCGAGCTCGCCGTGCGCAGCCCTGAAGTCGAGCAGCGACTGCGCGTGCTCGACGCGAGTCTGCGGCGCACGACCTCAGCGATCCTCTTCGCGGCGCTGCTCATCGGCGGCATCCTGCTGCGCTCGACCGACGAGGTGCTCGGCTGGGTGCTCATCGGGGCCTCAGCGCTGCCCCTCGTGCACGTGCTCGCGCCGTGGCGGATGCGGTAAGCGCAGACCACCCCGTCAGCCCCGAGAAACCGGGCTTTCGCGCGCGACTCTGAGAAAGACCTGGGAGTGCTACGTTGTGCACGTGAAGACTTCTCGCCCCGTCCTCGGCGTCTCCGCTGGCCTCATCGTTGCCGCATCGGCGCTGGTCGCGACCGCTCCGGCGCACGCGGCGCCGCCCGCGATTGACGGCGATGGAGTCGTGACGATCGGTGACGCCAAGTGGCAGTTCGACGAGTACGGCCTTGCCTACGGCTGGGATGCCGCTGACGTGTACGACCCAGACGGGTATCTCTACTACCCGAACGAGTTCTACGTCTACGACTACATCTATTGCGGCGACTCGTACCCGACCGGTTCCGTCGGTACCGCCGAAGCGAATGGCGACTTCACCTTTGAGTGCCCCGCGATCGAGTGGTCTGGCACCGGCCTCACTGCGCAGTTGACGTTCCGCATGTTCGCCCCGAGCGGCAACGGATACTTGCTGCGTCAGCTTGTGACCCTCACCAACGAGACTGACGCGGAGATCGACCTCACCGGATCGCTTTTCGCCTATAACTACGAGGGCTACACGGGCACGCAGGGCACATCCGGTTTCTTCACCTCGCTCGGCGCCGACACGCTTGCCGCCAACGACACGGGGTTCATCTCGGTAAACCCGTCGGGCGCGTCCGTCGTCGAGACCGAGATCTGGGCACCGAACGGTTCAGCTCCCGACAACGGCATCGTGGCCAATGATGACCCCGCGCACCTCTATGGCAGCGCCGACTCCATCTTCGCCCCCGGCGAGACGAAGTACTTCGTGACCTTCACGCACATGGTGATTCCTGCCACGGCAGACCCGGAGGGTGCTGAAGCCGCCTTCTCCATCGCTCTCGCGCAGATCGTCGAGTTCGCGTCGTTCTCGGGTCGACTCGTGACGGGGCTGCCGGAGGGTATCGACGTCGTTGCGTGGGGCACGGTGCCGACGGCTGAGGTTGAGACGCCGGAGCAGCCCGAAGAGCAACCCGAGCTCGCCGACACCGGCCTCGACCTCAGCGGCGAGCTTGCGTTGTTGATCTCGGCCTCGGCTGTCATTGCACTGCTCGGCGCACTCCTCGTGGCGAGTGCTCGACACGGCGCTCGACTCACCACCCGTTCACCGCGCTAGGCCTCGCGGGGCTACCCTGCCCCTGTGACCACCGCTGTGCACCTCAGTGCCGACGAGGCACGGCGCATCGCCGTGCGCGCCGCGTTGCTCGACGGCACCGCGACCGACAGCGCCCTCGACGATGTCGTTCGAGCTCTTGCGATGGTGCGCGTCGAACTGACGACGATCGTCATGCCCGCCGCCGATCACGTGCTCTACTCCCGGCTGGGTAATGCGGTGCGACCCGGCGACGCGGAGCGAGTGCTCGCACGTGGCGGTCTGTGGGAGCGCACGTGGATGCTGCGACCGCTCGAGCACCTTCCCCTCTTCACCGCAGGCTTTCGCACGTGGCTTGACCGGGCGGGTGCGCGAGGGTGGGTCGAGGCGAACGCCTACTTTCGGCAGAGCATCCTCGACCGCATCGGTGATGTCGGCCCACTGACGTCAGCCGATATTCCCGACGAAGCCGTGGCTCCGTGGCCGTCGACGGGGTGGACGAACGACCGCAACGTCACCCAGATGCTCGAACTGCTGCACGGTGCCGGAGAACTCGCGGTCGTGGGCCGGGCCGGCCGCTATCGCGTGTGGGATCTCGCCGAGAACGTGCTGCCGGCGGCACTGCTCGACCCCGCGGCCGAGGTGCCGCGCGAGCAGGCGGCACGGCTACGCAGTGAACATCTGCTCGCGGCGTGCGGCATCATGCGCGACAGCATCGCCGTGTCGCCGCAAGAATTGCACGGAGTCGTACCCGTGGGAGTGCCCGCCACAATCGAAGGCGTTGCCGGCCGCTGGCGCGTCGACCCCGCGCAGCTCGAGCCCGCCGCGAGCGATCGTGATCTGCCCGATCGCATCACGCTGCTCTCGCCCTTCGATCGCCTGCTCACCGACAAGCAGCGACAGTTGCGACTGTTCGAGTTCGACTACGGCATCGAGATGTACAAGCCCGAGCAACTGCGTCGGCGCGGCCCTTTCGCGCTGCCGATTCTTCACGGCGATCGTCTCATCGGGTCAGTGGATGCCCGTGCCGACCGCCGCGCCGGCTCCCTCGTGGTGCACGGCATCACCGCCGATACGCCCTTCAGCCCTGCCGTGCGCGATGCCGTCGACCTCGAACTCGAGCGCCTCGCACGATGGCTTCGGCTCGACCTCGTGCGCTAGCGTCGCGCCATGACCAAGTACCTCATCTCGTTTCCCAGCGGCGTCATGCAGGTGGCTGACGGCGAGTGGGATCAGGTCGTCGAAGAGTCGCACCAGGTCGTGCGCGACATGAAGGCCGCTGGCGTCTACGTCTTCGGCGGCGGCATCGACGAAGACGTCGAGCCCGTGGCAGTGGCCGCCGACGGTTCGATTGACGGGCCGCGCTATCAGGCGTTCGATCGCCTCGACGGCGGGCACACCGTCATCGAGGTGGCCACGCGCGACGAGGCGATCGAGTGGGCCCGACGGGTCGCCGTCGCCTGCCGTTGCCCGCAAGAGCTGCGGCAGTTCATGTTCGACGCCGAGAGTTAGGCGCAGTGAGCTGAGACCTCAGCGCACGCGCTCGACCGCCAACCACAACTCGGCCCGACCCGCCGACCAGTCGTCGGAGCTCTCGAGCACGCAGAGAATCTCCGGCGCCGGAACGACGGTGTAGGGGTTCGACGGAAACCAGTCGCCGTAGGCGTCGCGCCACAGTGCCTGCATTGCGCCGGTGAAGTCACTCGTAGCTTCGACCTCGAACACCACCCAGGTGTGCGCAGGCACCTCGAGAACGTCGAGATCCTCCGGCAGCTCGGCAGCGTCGCGCGTCGTCGCCACCCCGTGCCAATAGTCGAAAGGGCTGCCGTCGGCGCGATCGTCGGTGAATCCGGTCGACGCCGAGAACGGGCCCACGGGCAGACCGTCGCTCGCGAGGGGCTCGAGGCGAGCATCCAGCCCTTCGGGCAAAGAGCGCACGAAGGCGATCATGTCGGGATTCGGGCCCGAGTAAACGAGCGGAATGCGGGTGGTGGCTCCGACGATGCGGAACGGGTTGAGGGTCTCGATGCGGTGTCGCATGGTGGATGCTCCTTCCAAGGTCAGGTGAAACCGCAGTCGCGGCTGCGACCGCAGCGAGGCGCCGGGCACACGTGCTTGCTCGGGGGTGACGCCGTGCACGGCCCGGAACGCGCGGCTGAAGGCATCGGCCGAGCCGTAACCGAAGCGCACGGCGAGGTCGGCGAGCGCCGCCCCCTCGAGCACATCGGCCGCGGCGATCGACATGCGACGTCGGCGCACATACTCCGAGACGGGCATGCCCGCGAGGGTCGAGAACACTCGGCGAAAGTGGTATTCCGAGGTCAGCGTCATGCGGGCGAGGTCAGCGACGTCGATCTCGAGAGAGTCGTCGGGATCACTCAGTCGTGCGTCGATCGCGGTTATCGCGTCGTTCCAACGCTCCAGCATGGGCGGCCTCCTGTCGTGCTGCGGTGCTCCCAGCGTAGAAAGCGGCCCGCGCGCGGGGGCGACTTTCGATGCCCGCGATGATCGGGCTCTGTCGACCGCGCGCGACTCAACCGAGCAGTCGGGCGCAGTCGATGCAGAGGGCGGCAGCCGGAAGCGCATCCAAACGGGCGGGGTCGATGGTTCTTCCGCAGCGCTGGCACAGACCGTACTCTCCGCTCGCGACACGCTCGAGCGCAGCGTCGAGCCCTTCGAGCTCGCGCACCGCGTCGTCGAGCAGGCCCGACGATTGCGACCAGAGCTGCGACATCGTGGCGCCTTCGGGATCATGCTCATCGTCGTCAGAGTTCTCAGACCTGGCCTGGCGCACGGCCCCGAGCTCGGCGCGCAGCCGCTCGACCCGCGCGGCCGCTTCCGCGCGCCGCGCGGCGAGGGCGTCATTCGCCGAGTGCTCGCTCATGACCACAGTCTGACGGAGCGCTCGGACGGTTCGACGCCCATGACCCGGCGAGGGATGCTCGCTAGGGTTGCCCGCATGCCTTCCGTCGCTCGGCTCACCCTGTCTCTGTTGCTCGCTGCCGGGTTCGCCGGCGCCGTGCTCACTCCCGCCCTCGCGCCGAGCCCCGCCGCAGCAGCACCGCTCGCCTCCGACACGAGCGACTTCACCTTCGACTCGTTCGACGCTGACTACACCCTGAGTCGCGAGGCCGACGGCACCGCGACACTGCAGGTCGTCGAGACGATCGTCGCCCGCTTTCCTGACTTCGACCAGAATCGCGGCATCATCCGGGCGATTCCGAACGACTACGACGGGGTGCCACTCAACACGGTCGTGAGCGGGGTCGTCGACGAGAACGGCACCCCGGTGTACTTCGAAGCCGTCGACTCGGGCGAGTTCATCGAGCTTGCGCTCGGCACCGACGAGTTCGTACGCGGCGTGCAGACCTACGTCATCACCTACACGCACCAGAACGTGGTGCGCTCGTTCGACGACACCGCGGCCGACGAGTTCTACTGGGACGTCAACGGCACCGGCTGGGCCCAGCCCTTCGGTCGCGTGAGCGCAACGGTCACGGTCGACGACGAGGTCGCGCCCGAGCTCACGGGCAACGCGGCCTGCTACGTCGGCACGTTCGGCGACGAGACCGAGTGCCCCATCGAGCAGACGCAGAACACCTTCACGGCGAGCGCCACCGATCTTGCCCCGGAAGAGACGCTCACGGTCGCGATCGGCTTCGCCCCCGACACCTTCCTGACCCCTGAGCCCGTGCTGCCGCCCGAGCCCGGCCCCACTCCTCTGTGGCTGCATGTGCTCTCGGGCGGCGTCGGCCTCGCGAGTCTCGGCGCCCTCGGTGCGGCGATCGTCTCGCGCGTGCGCTCGAGCCGCAACGCCCCCGGGCGTGGCGTGATCATTCCCCAGTACTCCGAGCCAGTCGGCATCGACATCCTGCAATCGGCGCACCTCGTCGGGCGCCCCGCAGCGGCGATTCCGGCCGCCGTCGTGCGCTTGGCCGTGCGCAAGAATCTGCGCATCCTCGCCTATGCCGTGGGCGACGATGACAACGCCCCCTACACGCTGCAGTTTCTCAGCAACGAGCGGGCAGAAGACCTCGACCTCGCACTGCTCGACGCACTGTTCGGCGCTGATCGTGAACCTGGAACGCTCACACCCTACGGCGAATACGACTCGGCCCTCGCCGCGCGACTTGACGCACTCTCGACCGCTGCCAGCACGTCGATCAGCACCGAGGGCTTCAAGCGCAAGCCCACCGGTCGTGTGACGGGCGTGCTGCTGCTCGTCGCCCAGTGGGTCTTCATCGCGCTCGGCCTCGGCATGTTCGTCGTCGCGGCGGCGGCCTTCGTCGAACCGAGTCCGCTCGCCGCGCTCGCCATCGCCATCGCCTTCGCGAGCGGCTTTGTGGCGTTCGCGCTCGCCATCCGCCCGCTACAGCTCACTGAGAAGGGCCGTGAGGCGAAGGACTACCTGGAGGGCATGAAGCTCTACCTCACGGTGGCCGAAGAAGAACGACTGCGCGTGCTGCAGAGCCCGAGCGGCGCTGAGCGCGTCGACGTCGGCGACAACCTCGAACTCATCAAGCTCTACGAGAAGCTGCTGCCGTGGGCGGTCGTCTGGGGTGTCGAAGACGAGTGGATGCGCGAACTGCAGGTGCGCGTCGCCGCCACCGACACCACCCCCGACTGGTTCGTGGGTCGCAACGGCTTCGAGGTCGCTCTCTTTTCGAGCGCCGTGCGCGGGATGACCGCCACCACCACTGCGCCGGTGTCGACCTCGACGTGGTCTGGCAGTTCGGGGGGTAGCTTCTCGGGCGGCTCGTTCGGCGGCGGCTTCTCGGGCGGTGGCGGCGGGGGTGGAGGCGGCGGCGGTCGCTAGTCCGCTGTCTCGGCCGCTCTTGTCTCCGCCGCTGCTGTCTCGGCCGTTGCTGTTTCAGCACGGCGTCGCTCGAGGTGCCGACGCTCAGCCTCGTTGCTCGTCAACTGCAGGGCGCGCTCGAAGCTCTCCGCGGCCGGGCGTCCTGCGCGGGCGAGCAGCTCACCCTTCGTCGCGTGAAACAGGTGGTACTGCTCGAGCCCCGTCAATCGGTTCAGCACGGCCAACCCCGCCAGTGGTCCGTCAGCCATGGCGATCGCCACGGCGCGGTTGAGCTCGACCACGGGGTTGGGCGCCATACGGCCGAGCTGCCGATACAGCTCCGCAATCGCTCCCCAGTCGGTGTCGGCAGCGGTGCGGGCGTTGGCATGGTGCCCGGCGATGATGGCTTGCACTTGGTAGGGCCCGGGCGTCATGCGCGTCATCGCACTGTGCAACCGCGCATTGGCTTCGGCGATGACATCGAGGTTCCAGCCCGAGCGATCTTGACGCTCGAGCAGCACGAGATCACCGAGTCCGGTGACGCGCGAACCCGACCGCGCGTGGTGGTAGAGCTCGAGGGCGAGCAGCCCCTCAGCCTCGGCGCTCGACGGCAGCTCGTCGACCACCTGACGCGTCAGCCGAATCGCTTCAGTGATGAGGTCGACGCGCGTCACGTGCTCGGCGCCGCGCGAGAGGTAGCCCTCGTTGAAGATGAGGTAGAGCACTCGCAGCAGCGAGCCGACGCGTTCTTCGAGGTTCGAGGGAATCAAGAGGGGCATGCCCGCCTCACGAATCTTGCGCTTGGCCCGCACGACGCGCTGGGTGAGCGTGGCCTCGGGCAGCAGGTAGGCGGCGGCGACTTCCGCCGCGGTGAGCCCTCCCGCCAGCCGCAGGGTGAGGGCCACCTGGGTGTCGCGGTCGAGGGCGGGGTGACAGCACAGCAAGAGCAGCCGCAATCGCTCGTCGCCGTACGAAGAGTTGTCCATGATCAGCTCTCCCTCCTCGGCGGTGCCGGCATCGGCGTAGGTGTCAGCGGTCGTGTGGTGGGCGGTGAGTTCGGGGGCCGAATTGTGCAGCTGGCGGCGGGATGCCCGGTCTCGCCGCACCTGATCGATGAGCTTGTTGCGGGCCACGGTGTAGAGCCACGCGGCCGGGCTGTCGGGAATGCCCGACTGCCACGCGGTCAGGGCTGTGATGAGGGCATCCTGCACCGCGTCATCGGCGGCGTCGAGGTCGTGAAAGCGCTGCGTGAGGAGAGCGAGCACTCGCCCGCTCTCCTCACGCGCCAGCCGGGTGACGGCGTCGGCGATCTCCGCCGAGGGTGTCACGCTCTGGTTACGCCGCGTCGGGCCGGAACGCGACGGGTCGAATCTCGAGCGAGCCGGAGTCCATCGGCAGTTTGCTCGCGAGCGCGATGGCTTCGTCGAGGTTCTCGGCCGAGATCAGGTAGTAGCCGCCGAACTGCTCTTTCGTCTCGGCGAAGGGGCCGTCGACGATCTCGGGGGTCTGACCGGGGCTGCATCGCAGGGTCGTGGCCGAGCTCGTCGGGGCAAGGTTCGCGCCGCTGACCCAGTGGCCGCCCTCGATGAGCATCTGGTTGTAGGCCATCCAGCTGCCCATGAACTCGTCGAAGCCGGGGTCGCCGGGGGCGAGGCGCGGGGAGGACTCGTCGCCGTGGATGAGGATCATGAATTCCATGTTCGTTGTCTCTTTCTCGAAGGTGTGCTGAGGGTAGGGGGTCAGTTGCCGACGAGACCGATGACGACGGCCATCGTCACGAGCACGACGAGGTCGTGACCGGTGTTGATCAGAAACAGTTTCACAGAGCGCGACTCGAAGACGGTCGTGATGAGTGCGCGACCCGCCGAGAATGCCAGCCAGCCGAATACGGCCGAATAGAGCGATGCTTCGAGCAGGCTCACGCCATTGGCGATCTGCGAGGCTGACCCGATGTAGGCAACCACGAAGGCGCCGAGCAGGTTGACCACGAACGCCACCGGATACTGCACGGCGTCTTTGGCGGTCGGCCGCTCATCAAGCTGCGCGAGGCGAGCCCAAGGCTTGCGAAAGATCACTCCGAACCACAGCCAGCCCACCACCATGGCGGCGACGGCGGCTCCGAGAACAGCGAACAGGTTGATGTCGATCGACATGTGCGTCTCCTTCTGAGGCGAGCTATCTGCTTGCTCTCACTCAGATGACGCAGGGCTCACGATCGTTCGACAACATGAGCACAATTTTCTTTACGCGGTGTCTGCTGCCGCAGCCGGGGCTTCGTGGTTGCCAGCGGTGGGCGCGAGCCGGCCATCCCGAATCTCGATGATGCGGTCGGCGTGCGCTGCCATGCGCGGGTCGTGCGTCGAGACGATCGCCGCGACGCCCTGCTCGTGCACGAGCGAGGCGATGAGCGACATCATCGCTTCGGCGTTGACGCTGTCGAGCTGACCGGTGGGCTCATCGGCGATGAGCAGCTGGGGCGCGTTGGCGAGCGCGCGGGCGATGCCGAGCCGTTGCTGCTGCCCTCCCGAGAGTTCATCGGGGCGCTGATGGGGGTGGTCGGCAAGACCCACGAGAGCGAGCAGGGCGCGCACTCGCTCGTCACGCTCGGCCGCGGGCACTCCGGCGATGCGCATGGGCAGGTCGATGTTCTCGGCGGCCGACAGCACCGGCAGCAGCGCGAAGGTCTGAAAGATGTAGCCGATATCGTGCCGGCGCACCTCGACGAGTTCAGACTCGGCAGATGCGGTGATCTCGCGCTCGCCGATCCACACCTGACCCGAGCTGGGGGCGTCGAGGCCGCCGAGCAGGTTGAGCAGCGTCGTCT
>SXGT01616382.1_pt1 | contig 16557 bp, 13 predicted proteins | sample 3176221 | NCBI WGS metagenome assembly SXGT01 (sample SAMN11356862, study PRJNA531348) | freshwater metagenome | isolation source: freshwater sample F1-120 | place: China: Fuxian Lake, Yuxi | collected 2017-12-25 | reverse complement strand
GATGCGCCGCCTGGCTGGCGAGGGGCTCGACGTGCGGCTGGCGGTCTCGCTGCACGCCCCCAACGACGCCGTGCGCAGCAGCCTGATGCCGATCAACCGCCGTTACCCGATGCGCGAGGTGCTGGCCGCGGCGCGCGACTTCGCCGCCGAAACCGATCGCCGGGTGAGCTTCGAGTACGTCATGCTGGCCGGCATCAACGACGCCTCCGACCACGCGGTGGAGCTGGCCCGCGTCCTGCGCGCGGCGCTGCCCAAGCCGCTGCTGCACGTCAACCTGATCCCCTACAACCCCACCGCGGCTGGATTCCAGGGCTCCAGCGCCGAGGCGATCCGCCGATTCGCGGAGACGCTCCAGACCGCTGGGGTACGGGTCACGGTGCGCGCCAGCCGCGGACGCGATATCGACGCCGCCTGCGGCCAGCTCAAGACCAACGCCGAGCCGCGGGGGGATGCTCCCGTTCCAGATTCGCGGTCCGAGCGCTGACGTGCACGACTTCGTCCGCCCGGATAGCGTGGAGCTGCTGGACGTGGCGGGGTTGTACGTGGAGACGCGGGCCATCCTCCAGGAGCACCTGCGGGAGCGGCTGGAGCCGAATCGGGCCACCACCTTCCTCGCCGAGCGCACCCTGCCGCACGTGGAGTCGATGCGCCTGGGGATGCGCTGGACCGTCCGCGGCCACCACGGCGGGGTTCACGAGTTGCGCTACGTGGTCGGCTCCGACATCGGGCTGGACGACCCGTCCGATGCCCGCGCTCCCGGAAACCTCTCCGAGGCGGACGTGCGTTGCCTGGCGGCGCTGCTGCACGCGCGGGTCGTGATGGCCTGGATCCCCACCTTCCCCCGCGAAGCGATCACCTATCCCGGCCCGCTGGGCTACCACGACATCCAGGCCCCCCGCGGCCCGGCCGAGCTGAAAGACCGCCTGGAAGAGTTGGAGCGCGGCGTCTGGGAGATCGCCCTCGGCACCCCGCGCCCCCGCATCCAGCACGGCCGCTACCGCCGCGTCTACGCCTTCTTCGAAGCCGGCGCCTGGCTCGCCCTCCAACAAGCCCACGTCCTGCGCCGCTACCAGTCCTGAGCGCGGTGAGACTCAGCGCCCCATGCGGTTGTTCGCTACACTGCCCGCGCTCCCATGACCGCCAAATCCGCGGCTCCGAACGTCGCTGCTTCGTCGGCTGCTGCCCAGGATGTAGCGGCGCGGTCGCTGGCTCGCGCGGTGTGGATGCTCAGCGCGATCTGGGTGACGGTGGAGATTCACCGCCAGATCATGCCGGCGCTGCTGGGCGCCTCGCCGATCTTGCGCGATTTCGGGATCACCGCGGATAGCGCCGGATTGCTGGCGGCGGTCTATTTCCCGGCCTACGGGCTGATGCAGGTGCCGGCCGGGATCATCGCCGATCGCGGCGTGCCGCGCCGCTACTTCGTGGGCGCCTGCCTGTTTCTCGGGTGCGCCGGGCTGCTGTTCGCGCTGGGGCCTACGCTGGAGTGGACCGTGGTGGGACGGGCGCTGGTTGGGCTCGCCTCCGGGCTGTTCTGGGTGCCCTCGCTGAAGCTGTTCCTGGATCTGTCGCCGCGCTACTACGGCCGCTCCATTGGACTGATCCTGGCGCTGGGGAGCATCGGCGCGGTCGCCGCGTTGGCCCTGCTCCCGGTGCTACTGCAACAGCTTCCCTGGCGCAGCGTGGCGTTGCTGGCCGCGCTCTCCTCGTTTCCGCTCGCGGCGCTGGCGCTGCTGCTGCCCCAGGCGCCCCCAACCGCGCGCCCGGCGCGATCGAGCGAGCCGCCCTGGATCAAGATCTGGGCGGTGTTGCGCGACGTGCGCTTCTGGCGATTGATCTGGCCGGACATGATGTGGGTGGGCACCTGGTTCGGAGTGTTGACCTGGCTCCCGCGCTACGCGCGCGACGTGCTCGGAGTGCCGTTGGAAGCGACCGGGCTGCTCGCCGCGGCCACCACCGTGGCGTTCATCGTCGGCTCGTACCTGTTCGGCTGGGCCGCCAGCCGCTACCCGCGCTCCACCCGCCCAGCCTTCTTTCTGACCCAGGTCGCCTCGCTGGCGGTGATTCTGGTGCTGCCGTTTCTGGGGACGCAGCCGTCCCAGGTGGCGCTGTACGCGGTGATGGTGGCGTTCGGCCTGCTGTTCGGCGCTTTCTTCCTGTACATGCCGCTGTTCGCACTGGATCTGCCCGTGGAGCGAGTCGGCACCGCCACCGGGCTGGGCAACGGCCTGGGTTATCTGACGGGCTTCATCGTGCCCTGGCTGATGGGCTGGGCACTGGACCTGGTGGACCGCCCAACCGTGGCGGACGCGGTCTACAGCGCCGCCGCCTACAACCTCGCCTGGTTCATCGCCGCCGGCTGCGTCGCGGTTGGCCTGCTCGGCGCCGCCCTGCTCACCCGCTGGCCGTCCCGTAACGGCTGACCGCTTCGCCCGCCGCGCTTGGGACGCTCCGATCCGGTACGCTCGATCGCTGGTGTGGGCGCAGATGTGCGATGCGCGAGCGAAGGAGATGGGTGTGGCTCTCCGTGTGTCCGTGGCAAATGCTGGAGAGGGCGTCTCCGCGCCGCGGCGGCTGGCTTCCGCCGATCCCATCCGTGGTGAGGAGCGCCGCCTGCGGGCACGTGCGGTGGGGTTGGCGCTGCCGGCGCTGGCGAACGGCCTGATCGCGCGTCGGGGCGATCGGGATGGACCGATAGTTGGCGTGGAATTGGACGACGTGTTTCGAGAGACTCAGGCGCTGCTGTACCGACTGTTGGCGCGGCTGTTTCTGGAGGCGAGGGATCCAAGCGGGTTTTCGAGCGGGTGGCGCGACCGGCTGCGCTCGGCCGACTGTTCCGCCGATCCGCGGGCGACGGGGCTGTGCGACTGGCTGGCGGGAGACGCGTGTTTCACCGCGGCCGATGCCCCGCGGGAGGTGCGGTTCGAGGCCAGCGGGCTCGTTTCGGTGGCGCCCAGGGTGAGCGAGTGGGCCAGGGTGGCGGATCGGTTCCTGGCGCGAGCGCTGGAGGGGCTGACCACTGATTCGAGCGGGCAGCCGGTTGATTGCGCCGCCATTGGGGTTCGCCTGTTCGGTTCGCTGTACGAAGGCCTGCTCGAAACGCGGCTGCGTCTGGAGCCGGACGGCTCGGCTCTGCTGATTCGAGTACGCGGCGCGCGGGCGGCGCATGGCTGCTTCTACACTCCACGCCACGTGGTGCGGGCGATCGTGGCGCGCAGCGTCGCCCCGCTGTTTCGGGAGCACCTGGCGCGGGTGCGCACCGCCATGGGCACGCCGCCGGCCGCATCCGCTACGCTGGGCGACTCTGCGACCGCGGATGAGCGGGAGCGGGATCTCCTGGAGGGCGCGCTCGCATTCCGGGTGCTGGACCCGGCGATGGGCAGTGGGCATTTCCTGGTGGAGGCGATTGACATCATCGCCGCCACGCTGCTTGAGGATTTTCAGCGTGACTCGCCCGCGGGTCGGGCGGGCTGGAGCCTGATGTCGCTCCGTCGGCTGGTGCTGGAGCACTGCATCTATGGTGTGGATCTGGACCCCAGCGCGGTCGAGTTAGCCCGTCTCAGCCTGGCGCTGCATGGCCACGTCCCTGGCGGAGAGGGTGGGCGAGGCATGCCTCGCCCCTACAACGTGGGGGGAGCGGCGCGTTCGGAGTCCGGCCGGGCGTTGGAAAGCGAGGATGGACGGGTAGCGTCTCGTCGCGGCGACTGGGCGGCGCACCTGGAGGTTGGCAATGCGTTGCTCGGGATGCCGGATGGGTGGCGGGAGCACGGCGGTGGCGCGGATGCACGGTTTGAGGTGGTGGTTGGCAATCCGCCGTATCTGAACGTGAAGCGGGGTATCGACCCGGAGATCCGCGCGGCGTTGCGTGCGCGGTACACGCTGGCGCGGGGCCAGTGGGATGTTGGGGCGCTGTTCTTTGAGGCGGCGCTCGGCGCCTGGCTGCGGCTGGGGGGCGCGGTGGGGTTGGTGGCGCCCAAGCCGTTCTTCCTGTCAGAGAGCTACGAGCCGCTGCGCCGGCTGCTGCTGGAATCGGCCGATCGGACCGATTTCGCGCCCTGCGGGCCGTGCTTTGACGAGCCCGGGGTGGAGGCGGCGATCGTGGTGGCCCGTCGGCGACCGCCCAGCAACGCGCCGATCGCGGTCGCCGATGGGCGCGACGGCCAGGCCGTGCGCCCCTGGAAGTCGATGCCCAAGGCGCTCTTCGCGGCGCTGCCGTTCCGCGCCTTCAGTTGTCTGGTCGATCCGGCGCTGCTGGCGGTGATCCAGCGCGGTCTGGACGACGGCAGCCTGGTGGAGTTGGGCACGCTGGTGCACTGGACGCGCGGGGTGGAGGCTGGCAAGCGCGACCCGGCGATCCGTTCGCGGGCTGACGAAACGACCCGACCGCTGATCCTGGGCGAATCGCTGCGTCCGTTTCACGCCCAGCCGACCGCGTACCTGGCGCCGCATGGATGCGCGGGCAGGACGAAATCCGCCGCCCTGTACCTGGCCAGTCCCAAGACACTCTTGCGGCGGGTGGCGCTGGCGCCGATCGCCGCGGTGGACGATCTCGGCGCCCATGTGCTGAACACCATTTACGTCGCCCACTCCAGCCCCGTGTTCGACCCACACGCGCTGGCGGCGCTGTTGAATAGCGCGGTCATACGCGCGCTGTACGTGCAACTGTTCAACGCCGACGATCGGCTGTTTCCTTACCTGCGGCTGTCGCAGGTGGCTCGTCTCCCGATCCCGCGGCGGGCGCTGTGTGACCCGCTGCTCGCCCAGTGGGCGATTCAGATCGCCCAGCAGCGGGCGCCGCTGGGAGAGGCGCGCCTGGCGCTGGAGTCACGGGTCGCGGAACACTATGGGGTAGCCAGGGATGACGCCGCGGCGCTGTTCCAGCGCTACGTGCTGGAGTTCGAGCGACCCGTCGCTCCTCTGGCGGAGGGCGCTGAGCGCGATTCAACCAGCCGCTCGATCATAAGCCGCGCGGTGCCCACCCCGTCCTCGGAGCGGATCGCCGCCCCCAGCGCGGCGGCGGCGCGCGCGTAATCGGGGTTGGTGACCGTGGCGATGATCGCCTGGCCCAGCCGCTCGGCGGTCAGGCGGGCAAACGGCACCGGCGGGCCGCTGACGCCCAGTTCGCGGGCGATGGCGGCCCATACCGGCTGATCCGCCATGTGGGGCACGAACACGCTGGGGATCCCGGCCCGAAACGCCGCCGCGCTGGTGCCGGCCCCGCCATGCTGGATCACCGCGGCGGCGCGTGGAAACAGCCAGGAGTGCGGGACAAAGCCGACGCTGCGCACGTTGGCCGGCAGATCGCCGGTCGCCAGACCGGCCCAGCCCTCCTGGATGATGGCGCGGCATCCCGCGTGGCGCACCGCCTCCAGCACCAAGTGGGTGAGTTGTTCCGAATCGGCCGGCATCATGCTCCCGAAGCTGATCACCACCGGTGGTGGGCCATCCGCCAGAAAGTCCAGCAGCGCGGGGTCCGGCTGCCAGCCCTCGTCTTCGTCCAGGAAGAAATAGCCGGCCAGGTGACGGATCGCCGGCCAGCCGGGCGCCGGGCGGGCCACGTGGCGGCTCACCGCGTACAGGGTGAGCTGGGACGAGCCGCCGAACAGCGGATCTTTCAGCGCTGGCAGCCCCTGTTCCGCGCGGTAGCGGTTGACCACCGGGCCACAGACCCGCCGTATGTGCCGGGCGAAGAGCTGAGATAGCGCTCGGTTCGTGAGCGGCCCCAGCTTGCCGGGCAGTGGCGGCAACGGCAAGCCCAGTGGGCGGCGGTAGGTGGTGGGCATCGCGATGTGGACGAGTTGGACCGAGACGAACGGGATGCCGGTCGTCTCCTGCACCATCTGCGCGGCCGGCTGGGTGATCCCGCCGATCACCACGTCCGCGCCGCGGCAGGCGTCGCGTAGCTCCTGATAGGTGGTTGTCCCGGGTGGCAGGGTCACGTCCAGCACGATGCGGAGCTGCTTGGCCGGATCGGTTTCGGCCAGCATCGCCTGCATCACCTGGTGGGCGTACTCCATCTTCATCTCTGGACCCACCGCGGCGAACTCGATTCCCAGTCGCTCGGCGCGCGGGGCGAAGGTGGGGCTGGCGGCCAGCACCGGCTGATGGCCGTGGCGGCGCAGTTCGGCCGCCAGAGCCAGGAACGGCTGAATGTCGCCGGTGGAGCCAACGTTCGTCAGTACGGCGCGCATGCCTGTCTCCCGGGGCCGCGGCCGGCTTGCCGCGCGGCGATCGTACCGACCAGATCCTACTTCGAGACTACCGTTTCAGACACCCAGACGCACGGAACCCTGGTCGGGATAGACCCCGTCCTTCAGTCGGGGTACGCCCGCACCGGCCGCTCGCCTCCGCCTTACCAGCCGATCGCCGCGCCGTCACCGCGGGGGTCGGCACCGCCGGCCAGCACGCCGCTGGAGGGATCGACTTCGATCGCTTGGGCGTGGCCCATCACCTCGGCCCAGGCCTCCAGCCGCCGCACCTGGTGGCCGCGCGCCTCCAGATCCGCCAGGACCGCATCGGCGAAGCGCGCCTCCAGGTTCAGCACGTCGGGCGGATCGCCCAGCACGAAGCGGCCGGAGAGCCAGCGCGGCGCTTCGATCGCCTCCTGCACGTTCATCCCGAAGTCGATCATGTTGGTGAGCACCTGCACGTGGGTCTGCGGCTGACCGTCGGCGCCCATCGTTCCGAACACCAGCCAGGGGCGACCATCCCGAAACGCCATGCCCGGTATGAGCGTGTGGAAGGTGCGCTTGTTCGGCGCGATACGGTTGGGGTGAGACGGCTGGAGGGAGAAGTAGGCGCCGCGATTCTGGAGCATGATCCCGGTCCCGTCCGCCATCACCCCGCTGCCAAATCCCATGTAGATGCTTTGAATCAGCGTCACCGCGTTGCCCCAGCGATCCGCGGTACACAGCGCGATGGTGTCGCCCTGTGGGTAGGCCGCGGCCGGCGCGTGTGATTGCGCCCGCGCCGGGTCAACGCGTTCGCGCTGCGCGGCGGCGTACTCGCTGGACAGCAGGCGCTCGGTCGGAATCTCGGCGAAGTCGGGATCTGTGAGGTACCGATCGCGATCCAGATAGGCCAGCTTCTTGGCCTCCACCAGCAGATGGGTGAGGCCCGCCGAGGCTGGCCCGAGCAGGTTCAGGTCGTACCCTTCGGCCAGCTTGAGCATCTCCAGCGCCAGGATCCCCTGGGTGGGCGGGGGCAGCTCGAAGATCGTGGTTCCCCGATAGGTGGTCCGGATCGGGTCCACCCAGTCAGAACGATGCCTGGCCAGGTCCGCCTCGTCCAGCAAGCCGCCCAGCCGGCGGGAGGTGGCGGCGATGGCGCTGCCCAGGCTGCCACGATACAGCGCGTCGCGTCCCTGGCGGGCGAGCAGTTCCAGCGAGCGGCCCAGATCGGACTGCACCAACAGCTCGCCAGTCCGCGGAGGCCGACCCGACGGCAGATACACCGACGCGGCGGCCGGGTTCTGCTCCAGTAGCTCTGTCGCGTGCTCGATCGCCGCGGCCAGCTTCGCCGAGACCGGGAAGCCCTCGGATGCGTACTGGATCGCCGGGGCGAGCACCTGATCCAGCGAACGGGTCCCGTGCGCCTCCAGCGCGGTGGCCCAGGAATCAACCGCGCCCGGCACCGTGACCGGGAGCATCCCGCGGTGAGGCATCTCCGCGATGCCCCGCTCCTGGAACCATTCCAGACGCGCGACGGCCGGGGCTCGTCCGCTGCCGTTGAGCCCCCGCGGCTGCTGCTCCCCGTCGACCTGGATGAGCCAGAACGCATCCCCGCCCAGGGCGCACATGTGCGGGTAGACCACGGTGAGCGCCGCGTTGGTCGCCACCGCGGCGTCTACCGCGTTGCCACCATCGGCGAGCACGCGCGCCCCGGCCATGGAGGCCAGGTAGTGCGGTGAGGCGACCACGCCGTTCACACAGCGTGTCGGCGGTCGGCCGGTCACGAGACGCTCCATCGCGGCGCGATGGCGAAAGCACGGGTGGCGAATCGCTTCATCGGTGTTCTGCCTCTACCTGCTCGATCCACACAGCGTACCCCAGCGCGCGAGCGGCTCACACGGGCCATCGCGTGGTGCCCCCGCATGCGCGGCGTATCGTGGCTGCTCGGGAAGGAGTACCATCTGCTCCAGCGCTGGCGGGGCGCGCACACCGCGGATCGAGAGGGGATGAACATGGGTGGACCACTGGCCGGGCTACGCGTCCTGGACCTGGCCACCTTCATCGCCGCGCCGTTTTGCGGCACGTTGCTGGCCGAGTTCGGCGCCGACGTCCTGAAGATCGAGTTGCCCGGCCCGGGCGATTCACTGCGTACGCTGGGCGATCAGGTTGACGGGTTCGGATTGCTGTGGCTTCAGGAGTCGCGCAACAAGCGGGTCATGACCTGCGACCTGCGCACCGCGGCGGGCCAGGAGATCGTGCGCGACCTGGTGGCGCGCGGGTACGACATCGTGCTGGAGAACTTCCGCCCCGGCACGCTCGAACGCTGGGGCCTGGGCTACGACGATCTGGCGAACCTCAATCCGGGCGTCATCATGGTGCGCGTCTCCGGCTACGGCCAAACCGGCCCGGCGCGCGGAAAGCCCGGCTTCGGCCGCATCGCCCACGCATTCGGCGGCCTGACCTACCTCTCCGGCGACCCCGATCGCCCGCCCGTCAACCCCGGCTCGGCGACCATCGCCGACTACCTGGCCGGGCTGTTCGCCGCGTTCGGGGTGCTGGTGGCGCGCGAGCATCGCTTCCAGACCGGCGAGGGCCAGATTGTGGACGTGGCGCTGTACGAAGCGGTGTTCCGAGTGCTGGACAGCCTGGCGATCACGTACTCGGCCACCGGCGAGGTGCGCGAGCGCAGCGGATCGGTCACCCCGCTCGCCGCCCCGCACAATCACTACCCCACCGCGGACGGCAAATGGCTGGCCATCGCCTGCACCAACGACCGCATCTTCGACCGCCTGGCCGCGGCGATGCAGCGCCCCGAGTTGAGCGCCGATGCGCGCTTCCGGGACGCGCGGGCACGGGTGGCGCATCGCGAAACGTTGGACGAACTGATCGCGGAGTGGACCCGCCAACACTCGATTCAGGCGCTGTCCGCGTTGCTGGAGTCGGCCGAAGTCCCGTGCAGCCCGATCATGAGCATCGCCGATGTCTTTCAGGATCCGCAGTACCTGGCGCGCGAATCGCTGCTGGCGTTCGCACATGCCCGACTGGGCGCGCTGCGCATGCCCAACGTGGTCCCGCGGCTCTCCGAATCCCCGGGGGTGGTGGAATCGCTCGGCCCGGAGCTCGGCCAACACACCGACCTGGTGCTGCGCGACGTGCTCGCCTACACCCACGAGCGCATCGCCGACCTGCGCCGCCAGGGAATCGTGTAGGCCCAACGGGCGATTCCACCCATTCGCAGGAGCGCACGGCCCATCCCCTCTGGTGCCCCGCGGGGCATCGGGAACCACCCGGGGCCCTCATGTCGCCAGGAATCGGCGCACCGCCTGGCGGGCGGTGGCGATGGCGCGCTCCTCGTCGATGGTGGTCAGGACGCCGCGGTCCAGGAGAACCTGGCCATCCACGATCACCGTCTCCACGTCGCCTGGGCTGGCGAGCAGCCCGAGAGCGGGGATCGGATGGGGTTGCACCGCGTAGCGGGCGCCGCTCACGTCCAGGATGATCAGGTCGGCCAGGAAGCCGGGGGCGATCGCGCCCAGGTCGTTGCCGCGCAGCAGGCAGCGGGCGCTGCCGCGGGTCGCCATCCAGAGCGCCTCTTCCACCCCCAGCGCCAGGTCATCCTGGGCGCCGTCGCGGTAGACGGTCAGCGCGCTGCGGATCACGTCGAACATCGTCACCGCGACCCCGCCCAGGTCGCTGCCCAGCCCGATCGGAATGCCGGCCGCCCGTTGGCGCGGCAGCGAGCGCGCCGCCCCCAATCCGCGCCCCACCAGCGCGCTGCCGATCGGCGCCTGGTTCACCGCCGCCCCGCTTTCGGCCAGCAAGCGGATGTCCTCGTCGCTGGAGAAGTAGGTGTGCATCGCCACGAAGTGCGGTCCCAGCACATCCAGCGCGGCCAGGCGAGGAATGCTCTCCAGGCCGAACCAGCGGCGCGACACCGCCGCTTCGTTGGCCACCCCGGCCAGGTGCAGGTGCATCCCGGTCCCACGCGCCCGAGCGATGGAGGCCAATCCGCGCAGCAGCTCGTCGCTGGCGTTCAGCGACCACACCCCGCTGGCGAAGCTCTGAATGCGCCCATCCGCGGCGCCGTGCCAGCGTTGCACCTGCGCATCCATCTCGGCCAGTAGCGTGTCGGCGTCGTGGATACGCTGGGGGAACGTGTCTGGCGAAGCGGGCAGCGGCGTGAGGTCGCACGCGACCGGGCTGAGCGTGGCGCGCATCCCGATCTCCTGAACCGCGGCGCCGACGCCGTCCACGTTCCAGCCCCCGGCGTCCAGGAACGCGGTCGTGCCGCCGCGGATCTGGGAGATCAGCAGCGCCATCGTGGCGTCGTGCACCAGTTCCGAATCGGCATGGACCGCGTGCATCGCCGATAGCTCCGCCACGAACGCTTCCACCTGGCCGCCTTTCGACAGCAGGTGCGCCCTTGGCGCGCGCTGGTAGGGCCGTCCGCCCACCACGTGACGCGACGAATGAATGTGGCTGTCTATGAATCCCGGGGCCACCACCCGCCCGCTCGCATCGATCGCCCGCACCGGGTTGAAACGCGCCTTCAGTTCATCGCTCGGCCCAACCGCGACGATCCGCTGCCCGTGCACCGCCACCGCGCCATCCTCCAGGATGCGCCGCTCATCATCCATGGTGAGCACCGTGGCCCGCGTGATCAGCACGTCACAATCCAACGGCTGCGCTGGGGTCGTCATGAGCTGCCTCCCGTGCGGCGGATGCCGACTATCGTAAGCCTACGCATTCGCTGTCAATCCGGGGGGCGAATGCCCAGACCGGCCAGTGCGCGGGCATCGCTCCGTGTTACCTTGTGCCGCACCACAATGACGCTCGCCACGCCGCTGCCCGCTCCAACGCCCGCCCGGTCCTCGCGCTGGGGGCTGATCGGGACGCTGGCGTTGGGGTTTGCCACCACCATGTCGGTCAGCTCGTTGATGACCGGGTTCGGGGTGCTGTATCCGGCGATGATCCGCGACCAGGGCTGGAGCGTGGGGGAGGTCTCGGGCGCGTACTCCGTGTCCCAACTGGTGTATGGGCCGGTGGCGATCCTGGCCGGGTTGTGCCTGGACCGCTTTGGGGTGCGATCCACCATGCTGGTGGGCTGCGTGTTCGTGGCGCTCGGCTTGTTCTGGATGTCGTCCGCGGATGTGCTCTGGGAGGTGTACCTCGCCTGGGTGCTGGTGGCCGGGGTTGGGACCGGGGCGGCCGGGTTTGTGTCGATGTTCAAGCTGCTGTCGCTGCGCATGGGCTCCCATTTCGGGCTGGGGTTGGGGGTGGCAACTACCGGGCCGGGGATGGGCATGTTGGTCACCGCCACCTCGCTCCAATACCTGGTGGACCAGGAAGGGTGGCGGGTCGCCAGTCTGGCGCTGGGCGCCGCCTTCCTGCTGGTGATGGTGCCGCTGATCGTGTGGGCCGCGCCGGGCCGGGTGCTGGTGGTGGCGGGCGCCCACGCTGGAATGAAGCTCTCTCGACGCTGGGTGCTGGGCCAGCCGGCGTTCTGGATGGTGTTCGGGGCCGGGTTCTGCGTTGGCTATCTGCTGCTGTTGCAGGCGCACCAGGTGGCGCATCTGCTCCAGGTCGGGTTCTCAACCACCACCGCCGCGGCGCTCGACGGAGTGATGGGCGTGTTTCAATCGCTGGGGGCACTCGCGGCCGGCTGGCTGGTTGGGCGCATCGGTGTCTCCCGCTTGCAGATGTTGGGCTCGCTGATGGTGACCGCGGGGCTTCTGGCACTGATCTTCGCCACCCCAACCCTGCTGGTGCTGCCACTGCTGTACGCGCTGGTGGGCGCCACCGGGCGGGGCGCCTGGACGGTGTCGTACATGAGTGTTGCCCGCATCCGATTTGGCGGATCGTCGTTCGGGTTTGTCAGCGGGGTGCTGGAGATCGCGGTGGGGGTGGGCTCCTTTGCCGGCGCCGGGTTGGTGGGTCTGCTGGCGGACAGGACCGGTAGCTACGTGCCCGGATTGTGGACCGCGCTCGTCATCGCCATCGCCACCTCCGCCTTCATCATCGCCGGCATCACGCTTCCGATGCGGCGCGCGCGCGACTAGCCCGCAGCATTCACCGCCAGCCGGCGGAGCGTCTTCGTAGGGGCGCACTGCCGTGCGCCCGCCTGAGCGCCACCAGCACGTTCAGATCCATCAACCGGATCGCCACCAACGGGGCGGGCGCACGGGAGTGCGCCCCTACCGAGGGCGCGCGGCACGGTGAATTGTCCGAGCTAATCCACCATCGCGCCGCAGGAGATGTTCACTTCCGTGGCGGTGATGGTGCGGGCCAGGTCCGAAGCCAGGAACGCCGCCACGTTGCCCACGTCGGTCAGCGTCGCGGTGCGCTTCAGCAAGGTCGCCTGCTCGATGCTCGCGATGATCTCGTCGCGGCCGGGAAAGCCTTCCGGGAGCGCCTCGGGCACCCCGCCGGTCTTCAAGGTGACCACCCGGATGCCGTGCGGACCCAGCTCGCAGGCCCACTGGCGGCGCAGACCCTCGATGGCGTCCAGGGCGATCTTGAAGCCGCCCAGCCCGGGCAGGGTCTGGGGGCCGTTGCCGCCGAACGCCAGGATCACCCCCGATCCGCGCCCAATCATGTGCCGAGCCGCCGCGCGGGTGGTCAGAAACTGTGTTTGCATCGCGGTGGCGATCGGTTGCAGGAAATCGTCAACCGAGATCTCCATGAGCGGCTGTTGCACGTCTCCAAACGTGATGGCGTTGAACGAGACATCGATGTGTCCGGCCCACTCCACTATCGCACCCACGTAGTCGTCCACCGCCTGCTCATCCAGGGCGTCCACTGCCGCGGTCTCGGCGCGGCCACCGTTTGCGCGGATCGCCGCGGCAACCGTATCGAGCTTCTCCTTCGTACGCCCGGCCAGAAAGACGCTGGCTCCTTCGCGGGCAAAAGCGCGCGCCACCGCACCGCCGATCGAACCGCCCGCGCCGTAGATCACCGCAACCTTGTTCTCCAGAAGCATCGCCATCCTCTCCTCCTCGCACTCCAGCCACCCGCCCCGTCCAGAGAACGTCGAACGGAATGCCTCGAAGCTTGACACGTCATGCCCCGTCGCGAACGGAACCGCTGCGCGACTTTTTACCAGCGTTGGCTCGCTGGGAGTCTGCCGACCGACCGCTGGGGCTTTGTCAAAGGGTCATCACGATCCGTGCCGGCGGCGGATCAGACCGCCGCCGCGCGAAACTGCCCATCTCCGGGAATGGTGGCGCTCCGGCAGGCGTTGTACTGCCGGCAACGACCCGATTTCGACCCAATGCTCGCGTCGAGGTGCCACACCATGCCGCTTTTGCAGTTGACTGCCGACGAGGTATTGACCACCACCCGCACCGTGCGAAAGCGCCTGGACCTGACCAGGCCGGTGGAGCGCGAAGTGCTGCGGGAGTGCCTGGCGATCGCGCAGCAGGCGCCCAGCGGCAGCAACCAGCAGCGATGGGCGTTCGTGGTGGTGACCGACGCCGCCAAGCGCGCCGCGATCGCCGAGCTGTTTCGCCGCGGCGGGGAGCGCTATCTCGCCGCTCGGGCGACGGATCCGACCGCGGCCACCCCCACTCAGCAGCGGTTGTTGGCCTCAGTCCGCTACTTGATAGACCACATGCACGAAGTGCCGGTCCACGTCATCCCCTGCATCGCCGGCCGTACCGATGGCCAGCCGGGCGGCAACCAGGGGGCGCACTGGGCCTCCATCATCCCGGCGGCGTGGAGCTTCATGCTGGCGGCGCGCTCCCGCGGGCTGGGCACCGCCTGGACCAGCTTCCACCTCCACTACGGGATGGAGGAGGAAATGGCACAGATCCTGGGAATCCCGTACGCGGACTACATGCAGGCGGCCCTGATCCCGGTCGCCTACACCCTGGGCACCGACTTCAAGCCCGCGGCCCGCGAGCCGCTGGACCAGATGGTGCACTGGGACGGCTGGTAGGGCCGTCCAAGCCGTTGGGGACGGATGGCTGGAACGGAATTGTTATGAGGGCTCGGTGGGTTGCGGCCGTAGGATGGGCGGGAAGCGGGTGCGAGCCGCCCGCTTTCTGAAACGGGAACGGGGACGGGTAGCGTGAACGCCGCGGAGCAACTGGGACAGATCACGTCCGAGGTCGTCGTTTGCACCCGCTGCCCGCTCTCCCAGACCCGCAAGCTGGCGGTTCCGGGCGAAGGCCCGGCCACCGCCCAGGTGCTGTTCGTGGGCGAGGGGCCGGGCGGCCGAGAGAACGCCAGCGGGCGCCCGTTCGTGGGGCCGGCCGGCGAGTTTCTGCAGAGCCTGTTAACCAGCATCGGCTGGAGCCGCTCCTCGGTGTTCATCACCAACGTGGTGAAGTGCTGGCCGCCCGGCAACCGCGACCCGATGCCGGAGGAGAAGCAGGCCTGCAACGGCTACCTGGACCGCCAGATCTTCGCGTTGCAACCCAAACTGATCGTCACCCTGGGTCGCCACTCCATGGAGAAGTTCTTCGGTCCGGGCCGCGGCATCAGCCGCATCCACGGCACCACCGCCCGCTGGCGCGGCATCCTGTGTTGCGCCATGTACCACCCCGCCGCGGCGCTGCACCAGCCCAGCCTGCGCGAGATCATCCAGCAGGACTTCGCCCGCCTGCCCACGTTCCTTGAAGAAGCGATGCTCGAGCCCGTGGAGGAGCCCGAGCCGCGGCTCGCCACTCCCCCCGCCGCCTCGCCCGCCGAGGACGCCCCCTCCGAAGTCCCGCAGCTCAAGTTGTTCTGAGCGCATCGTTTGGGTGGCTTGACCACCAACCATCGCCCCCGTATGGTGTGGCTCAGGATTGGCGGGGCGTGATGGATGAACGGCTCTCAAGGTTGCTGGCGGCTCAACGCTGACGAGATCGCCGCTGAAACGTTTGGCGACGAAGTCATCATGATCCACCTGGGCACCGCCCAGTACTTCAGCATTCGCGGGGTCGCTCAGTTCGCCTGGGAACGGCTCGTCCAGGGTGTACCCGCGGACGAAGTAGGTTTGGCGATCGGACGCTACTACGACGTTGACCCAGAGCGAGCCGATCGCGACCTGGAACGCCTGGTGGAACAGTTTCAGCAGGAGCGGTTGCTGCTGCCGCTGGAAGAACCGCGATCCAGCACCGTAGCGCCAGCGTCGATGGACGAGCGCCCCGCCGAGGTCAAGCTGCCGTACGCCGCGCCCGTGATGGAAGTGCACCACGAGCTTGGGGAGCTACTGGCGATCGACCCTCCGCTGCCGCGGCGGCCCCAACGGTCGCGCTAGCGCCGGTGTGGACTTGAGCCGGCGGTAACGGGCACGGCATGCACGCGCACGAACTGCTGGTGAGCTGCGTCATCCCGGTCTGGAACGGGGAGCGCTATCTCGCGGAGGCGATCGACAGCGTGCTCGGCCAGAGCCTGCCTCCCGATGAGGTACTGCTCGTCGACGACGGCTCCACGGACGCCTCGGCGTCGATCGCGGCGCGATATGGCGCGTCGCTTCGGTGGATCAGTCAGCCGCGTCAAGGTCCGGCCGCGGCGCGCAATCGTGGGCTGCGGGCGGCGCGTGGCGAGCTCGTCGCGTTTCTGGATCAGGACGATCTCTGGCACCCGCGCAAGCTGGAGCTGCAGGTCGCCCGATTCCGCGAGCGTCCCGAGATGGACCTGTGCCTGACCCGGGTCCAGAAGTTCTGGTCCGCCGAGCTGGAACAGGATGCGCGGTTTTACCGGGCCTACCCGCGCGCTCGGGCCGTGCCTGGCTACGTGAGCGGGGCGCTGCTGGCGCGGCGGGCCATCTTCGAGCGCGTTGGCGGGTTCGATCCGGCGCGACGGTTCTCCGATTCCGCGGACTGGTTCCTGCGCGCCCGCGAGTACGGGGCGGTGACGGAGGTCCTGCCTCGCACGCTGCTCTACCATCGTCAGCACCCGCGGAACCTCACCCGCCTGGCCGACCGCGAGAGCCGCGGCGAGTTCCTAGGGCTGGTCAAAGCCGCGCTGGATCGTCAACGTCAGGTCACCTGAGACGGCGCGGACACCGCGGGCGCAGGCAGGGAGCCGTCACCTGAGGCGGCACGGCCCACGGAATCGCGCGGCGAAATCGCGGATCACCGGGGCTGGGGCAGGGTGGCGCGGGCGATGACGGTGTCGACGGCGTCCACCACCGAGTGGAGATCGTCACTGAGCGCCAGATGATAGGCTGGCACACGCTGTGCCAGCCGCGAGAGGCGCGAAACCTCGGCCCGGGTGGGGGCGATCGTTTGCCAGAGCGAGCTGGCGGCGAGTCGGCGAAAGGCGTCCCCGCTACTCAGCGGTCGGATCGCAAGCCGGTTGGCGCCCTCCACAACGGGAAAGATCAGCGCTCGAATCGGCGCCGCGCGCACCAGCCGTTCAGGAAACACCTCGGCCAGCGGGATGAAGAGCCGTGGCT
>SXGT01591763.1_pt1 | contig 16564 bp, 12 predicted proteins | sample 3176221 | NCBI WGS metagenome assembly SXGT01 (sample SAMN11356862, study PRJNA531348) | freshwater metagenome | isolation source: freshwater sample F1-120 | place: China: Fuxian Lake, Yuxi | collected 2017-12-25 | reverse complement strand
TCCTCCTCGTGGCGCCCTCGAGGGCCAGCGAGCTCGCCGAGCCCGTCCCTCCCTCGCTCATGAGCGGCCTGGCCGCGCACGCGGCGGGCTTCGAGCAGATGAAGGTGAGGGGGGCCTTCACGCTGGACGGCAAGGTCGAGGAGATCGACGGCGAGGGCCACGCCTCGGAGACCAAGGAGATCAAGGTGCGCCTCACCCCTCGCCCTGGATCCCCGGTCCTGGCCGACGTGATCCGCTACACCGAGAACGGCGTCGACAAGACCGCAGAGGCCAGGGAAAAGGCCGCAGAGGCCAGGGCAAAGGCCGCGGTCAACAGGGCCAAGAAGCCAAAGAAGGAGTTCCGTTTTCCCTTCCTGGCCAGCGAGCAGGCCCGCTACAGCTTCGCCCTGGTCGGGCGCGATCCCGCCCACGCCTCCCGCGTGAAGATCTCGTTCGTTCCGCTGGTCCCGGCCGAGGACGCCTTCAAGGGCTCGGCCTGGGTCGACGCCGACACGAGCTCCGTCCTCAGTATGGGCTTCTCTCCCACCAGGAACCCGATGTTCGTCGATCACGTGGACATCCAGGTCACCTTCGGGCTCCAGACCCCCCTGGGCCGAGCCCCCTCCGAGATCCTGTTCGACGGCCGGGGCGGCTTCCTGGTGATACGCAAGCACTACCGGGGCAAGGCCGTGATCTCCAACCCTCGCCTGGCCTTCTGAATTATCTTGGGGCGTGTGCGAGGAGGTATTGCCGCCTGACTGTCGTCTCCGGGTGAGTTTCTCTCCGGGGAGGAGGGCGAGGAGGCAACTCGAGGAGGGGGCGTTACGCCGGGCGAACGCGCAGAGGCAGCGCGTCCAGCGTCCGCACGAACGCGCTGGGGCGGTACCTGAGGTCGCCCCCCGAGAGCGATATCTCCTTGGTCCTCATCAGCAGCGCCCCGAGCGCCAGCCTGGCCTGGCGGCGCGCGAGCTGGGCGCCCACGCAGAGGTGGATCCCGTGACCGAACCCGAGGTGATTTTTGCCATTGGGTCGATTCAAAAGGAGCGAATCCGGGGATTCGAAGGCGCGCGGATCTCGGTTGGCGGAGCCCCAGAGCAACATCACCGCGGCCCCCGCCGGGAGCGGCGCGCCGCCGAGCTCCGTCGGGCGCGTGGTCACCCTGAAATGCCCCAGGAAGGGCGGCTCGAGCCGCAGCACCTCCTCGATGAAGGGCGGGAGCAAATCGGGGCTCTTGCGAAGCTGCTCGGCGAGCTCCGGCCGCTCCGCGAGCAGACGCGCCGCGCTCCCGATCAGGCTCGACGTCGAGTCGCTCCCGGCGATCAGGAGCTGCATGCACATGCTGGCGGCCTCCGCGTCGCCGAACTCCCCCGCCCTCACGCCCTCGAGCAGCTGGCCCGTGATCGCGGAGGTAGCCCTCGCCCCTCGGGAGACCTCGGCCCAACGATCGCTGGCGTACGCGAGCAGCTCGAGCGCCGAGAGCACGAGCTCCTGGAGGCGGCCCGGTGTGACGATCCCCGAGAGCAGCTCGACCGCGCGATCGCTCTTCTCCTTCACCCAGCTCGCGTCGGCGACGGGGAACGCGAGCAGCGAGAGCGTTACGGCCACGGGCACGCGGAACGCGACCTCGGCCATCAAATCGCCGCCGCCACGCTCGATCAGCCCGTCGAGCATCGGGGATACGATCGCGGCGATGGTGGGCTCCATGGCGTCGATTGCCTCGCGGCCCAGGCAGCGGGTCATCCGCTTTCGTTGCGGTCCGTGGCGGGGAGGATCCTGGATCGCCAGGACGTCGGGCGGTCCCACGTCCTCGGAGGGGCGCGGCGTCAGCGCGACGCCTCCCTCCCCCGTCTGTAGCAAGAACGCCACGAATTTCGAAGAGAACGTCTCGACGTCGAGCGCGGCGGCGCGCACGTCGTCGTACCTGCTGACGAGGTAGTAGCCGCCCTCCGCGACCCGCGCCGGCGGCGCCGCCCGGAGCGCGCGGTAGAAAGGATAGGGATCGGCGAGGGTCTCGGCGGCGAACGGATCGAACCGGGCTGTCTCCTCGTGGCTCATGCGCCGAAGGTACATCAGGCGGCGCCGCGCCCCAAACCCGCAGCGTTCTCCGCGCCAGCGGCCTCTTCTACCTTCACGGGGGAAGAAAAAAATACTATTCGCCTCGAAGCTTGCTCGCTTCGGCTGCGGACCGGAACCAAAGCGTGAGGCGAATCGACGTGCCCCCAACCTTGCTGCTGCTCTACTTTTCCCTCTCCATCATGCCGCGGACCTCCTATCCACCCCACGAAGGCTCGCGTCCATGACCCTGCAAGCCCTGCTGTTGAGAGCCCTCCCTTCCGTGGCTCCAGGAGGTGCCTTCGCGGAGAGCGAGCGGCGCACCCTGGCCGCCGCCGCCACCGTGCTCCTCGAGGGGAGCCCCGTCGCTGTGGCCCCGGCGGAGGTGGTCGACGCGGTCGAGAGGTTCCTCATCGCCGGCCGCTCCAAGAGGGCATGGCGCATACGCGCCCTCTTGACCCTGGTCGAGTGGGCCCCCGTGACCTTGCGAAGGAAGCGATTTTCAAAGATGAGCCACGACGAGCGCCGTCGCCTGGTGACCGAGCGCTACATCACCGGGAAGGGCGTGTGGGCCGTCTGCGCGAAGGTGCGCTTCATCGTCTACCTCGGCGCCTATGGCTCGGCGAAGGCCCATGGACCCACCGGCTACGTTCCCATGGCCGCCCGACCGCGCCTCCGGGAGCGCCTCGCGGCAGGAGCGCGGGCATGAGGACGGAGCGCTGCGACGTCTGCGTGATCGGCTCGGGCGCGGGCGGGGCGCTCTTCGCACACCGCGCGGCCCGGGCCGGCAAGAGCGTCATCGTGGTCGAGCGGGGGCCCTACGTCCGCAGCTCCGAGATGACCGACTCGGAGTTCGAGATGATGCCGCGCCTCTACAAGGATGGCGGCCTGCAGACGACCACGTCCATGGACCTGTTCATCTTGCAAGGCTCCTGCGTCGGCGGCTCCACCGTGCTGTCGAACATGGTGATGATGCGGGCCGCCCCCGAGGTGTTCGCCGAGTGGAACAAGCTCGGCGCCCGGGTCGATCCATCGGAGATGGCCGCCTGTTACGCCCGGATAGAGGGCGAGGTCCATAGCGGGCCGGTGAAGCTGGCCAACGTCGCCCAGACCACGCACCGGTTCCTCCACGGCGCCGGCCAGCTCGGCATCTCTGCCCACCCCATGAACAAGGCCCTCGGGGATTGCGTCGGCTGCGGGAACTGCAACATCGGGTGCACCTTCGGGACCAAGCGCAGCGCGCTCACCACCTACATCCCGTGGGCGGAGGCCGAGGGCGCGAGGGTGCTCGCCGACACCGAGGTGGAGCGCATCGAGAGGAGCGGCTCCCGCGTCCGCGGGGTCATCGCCCGGGGCACCCGGACCGGGGAGCCCATCCGGATCGAGGCCAAGCAGACCGTGGTCGCGGCCGGCGCCATCGGCTCGAGCGAGGTGCTCCACAAGAGCGGCTTCAGGAGGAACGTGGGCACGCGCGTCTCGTTCAACGCCGGATCCATGATGATCGGAGACTTCGAGGATACCCTGGAGGGCTTCGACGGCGACCAGATGACCTGGTTCGTCCACGGCGACGACGTCCTGATCGAGCCCACGCACAACCCGCTGTTGCTCTCTGCCCTCACCACCCCTGGCTACTTCGGCCAGCACGGCGATCTCATGAAGAGGCAGGCTCACCTGGCCTACGCGGGGGCGCTGGTCGCCACCCGTCCCACCGGCCGGGTCGTGCACAGCCCCTTCTGGGGCCACGAGGAGACGCGGTTCCACGCGGGCGAGGACGAGCTCTCGCGGCTGCGTCGAGGGCTACGCACCATCGGGGAGGTGTTCTTCGCCGCGGGGGCGCGCCGGGTGATCCTGCCGACCCACGAGTACTGCGAGGTCCGCTCGGCGAGGGAGCTGGACGTCCTCTCCCGCGCGCTCGTCAGCACCGCGCGCTTCTCGTTTGCCACCTCCCACCCTCAGGGCGGAAACCCGATGAGCGACGATCCGGACGTCGGCGTCGTGGACAACGACTTCCGGGCGCACGGGACCGACGGCCTGTTCGTGTGCGACGCCAGCGTATTCCCGAGCGGAGTGCGCGTAAACCCCGTGGCCACGATCATGGCGCTCGCCGACTACGCGTCGTCGCGCATCCTCGCCCAGGCTTGAGAGCAACGATGGAAAGCACGACGACGCAGCAAGGCGCTCGGTACGACGTCGCCGGGCGTGCGCCCCTTCGAGGCAGCCCCTACCCGGCGGCCCTGGGGCGCGCCCTCCTGCTCGCCGCCCGCGTCCAGACCTACCGCTGGGATCGCGCCCTCGGCGAGATCGAGGCGACGCAGATGCGCTCTCTCCGGGCCATCCTGCGGCACGCGGCCGGGACCGAGTTCGGCCGCGCCCGGGGCTTCGGTGGCATCTCCAGCTACGAGCGCTGGCGCTCGAGCGTGCCGATCGGCGACTACGACTCCTTCTCGCCTCACATCGACCGGATGCGCAAGGGCGAGCGAGGGCTCCTCGTCCCCGAGTTCGTGAGGCATTTCGGCAACTCCTCGGGCAGCTCCAGCCGAGGGAATCCGAAATTTTTGCCCATCACCCAGCGGCAGGTCGCCCTCCAGCGCCGCTCCGGCTCGGACGTGCTGATGCGGCACCTGTCCCTCACCGGGGACGCCGATTTTTTCCGGGGCTACACCCTGGGCCTCTTCCCTCCGACCACGATGAAGGAGGAGGGGCCGGTGCTGGTCACGTCGAACCCGGCGCTGATGGCGGCCTCCATGCCGATCCTCGCCCGGCCGCTGTTCTTGCCCAGCGCTGCCCACAAGGCCATCGTGGACTACGAGGCCAAGCTCTCGGTGGTCGCCTCGAGCTACCTCGACCACGACGTGCGCGCCCTCTCGGGGACGACCTGCTGGTTTCCTCTCTTCTTCGAGCGGGTGCTCGAGGCCGCCCGCCGCGAGGGGCGCCGCGCGAGGACCATCGGAGACATCTGGCCCAACCTGCGCCTGCTCCTGGGCGGAGGGGTCTCGGCGGAGCCTTACATGCCGATCGTCCACGGCCTCGTGGGGCGGGAGGACGTGACCCTGGTGGACACGTACAACGCAACGGAGGGCGGGGTCTACGCGGCCTCCGACGGCTCGGGGCGGCCCGGGATGCTGATGCTCCCCCACTGCGGGACGTTCTTCGAGTTCGTGCCGCTGGAGGAGCACGCAGACACGGCCCCAAGGCGAGTGCCGCTCTGGGCCGTCGAGCGGGGCCGCGCCTACGCGATCGTGGTCACCACCACCTCGGGCCTCTACGCGTACAAGCTGGGCGACATCGTGCGCTTCACCGAGACGCGCCCGCCCCGCGTCGAGTTCGTCGGTAGGCTGGCGGGCTGCCTGTCGGTCACCCAGGAGCTCACGACGCACGTCGAGATCGAGCGGGCCGTCGCCAGGGCGACGCAGGAGTGCCCCTGCGTAACGGCGGATTTCGGGGCGGGCGCCGAGATCGGCGTCAAGGGCGCCAGGTCCAGCTATGTCCTCTTCGTGGAGTTCCAGACCCCCCCGGCCGATCTGGCGGCCTTTGCCCGCGCCTTCGACGCCGGGCTCTGCCACGAGAACCGCGTCTACCGCGAGCATCGAAGGGACGACGTGGCGCTCCTGCCCCCCAGGGTGGTCCCGCTCTCTCCTGGCGGAGCGGGGCGCTTCCTTAGCCACGTCACCAAGGGCAACGTCCAGGGAAAATTCCCTCGCATCGTCGATCAGGCGGCAATGCGCGAGCTCTTCAATTACGCATCCTGACAGCACGGCCGGAGAGCGAGCGAATCATGAATAGACTCGGAATCGTCATCGTGGGAGTAAACGGCGCGGTGGCTTCGACCGTGATCGCGGGGGTCGAGCTGATGGTCCGCGAGCTCGCGCCACGGCACGGCATGGTCACCGAAAAAACGACGGCGAAGATCGGCGAATCGCTCACCGATTTGCTCTCCTTCGTCCCCCTGGATGGCCTCGTCTTCGGCGGCTGGGACACCAAGTTCGACAGCGTGTACGAGGGGGCGCTAAAGCACAAGGTGCTCCCTCGCGAGGCGCTCGATCCGATCAGATCCAAGCTGGAGTCGGTGCGCCCCTGGCCGGCGGTGTTCTCCTCGGCGTACGCATCGAACAACGACGGCGCCAACATCGCGCGCGCGGGCTCGATGCGCGACGAGATCGCCATCCTGGAGCGCGACATCCTGGCCTTCAAGAAGGCGCACGATCTCACGCGCGTCGTCATGATCAACCTGGCCTCGACGGAGCGCTTCCTCGAGGTCAGCCCGGTGCACATGACGCTCGCGGCCTTCGAGGAAGGCCTCGACAGGGGCGATCCCATGATATCGCCCGCGATGCGCTACTTCTACGTCGCCAACCGCCTGGGCGTCCCTCACGCCAACTTCACGCCCAGCCTCACCAACGTGCCGGCCCTCGAGGAGCAGGCGCTGGCCTCCGGCACCCCGTACGGGGGAATGGACGGCAAGACGGGCCAGACGCTGGTAAAGACCGTGCTGGCATCCATGTTCCGTGCCCGGAGGCTCTTCGTGGAGGGGTGGTACTCGACGAACGTGCTGGGCAACAACGACGGGCTCGTCCTGAACGAGCCGGGCTCGAACAAGACCAAGGTGATGAGCAAGGCCTCCGTCCTCGACTCGATCGTCGGCTATCCGGTCGAGAACCACCAGGTGCACATTCACTACTACAAGCCCCGAGGGGACTCCAAGGAGGCCTGGGACAGCATCGACATCGTCGGGTTTGCCGGTATCCCCATGCAGATGAAGGTGAATTTCCTCTGCCAGGACTCGGCGCTCGCGGCCCCTCTCGTCATCGACATCGCCCGCCTCCTGGACGTCGCCAAGGCGGTGGGCGAAAAGGGGATCCAGCGTCAGCTCTCCCTGTTCTTCAAATCACCTCACCACAGCGCCGCCGAGTCCCCGATGCACGACCTCTTCGAGCAGGAGAAGCTCCTGCTCGACTGGGCTCGCCGGGCGAGGGCGAAGCTGCACGAGCGCCCCACCAACGGCACCCATGTCCTGGCGGAGAGCGCGGGCTGATGGCGGAGGTCGCGCTCCTCGGGGGGACGCCGGTCATCGCCAACGAGGAGCACCGGTCGTGGCCTCTCGTCACGGACGACGAGCGAGCGAGGGTGATGGGCGTGCTCGACCGGGGGGTGCTGTCCGGCTCCTTCGCCCCCGAGGCCACCGCCCTCGAGGCCGAGTTCGCGCGCTTCTGCGGCGCCAGGTTTGCCCTGCTCACCCACTGCGGGACGAGCGCCCTCCAGCTCGCCCTGGTCGCGGCGGGGGTCGGGCCTGGCGACGAGGTCATCGTCCCTGCCTACAGCTTCGTGGCGACGCCTCTCTCGGTGGCCCTTCTGGGGGCCGTCCCTGTCTTCGCGGACGTGGAGCTGGAGACGGGGTGCCTCGATCCCGCCGCCGCCGCCGCGGCCATCACCGGGCGGACGCGGGCCATCATGCCTGTGCACATGCACGGCGGCGCGGCGGATCTCGAATCGCTCCTGGCGATCGCCGAGGGCAGATCGCTCGCCTTGGTGGAGGACGCCGCCCAGGCGCACGGGGCCCTCCACCGCGGCCGACCCGTCGGCGCCATCGGGGTCGCGGGTGGCTTCTCCCTCCAGTCCAGCAAGAACCTCAGCGCCGGCGAGGGGGGGATCTTCGTGACCAATGACCGCGGGCTGGCCGAGCTGGCCAACCGGGTCAGGAACTTTGGCCAGGATCTGCCGCTCGCCTACGCCGAGGGTTTCTCTCCGAGGAGGCCGCTGGACGGGGATCGCCCCCTCGAGGCGGCGCGAATGGGCTCGATGTACCGGGGCAACGAGATGATGGCCGCCTTTGCCCGCGCTCAGCTGGCCAGGCTCCCGGAGGTCACCGCGCGCTGCGTCGCCAACGCGGAGCGCCTCTCTCTGGCCCTCTCCAAGCTCCCTGGCGTTTTCCCGCCGCCCATCGACCGAGAGCGCACGAGCGTCTACCACAAGTACAGGGTACGCCTCGATCCCGTCCTTGCGGGGGTTCCTCTCTCTCCCCGCGCGCTCCGCGATCTCATGATTCGCGCGCTCCGGGCCGAGGGGGCCGAGGTCGTGCTCTGGCAGACCGAGCCGCTCCCGGCGCAGCGCTTCTTCCAGGACAACCGGGAGGCGTGGTCCCGCGCGGCGGGCACCGACACGGTCCTCAACTACGACGGACGCCGCTATCCGTCGACCCTCGAGCTGCTGGGCGGCTCGCTGGTCCTCTTTTCCCAGTCGTGTCCTCTCATTGCCCAGACCTCCGAGATGGTCGACCGCTACGCCGAGGCGTTTGCCCGCGTGTGGGAGCAGCGTCACCTCCTGGCAGCGAGGGAGAGCTCGGAGCGGATCCGGAACGCTCCGTGAGCGACGCCGACGCGATCCTGCCGGGGGCGACGAGGCGGCGCGCCCTGTGGAAGCTTGGCCGGGCGGCGCTCTTCTTGGGCGGCCTGGCCCTCGTGGTCTTCCTGGTGAAGCAGGCCGGGGTGCGCCGGGTGGCCGAGGTGCTGGCCGGAGCGGGCCCATGGTTCTTGCCTGTCCTCGCCCTGGACGCGGCCTTCATGATCTGCGAGAGCCTGGCGATACGCGATCTCCTGGGGGCGAGCGCGAGGAAGGTCCCTGCGGCCGTCTGGGTGCGCTCCGCCGCGCTCGCCTATGCGCTGATGATCCTGCTCCCTGCCGGCAAGGCTGCGGGCGAGGTCGCGAGGGCCACGGCGCTCGCTCGCCACGTCGACAAGGGGAAGGTCGCCTTCGCCGCAGCCCGGCTGAGCGGAGCCTCCTTGCTCGCCATCGCCGCGATGTCCGCCGTCGCCGCGCCCATCGCGGCCTGCTTTGGCGAGCCCGGAACGAAGCTCTCGGCGCTCTCGGCGCTCAACGCGCTGGTGACGGCTGGCCTGGGCGGCACCCTCGTGGCGCTCTCCAGGAACCCGTCGCTCCGTCGCCGCTTGCTTGCGCGATTTCCCAGCCTGGACGATGGTTTACACAAGGAGAGAGAGGGAGAGCCTGCGCCCCTCCCCGTGACCGCCACCCTCCTCTGCTTCTCGGCGCGCTGCGTTCAGGTGGTGCAGTACGGGCTCGTCCTGGCCGCGGTGGGCGGCGCGGTGACCGTACCCCGGGCCATCCTCGCGTCGGGAGCCCACCTGGTGAGCGCCACCATCGGCGATCTGGTCCCCGCTCAGATGGGAGTGAACGAGGGGGCTTACACGGCATTTGCAGGCTCCCTGGGGCTCGCTCATGCCCCCGAGCGGGCGATCTCCATCGCCCTGATCGTTCGTATTGCGCAGCTCGTGCTGGCGTCGATCTGCCTCACGGTCGCCACGCTGCTGGCGCCCCGGTCCAAGGACGGCCCATGAGCTCTCGTGGGATGAGCGGCGAGGGCCCGACCCCCGGCTCTCGCTCGATGGGGATCGCTCTCCTTGTGATCTTGACGGCTGTCCACGGGAGCGCCGAGGCTCAGGCTCCCGACCGGACCCCTGCCCCCAAGGCCCACGTGCCGGGCGTTGCCTCGGCGTCGGCGGCCGAGCGGCTCGATCCGCAGCGGACCGAGTGGGCGGCTCTGCCCATTCTGGGGGGGGGCTCGGATATCGGCTTTCTCTTCGGGGCGACGAGCATCATCACCCACCTGGGCAAGGGGGTGAAGCCCTACCTCTGGCGGCTGGAGGCCGTCGCCTCGCTGAGCATCAAGGACGGCCCGAGGGGCACGGAGCTCGTGCAGCGCTCCTTCGGGGCGCGGTTCGAGCTGCCCCGGGTGGCGGGCTCGCGCTACCGCTTCCAGGTCGGATCCCAGTATGTCCGCACGGTCAACGATCCCTACTTCGGTATCGGGAATGCCGCGGGGCCGCCGCCCGGGCCGTTCACGACGAGCAACCTTCAGCGCTACCAGTTCACGCGGGAGGAGTACCGGATCCGGGGCACGCTCCGATTCCCGATGGTCGGCCGCCTGGACGGCCTTCTCGGCCTGCAGCTCCGGGGGATGCAGGCCAGCCCCTACGAGCGCTCGAAGCTCGAGGAGGACTACGCCGCGCGCAACAGCGACGGCACCCGGCAGATCTTCGGCGAGGGGCTCCAGGGGCTCGCCATCCCCGCGTTCGGACTTCTCTACGACACCCGCGACCGCGAGGTCCTCACTTCCCGGGGGATGTTCGAGGAGCTCTCGGTGCGGGTCGCGGGCGTGTGGCCGGACACCGGCGCGACCCACGGCGGGATCCACCTCCACCTGCGCCACTACGTCACGCTCGCGTGGGATATCATCCTGGCGGGGCGCGTCGCGGTGGACGCCATGTTCGGCAATCCCCCCGTCTTCGAATTGAGCCAGTTCCAGACGACCTCTCCCACCAACGCCATCGGCGGCGAGGACGGCGTCCGGGGGGTCCCGCTGGGGCTCTACCATGGGCGGCTCAAGGTCCTTGGCACCGTGGAGCTACGCAGGATGCTGTTCGGGGTGCACCCCTTCGGCAAATCGCTCCGCTTCGGCGCCGACGCCTTCTTCGACGCAGGCCGGGTGTTCACCGATTACACCTTCAAGAATCCCCTCGACGGGAAGGGGCCAGGGGTGAAGTTCGGAGTGGGCGGGGGGCTCCTGGTCCTCTACGGCGAGGCCAGCCTGTTCCGGGTCGAGATCGCTTACTCTCCGGACTCCTACCTCGCCAACCCTGGCTTCCCCGCTGCCATCTACGTGGCCGACGACGTCTGTTTCTGAGCTCTTCGGAGGCTACAGCAACGGCGAGGGGTGCTCGTCGCCTCCGGGCGGCTCACCGTGGCCGGAGCCGTCGCGGCCTTTGTGTTCGGCCCCCGCCTCCACCGAGGCGCCCCCTGAAAGTCCCGCAAATAGGGCCTTGACAGGAGCGCCTTGCTTAGGCCACCATCACAATGGCCCTATTCTAGCGCTGAAGCAGACTCAAACTTATCTACCCCTCGCTTAACGAATCAGGGAAATTCAGCTTAATCGCGAGCGTCGGTGTCCGGTCACCCAAACCCACGGAGCTCCCCGTGCAGCGCACCTCTCTCACTCTCGTGCTGGCCCTCGCGATCGCGAGCGCTATGGCCTGCGGCACCGACGACACGGGCGAGCCCCCCTCGCCCTCGGGCCCCTCGTCGGCGGGTCCCCCCGAGCCGGTGGTCGGAGTGACGACTCCCATCCCCTTCCGCCCTAATTCCCCCTCCGTCTACGTCGCGAAGGCGAAGAACGTGCTGGTGGGGCTGCCGCCGACGGACGCCGAGCTCAAGGCCGTCCTGGCCGATCCCGGGGCGCTGAAGGGCCTCATCGACGGGTGGATGACCCTCCCCCAGTACCGGGAGAAGATGCAGACCTTCTTCGAGCTGGCGTTCCAGCAGACGCAGATCACCGTCAACGATCTTGACGACCAGGCCTATCCGCGCAAGGCCAACAACAACCCGACGACCGGCCCGGCGCTCGCCCAGAACGTGCGCCAGAGCTTTGCGCGTACGGTGCTGGAGTTCATCGCCGAGGGGCGGCCGTTCACCGACACGATGACCACGCAGCGCTTCATGATGACCCCCGCGCTCATGGAGCTCTACGCGTTCTTCGACGCGTGGCAGGTGAACGACGCAGGGGTCGTCACGGATCGGTTCAAGATCGCGCATCCGGGCCTCTCGATCGTCGTCGGCACCGAGCAGGGGCCGATCCCCATCGAAGAGACGCTGGATCCCGAGAGCCCGAACTACATGCACTGGTACAACCCCGACGTCGCCGTCGACGCCGCCAAGGATCCCGCGCGGTGCGGCATGGACCCGATCGTGTTCCCGGCCAACGGCTCCCTGCTCCACAACATCCTCATCGGGTCCCTCGACAACCACAAGGCGGTGGGGCCTGGCCAGTGCACTCATGGTGGCGGCAGCTCCCAGGCGCCCCAGCTCACTCCCGCCGACTTCAGCGCCTGGAAGATGGTCACCATCCGCGGGCCCAGGCCAGGCGAGGCCACCACCGCGTTCTACGATCTCGAGACGTTACGCAAGAAGAGTGAGCTGGTGCTGGACGTCCCGCGCGTAGGCTTCTTCAGCACGCCGGCCTTCTTCGCCAACTGGCAGACCAACGATTCGAACCAGATGCGCGTCACCATGAACCAGGCGCTGATCGTGGCGCTCGGCGCCGCGGTCGACGGGACGGACACCACCAGGCCGTCCCTCATGCCAGGGCTGGACGCCACGCACGCCTCGAACCCGGCCTGCGTATCCTGCCACCAGACGCTCGATCCCACGCGCTCGATCCTCTCGTCCACCTTCTCGCTCAGCTACCACAGCCAGACCGACGAGGCCGTTGCCGCGCAGCGCGGCCTGTTCGCGTTCCAGGGGGTGATCAAGCCGGTCAACAGCGCCGCCGATCTCGGCGCCACGCTCGCGGCGCATCCCCTGTTCGCGGAGGCCTGGGCGCAGAAGCTCTGCTACTACGCCAACTCGTCGGCCTGCGAGGTCGACGACCCCGAGTTCAAGCGGGTGGTGGCCGTGTTCCGGAGCTCGAACTACTCGTGGAGCGCGCTGGTGCGAGAGCTGCTCTCGTCGCCTCTCACGACCCACGCGGCCCCGACCAAGACCGCCGACGACCACGGGGAGGTCATCGCGGTCGCGAGGCGTGACCACCTCTGCGCGGCCCTGAACAACCGCCTGGGCTTCACCGACGTGTGCGCGCTCGACGAGCTGAAGCCGGCCGCCCAGAAGAAGACCATCCCCCAGATCGTCTCGGGCCTGCCGTCCGACGGCTATGGCCGAGGCTCGATCGCGCCGGTCTTGCCCAACGAGCCGTCGCTCTTCTTCCGCGCCGGCACCGAGAACATTTGCTCGACGGTGGCCGCGCTCGTCATCGACCCCGCGAACGCGCAGGCGCCCGGCGTAAAGCGGTGGTCGAGCGAGGAGCCCGACCAGGCGATCATGGACTTCGTGCAGATCGTGATGGGCCTCCCCCCCTCCGATCCTCGCTCGGCACCTGCGCTGACGATCTTGAGGGCGCACTTCTCGTCGGCCCTCCAGGAGGGCGCCGAGGCGGCGGACGCGCTCAGGTCGACCTTCGTGGTCTCTTGTCTGGCCCCATCGGCCGTTTCCATCGGGTTGTAAGGAGGGTGCCTAGATGATCAGCCGCCGTCACGCGCTCATGTCGATGCTCTTCGGGGCCAGCGCGATCGGGCTTCGAGCCCTGGCGACCGGGCTGCCCGCGTCGCTCCTGCTCGATCCTCGCCGCGCGCTTGCCAACGTCCCCCCGAAGGGGTGCGGCCCGGATCAGAAGGCCCAGTTTGTCATCTTCTGCACCTCGAGTCAGGGCGATCCCATCAACGCGAACTGCCCTGGGACCTACGAGGAGCCGGGCATCTTCCATAGCCCGGACCCTGCCATGGCAAGGACGAGCATCACGCTCGGAGGCCAGCAGCACGAGGCGGCGATGCCCTGGGGCACGCTCCCTCAGGAGGTGCTCGATCGCACCTGCTTCTTCCACCTCATGACCAACACGCCGATCCACCCCAAGGAGCCGGACGTCCTCCGGTTGATGCATACTACACGTGGCGACGAGATGCTCCCGTCGATGCTGGCGAAGCACCTGGCGCCGTGCCTGGGCACGATCCAGAGCCGGCCGATCAGCCTGGCGTCCTCGCCGTCCGAGGGCCTGACCTTCAGCGGACAGGCGCTCCCCATGATCCCGGCGCTCGCGCTCAAGGCCACGCTCACCAACCCGCAAGGCCCGCTGACGAACCTGCAGCCGCTGCGCGACCAGAGCCTCAACCAGATCTACGGCCTGTACAAGAACGGCGCGAGCCCAGCCCAGCGCGCGTACATCGACTCGCTGGTCACCTCGCAGAGCCAGGTGCGTAACATCCGCCAGGAGCTCCTGGATGACCTGCTCTCGATCACGGACAACAGCGCGGCCTCGCAGATCCTCGCGGCGGTGACGCTGTTCCAGATGAAGGTAACCCCGGTCGTCGCCATCCGCATCCCGTTCGGGGGGGACAACCACCGCGACAACGGCCTCGCCAAGGAGACGGCGGAGACCATCTCCGGCGTCGCCACGATCGCGTCGCTGATGCAGAAGCTCGCTGCGGCGAACCTGGCCGATCAGGTGACGTTCATGTCGCTCAACGTCTTCGGGCGCACGCTGGGCGGCAACAGCGCCGACGGCCGCTCGCACAACCCGAACCACCAGGTGTCGATCGTGATCGGGAAGCCGTTCCGCGCCGGCGTCATCGGGGGCGTCGGGCCGATCGACAAGGACTATGGCGCGCTGCCCATCGACTCGAAGACCGGCAAGGGCGCGCTCGAAGGCGACATCCCCGCGGCGAGCACGCTGGCGTCGTACGGCCGCACCATGATGGCGGCCTTCGGCGTGGATCCCTCGGTTATTTCCGCAGAGATCACCTCTGGCCAGGTGATCTCGCCCGCGCTGGCAGAGCGCTGAGATGGCGGCAGCGAGGCTCGCGGGCGCGGCGCTCGTGGTCCTGCTCCTTGGCTGCGGCTCGGGCGCAGGAGGCCCCGTCGGAGCGGCCTCGGACGCAGGAGGTTCAGGCGACGTCGCCAAGGCTCCGCCCACAGGGCCGCTGACGCTCTCGCCGGTGACATGGAACCAGGGGAACGCCGATCTCGGTCGTGTGCAGGCCGTCCTCGAGCACGAGGGGACCATCGCCGTCTTTGGATCGGCCGGGGTGCTCTTCTTCACGGGCGGCGTGCTCGTCGGCTCGGACCCCAGCGCGACCACGTGGAGGACCGCCGCGGCGATCCCCGCCGCGGACGGTATCTCGACGTGGATGGCAGGCGTGGACTCGGAGGGCCGGGTGCGCCGCGTCCGCGTGAACGCACCGGCCCAGGACGTGACCGAGCGCTACGGGCTCGCCCCGAGCAAGGTGCTGGATCTGGCGGGCGACGCCGGGCTCGCGGCGTTCTTGCTGGAGGGTGGCTTTGCCATCGGCAACGGGCGCACGATCACCCGCTACGACGCCCAGGGTCAGCGAGCGATCGCGACGCGCGGCGGCAAGGTCGCGCTCGCGGTCGACCGGGGCCTACGGATCTTCGAGCAGGGCAAGGAGACCGGCGTCGCGCTGCTCGACGCGTCCTTCGTCGCGTACGACGCTTCGAATAACCTCGTGGCCGCGGCTCCCCGTGGCGTCTACCAGCTGACGAACGGCTCGCCGCAGCTCGTCTACGACGCGGGCTCGAGGACGATCCACCAGCTCGTCTCCGCGGGGCAGAACGTATGGTTCCAGGTCGACGGCGATCTGGGGCTGCTCTCCGGGGGACAGGTGTCGCTGGGCGTCGGGGGCACGCTCACGCCCGACGCTCGCCTCGTAGGTTCCCCCTCGGGCGATGTGTGGGTCATGGCCGGGGGCCAGCTCTCTCGCCTGGCCGCGCGGACGGCGACGGGGGACGAGGCGACCTGGCTGGCGTCCGTGAGGCCCGTCCATGTCGCGGTGTGCAGCAACTGCCACGGCGCGTCCAGGAGCGGCAAGGACTCGTCGAACGTCGATCTCTCCACGTACGCGCTCTGGGTGGCCAAAAAAACCAGTATCTACGCGCGTGTCGTCCAGCAGGCGGACACCCAGACCGCGATGCCGCCGGGCTCCGCCGGCTTCACGCTGACAGCCGACCAGAAGGCGGCGATCGAGGCGTGGTCCAAGCCCTGAGGTCGCGTAGCGGGTCGATCGCGTGCCGCCGCGCCGGCCAAGCTCGCCAGAATCTTCGCCGTGCTCGCCGCTGCCGTCACCACCGCCCGAACCTCGAGCCCACGTTTCTGAGCTCGTGATGCTGTCACGGGACACTCCCATTTCCATCCCGGACACCGAGCACGCGGGAGATCCAGCAGATATCGCGGCTCGAAGGCTGGCTTGGCCCTTGCTCGGTCCCGGGGCCATACTCCAGGAGCGAACGATGGAACCGACCAACCTCACGATCGAGATCCTCAAGGACATCCGCGACGGGATCCGCACGACGAACGAGCGCATCGATCGCCTCGAGCGCCGTCAGGTCGAGAGCGAGACTCGCATCGCGACCGAGCTCATCGCCGTCGCGGGCGCGGTCAACGGGCTGCGCGAAGATCTGCGCGAAGAGCGCGCGCTCCGGCAGCGCATCGACGATCACGAGCGGCGGATCCAGGCCATCGAACGCCGGGCCGGGTAGGCCAGGAGGCAGCCGTCTCCCCCGTCGGGTCCGGGCCTTGGGTCGTCGCAAGACGGGCGAGGCGGTAGTTCACTGGGAGTGTGCCACGAGGCGCTCGGCTCGTACGACGGGCGAGGGGGTCATTCACAAGAGAAAGCCACGAGGCAACGCCTCGCAAACGACGGGCGAGGTCCAAATTACATGGAGGAGGCGAGGAAGCAACGCCTCGCAAATAAAATCTCCCTGGAGGAGGCGAGGAGGGCACCTCCTCGCAAATAAAAGATCTCCAGGGGGGAGGCGAGGGGGGAAGCGCCGGGCGACCGGCAAGAGAAGGCAGGTGAGCAAGATGAGGAAACATCGACAAATCAAGCAAGTCCTGCCCTGATCCTGCACCCCTGGCCCGAGAAGCGCTTTGCTACCCGTTGACCCGAGGTGGGAGCCCGGTGCG
>SXGT01408487.1_pt1 | contig 16567 bp, 16 predicted proteins | sample 3176221 | NCBI WGS metagenome assembly SXGT01 (sample SAMN11356862, study PRJNA531348) | freshwater metagenome | isolation source: freshwater sample F1-120 | place: China: Fuxian Lake, Yuxi | collected 2017-12-25 | reverse complement strand
CTTCGGCGTCCGATTGCACGTCCGATTGCCGCAAGGGCGGCGGGGTGGGGACACCCCGCCCTACCAGCGTCGTGTCGATTGGGGCGTTCGGATGATTGCGCGGTGGCCGGTAGGGCGCGCTGTCCTCAGCGCGCCGGTTGCGTATCTGCTTCGGCGTCCGATTGCACGTCCGATTGCCGCAAGGGCGGCGGGTGGGGACACCCCGCCCTACCAGCGTCGTTCTGGTGCTGCGGCCATCCTGTCGCCGGCATGGTCTTTCGCAGGTGGGGAGACCGCGCCCTCGGGAGCATTTTGCCGGAGTCAACACGGGGGTATTTAATCGTTTTCAGGGTTGAAGGGTGGCTTAGCCGTTTTGAGGGTGCCAAGAGGCTAAAAGTGAGGCTTTAGGCCGTTTTCATCATTTTTTGCTGTCGATGAACGCGTTCTTGGACCCGATGAACGCTCCCGCGGGGTCCGTGAACGCAATCCGAGCATCAGTGAAGGCGTTCACAGGTCTCGTGAACGGCTTCACGGACCCAGTGAACGCATTCACCGACCCGATGAACGCGTTCATCGATGCGATGAAAGGCTTCATCGGGTCAAGGAACGCGATCGCGAAGTCGAAAAAATGGTCAAAAAAGGTCTAAAGTGAGACATTTTGTCCCTATTTTTAAGGCGGAATACTCTGGGCGTTGAATGGAGGGCGGTATTAGATCATGGATGCGCTTTGAAGTCAAGGAAAAAACGTGTCGTAACACGCGTGTTTAGATATATTTAAGTCTTGTATTTTATGCCGATGCATGGTATAACAAAAGAGTCGCTTCAAGGAATGGTTCTGAGAGGCGTATTAACAACAAACAACCAACAAAAAGAACAAAACATGGCACACATCAACAACAAGGGCATCTGGGAGCGGGCGAACAAGATCATTCAGGCGTGGGCGGAGGCGGCCAAGGAGGCCAGCTTCGGCGGGGTGACGTACGCGGCCTTCCAGTCGCAATGGGAGAAGAGTGGGGCGGCGCGTAAGGTGATCGAGCTGGCGGAGTTACAGCGGGAACTGGCGGCCAAGGGGCGCGACCGGGAGGATGCGGCTTTGCAGGAGTTCTGCCGCTGGGTGGTGGATGGGGTGAAGGCCGACCCGGCGTTCGGGCCGAACTCGCCGCTCTACCGTGCGATGGGCTACGTGCCGTACGATGAGCGGTCCAGCGGCCTGACCCGCAAGGAGACTGCGGCGGAGGAGCCGGCGGGTGCTGCTCCCGACCCGACCCCCACGGCCGAGGCGGCTTGAGGGCGGGGCAGGTAAAGGGGTGACGGGGCGTGGCAGTCGAGAACGTGGCCGGGGGTATTCCCTCCGGCCTTTTTCTTTGGGGCCAAGTTTGGAGGCAAGGCGTGCGGTGGATAACTCGGGCTTGCGCGAAGGCGGAGTTGGGCTACGTTGGCCGCGTTTCACCGCGTACACAGGACACCCTATGGGGCGCCCCTAGATCTCCTCATCTTTTCTCGCGTCCCGGTACGGCGGGGATGGTGGGAATCGCTCCGGGAACTTCGGGCTGGGTCATTAGTCTGGCCGATGCGTTGGTTGGTGTGGATTAATTTCTTGCGGTGCTTGTGAAAAAAATCACAAAACCGCTTGCGCTCGTGGCGCAGGCGGGTAGGATGCGCCCCGCTATTTTTTGGCATGTCTGATATTTTTCCAAAGTGGACGAACCGGTTGCCGGTCTGGATCATCACCGCCGCAGTGCTCGTGGGCGGCGCGACGACGGCCGGCGTGAGTTACTACCTCACCAACAAGTACGCGAACGTGGGCTACCAGCCGGTGCAGCCGGTGGCCTTCTCGCACACGATCCACGCCGGCCAGCTCGGGCTGGACTGCCGTTACTGCCACAATGGCGTGGAGAAATCGTGGTACTCGAACGTGCCGGCGGCGAGCACGTGCATGAATTGCCACAACCAAGTGCTGAAGGAAGATCCGAAGCTGGCGCTGGTGCGGAATAGTTATTCCAACAACATCCCGATCGCGTGGACGCAAATCCACAAGACGCCGGACTACGTTTATTTCAACCACTCGGTGCACGTGAACCGCGGCGTCTCCTGCGTGCATTGCCACGGGCAGGTGAACAAGATGGACGAGGTGCGGCACGACAAGCCGCTCTCGATGTCTTTCTGCCTCGATTGCCATCGCAACCCGGCCGAGAAGATCCGCCCGCCCGATCAGGTGTACAACCTCGATTGGAAGGCCCCCGCCGGTTTCGCCCAGCGTGACGGCGCGAAGTTCGTCCACGACTGGAAGGTCAACGCCTCGCAGAATTGCTCCGCCTGCCATCGATGAAAACGATTCCCCCTGTCTGTCCTGAGCCGGAGAATGGCGTCGTCTATTGGCGCAGTCTGGAGCAACTCTCCGACACGCCGGAGTTCAAGGACTGGGCCGCGCGCGAGTTTCCCGCCGGCGCCAGCGACCTGCAGGACGAGAGCACGCGCCGCGATTTCATCAAGCTCATGGCCGCGCCGTTCGCGCTGGCCGGCCTCGGGCTCTTCGGCACCGGTTGCCGCCGCCCGGTCGAGAAGATCATCCCTTTCACCCAGCAGCCCGAGGGCTATCTCCACGGTGTCGCGCAGTATTATGCGACGTCGATGCCGACCCGTGCCGGTGCAGTGCCGCTGCTCGTGAAGAGCCACGACGGCCGCCCCGTGAAGGTCGAGGGCAACAAGGAACATCCCGACAGCAACGGCGGCACGGACGTTTTCGCACAGGCCTCGTTACTTAATCTTTACGACGCTGACCGGGCACGCCACTTCCGCGCTGAGGGCAAGACCATCTCGCGCGACGAAGCGCTGGCGAAGTTGACCGCGCTCTCCGCCGCGGCCTCGGCCAACGGCGGCGAAGGGCTCGCCTTCCTGCTCGAACGCAGCAATTCGCCGACCCGCGCGCGCGTGCAGCAGCTCGTCAGCGACAAGTTTCCGAAGGCCCGCTGGTTCATTTACGAGCCGGTGGACTTCGACATCCACCGTGCCGCCGCCAAGGCCGCCTACGGCCAGGACGTGCGCCCGTATCCGCAGCTCGATAAGGCGGAGGTCATTCTCTCGCTCGACTGCGATTTCATCGGCGGAGAAGAAGATGCGCAGCGGTTGATCCGCACTTTCACCAAGGGCCGTCGGATCGCCAAGCCGGGCGATAAGATGAACCGCCTGTACGTGGCGGAAGCGTTGATGACGCAGACCGGCGCGAACGCGGACCATCGTCTGCGGCTCTCGTCGCAGGGCGTGGCGTCTCTCGCCGCGGTCGTGCTCGCGAAAGTGCGCGGGCAAGAAGCGACGTGGCCCGCTGGCTTCAGCGACACGGATAAGAAGTGGGCCGAGGAATGCGCGAAGGATCTGCTCCAGCACAAGGGCACCTCGCTCGTGCTCGCCGGCCACCGCCAACCGCTCGCCGTCCATCTTTTCGCACACGCCCTCAACGCCGCGCTCGGCAACAACGGCAAGACCATCCAGTTCCAGCCCGCGCCCGCGCCGGTGGAGGATAATCTCGGCACGCTCGCCTCCGCGCTGAAGGCCGGCCAGGTCTCCACGCTCGTCATTCTCGGTGGCAATCCCGCCTACAACGCGCCGGCCGATCTCGATTGGTCTGCGGCGCAAAAGAAGGCCAAGACCGTCGTCCGCCTCGGGTATTACGAGGATGAAACCTTCGCCGCGGGCGCCAGCCTGCATCTGCCCGCCGCGCATTATCTGGAGACGTGGGGCGACGCTCGCACGAGCGACGGCACGCTGGTGCCGGTGCAGCCACTCATCGCGCCGCTCTTCGACGGGTTGACGGATGCCGAGGTGCTCGCGCGCCTCGCCGGTCTCGCCGCCTCGACGCCGCACGCTCTCACTCGCGAGACTTTCAAGGCGCTCTCCAACGGCGGCAACACCGAGGAGAAGTGGAAGAAGTTCCTGCACGACGGTTTCCTCGCCGGCAGCGCCGCCAAACCGGTGGCGGTGACGTTGGACGAGTCGGTGGTTCCGCCCGCGCCCAGCGCGGCCAAGGCGCCCGGCGCGGACAGCCTCGAGATTATTTTCGCGCGCGACTACAGCCTCGACGACGGCCGCTTCTCCAACAACGGCTGGTTGCAGGAGTTGCCCGACCCGATCACGAAGATCACGTGGGACAACGCCGTGTTGGTCAGCCGCAAGACGGCTGCTGCGCTCGGCGTGCAGAATAACGACGTGGTCGAGATCAAGCTCGGCGCGCGGAGCGTGAAGGGGCCGATCTGGATCCAGCCCGGCCAGGCGGAGTTCACCGTCGCTCTCGCCCTCGGCTACGGCCGCGAGAAGGGCGGGCGCATCGCTAATTTCAAACCGACCGACAGCCCGTTGCGGCCTTCGAAACCCGATGGCAGCAGCAGTCGCGGCGCGGATTTCCTGAAGCAGGACACGGTCGGCTTCAACGCGTACAAGCTCCGCACCACGGCGGGAGTCCATGTCGCTGTAGGCGCGACGATTTCTAAGACGGGATTCATTTCGCCGTTCGCCTGCACGCAGGACCACTGGTCGATGGAAGGCCGCCCGATCGTGCGCGAGGCGAACCTCAAGCAGTTCGAGAAGAAGCCGGATTTCGCGAAGAACATGGACTTGGATGCGCCGGCGCACGCCAAGCACATCCCGATGGATCCGAAGACGGGCCAACCGCTGGGGATTTACAAGCATCCGTACGACACCCACCCAACGCTCAAGAGCGACGTGCATCAGTGGGGCATGTCGATCGATTTGAACATGTGCGTCGGCTGCTCGGCGTGCGTCATCGCCTGTCAGAGCGAGAACAACATCCCGATCGTCGGTAAGGACCAAGTGGCGCGCGGCCGCGAGATGCACTGGATGCGCATCGACCGTTATTTCACCGGCCTGCCGAATCTCAAGCGCAACCCGACCGGCACGGACGTCGACCAGGCGAAGGCCGAGTGGATCGACGAACCGCAGGTCGTCAACCAGCCGATGCTCTGCCAGCACTGCGAGAGCGCCCCGTGCGAGAGCGTCTGCCCCGTCAACGCCACCGCGCACGACGAGGAGGGGCTGAACCTGATGACTTACAACCGCTGCATCGGCACGCGGTATTGCTCGAACAACTGTGCGTGGAAAGTGCGCCGGTTCAATTTCTTCGATTACACCAAGCGCCCGATCGAGAACCTCTACGCCGGGCCGTTCGCCAAGAAGGCGTCCGACGAGTGGGAGCTGCTCAAGCTCGCGCGCAACCCGGATGTGAGCGTCCGCATGCGCGGCGTGATGGAGAAGTGCACCTTCTGCATCCAGCGCATCGAGCAGGCGAAGATCGCGCAAAAGGTGAAGGTCGGTGCCAGTGGCGACGTGGCCGTGCGCGATGGCGCCGTGCAGACCGCCTGCCAGCAGGCCTGCCCCGCCGAGGCCGTCGTTTTCGGCAACGTGCTCGATCCGAACAGCCGCGTCTCCCAGCTCAAGAAGCAGGCGCGCGACTACACGGTGCTTGGCTTCCTCGACACCCGGCCGCGCATCACGTACCTCGCCAAGGTCCGCAACCCGAATCCGGCGATGCCTGATTATCACGAGTATCCGTTCAGTCTCACCGAACACACCGGCGAGAAGTTCGAGAAGAACGCCAGTCCGTTCGGTGACCACAAGGCCGGAGACAACGGCAAGAACGGGCACGAGGCCAAGAAAGGAGCACACTGATGGCTTCCGTCGTTGAGAGTAAATGGGCCACGAAAGGCTCCACGCCGAAGGCGCTGGAGCGCGAGCCGCTGGTATTGAACCAGCGCAGCCTCGGCTGGATTTCCGATCGCGTCGCTTCCATCGTCGAAGGTCCCACACCCAAGTGGTGGTGGCCGGCCTTCATCATCAGCGCCGGTGTGGCGGGGATGATGTTCGCGATGATCGGCTACCTCGTCTCCACCGGCGTGGGCGTGTGGGGTCTGAACCAGCCGGCCGGCTGGGCGTGGGACATCACGAACTTCGTTTTCTGGATCGGCATCGGCCACGCCGGCACGCTGATTTCGGCGATTCTCTTCCTGCTGCGCCAGCGCTGGCGCACCTCGATCAACCGCGCGGCTGAGGCGATGACCCTCTTCGCCGTGGCGTGCGCCGGCATTTTCCCGATGGTGCACGTCGGCCGCATCTGGCTGGCGCCGATTTATCTGGCGCCGCTGCCGAACGGCAACGACATCTGGCCGCAGTTCCGTTCGCCGCTGCTGTGGGACGTGTTCGCTGTCTCGACCTACGGCACGGTCTCGCTCCTTTTCTGGTACGTCGGCCTCGTCCCTGATTTGGCGACGATGCGCGACCGCGCGACGAGCAAGGTGCGCAAGATCGCGTACGGATTCTTTGCGTTGGGCTGGACCGGTTCGAACCGCAACTGGAGCAACTACGAGAAGGCTTATCTGCTGCTGGCGGGTCTCTCCACGCCGCTGGTGCTCTCCGTGCACTCGATCGTGTCGTTCGACTTCGCCGTGTCGCAGGTGCCCGGCTGGCACACGACCATCTTCCCGCCCTACTTCGTCGCGGGCGCGATCTTCTCCGGCTTCGGCATGGTGCTGACGCTGATGATCCCGCTGCGCACGCTGTGCAAGCTGGAGGATCTCATCACCGTGCGCCACGTGGAGTTGATGGGCAAGGTGGTGCTGGCCACGGGCTCGATCGTCGGTTACGCGTACGGGATGGAGTTCTTCATCGCGTGGTACGGCGGCAACCCGAACGAGCTGTACGCCTTCAAGAACCGCGCGTTCGGCCCGTACTGGTGGGCCTACTGGAGCATGATTTCGTGCAACGTGATCTGCCCGCAGCTTTTCTGGTTCAAGAAAATCCGCACCAATCTTGTGGCGGTGTTCATCATCTCCATCTTCGTGAACATCGGGATGTGGTTCGAGCGCTTCGTCATCATCGTGACCTCGTTGCATCGTGATTATCTGCCCTCGAGCTGGGGTTACTTCAGCCCGACTTACGTGGACATCCTGACTTTCGTCGGCAGCTTCGGGCTGTTCTGCTCGCTGTTCCTCCTGTTCATGCGTTTCCTCCCGGTGATCGCGATCGCTGAAGTGAAAGGCGTCACGCCGCAGGCGGACCCGCATCACCCGCTCGGCGGCGCCAAAGGAGAGCACCACTGATGAGCACGCCCCACGGCATCATCGCAGAATTCGACACGCCGGCGGATGTGATGGCCGCCGCGCGCGCAGTGCGCAAGGCTGGCTTCAAGCGCTGGGATGTCCACACGCCGTTCCCCGTGCACGGGATGGACGAGGCGATGGGGATCAAGAACTCGCCTGTCGGCTGGTTCACGTTCATCGGCGGCGTGACCGGGTACACGACCGGCATGACGATGATCTGGTTCCAGAACGCCTTCGACTACCGCATCGTGATCGGCGGCAAGCCGCTCTTCAGCCCGCTCTTCGCCTTCCCAGTCAGCTACGAACTGACGATCCTGTTCGCCTCGTTCGCGACCATCTTCGGCATGTTGTTCCTCAACCGCCTGCCGCGTCTGCATCATCCGCTGCTCAAGAACCGTCGGTTCGCGCAGGTGACGCACGACAAGTTCTACGTCGTCATTGAGACGTCCGACCGCCAGTACTCGGAGACCGAAACCCGCAAGCTGCTGGAAACGGCCGGCAGCAAGCACATCGAGCTGGTGGAGGAGTAGGAGTAACATGCGCTACTTTGTGCTCGGATTGGCCTTGGTCGCGACGCTCGTGGTGAGCGTGCTCGGTTTCCGCGGGGATATCTCGCGCAAGCCGCCGCTGGAGATTTTCCCGGACATGGATCGGCAGCCCAAACTGCGCCCGCAAGAACCGAACGCGCTTCTGCCGAACGGCCGCAGCTCGCAGCTCCCGGTCGAGGGCACCGTGGCCCGCGGGACGCCGTTCGCCGCGACGCCGAAGAACACCGGCCGCGTGTCGGGAGTGACGAATTTCGTCGAGACGCTTCCCGTGAAGATCACGCCCAAGCTCCTCGAGCGCGGCCGCGAGCGGTACGCGATCAGCTGCCTGCCGTGCCACGGCGCGCAGGGCGACGGCAACGGTATCACGAAGAAGATCGGCGCGATGGCCGTGGTGGCGAACTTGCACGACGCCCGCATCGTGAAGCTGCCGGACGGCGAACTGTTCCACGTCATCTCCGACGGGCGCAACCTGATGGGCGGTTACCGCGCGAACGTGTCGATTGACGACCGCTGGGCGATCGTCGCCTACCTGCGCGCCCTGCAGCGCAGCCGTCTGGCTTTTGAGGACGAACTTTCCGCCGCTGAACGGGCGCAATTGAAATAAGGCTATGAGTTCACCCGCTGCCACCGCTACGCCCGCCGCCGCCCACGAGGGTTCCGGCTGGGAGAAGCTGCCGTACGTGCTCGTCGTGGCCGGCCTCATCGGGCTGGTCGTCGGGGCGGTTTCGGATCCCAAGCAGTTCGGCTACTCCTATCTGGTGGCCTTCATGTTTTTCCTGAGCATCTGCCTCGGTGCGATGTTCCTGGTGATCCTGCATCACCTGTTCGATTCGAGTTGGTCGGTGCCGATCCGCCGGTTCTTGGAGCACCTCGCCTTTCTGACGCCGGTGTTGGGTCTGCTTTTCATCCCGATCGCGTGGCTGGCGCCGCAGCTGTATCCGTGGATGACGATTGACCCGCACACGGACCACGCGCTGCACGTGAAGGTGGCGCTCTTCAATCCGCCGACGTTCTACATCATGGCCGCCGTGCTCTTCGGCGCTTGGACGCTGCTGAGCTACAAGCTCCGCAGTTGGTCGCTGAAGCAGGATGAGACCGGCGCGGTGGAGTGCACTTTCGCGATGCGCAAATGGGCGGCCGGCGGCATCTTCATCTTCGCCTTCTCGCTCACGCTGGCGGCGATCTACTGGATGAAGTCGCTCCAGCACCAGTTCTTCTCCACGATGTACGGTGTGTATTACTTCGCCGGCAGCGTGTGGACGGCCCTCGCCACGATTTACATCATCGCGATGGTGATGCAACGGCGCGGCTACATCCCGATCCTGCACCGGAAGCAGTATCACGACATGGGCGTGCTGCTCTTCGCGTTCACGGTGTTCTACGCGTACATCCATTTCTCGCAGTATTTCCTGATCTGGAACGCGGCCATGCCGGAGGAGACCTTCTGGTACGTGCTGCGCGAGCAAGGCTCGTGGTGGGCGGTCGGGATGCTCACGGTGTTCGGGCATTTCTTCGGGCCGTTCCTGCTGCTGTTGCGCATCGATGCGAAGCTGAATCTCAAGCTGATGATCCCGATGGCCATCTGGGTCTGGCTGATGCACTACCTCGACATGCAGTACAACATCATGCCGGTGTTCCATCCGAACGGCATCCACTTCGCGCTGACCGATCTCGCCGCGATGGCGTTCATCGGCGGCACGCTGGCCATCGTGTTCCTGAAATATTTCCACGCCCACGCGCCCTACCCGCAGAAAGATCCGCGGTTCGAGGAAGCGCTCGGGCACGGGACCCTCTCGTCGGCGGATGCCGCGAACGATCATCTGGGAGACGAGGATTAATGAAGACCGAAACCGACAAGGCCGCTGAGGCCATTAGGTCCCGTTACGTCCGCGAGATTATCGGCGTCGTGCTCGTCGCCGTGCTCGTCGGTTGGGTGATCAGCCGCTATCTGCCGGCACGGCCGTCGGCCGTCGGCGCGGCCCGCGGCGCTGAACGCGCCAAAGCCCTCGTCGAGATGAACGCCGCCAACACCGAGGCGCTCGCCCACTACGGCCGCCTTGATCCAGTGCGGAAGATTGTTCGCCTGCCCGTCGCCGAAGCGATGAAGCTCACTGTGAAAGAGTGGGAGAATCCGGGCCTCGGCCGCAGCAACCTGCTCCAGCGTGTGGATAAAGCCAGCGCGCCGGCGCCCAAGATCGATTTCGAGTGAAGCGCAACACCAACCTGACTCTTTGATGAGCCTTTCGACCCAAACCGAATCGCGCGCGAATGCTCCAGCCGCTCCGGCGGAGATTGACGCCTCCTGCCGCGCCCCGGTGCTGTTCCTTTTCACCAGCGCGTCGCTCTGGCTGGTGGCCGCCGCCGTGCTCGGCCTGATCGCTTCGCTCAAGATGCACCAACCGCTGTTGCTCGTGCGCGGCGCCGAGTTGACCTACGGCCGCGTGCTCGCCGCCGCCAGCAATGCTTTCCTCTTCGGCTTCGCCGCCCAAGCCATCCTCGGCGTCACGCTCTGGATGCTCTCCCGTCTCGGCGGCACACCGCTCGCCAAGCCGCTCGTCGCGTTGATCGGAGCGGTCGTTTGGAACCTTGCCGTGACGGTCGGTGTGGGCGGCATCCTCGCCGGTGATAGCAGCGGCTACGAAGGCTTTGAATTCCCGGGCTACGCAGTGCCGGCGTTGCTCATCGCTTACACGTTCGTGGCGCTCTGCGCGCTGGCGACTTATTTTCAACGCCGTGAACGCGAGAGCTACGTCTCGCAGTGGTACCTGCTTGCGGGGCTGTTCGCTCTGCCGTGGGCTTACCTCACCGTGCACAGCCTGCTACTGGTGGATCCGGTGCGCGGCGTGGCGCAGGCGGCCATCAACTCGTGGGCCGGTGCGGTGCTGCGCGAAATCTGGCTCGGTGGCGCGGCACTGGCGGTGGTTTTCTATCTCGTGCCAAAGCTGCTCAAGCGCTCTCTCTATAACCGCGGTTACGCGCTGCTCGGCTTTTGGATGCTGTTGATCTTGGGCGGTTGGACCGGCCTGCACGACGGTGCGCCCCTTCCGCTCTGGCTGGTGCGCCTCGGTGGATTCGCCAGCCTGCTGATGCTCTTTCCGCTTTTCGCGGTGGCTTGGAATCTTCACGTCACGGCGGATGGACAGGCGGTGCTCGGCTCCGAATGCCGCGTGCTGCGGTTCGCCGGATTCGGTCTGTTCGCCTATCTCACGGCGACATTGGTGATGGCCATGAACCCGCTCGTCAGTGCAGCGGTCCAATTCACCCACTACGCCGCGGCGGTGAAGCACCTCGCTTTCTACGGCGCGTTTGCGATGGCGATGTTCGCCGCGATCTACCACATCGTCCCGCGTCTGGTGGGTGCCGACTGGCCTTGTGAAAATCGGGTGAAATGGCACTTCACGCTGGCTGTGGCCGGGGTGCTGCTCGTGGCGCTGCCGCTGGCCGTCGGCGGCTGGAAGCAGGGGATGGGTTTGCTCGACCCGGCCGTTGATTTCAACCAGATCTCGCGCACGGCGTTGATGGCCATCCGCGTTTCGACACTGGGCGAGCTTCTCTGGCTGGCCGGTTCGTTGTTGCTGGTGGGGAACTTAGTGCGGCTACTCGCGCGCCGGTTCTGCCCGTGCGCGGCGCTCGCTGCCTGCACTGAATCGAACGGAGGTGCCCGATGAATCAAGCCACGCTTTTGGTGCTCGGCATTTTTGCCGCGCTTTCCACCTCTTGGTTCGGCCTCGTCATCTGGCCGCAAATCCAGCTCGGCGCGCTCCAACCGGTGGAGATCGAGGAGACCGGTCAAATCTATCCTTCCGCCCGTTCGGGCCTCGCCCAGCAGGGCGCGGAGGTCTATCGCGCGAACAACTGCGCTGCCTGCCACACGCAACAAGTGCGGCCGGGGGCGGACATCGCCCGCGGCTGGGGCGCGCGCCGCACGGTCGCGCAGGATTATATTTTCGACTCGCCGGTGATGCTCGGTTCCTCGCGCATCGGGCCGGATCTCGCCAACATTGGTGCGCGTCAGATGGATGACAACTGGCATCTCGTCCACCTCTACAAGCCGCGGTTGGTGGCGGAGAAATCCGTGATGCCGTCGTATCGCTTCCTCTTCGCGAAGCGCGCTATCGGTGCCAAGCCTTCACCTAACGCCCTCAAGCTGCCGCCCGAGGAAGCTCAACGCCTTGCAGGCCAGGAGATGGTGCCGAAGGCCGACGCACTCGCGCTGGTGGCTTATCTGCGCAGCCTGCGGTCCGACGCGCCGCTCTTTGAGGCGCCGCTGCCCAAAATCAAACCGGCCGTGCTCTCGGTTCCCAGCACCAATTCTCCTGCCAAGAAATGAACGCGGACACGCAAAAAATTTCCACGCTCCCGCCCGAGGCGGCCGAGCCGAAGGCCAACGCCGGGGCTTTTCCAATCTGGTTGCTCATCGCCCTCGCCGTCGTCGCCTACGCCGGCACGGTGCGGTTCGATGAGAACGACGGCGGCTTCTCTGCGCAGGTGTTTGCTCCGTACGTTTCGACCAAGCAGCTCGAAGATTTCCTGCCGAAGGATCCTGAGAGGATTGCCTTCCTCGAGGGCCGCAAGCTCTACAGCCAGAATTGCGCCGCGTGCCATCAGGCTTCCGGCCTCGGCTCGGCTGGCCAGTTTCCGCCGCTCGCCGGTTCCGATTGGGTGAAGACCGAGGGGGCGAACCGGATCATCCGCCTCGTGCTCCACGGCATCCAAGGCCCGATCAAGGTCAATGGTTTAGATTACAACAACGCGATGGTGCCGTGGAAGGATGTCATGAGCGATCAGCAGGTCGCCTCGGTCATCAGCTACGTCCGGCGCAACAAGGATTGGAACCACAACTTCAGTGGCGTCACCGCCGAGCAGGTGAAGAAGATTCGTGACGCTGAGAAAAGCCGCACTGCCCCGTGGATGGCTGAAGAGTTGCTGAAGACCTCCGACAAGTAGCCGCGAGCCGTCCTGTTCAAAAAGAGAACTGCGCCCCGTGTGCACGGGGCGTTTCTTTTTCAGGGGGCCATGTGGCGAGTGTGTGGCATTCCCGTTTTTTCACTTGCGGGAATTGTTCCGCAGCGTTCGAATCCCTCCGCCTATGAAGCTCCGACTGTCCCTCTTATTCTGCGTTCCCTTGCTCATGGTGTTTCACGGTCGCGCGGCGGAGCCGGCCGTGCCGCAGTACGCTTTCAAGCAGGGCGAAGGGTATGTGTACCAGATTCGCATCGAGTCGCAGGAGGCCAACTACACGGGCGTGCTGCAAGGTGTGGTGACCTACACGGCGCGCACGGTGAACCCGCACGGATTCACGCTGCGCACGATCGGCGCGCTCCAGCCGGCGCGCAAGATGAAGGACGGCCGTTTCTTTCCGCCGTTCGGCGTGTATCGTGTGGGTTTGCAGTACTTCGACAACTCGCCGTCGATGCCGAGTTTTCCCTTTCGCCAACCGCGTGATGTCGTGTTCGACACCAAAGGTGCGCTAATCCAGCAGGGGGATGTGGCGCAAGATCCGGGGAAGTTTGATGTCTCAGGCTTTATTATTGAGCCATTCGCGTTGAAAGGGGAATCGAAGTGGGAGTCGAGCAACGCGATTGTCCTCGTGCATGAAGAGTTGGAGCCGGTGACTCCCGGCGGGATCAGCCGCCTTGTGCGCATCAAGAAGAACAACCTCGCCGCCACCGAGAAGGTTTCCTATTCGCTCGCGCCCGGAACGAATGCCAGTACCGTCATCATCAAGAAGCAGCTTGAGGTGAAGACGCGCCTGATGGTTGGTGACAGCCCGCGCCTCCAGATCACCGGTGAGGGGGAGATTATTTTCGACACCAATCTCGGCGTGCCGCGTTCGATGGAGTTCAAGCAGACTCTCGCCGAGGCCGAGGAGAATCTCACGCGCAAGACACCGATGGTTCTCACTTACAAATTGCTCGAGGGCAAGGAACGCGACGCTGCGCTGACGCCGGCGATTTCCACGAACCGTCTCACGACCGGCACCAACCCGCCGCCCAAAGCCAAAGCCGAAAAGAAGCCGATCACGGATGTTGAGCGCGCACAATGCCTCGCCGATCTCAAGTCCGTCAGGGCTTTCACCAAACGCGGTGCGGCTGGCCGTCTCGCACACGCCGAAGCCACTCCAAAATATCGCGACGAGGTGAGCAAAGCCCTCCTTCCGCTTTTGGCCGACACCGATGTCTTCACGCGCGCTGCTGGCGCCAAGGCTCTCGGCACGTGGGGGAACCGCGATGCCGTCACCGCGCTGATAAAGCTGATTGATGACCGCGAGTTCAGCGTTCGCTGGGCGGTGTTCGATGCGCTGGTCGCACTGGAGGACAAGCGAGCCATCGAACCGCTCGCGAAACTTCTCACCACCGGCAAGGACGACCGTCGCGCCGTGCAGGCCCTGCGTGACTTTGGTTTTGCTGCCGAGGATGCCGTGGTCAAGCTGCTCGCCGAAAACAATGTGGGCACCCAGCGTGAGGCTGCGCAATTGCTCAAGGACATCGGCACGAAGAAGTCGCTGCGCGATTTGGAGAAGCTCGCTCAGAGCGCGGAGTTCCCGCTGAAGGCCACCGCTGAAGACGCCATCAAGGCGATTCAACAGCGGGAGAAAGACGCGAAGGACGCAAAGAAATAGCCCGCGGCTTTCAGTTCAGCGTGCGCAGGCGGATGTTCCGCAGCGCGGCGCTGGTCTGGAAATTGGCGAAGCCGAACGGCGCGGAGAGTTCGATCTCACCCGCGCGCATCGAGATGGTGCGGTCCTTGAGCGACTGCTCCACCAGCTTCTCCGCATCCACCCACGCCTCGATCCGCTCGGCCGTCACGCGCAGGCGGAACTTGTACCAGCGCCCCTTCTCGTACCGCATCGTCTTTGTCGTATCGTTTTCCGAGGCGTCCATTCCGTCGATGGACGAGATGCCGGTGACGCTTCCACCCCAGCCGCCGTTCACGAAGGTGGCGTGCGCCTTGCCGACGGGGAAGGTCAGCGCGGCGAAGAAATCTGAGCCTTCAATCTTCTTCGCCTCATACTCGACCTCGTAGTTGGACTTCGGAAAAGCGTTCGTGTAGGTCACGCCGGTGAGGATCGCGCCTGCGCCGAGCCGCAGCTCGCCGCCCTCCACCTGCACCGGCCCGCGGCCGGAGAAGTCGGTCTCCTTCCAGCCGGCGAGCGACTTGCCGTCGAAAATGACCCGCCAGCCGTTGGCGGAAGCGCCCGGCTGCGCGGTCTTCGTGGAGCCTTTCGGGCCGTCAGCAGGCGGACAACAGCAACCGGCGAGGAGCGTGGCGGCGAGCAGCAGCGCGGACAGAAGAGGCGTCTTCATAATTTGCATGGTAGGCAGACTAGCAGAAACCGATTTTTCTTCACCACATCTTCGGGGCCTTGATTGCCGCGTGGCGCGGGTTCCTCATCGCGCAACGGTGCCGACGAAGCTCTCCTTGAAGTGCCGGCGGCAAACGGAGGTGTAGCGCTCATTGCCGCCAATTTCGATTTGCGCACCTTCACTCAGAGGTCGGCCGTCGGGCCCGAGGCGCATCACCATCGTGGCCTTGCGGCCGCAGTGGCAGATGGTTTTCAGCTCGATCAAATTGTCGGCCCATGCGAGCAGATGCTGGCTGCCCTCGAAGAGGTTTCCACGAAAATCAGTTCGCAGGCCGTAGGCCAGCACAGGAATGCCAAGTTGATCGGCAATTTCGCCGAGCTGAAACACCTGCGTGCGAGTGAGGAACTGAGCTTCGTCCACCAGCACGCAGTGGATCGGGTCCGTCGCGTGCTCCGTGCGGGTGATGGCCAGCAGGTCGGCCGTCGCGTCGAACATCGTGGCGGATGCCTCCAGTCCGATGCGCGATGTGACTTTGCCCGCGCCGCGCGTGTCGAGTTGTGGCGTGAGCACTAGGGAGCGCATGCCGCGTTCGCGGTAGTTATGGCTCGATTGGAGCAGCGCGGTGGATTTCCCCGCGTTCATCGCGGAGTAGTAGAAGTAGAGCTTTGCCATGCGCCCCCCTACTTTTTCAAAGCCGCCTCGATGCTCGCGGCCACCTGCTTCGCCAAATACTTCGAACCGGAGGATGTGAAGTGCACGTTCACGGGGATTTGGATTTTGGCGAGCGGGCCCGCCTGTGCGTGCGCGTAAAGGTCGTTGATCGTCACCTTGTTTTCCTCCATCACCTTTTTCGCGATGGCGTTGTAGGCGAGCACATCCTCGGGTTTGCGAGCCGGGCTGACCTTCCCCTCCGGCACCGGCGTAGTGGTGCACCAGATGAGCTTGGCGCCCGTGGCCTGCATCTGCTTCACCAGCGCGCGCAGGTGTTTCTCGTAATCCTCGAGGCCGATCTGCCGCTTGCCGTCGGGCATGAATTTTATGTCGTGCAAGCCCCAGTTGAAATGGATCACGTCCCACTTCGTGGTGCCGAGCCATTTCGCCAGTTTGCCGGTGCCGTTGGTGGTCGGTCCGCCGTTCTCGGAGATGCGGTGGAGGTTCACTTTACCCGCGAGCAGCTCGCGCGTCGCCACGGTGTAACCGATGGAAATCGAATCGCCGATGAGCAACACGCGCGGCAGCTTCGCATCATCGGTCGGTGTCGCGAAAGCGGGATCCGGTTGTTTGGCTTTCGGTTTTGGAGCCGGCTTGGTGTCCTGAGCGGCAAGGCCGAGTATGAGACTGAACAGGACAAGAGGGGTGAGATGGCGGGCGTTCATGCGGTTGCGAGAGTAGCCGCCGAGTCGGCGGGCGCAAGCGGGAACCGCCCGTTGATTCTCACTGCCGTTGGTAGTGGAGCGGCTCAGTGCAGGATGACGAAGTTACCGTCAGCGGCGCGGGTCTTCCTTGAACCGGAAGGCGGGTTTGGCGACGAGATCGGTGCTGGTGATGGTGGGGCACCAGTATTTCTCGATGTGCTGGATGACGAGATCGGTGCCCTCGTAGTGGCTCACGAACGGGCGCATCTGCG
>SXGT01227843.1_pt1 | contig 16569 bp, 18 predicted proteins | sample 3176221 | NCBI WGS metagenome assembly SXGT01 (sample SAMN11356862, study PRJNA531348) | freshwater metagenome | isolation source: freshwater sample F1-120 | place: China: Fuxian Lake, Yuxi | collected 2017-12-25 | reverse complement strand
GCTTACAATCAGTCGAAGGGCGTCTGGCCTGCCTTAGGGCGGGCTCGGCCTGACGGCGTGCCTCTTGGAGAATGAGCCAGCGAGTTAATAGTTGTGGCAAGCTTAAGAGCGCAAGGTGCTCGTGGTCACGGGCGACGGCGAGATGCTGATGGGCATCGGCGCGCTGGCCACCATCGCCGTGGAAAAGCCGCGCAACCTGTCGATCGTGGTGCTCGACAACGAGCACTACGGCGAGACCGGCATGCAGGAGACGCACACCGGCCACGGCGTGGACCTCGCCGGCATGGCGAAGGCCGCGGGCTTCCCGCAGGCGATGAACATCTCCAGCAAGGCGGGCGTCGCGCGAGTACGGGCGCTGGTCCATGCCGGCAAGGGCCCGCTGTTCGCGCAGGTCAAGGTGGACCCGGAGAAACTGCCGCTGGTGCTGCCGCCGCGGGAAGGCTCTTACATCAAGAACCGCTTCCGCATCTCGGTGCTCGGACCGGACGCGGTTCACGACTGAGAAAGCCGCGCCTCAATCCTTCAGGTTGACCAGCGAGAGGAACTCGCGCCGCAGCGGCGCGTCCTTGAGGAACGAGCCGCGCATCACGCTGTTCACCATCTTCGAGCCGTTGTCCTTGACGCCGCGCCAGTGCATGCAGAAGTGGTCGGCCTCCATGACCACTGCGAGCCCGTTCGGGTTCACCTTCGCCATCAGCAGGTCGGCGAGCTGCGTGATCGCCTCCTCCTGGATCTGCGGCCGGCTGAGCACCCAGTCCGCGAGCCGCGAATACTTCGACAGCCCGATCAGCTTGGAGGCCTTGTTCGGCATCACGCCGATCCACAGCCGGCCCATGATCGGGCAGAAATGGTGGCTGCACGCGCTGCGCACGGTGACCGGGCCGATGATCATCAGCTCGTTCAGGTGCTCGGCGTTCGGGAACTCCGTCACCGACGGCGGCTCCGCGTAGCGTCCGCGGAACACCTCGGTCAGGTACATCTTCGCCACGCGCCGCGCGGTTTCCTGCGTGTTGTGGTCGCTCCCGGTGTCGATTACCAGGCTGTCGAGCACGCCCTGCATCTTCTGCTCGACCTCGTCGAGCATCGCCTCCAGCTCGCCGGGTTGCAGGAACGCGGCGATGTTGTCGTTGGCGTGGAAGCGCTGGTTGGCCTCGCGAATGCGCGCTCGGATGCGCTCGGAGACCGGAATGCCGGCGTCTTCCGTGCGCTTGCTCTTCTTTCCTCGGGTGTCCATGGGTCATCGGTAGTCTAGCGGACCGGACCGGCGCGCGCGGGAGGCCAAGACCCCTGCGCCGCGATGGACTTCTCGCCGGGATCCGCGCGCGCCTCCTTGATCCACCTCAAGGCCGCGGCGCGATTCGCGCCAAGAATCGGTGCTATCGAGGAGGACTTCACATGACCGATCCGGCCGCGGCCTGGCACGAGGAACACCGCTACTTCCAGAAGCTGCTCACGCTGCTGCTGCAGCGCGTCCGCCTGCTCGCCGACGGCGGCGAGCCCGATTGCGAACTGATGCTCGACATCGCCTCCTACCTGCACGACTACGCCGACGAGATGCACCATCCGCGCGCCGACATCGAGATGGCGGCCGCGACCTACCTCATCTACTACGGCAACCATGTCGCCCGGGAGGAGCAAGAGGTGCTGGCGAAGGCCGCCGCCGTCCTCACCAAAGAGGATTGGGCGTCGGTGCGCCACGGCGTGCCGAGCCGTCCCGACCCGGTGTTCGGCGCCACGCCCGAGCAGCGCTACCGGGAACTGCGGCGGCGGATCGCACTCGAAGCGTAGGGTCGTCTCGCCAACCCCCTAGGCGCCGTTGCCCGACCCGACCTGGATGCCCCAGTGGCCGTCCTGGCAGGTGACCACGTACAGCGAGAAGTAACGCCCGATCGCGGAGCCGTCCTCGCGCCAGCGCGTGAAATCCACCGCCACGTGCGCCTTGCCCGCCGTCGCGAACACCACTTCGGTGCGATCCAAGGTCGTGTGGTGCCAGCCGTCGCCGCTGACGCCCTTGAAGAAACTGTCGAAGCCGTAGTCCTCCGCCTTCTCGTAGCGCGCGAGATTCCCCCTGGCGCCGATGCGCAGGTGCGGGAAATTGAACGCATCGCGGATCGCCACGGTATCGCGCGCGTTCAGCGCCGCGAGGTAGCGGTCGACGACGGCGAGCGCTGCCCGGCCGGCGGCGTCGCTCATCTCAGCCCTGCCACGCGCCGCTCGCCCGCGCGGCATCGCGGTCGGCGGGGAACTGGAACTGCGGCGCCTCGTCGCGCGGCTGGCGCGTGTCGCCGCCCTTTGTGCGGCCGGCCTCCTCGCGCCAGTCGTCCGACTCGCTCCAGCGGTTCGGCAGGCGAAGGATCTCTCCCGGCTGCGTCATCGCTTCCAGTCCGCGCAGCGCGGCGCGCACGATGCCGAGCTGGTCCACGGGATCGAACGCCTTGCCGGAGGTGTGGCCCAGCGGATAGTCGACGAACGCGGCGCGCGGCGGACGCCCGCTCTGCAGGATGTCGAGCGCGCTGCCCAGGCACATGGTCGGTATGCCGCTGGCTTCGAGGTGCCGCGCGACGATGCACGCCGACTGGTGGCAGACCGGGCACATCGGCACCAGCAGGACCGCGTCGACCTGCTGCGCCTTGAACGCCTCCAGCAGCGCGGGCGCCACCTCCTCGCGCACGCGGCGCTGCGAATAGACGCCGCCCATGCAGGAGAACACGTCTTCGGCGAGCGAGCCGACGACCCTTTCGGCCACCAGCGTCCTCAGCGCGGCGAGCGGCAGCACGCAGCCCGGGTCGCGGCGCGCATCGACGAGGAAATTCTCGGTGACGTGCGAGAAGCGCAGTTGCCCGTCCGGCGTCGAGGAAGGGATCCGGCGCAGCGAGGTGTCGTCCTTGTAGTGGTAGGCCGCCTGTCCGAGCGCATAGGCGCCTGCCGTCGTCAGCAGCCCGACGCGCGCGGCGGCGAGCGGCTTCGCCAGCGGCTGCCATGCTGGCGCGTCCTCGGCCCTGACCCAGCGGTAGGGCGCATAGCCGAGGCTCTTGTAGCGCTCGGTGACGGCGCGCATGTACTCGACGGTCATCGTGTCTCCTCCTAGCGGAACGGATCCAGCCCGGTGAGCTCGCGTCCCTGGATCAGCGTCAGGATGCCGGGCGTGCCGTCGGGAATCGTCAGCGTGCGAACGTCGCGCGCCAGTTGTTCGAGGCCCAGTTCGCGGCTGAGTCCCATCGCGCCGTGCACGCGCATCGCGAGAGCCACCGCGCGGTCACCTGCGTCCACCGCGTAGCGCTTTGCCATCGCCGACAGGCCGTTGGCGCGCTCGCCGCGATCCATCGCCGCCAGCGCGTGGTAGCACAGCAACCGGCTCGAGATCACCGCGGTCTCGATCTCGGCGAGGTCCGCCTGGATGAGCTGGAAGCCGCCGATGTACTTGCCAAACTGCTTGCGCACCCCCGCGTAGGCCTTCGCGGCATCGAGCGCCTTCTGCGCGATGTTCACCGCGAGCAGCCCGACCAGCGGCCGGTTGGCGAGCCATGTGATGGTCAGCAGCTTCGCCGTGTCGCCGGTCTCGGGGCACAGGTTCGCCTTAGGCACGCGCACGTCGTCGAACAGCACCTCGCCCAGCGGCGCCTGCCGCAGGCCGTGCATGCTCACCTCATGTGCCTCGAACGGCGACACCTTGCGCTCGACCAGCACGCGCGCGAGGCTCGAAGTGCCGTCGGCGTCCACCTTGCGGCAGGTGACGTTCATGAAGTCGCAGACCGTGGCGTTGGAGATCCACTGCTTGCGGCCCTTCAGCACGAGGTGGTCGCCCTCCTCGGTCACCGTGGTCTTGATGCCCCGCGGGTCCGAGCCGACGTCGGGCTCGGTGCTGCCGGTGCAACCGATGATGCGGCCGCTCATCAATCCCTCGAGGAAGCGCGACTTCTGCTCCTCGTTGCAGCCGAAGTAGACGCGCGTGGTGGTGGCCTCGTGCGGCTGCAGGATCAGCGCCACGTTGGCCGGCATCTGCTCGCCGATGAGGCCGTAGTCGAGCATCTTCAGCCCGGCGCCGCCGCCCTCCTCCGGGATCCGTGCCGAGGTCAGGCCGAGCTCGGCCGCCTTCGCCATGACCTTCAGGATCGCCGGCTTGGGCAGCGGGCGGTCGCGGTCGTTCCCGTCGAGGATCGGCTGGATGTGCCGGTCGACGAGGCGCTTCGCCGCGTCGACCATCATCTGCTGTTCTGCGCTCAGTGCCAGGTCCATGTCGTGTCGCCCTTTGCGATCAGGCGGCCGCCGCGGAAGGCGCGACGCCCTCAGGCTGCCAGCCGAGTTCCGAGGAAATGGCCGCCGCGGTGCGTACCACGTGCGGGATGCAGCGCGCGACGAGCTCGCGCGTCATGCGGAAGGCCGGCACGCCGATGCCGACGGCGGCGATCACCGCGCCCGCATGGTCCCGGACCGGCGCCGCGATGCCGCCCATCTCGGGATGGTTCTCCTCGCGCGTCACCGCCACGCCGGTCGATGCGATCTCGCGCAGCACCGCGCGGATGCGCTTCGGATCGACCACGGTCTTTGCGGTGCGCGGCTCGAGCGGCTGCGCCAGCACTCGGTCGGCGACCGCCGGGTTGAAGGCGAGAATGCTGCGGCCGGTCGCGGTGCACCAGGCGGGACTGAGCTGCCCGATCCGCGTCTGCACGCGGATCGAGCGGGGACTCTCCAGCTTGGAGATGTAGACGATGCCGCCCGACACGTCGAGGACCGACACGTGCACCGTCTCGTCGGTCGCCGCGACCAGTTGCTCGATCCAGGGCCGCGACACCTTGACGACGTCGAGCCGCCCGACGGCCGCCGCACCCAGCCGCCAGAGTTTCAGCGTCAGGCTGTAGTGGCTGTTGTCGCGATCCTGCGCGAGGAACCCGGTGTTGACGAGCGTCGCCAGCATGCGGTGCACGCTCCCCTTTGGCCTTCCGGTGGCCTCGACTACCGCGGTGAGCGTCATCGGCTCCCCGGCGGCGCCGAAGACCTCGAGGACGTCCAGCGTCGCCGCGGCGGACGCGATGAGGTGATTGCGGTTCGCCGGTCGCGCCTCACCCGTCATTCGCCTGCCCGCCCGCCTCAGGGTCGACATCGCATCCCTTTTCGCCGCCGCGCCGTTAGTCTTGTTCTGCCATGCAGAACCCCTGACGCATTGCGTCATCATACGAGGCCGTTGGCATTCTTGTCCCATGGATGGCGACAAGATTCTGCAAAGCGAAACCTCAAGCCGCAGCGGAGCCTGTAGGCTTCCCGGTCACCATGAAAACCTCCGGACCGCTGTCGGACTACCGCGTGCTCGAGCTCGGCTCGACCGCCGCCGGCCCCTTCTGCGCGCGCCTGCTCGCGGACTTCGGCGCCGATGTCGTCAAGATCGAGGCGGCGGAGGGCGACCCGATCCGCCAGCTCGGCGAGACCGTCGACGGCAAGTCGCTCTACGGCGCCAGCATCCTCAGGAACAAGCGCATCGCCTCCTTCAACTTCAGGAAGCCCGAGGCGCGCGAACTGGTGAAGCGCGTGATCCCGGGGTTCGACATCGTGGTGGAGAACTTCCGCCCCGGCACGCTGGAGAAGTGGGGGCTGGGCTACGAAGACCTGCGCAAGGTGCATCCCGGCCTGGTGATGACGCGCATCAGCGGCTATGGGCAGACCGGCCCGTACAAGGACCAGCCCGGCTACGGCGTGATCGGCGAGGCGATGAGCGGCCTGCGCCACATGACCGGCGACCCGGACCGCCCGCCGTCGCGCGTCGGCATTCCCCTCACCGACTACATCACCGGCGTGTACGCCGCGTTCGGCACGGTGATGGCGGTCCTGCACCGAGAGAAGACCGGCGCAGGCCAGTGCGTCGACGCGGCGTTGATCGAATCCGCCTTCAGCTTCATGGAAGCCTACGTCCCGGCCTACGAGAAGACCGGCAAGGTCGGCATGCGCAGCGGCGCGCGGCTCGCCGACAGCGCGCCGAACACCCTCTTTCCCACGCGAGACGGCAAGCACGTCCACATCGCCGCGCTCGCCGACACCGTGTTCCAGCGCCTCGCCGCCGCGATGGGCAAGCCCGGACTCGGCACCGATCCCCGCTTCGCGAAACAGAAGGCGCGCAATGCCAACGAGGCGCTGATCGAGGGCATCGTCGGTGAATGGACCCTGTCGCACGACCTCGAAGAGATCGAGGCGGTGCTGAAGAAGGGCGACGTCCCCGCCAGCCGGATCTTCGACATGGCGGACATCTTCCGCGACCCGCACTACAAGGCGCGCGACATGCTCGTGCCGACGCCGGACGACGACCTCGGCAGCGTGACGCTCGCCGGCATCGTGCCCAAGCTCTCCGCGACGCCCGGATCGCTGCGCTGGTCCGGGCACCGCACCGGCCAGGACACGCGCCAGTTCCTGCGCGACACCGCGCAACTCACGGACGCGGAGATCGACCGCCTGGTCGCCGAGAGCGTCGTCTACTGCGATCCGAAATCCGAAGCGAAACAACGAGGCACCGGCAAATGACCCCATTCAAGGCCTACCGCGTCCACACCATCGACGACAAGCCGGTGTGCAGGTTCGAAACCCTGGCGCTCGACGACCTCGACCCGGGTCCCGTGCTGATCAAGGTGGCGTTCTCGGCCATCACCTACAAGGACGCCATGGCGGCGCGCGGCGTCGGCAAGAACGTGCGCACCGACCGCCCCTGCGTCACCGGGGTCGACCTCTCCGGCGAAGTGGTGACCTCGCAGGATCCGCGCTTCAAGGCCGGCGACTGCGTCGCGGTGACCAACTACAAGCTCGGCGTCGACCAGGACGGCGGCTACGCCGACTACGCCCGCGTCCCCGGCGACTGGATCGTGCCGCTGCCCGCGGGCCTGTCGCCGTACGAGGCGATGGGCCTCGGCACCTCGGGCCTGACTGCGGCGCTCGCCGTGGACCGCCTGCAGGCCGCGGGCGTGAAGCCTTCGGATGGTGCGATCGGCATCACCGGCGCGACCGGCGGCGTCGGCAGCCTCGCGGTGAACATGTTCGCGCAGCTTGGCTACAAGGTGATCGCGATCTCCGGCAAGAAGGACCAGCACGGCTTCCTCAAGGACATCGGCGCCGATACCATCCTCTCGCGCGAGGACTTCCTGCGCGACAAGGCGCCGCTCGCGCCGCCGCTGTTCGCCGGCGCGCTCGACAACGTCGGCGGCATCTACCTCGACCGCCTCGGCGCGAAGATGCAGCCCTTCGGCAAGCTGGCGGTGTGCGGCATGGCCGTGGGCGCCGAGTGGAGCACCACCGTGCTGCCGCTGATCCTGCGCCAGATCGACATCCTCGGCATCAACGTGTCGCGGCAGCTGCAGATGAAGGAGCGCCGCCGGCTGTGGGAGCGCATGGGCGCCGAGCTCAAGCCGACGAAGCTGCCGCTGATCTCGCGGCCGATCCCGTTCGAGGACATCGACAGGTACATGGACCGGTTCTTCGACGCGACGACCCTCGGGCGCGTCGTCGTCGAGGTCGGCTCGCGCGCGCCCGGCCGTGCCTGAGGCAAGGCCCGCGGCGAAACGCCGTTGCCCCGTCCGCTGCATTCGATGATGATGTCCATCCGTGGAGGAGGAACCATGAAGAGACTACTGCTGCTGCTCGGCGCCGTCGGCACGCTCGGCGCCTGTCCGTGGTCCGGCGCGCTGGCGCAGGACTACCCGAACAAGCCGGTGAGGATCGTCATCCCCTATGCGGCGGGCGGCAGCACGGACATCCTGACGCGGCAACTGTCCGCGCGGCTGACGCCGCGGCTCGGCCAGTCGGTGATCGTCGAGAACCGCCCCGGCGCCAACGGTATCATCGGCACAGAGGCGGTGGCCAAGTCCGCGCCGGACGGCTACACGCTGCTGATGGTGACGAACGGCCAGACCATCAGCATGGGCCTGTACCCGAAGCTGCCGTGGGACATCGAGAAGGACTTCGCCCCGGTGGTCAACGTCGCGGCGATGCCCAACGTCATCGTGGTGCACCCGTCGCAGCCGTTCAAGACGCTGAAGGAGTTGCTCGACCACCTCAAGCAGAAGCCCGCCAGCCTGTCCTACAGCCACGCGGGCGTCGGCTCGCCGCAGCACATCGCGGGCGAACTCTTCAAGCTCGCCACCAAGGTCCGCATCCTGCCGATCCCGTACAAGGGCGGCGGACCGGCGATCGCCGACGCGGTGGCCGGACAGGTCGAGATGGCCGTCGGCGGCGTCCCGGTGGTGAAGCAGCACATCACCAGCGGCAGGTTGCGCGCGCTCGCGGTGACCAGCACCGCCCGCTCGCCGCTGCTGCCGGACGTCCCGACCGTCGCCGAGTTCGGCTACCCTGGCTTCGACGCCATCTTCTGGATCGGCCTCCTCGGACCCAGGGGCATGCCGGACTCAGCAATCGCCCGCATCAATACCGAGGTGAACACGGTGCTGAAGGATCCGGAGATCATCAACCAGTTCGCCGTGCAGGGCGCCACGCCCATGGGCGGCACGGGCACCGAGTTCGGCGCCTACATGAAGCGGGACGTCGAGGCCTCCACGCGCGTGATCCGCGAGGCCGGCATCAAGCCGGACTGAGTCCCCGCCGCAAAGCAAGAAGGCCCCCGGGATTTCCCTTGGCGTTTTCGTTCCATCCGGCGAAGCCGTGCTTCCTCAGCCTGGCTTGTCGTCCTTCTTGGCCAAACTGAGGTTCCCGCCCGAAGGCGTGAACTCGAGCGCGTCCGGTTCCTGAGGCTTCGCGGCGGCGGCAGGCTGGACGGGCGCATGCGGGCTGGCCACCGGCTTCTTCGCCGCCACGGGCGCCGCGACCTGCTCTCGAACCGCCTTGTCGGCCGCCGCGAGTTTCCTTGCCTCCTGCGACCGGGCGACGGCGGCCAGGCTCTTGGCCTGGTCCTTCGCCGCGACGACGCATTCCTTGCACATGAACTTGCCGGTACGGTGGCCCGCTTCCGAAAGCTGCGCGACCGCGTGGTCGACGCACAGCGGAACGTCGCAGTTCAGGCACTTCGTGGTGGCGACGTGGCCGCAGGGCTTCTTGCGGAACAGTCCGGTTTCTATCGAGCAGGTTTCCATGATCGATCGTACCGCACGCTCGCGGCGATGGAATACGCGCGATGTCAAAGTCTGCGGTGATTTCAACTCGCGCAAACGCGAGGCGATCGAGCAGCGTCTACGGACCTACTGGAGCGACTGACACGAGCGTGAGGAAATGGCCGGCACGCACGTTCTCACTTGCGTGGCACATGAGGATAACGCGGCAGGAAACCGGAAAGGAAAAGGCCCCAGGTTTCCCTGAGGCCTTTTCGTGATGCTTGGCGCGCCCGGAGCGATTCGAACGCCCGCCCCCTTGGTTCGTAGGCGACGTTCGGCATCCAAGGACGCAGTTGAATCAGCAGCTTGCAGCGCTTGCCCCTCTGACAACCAGCCACGATCAGGCGCACGTCCGTCACAGTCAGCGTGAACTCGCCACGTTCGCGCCGATTGGAGCCGAGACCGCCTTACTCGTATTCGAAGAGCTGACGCGCCAATCCGGACTGCCGGATGACCGATTGCAGCGTGCCGGCACGAATCTCGTCGTGCAACGGTACCGGGACCGTGACGGTGGAAGTTTCAGTGCGCTTTTGCATCACGGCATGACTACCGCGCTGCCTGACCTGCTGGAATCCATGCTGTGAGAGCAACCGGCAAAGCTCCCTGCCGGAAAAGACCCTCAGCCTACCCAACCGCGACCTCGACGCGCGTGACGAAGACGTCGTCGTGCAATCGCGTCTTGATTTCCGCAGGGTCGGCGGTCTCAAAGAACAATTCGAGCGCTTCCTTGAGATTGGCGCGTGCCTGCTCGATGCTGTTCCCCTGGCTGGCGATATCCAACTCCGGACACAGCGCGACGTAGCCGTCCCCTTCCCGTTCGATGATCGCCGTCATTTGCCGGTGTTGTGTCATGTCCTGCCTCCCGCCAGATCGTCCCACCAGTCTAACTCCGGAAAGGAAAAGGCCCCAGGTTTCACTGAGGCCTTTTCGTGATGCTTGGCGCGCCCGGAGCGATTCGAACGCCCGACCCCTTGGTTCGTAGCCAAGTACTCTCTCCAACTGAGCTACGGGCGCGCGGAGGGGGTGGATTCTAGCAGATCGGGCCCGGCCGGAGCCACCCGGGGGTCAGGCCGCGGCGAGGAACCGGTTGGGGTCCACGCCCCATTTCTCCGGAGGTTCGTCGGCCACGATGCGGTCGTTGGCGGCGCGCGAAAGGTCGACCTCCTCCGGCGCGACGTGGCAGTTCGATTTCGTGCTGAAGAACACCCTCACCCGGGGTTTCAGCAGGTCGTGCGCGTTCTGCTCGGTGACCACGGCGAGGCGCCCGCTCTCCAGCCGCACCATCGTGCCCGTCGGGTAGATGCCGACGCAGCGGATGAACTGCTTCAGCAGCGCCTGGTCGAAATGCCCGCCCGCGCTCCACTCCAGCATCCTGCGCAGCGCCTCGGTGGGGTGCATGCCCTTGTGGTACACGCGGTCCGACGTCACCGCGTCGTAGACGTCGACGATCGCCGCCATGCGCGCGAACTGCGTGATCTCGGCGCCGGGAAGCCTGTCCGGATAGCCCGAGCCGTCCATCCGCTCGTGGTGGTGCCGCGTGATGTCCATCGGCACCGGCCCGACGTTGCTCGCGGTGCGCAGGATGTCGTGGCCCATGCCGGGATGCAGCCGGATCTGCGCGAATTCCTCCTCGGTCAGGCGGCCGGGCTTGTTCAGCACCACGTCGGGGATCAGCGACTTGCCGACGTCGTGCACGAAGCCGCCGATGCCGCCCTGGCGCAGCGCCCCGCCCTCGATGCCGAGCGCGCGCCCGAAGGTCACCATCAGCGTGCCGACGCTGACGCAGTGCAGGAAGGTGTAGTCGTCCTTGTTCTTCAGCCGCAGCATCGACAGCAGCGCGCCGCTGTTCCTGACCACCGATTCGGTGATGTCGTCGACCAGCTCGGCGACGTTCTCGGCCTGGATCGCCTTGCCTAGGCGGGCGTCGTTCATGATGTCGCGCACCACCAGTTCCGCCAGGTGGTGCAGCCGCCGCGCATTGTCGATTTCGTCGGCGAGAGAAACCGCCACCACCGGCCTCGGCTTCTCCGTGGCGGCCTCGACGAGCTGGCGCGACAGCTCCGCGCGCACCTCGTCCTGCGTCGGCGCGTCGGGCACGTCCAGGCCCTTTGCCGTGTCGATGTAGACCGTCTGCAGGCCGATCGCGCGCAGTTCGGCGACCTGGTCGTCGGACTTGAGCGCGAAGTGGTTCCGCGCGAACGGATGGTCCATCCAGCCGACGCCGAGGTCGTGCACGTACATCCCCGGGCGCAGGCTGGCAACCGGTACCTTCTTGATCATGGGCGGTATTGTGGCCGGCTGTCGCCGAATCCATCGGCGGAACAGGGGCAGGTTCGCCCATTTGTTGACCGGATCGCCACGGGACCCATAATCACGGCCATGGACTTCGACCTCGGGATCCGCGGCGGCACCGTCGCCACCGCGGAATGGACGCGCGACTGCGACGTCGGCATCCGGGAGGGCCGCGTGGCGGCGCTCGGCAAGGGACTTTCCGGCGCCCGCGCGATCGACGCGGCCGGCCGGTTGGTGCTTCCGGGCGGCGTCGACAGCCACTGCCACATTGAGCAGCTGTCTTCGTTCGGCATCATGTGCGCGGACGACTTCCACTCCGCGACCGTGTCCGCCGCCGCGGGTGGCACCACGACGGTGATCCCGTTCTGCGCGCAGCACCGCGGCGACGCCCTCCCCGACGTCCTTGCGGACTACCACCAGCGCGCGAAGGAGAAGGCGGTGATCGACTACGCCTTCCACCTCATCATCGCCAACCCCGACGAGGAGACTCTCGCGACGGACCTGCCGGAGGCGATCCGCGGCGGCATCCGCTCGTTCAAGATCTTCATGACCTACGACCGCATGCGGCTCGCGGACGAGCAGATCCTCGATGTCATGGCCGCCGCGCGCCGCGACGGCGCGCTGGTCATGGTGCACGCCGAGAACCACGGCGTGATCTCTTGGCTCTCCGGCCGCATGGTGAAGCAAGGCAACGTGCTGCCGCGCTACCACGCCATCGCGCATACGCGGGGTTCGGAAGCCGAGGCGATCAACCGCATCATCGCGCTCGCCGAACTGATGGACTGCCCGATCCTCGTCGTGCACGTGTCGACGATCGAGGGCATCGAGCTGATCCGCCAGGCGCGCGCGCGCGGCCTCAAGGTCTACGGCGAGACCTGCCCGCAGTACCTGTTCCTCACCGCGAGGGACATCGACGCCGGACTTGCCGGCGCGGCGTTCTGCTGCAGCCCGCCGCCGCGCGACGAGGCCGCGCAGGAAGCCTGCTGGCGCGGGCTGAAGGACGGCGCGCTGTCGGTCTATTCGTCGGACCACGCGCCCTACCGCATGGACGCCACCGGCAAGCTGCCCAAGGGCGACCAGACCACCTTCAAGGATATTGCCAACGGCGTGCCGGGCCTCGAGCTGCGCGTGCCGCTGCTCTTCACCTTCGGCTACAAGGCCGGCCGGCTGAACCTGCAGGAGTTCGTCGAACTGAGCTCGGCGCAGCATGCGAAGGTCTACGGCCTCTACCCGCGCAAGGGCACCATCGCCGAGGGGTCCGACGCCGACATCGCGATCTGGGACCCGGACAAGCGCGTCACCATCGAATCCACGCTCGACAACACCGGCTACACGCCCTACAAGGGCCGCCAGCTCACCGGCTGGCCGGTGACGGTGCTGTCGCGCGGCGAGGTCATCGTCGACGACGGCAAGGTCACCGCCGCCCGCGGCCGCGGGCAGTTTCTGGCGCGCGAACCCTCCGATGCATTGAAGCCGCTCGGGCGCCAGATGCCCGAGATCGCGCAGCTCGCGGCGTGGAACACGCCGCTGCAACCCTGAACACGCAACCCCGGAAGGACACCATGGCAAGACACCTCAAGATCGCCGCCGCCCAGCTCGGCCCCATCCAGCTCGCCGAGTCGCGCGCCTCCGCCACCACGCGGCTGGTGGCGCTGCTGCGCGAGGCGCACGGCATGGGCGCGAAGTTCGTGGTCTTCCCCGAACTCGCCTTCACCACCTTCGTCCCGCGCTGGTGGTTCGACGACCAGGCAGAGGTCGACCACCGCTTCTACGAGCCCTCGGTGCCCTCGGCCGACACGCAGCGCCTGTTCGACGAGGCGAAGAAGCTCGGCGTCGGCTTCTACATCGGCTACGCCGAGATCGTGCGCGAGGGTGGGGCGGTGCGCCGCTTCAACACCGCGATCCTCGTCGGGCCGGATGGCGCGATCGTCGGCAAGTACCGCAAGATCCACCTCCCCGGCCATTCGGACCACAAGCCGAAGGCCGCGTTCCAGCACCTGGAAAAGAAGTACTTCGAGGTCGGCGACCTCGGTTTCCGCGTCTGGAAGTACCAGGACACCATCACCGGCATGTTGCTGTGCAACGACCGGCGCTGGCCCGAGGCGTTCCGGGTACTCGCGCTGCAGGGCGCCGAGATCGTGGCACTCGGCTTCAACACGCCGACCGAGAACCTGCACTACCCCGAGCCGCCCGCGCTGCGCGTGCACCACCACCTGATCATGGCGCAGTCGATGGCCTTCCAGAACGCGACATGGCTGGTCGAGACCGCGAAGTGCGGGGTGGAGGACGGCTTCCGCATGTTCGGCCATTCGGTGATCGTCGCGCCGAGCGGGGAGATCGCGGCCAAGTCCTCCACCGAGGAGGACGAGGTCGTCTGCTTCAACTGCGACATCGACCTCGCCGCCAACCTGAAGCGCACCATGTTCAATTTCGCCGCGCACCGGCGTCCAGAGCACTACAAGCTGATCGTCGAGCGCACCGGCGCCGAAGTCACGCCAGCCAACGGCTGAGGACGCGGATGATGAACCACGTCCTCGCCGTCCACATCCGCATCCAGCCGCAGAACGTCGACGCATTCATGCGGCACCTCACCGAGAACGCCCTCGCCACGCGCAAGGAGCCCGGCTGCCGGCAGTTCGAGGTGCTCGCCGACCCGGAGGACCGCGCGAAGATCCTGCTGTTCGAGATCTACGACGACCTCGCGGCCTTCGAGGCGCACCAGCAAACGCCGCACTTCAAGCGATACCTGGAAGTCGCGGTGCCTCTGCTCGCCGCGCGCGAGCGCACCTTCTGGCGCAAGGCGGCCTGAGCCCATGGAGATCGCCTTCCCGTCGCTCGACGAGCGTCTGCGCTACAAGATGCTCGCGGCGCTGGTGGTGCCGCGGCCCATCGCCTGGATCTCGACGCGCAGCGAGAACGGCGTCGCCAACTGCGCGCCCTACTCGTTCTTCAACGTGGTGTCCTCCGACCCGCCGCTGCTGGTGGTCAACATCGGCACGCGGGAGGACGGCGGCATGAAGCATTCGCTGAAGAACATCCTGCGCACCGGCGAGTTCGTGGTGAACCTGGTCGACGAAGCAACCGCGAACGCGATGCACGTCTCCAGCGGCGAGTACGGCGAGGACGAGAGCGAGTTCGACGCCACGGGGCTGACGCCCGCGCCGTGCGCGGTCGTGCAGCACCCGCGGATCGCCGAGTCCCCGGTGTCTTTCGAATGCCGGCTGTGGAAGCACATGGAGCTGCCGCACGCGCGCGCGATCGTCTTCGGCGAGATCATGCACCTGCACGCGCGCGACGGCCTGATCGACCGGCAGACGCACCGCATCGTGGACAACGCCTACGAGCCGGTGGGCCGGCTCTACGCCAACGGCTACTGCACGACGCGGCAGCGCTTCAAGCTGCCGGGGGCGCTGCCGCCCCGCTGATTCCGGCGCCGACTGTGCCGGTATCCGGCATACGCCCGCCGTTGAGACTAGAATCTCGCGGAGCTGCCGGCGTGCTGGCGCCGACTGGCATCCGAAAGGGGAACCGATGTCTTTGCCGTCGGACGACGAGCTGGACCGATTGCGCATCGTCGGCGACGAGGATGCCGACCGGTTCGTCGACGGACTGACCGCACGGCTCGGCGGCATCGCCGCGCTCGCGGACGCACTGACCGCGGTGACCTGGTGGTATGACGTCGGCAACGCACCGCCGCCGGGCGTACCGCCAGAGGTCGTGGCCTTCGTCCGCGAGCCGCCCCCTCCCCCGCCCCCGTGGATCGACGACGCCGCCATCGCGCGGGCGCAGGCCCTGTTCCAGGAGTGCCGCTACGCGGCCCTTGTCGTCCTCGCCTGCGGCAGCCTGCCGGCCTGCTACGCCCAACCCAACATTGCCGACGTGCTGTCCGCGTCCGGGCGGCTGATGGTCGACGTGCGCCGCCGGCTGCAGGAGACGGTGGCATTCACGTCCATCGTCATGACGCCGGGCTCGCTCGCGCCGGGCGGCGCGGGCCTGCAGTGGATCCGCAAGGTGCGCCTGATGCACGCCATGATGCGCGCGCTCAAGCTCGCGACTCCCGTCCCGCGCCAGCGCGCCACGGGCGACGACCTCGCCGACATGCTGCTGAGCCGGCTGTGGAGCGACGCCCACCTCGCGCCGGTGAACCAGGTCGAGCTCGGCTACGTGCTGCTCACCTTCTCCTGGGTCGCGCTGCGCGGCTGGAAGCGCCTCGGCATCCGCCTGACGGACCGCGAGCGCAGCGACTACCTGCTGGCCTGGGCCTGGATCGGCCGCCTGCTCGGCGTCACCGACCCGCTGCTCGGCTACGTGAACGACCGCGGCGCGGAGGCCGCCGGCGCGGAGGCCCTGTTCGAGCGCATCCGCGGACGCTACGAACTCGGCACCGAGGCCGGCCAGCTGCTCACCGCGGCGCTCGGCGTGATCGTCGTCGAGCAGCAGGCCCAGGCACTGCGGAAGATGGTGCTGCCGGCGCTGCCCGAGGTTCTCGCGCTGGCCGTTGCCGCCGCGCTGAAGTGGCTGCCGCGCTTCACCGAGGAAAGCGCCATCGCCATGGGCCGCTCGCTGATGCGCTCGCTCGCGGGCCTGCCGACCGCGCGGCAGCTGCGCGTCGGGCGCTCGCCGCTGCTCTACTGGCTGCCGGGCTGGCTGCTCGTCGGCTCGATCCACTGGCCCGCCTTGCGGGGCCGCAAGGCGCGCGGGAGCGGCGTCTACGCCGAACTGGGACGCTTGATCGATGCCGCGGTGGCGGTGCCCCGGGAATCGCTGCGCCGCTGATGCTCTGCGCAGGCTGCCGCGCCGACAACCCGCCACGCGCGAAATTCTGCGTCGAGTGCGCCTCCCCGCTCGCGCCGGGATGCCCCGAATGCGGCGCGCCGCTGCCGGACTCGGCGCGCTTCTGCCCCGGCTGCGCGCGCCCGCTCGCGGCCGCCGGGTTGCGCCTCGCCCCGCCGGGCGCCTACACACCGGCGCACCTCGCCGAGAAGATCCGCGCCGGGCGCCGCGCGCTGGAAGGCGAGCGCAAGCGCGTCACGGTGCTGTTCGCGGACATCGCGGGCTCGATGCAGCTGATGCTCGACCGCGACCCCGAGGACGCGCGCGTGGTGCTCGACGGCGTGATCGAGCGGATGATGGGGGCGGTGCATGCCGCCGAGGGCACGGTGAACCAGATCCTCGGCGACTGCATCATGGCGCTGTTCGG
>SXGT01668888.1_pt1 | contig 16572 bp, 17 predicted proteins | sample 3176221 | NCBI WGS metagenome assembly SXGT01 (sample SAMN11356862, study PRJNA531348) | freshwater metagenome | isolation source: freshwater sample F1-120 | place: China: Fuxian Lake, Yuxi | collected 2017-12-25 | reverse complement strand
GTCGACGTGAATCCAGTCCGCGCCCGCATCAGTGACAGCCTTGACCTCCTCGCCGAGACGGCTGAAGTCGCTGGCGAGGATCGACGGAGCGATGAGGATTTTGGGCATCGGCGTCCTGAATTATTGTGGCGTAAAGGGGTTGCGCGGGACGGAAGCGTCCGCGGGTTCATCCGGTTCAAGTTCTTCCATCTGGACCAGACCGTCCGGCACGGCAATAGGCGCGGCGGCGGAATTTGTCGTCATCAGGGGCTGCGTGACGTCGCCCTGATAATAGTAGGTTGTGTGGAGGACTCCTTCTACATAAAACCGAATCGTCAAGTCGCTAGTGTATTTGATGTCGTTGAACTTGACCAGCGTGCCCGGCGGCAACAGCGGCGGGCGGCCATCCACGTAATCCGCCGGGCCGGGATAGTAAAGCTTGGGAGAACCCGTCTCATCGACCATCTCGACGCGCACGGCGACTCGGCGGCCATAGTCCGGCACGACATACTGGCCGGACACGCGGCGGCGCGCATTCGGCAGGTATGAACTCGCGCTGAGCCGAATTTCGAAGGAGACTTCCTGCCCGTCGGTGAGGGTGATACCCGGCTCCGGAAACTGCGCGAGGACCACGTCGTAATCCGCGCCGAGGCGATCAACTTTGATGGGCACGATGGTGACATTCAGGTTTGCGAGCGCAAGCTGGGCCTCATCGAGGCTTTTACCCACTATCGCGGGCATGCGCACGACCTCGGAGATGGGTCCACCACTGACGAGGAAGTGGATTTCGCTGCCACGGCCGATGAGGGTCAGTGGAGGAGGGTCTTGCGCCAAGATGGTGTCCGCAGGCCGAGAATCCGGAACGCGCGCGACCGACCCCATCATGAACTGGGTCGAATCGATTTCGGCGCGCGCGTCTTTTAATTGTTTGCCGAGATACCCGGGTGCTGCGACGGCATACTCACCCTCGCTGACGGTCAAGCTGACCTTTCGGCCTGAGCGCACGACAGTGCCCGCACGAGGGCGCTGGACGATGACGTGGAACTCGGGTACAGCGTCATTCTTCACGCGGCGTTGTGTACCCATATCGAGACCCACTTCGGCGAGCACGTTTGCCGCGCTGGTGACCGGGAGGCCGGTCACATCGGGGACCGTCACCGATATACCGCCCAGGGCGGCCTGATTGAAAACATACCAGGCGACGGCGACCATGACGCCCACGAAGAAAAGAATGGCGCCGGTCCAGCGGACGGACCAGCCGAGAAAACCGAAGACGAAATGCAGGAGGTTCAGCGTTTTTTGCGTAGGAGTGCGAGGAAGTACCCGTCCAGTTCCGGATTGTCCGGAGGAATCAGATACTGACCGGGACTTTTTTTCCATGGATTGAAACGCTCCGGGCCGTCTTCAGCGACGACGGACCCGTCCCCCTTAATGGCTTCGATGACCCCTGTGGTTTCCTCCGGCGTAAAGGTGCAGACGGAATAGACCACGCGGCCGCCATTTTCGCAGAGGGCGATTGCAGATCGCAAAAGGGTGCGCTGTTGCTGCGCCAGGCGGGCCGGGTCGGCCGGCTGGACGCGCCACTTCAGGTCCGGTCGGCGGCGCAGGGTACCCAAGCCCGTGCAGGGAGCGTCGAGAAGGACGGCGCTGAAGCTGCCTTCGGCGAATGGAGGCCGAGCGGCGTCCCCGGCGACAGGCAGGATGTTGGGCAGTTGCAGGCGTTCGGCATTTTCCTGGACGCGCCGAAGGCGGCGCACTTCGAGGTCTGCGGCAACTATTTTCGCCCTGCCCTCGGAGAGCGCCGCGAGATGGGTCGATTTACCCCCCGGCGCGGCGCAGAGATCGAGCACGCGTTCGCCGGGTTTTGGATCGAGCAGGATGGCCGGGAGCATCGAGGCGGGATCCTGGATATAGAAAAGGCCTTCAAGAAATGCCTTGGTGTCTGTTGGAAGCGGGCCGTCGAGGATGCGCAGCGCTTCCGGGAGCGCGGGGATGGGCTCGGTGAGGATACCATTCTTCTCCAGGCGCCGCGCGAGATCCTCAGGTGTGGTCCGGAGCATATTCACCCGGAGCGTTCGCGGTGCTTCTTCATTCGACACGGCGCAGAGCTTTTCCGCGCGTTCGATGCCGTATTCCTTCGTCCAACGATCGACCAGCCACGGCGGGACGCTGTACCGGATGGAGAGACGCTGCTGCGGATCGTCAGGCAGGACGATCTCTTCGACGGATTCCGGAACGCGCTTGAGGACGGCGTTTACGAGGCGCGCGGTGCCGATGTGGCCGTGTCGCTTGGCGAGGTCGACGGAGGTATGGACCATCGCGGGAAAGGTGACGCTATCGAGAAAGAGCGATTGGAAGACGCCCATGCGCAAGATGAGGAGGATGGGCAGGGGTAATTTGTCGAGCGACTGGTGCAAGAGCGGACGCAGGACGTGATCCGCGAGGAGCGTGTGGCGCGTGGTGCCGTAGACCAGTTGTGTCATGAAACGGCGGCCCCGCGGCGAGAGACGCCCGGCCTTGCGGCGCAGCGAACGATCGAGGGCGTCTGCTATGTGCGCGTCCTTGGTGAAGATGCGGATAAGCACTTCGACGGCCGCGTCGCGGACGATATCAACCGGCATGGTTAGGCGACCTCGAAGGTGTCGCCGACGGAGAGGCGGCGGCCGCGGAGAAATTCAGCACTGGTCATGGGGCGTTTGCCGGGCGCCTGGATGCGATCAATCACGAGCAGGCCGGAACCCGTGGCAACGGTGAAACCCTCTTTCGAAACTTCGACTATTTGACCCGAAACGCCGGAACCGGATGCGACGCGCGCGGCGTAAATACGTAACGCTTCGCCATTCAGTGTGGCATAAGCGACCGGCCAGGGGATAAAGGCGCGGATGCGGTTGTTAATTTCGGCGGCAGACATCCGCCAATCGATCCGGGCATCGTCCTTGGAAATCATGCGGCAATGCGTGGCGCGCGCGTGATCCTGCGGCGTGAATGTGGCTATGCCGCTCGCGATGAGATCCAGTGCTTCGACGAGAAGATCGGCGCCGAACTTGCCCAGCGATACTGTGAGCGATTCCGTTGTGTCGTCCGGCGCGACGGGATGGTTTCGTTGAAGGAGAATTGCCCCGGCGTCGGTTTCGGCTTCGATGCGCATGATGGTCACAGCGGTTTCAGTGTCGCCAGCGAGGATCGTGGACTGGATCGGCGAGGGGCCGCGATATTTCGGCAAAAGACTTGGGTGGAGATTGATGAAGCCGTGGAGAGGTACGGCCAGGATGGGATTTTTCAGTATGCGGCCATACGCGACGAGCACGCAGACGTCCGGGGCTTGATCGCGGAGCCAGGCCTCAAAGGTTCCGTCGTTCAGCTTCGCGGGTTGGTGGACGGGGATGCCCAGTTCGAGCGCGCGGACCTTGAGCGGTGGCGCAACGGGCGTCTTGCTCCGGCCCTGCGGTTTGTCGGGCTGGCAGACAGCCGCGGTAACGGTGTGACGGCGTGCGACGGCTTCGAGCGAGGGCACGGCGAGTTCAGGCGTTCCGAAGAAGACGATGCGCACGTGTGGCTCTCCGCCGCGCCGGGGCGTCAGGACGTGAGCCCGGGAATATCGAGCCCGCCGGTGAGTTCGGTCATTTTATCGCGGACCAGTTCCTGCGCCTTGCGCGTGGCTTCATTGATCGCGGCGGCGACGAGGGTTTCGAGCATCTCGGGGTCAGCCGGATTGACGATTTCGCGATCGATATGGAGCGAGAGGACTTCCATCTTGCCGTTCATGGACACTGTAACCATGCCACCGCCGGCAGAGGCCTCGACGCGGGCGTTGCCGAGTTCGTCCTTGAGGCGCTCCATGTTCGCCTTGAGGTCCATGGCCTGTTTCATGAGCTGGCCCATGTTGCCGAGACCGCCGAGTCCTTTGGGGAACATGATTTTCCTTTGTGCGAAGTGATGAGAAGTACAGTATATCAAGGGACTGGACATGATTAACATGATTGCGTGAAAACGAATCTTGTAAATCCTGCGGTTGGACTTTAGCATTCCCCAACCGTCACACGATTTGGAGTAGTGATTTGGAACCAACGAATCCCGCGTACAAGGACTTTGTGAAGGCCCAGTTTTCCAGCGCTGCATTCATCCAGCATTTGGGAATTGAGCTGATCGATTTTGGGCCTGGGTGGACCGAAACGCGGGTCGGCGTCAAACCCGAGCACATGCAGCAGGATGGATTCGTGCATGCGGGGGTCATCGCGACGCTGGCGGATCATTCGTCCGGCATGGCGGCGGGCACCTTGTGTCCGCCGGGACGCAAAGTGCTGACGGTGGAGTTCAAGATGAATCTCTTGCGGCCGGGGACTGGCGCGGAACTCAAGTGCCGGGCTGAGGTCGTGCGGCCGGGGCGGACGCTGACGGTGACCGAGGCCAAGGTCTTTGCGCTGGACGGAAAACCGATCGCCTTGATGACGGCGACGATGGCGCTGGTGGAGTGATTGCTGGTTTACCTGCCGGGAATGATGATCACGTTGAATTGGATCAGCGTCTGAGCGACGAGAAATAGCCCCAGGACGGTAATCAGAACCGACGAGACAACGGGCAGCAGCAACAATGCCCGGCTACGCGCACCGAAACGGCGACGGACGGCGCCCGAGGCGCGCACAACGGCGATGCCGACCAGCACCAGGACCGCGGCGAGGCCCACGCTGAACGAGAGAATGAGCAGCAGCCCCAGCGGCAGCCGGCCGATGTGAATCGCAGCGAGGAGCACGATGAGCGCTGCGGGGCAGGGGACGATGCCGCCGGAGACACCGAGCCAGAGGATGCTGCGGTAGGTCGGGGGTTTTCCGTCGGTACTTTCGACGATGTGCGTATGCGCGCCGAAGGGTCCGTGTTCGTGCGGCGCCCCTGCACCCGTATCTGTGTCGCCGTGCGTGTGGTCTTGCATGATGCCGTGATGATGGTGATGCGCTTCATCGGCGCCGCCAAAACGTGCGAGGAGATACTGCGCGTATCGCTGGCGAAACAGGAACAGCCCCAACAAGACGATGATTCCGCCGGACACGACGCCCGTCCAGAACGTGAACTGTGTCTCCGAGATGTGCTCCGTGGCGTAGAGCGAAATTACACCGAGCGCGAGGATGCTCCAGACGTGGGTGAAGGTGACGATGCCGCCGAGGGCCAATGCGTGCCAGACGGTGCCGCGCTCGCCGATGAGATAGGCCGCCATGACGGTCTTGCCGTGGCCAGGCGTGAAGGCATGTACCGCGCCCATGAGAGCCGCGATCAGTAGCGCGAGCGCCACAAGTGGCGGCGTCAGCTTGTCGTTCTCGATGATCTTGTTCACCCGGCCGGTGAGCGTGTCGACCACTTTGTTGAAGCGGTTGTTTCCGCCCGGCGGTGCGGGTTTGTCGGGCCGGATCGGCTTCGTCGTGGCATCGACGGTATCCACGACGGGTGGCGCAGAGGCAGGCTGTGCGGTTTCGGTGGAAACAGGCGCAACCTTCGGCGCTTCAGCGGCTGCCGCGAAGAGAAGTCCGCCGTCGATGGTCTTTCCGCCGGTTTTGACAAGTTTCATCTGATCCGCGGGTGCGCGCGCCGTGGCGGTCCAGGAGAAATCCGGCGCTACGGGGATGTTCTTCGGTGCGACCGCGTCGCCGGGCGCGAGTTCGAGGTGGAATCGATTGTAGAAACTCTGGAAGAGAGGGTTCTTCTTGTCGTCCTCCAGAACCAGCGTGAGGTATTTGAGTTCCTTGTCCTGCGGCCAGGGGCCGGTGAAGGCTTTGAAGCGGCCATCCATGAGCACGTAGCCCTCGCGGAAACCCTGTGCAGCTTCGTGATTGGCGGAGCGGAAATCGAGGACAAAGGGTTTGGCGCGATCGGGCCAGACCCATTGATCGGGTTCGAGTTCGAGGTAGAGATTGACCACCGACATGCCGCCGACGCCTTCGAAAACTTCAACGCGTTGAGAGAGCAAGCGCAGTCCGAGAGGTGCGCCGTCGAGGGTCAGCTTGAGATTTTGCGCGGTGCCCGGCACACGCCAATCGAGGTACGCCGCCATCTCTTCGTCGGTGAATACGTTGTCGTAGTTCGCATCGAGGTGATCCATTTCCTTGAGCGAAGGTATCTCGGCGATGTCGAGGAGATAAAAGATGCGCGGCGTCTGGCCCCGGAGATCGATGAGGGTGTATTGGTTGATGGAGTAATTGCCGAGCGGGTGGGCATTGGCGCGAGATGGGGCCAGGAACGCAAGAAAAAAGAGAAGCGCACAGGTGTAGAGATTGCTTTGTCGCTTTCCTCCTCGCAATGACATCAGCGTAGCTGCTTCCCGGTCGAGCTCATGGATAGTTGGGAATGGAGAACGCCCTTTTGCTGGCCGAGCTGCTCGGAGAGTCCACGCAGGACATGGGCGCGGCCGCGGCACATGATCATTTCGGCGCAAAGATGGTGATCGAGATGGACGTGGGTGGTGGCCATGATGGCGTGATGCTGTTCATGCTGTAGAGCGGTGAGTTTATCGCTTAATTGGCGTGTGTCGTGGTCGTAAATCAATGTAATCGTGCCAAGGGCCTCTTCGTCGCCCTCCCATTGGGTCTCGACCAGGCGCGAGCGGATAAGGTCGCGGATGAATTCGGAGCGGTTTTTGAATTTGGCACGTTTCATAAGGTGTTCGAGCCGCTTCATCAGCGGCGCTTCTATGGTGAAACTCAGGCGTTCCAGTTCAGGCATTTGCAGGGATCCTTTTCCCCTGCATTATGACCATTTGCAGGGGAAGCAGGCAACGGCTGGAAAAATGGGCCGCTAGCTACGCTGGCTTGGTGAAGGCGGGAGCTAGCGCTCCCGCAGTCCAAGGAGTCTTAAGTGATTGATGTGAGTGGTGAAATGTAATATTATTTCCTGATTCGTCATACGCGCTCTGCGCGAGGAGGCCGGGAATGCGACGCGGATTTCGCTGGATGTTCGTAGTTGTGTCGATCTTTGCGAGCATGATGTCCACGTCCGCATCGGCGCACTTCCAGATTCTGATTCCCAACTTCGCGTTTATCGACGACTCGACCGGAAAAGTCCTCACGCTCGATCTTCGTTTTTCACATCCGATGGCGGGCGGGCCGTTGATGAATATGGCGCCACCGACGCGCTTCGGTGTCATGCGACGCGGGACGGAAATCGATCTGCGCGAATCCTTGCAGCGTACAGAAGAAGACGGCAAAGGGGTCTATCGCGCGCAATACACTGTGGCAGCGCCGGGCGACCATGTGTTCTTTGTCGAGCCTGCGCCCTATTACGAAGCCGGCGAAGAGACCTACATCGTCCACTTCACGAAAGTCGTTGTGGACGCCTTCGACGGTGGTGGCGGATGGAACAAACCCGTCGGGTTTCCGGTGGAGATTATGCCGCTGGTGCGACCGTATGGCCTGTGGACCGGCAATACCTTTCGTGGGGTGGTCTTGCATGATGGAAAGCCTGTGCCCAATGCGCGGGTTGAAGTGGAGTATCTGAACGATCACGAGCCCAAGGTGAAGATACCCAGCTCGGCTTTCGAGACCCAGGTGATTCTGGCCAATACAAACGGCGAGTTTGCGTACACAATGCCGCGTGCGGGATGGTGGGGCTTTGCGGCGCTGGTGGACGGACCCTCCGAAGGCTTGAAATCGCCGGACGGAAAACCGGCGGATATGGAGTGGGGCGCGCTGATGTGGGTGCCGGTGCGGGATATGGAGTGAACGCGGCCGATGCACATCAGTGAAGGAGTCCTTTCAGCGCCGGTGCTCTTCGGCTGCGGCGCATTTGCCGTGGGACAGGTGGCGATCGGCGTCACCAAGCTGGACGAAAAGAGCATGGTGCAAACGGCGGTCGTGTCATCCGCGCTCTTCGTCGCGACACTGATTCGCGTGCCGGTCGGCGTTTCGTCGGTACATCTTATTTTGAACGGCCTTGCGGGAATGCTGCTGGGGTGGCGCGTATTTCCCGCGTTCGCGGTGGCGTTTGTGCTGCAAGCGATACTGTTTAGCGTTGGCGGATTCAGTACGCTGGGGGTCAACATCGTTATGATGGCGACGCCCGGTTTTGTGTTCGGCGCGGCACTGCGACCCTTGGCGCATCGCGGCAGCGCGGGACAGGCTTTCTGGGCCGGCGCGGCGGCAGGGGCGTTATCGGTTTTTTTTGCGGGTGCGATTCTGGCGGCGGTGCTGATGACGACGGGCGAGGAGTTCTTCGCAACGGCGGGGCTGGTGCTCGCGGCGCATGTGCCGGTAATGGTGGTTGAAGGCTTGGTGACAGGAAGCGCAGTGGCATACTTGAAGCGCGTGCGGCCAGAGACCCTTGGCGAATCCGCGCGGTTTACAGGCCCTATCGCAGAGGAGAGCGGCGTATGAGAAATTGTTTCATCGGCCTGTCGATCGTGCTGTTTGCCGCGAACGCGACGGCCCATTCGTTGAATCTGTTTGTCCATGAAGAAGGTGGCGCGGCGAAAGGCTCGGCGTACTTCACTGGCGGAATTCCGGCGAAGAATATCGAGGTCGTGGTACTGGATTCTGAGGACAAAACCCTCGGCAACATACAGACCGACGCCGAGGGGAACTTTGTCTATAGCGGACCGCGGCCCGGAGGCGTTGTTCGCTTCGTGGTCTCGACGCCCGACGGGCACCGGGCCGAATCAAAATTGCAGAGTGCGGCGGGCGACGTTTCCACTGAGCCGGCGAGCTCTCCTGTCGCGACCACGCCTGAAACAACATCCGACGCCCGGCAGCTCGGCGCGATTCAGGAAGCGATTGACCAGCTCGAAAAGCGCCTGTGGCTGCGCGATGTGATCGGTGGTATCGGATACATCTTCGGGTTGGCGGGGTTATGGGCGCTGTGGAAGTCGCGGAGCGGGGGAGCGCGCCATTAGCACCGTGTCGCAACGGCAGGGCGTGATGGAGCGGCTCGACCCGCGGGTGCGGCTGGTCTCTGCCATCGCAGCGTCGTTGATGCCGCTGTTTCTGTCGGATTGGATCGCCCTGGGACTCGCGCTTGGACTTGCCCTTGTGCTCGCGCTGGCTGCGCGGATTCCGGCGGGCGCCTGGGCCTCGCGGCTGATCGCGACGAACTTGTTTGTGCTGATGATTGCGTTGGTGACGCCGTGGAGCGTGCCGGGGGAACCGCTGGTGATTGCCGGCGGGCTGGAGTACACGAGCGAGGGCGCGGCGCTGGCGGGCCAGATTGCGCTGCGGGCGAACATCATCGCTATCATTCTGACGGCGTTTCTCGCAACGATGGAGCCGATGACCTTCGGGCATGCCTTGCAACGCCTGCGCATGCCGAACCGGCTGGCGTTATTGCTGATGTTCACCGTCCGCTACATCGAAGTGTTTGAACGCGAATACCTGCGCCTGCGGCAGGCGATGCGCGTGCGCGGATTTCAGGCGGGGATGAATGGTCACACGCTGCGGACCTTTGGACACTTGACCGGCATGTTGCTGGTGCATGCGTTCGATCGATCGGAGCGGGTCCGGCAGGCGATGATTTGCCGGGGCTTCGCGGGGAAATTTCATACGCACCGGCATATGCGCGTTACACGCGCGGATTGGGTTTTCGCAGGAGGTGTGCTTATCGCTGTAGCCGCCTTGGGATTTGCGCAATGGGCGTGACCGGGCCTGTGCTGAGCGTGCGTGGGCTTAGTTTTGGCTACGGCCAGAACGGTCCGTTGCTGGATAACGTGAGCCTTGAGCTGGCCCCCGGAGAACGCGTGGGGCTTACCGGGCCGAATGGTTGCGGCAAGACGACACTCCTGAAGCTCCTGATGGGTCTCCAACGGCCGCGTGGGGGGACTATCGAAGTGATGGGGCGAACGTGCCAGATCGAGCCTGACTTCGTTCAAGCTCGCCGGGACATGGGCCTGGTATTTCAGGATTGCGACGATCAGCTTTTCTGCCCGACCGTACATGAGGACGTGGCCTTTGGTCCCTTCAATTTAGGAATGAATCATCACGACGTGCATCATGTTGTTCGGGAAACCTTGGAATTATTGGGTCTGGAACACCTGGAACAGTCGGTTACTTATCGCCTTTCGGCGGGCCAAAAGCGCATGGTGGCGCTGGCGACAGTACTCGCGATGAAGCCGCGCATCTTGTTGCTCGATGAGCCAACCACGGGCCTAGACGAAAAGTATGAAAAACGTCTGATCGAGGTTCTGCTGAAACTGCCACAAGAAATGCTGATCGTCTCGCACGATGAACACTTCCTCGCCGCCGTGGCGACACGCACCGTGCGGCTGGGGGCCTCAGGCTGAGCGAGGGAGTTCGTGCTCGGCCTTGACGTTGTTACGACCGGAGCGCTTGGCGAAGTAGAGGGCCTGGTCGGCGCGATGGATGACCCTCTCGCCGCTGTCACCGGCGACGAATTGCGCCACGCCGAGGCTGAGCGTGATTTTGGGGATTTCCTGTTCGGTACGGGCGATACGAAAACGCTGTGCCTGGACGGCTGCACGGATCTGCTCGGCGACGATGCTTGCCCCATCGCGGGGCGTTCCAGGAAGCAAGGCTATGAATTCCTCGCCGCCGTAGCGCGCGATGAAGTCCTTGCCCTTTACGGAATCCTTGAGCACCTTGCCGACGAGCCTCAGTACCGCGTCGCCGACCTGATGGCCGAAGGTATCGTTAAACTTCTTGAAGTGATCGATATCCGCCATGATCACGGAGAACGAGGGATGCCCGCCGTGGAAGGACTCTTCGAGTTCCCGCAACCGCTGATCGGTGCCCTTCCGGTTGTAGAGCCCGGTGAGGGGGTCATGTAACACCGCCTGCTCGGTTTCCTTGAGCTGTTCGTTCAGCGTCACGATCTGGGCTGTTGCGGTCTGGAGGTTTTGGCGGGACTCTTTGGCGGTGCGCGCCATGCTAATGGTTTTGTCCGCGAGGAGTCGCAGTACGCCGCGGACATCATTGATCTCGGCCGTGCTGCCCAAGCGGTTCGCTGATGTTTCCAGATGGTTTCCGTAATCTTTGGTGGCTTCGCCGACGGAGGAGATGTTCTCCATGACGTCGGCGAGGACAACCTGCATTTCCTGCTGGATTTTGCGGACCTGTTCATCGGCGTATTTCGAAAGAATATAAGACTTATAGAGGTCGGAGTTGACCTGCTCAGTAAAAGGACGGCCGGAGTGAATCAGCGCGTCGATCGTGTTGGCGAGATCCGCGTCGGTCTGCGCAAGATAGTTGTACCAAACATGGAAGTTCTGGGGAGTCGGCGGGACTTTGCGCACCAACATCGCGCGACTGACCCGCTGCGCCAATTCCATTGGCGTTGGCGAAACTACACTATTTCCCACTGGCTCCCTCCCCCGAGGTATTTCGTGTACCACTTTACTCAAACGCGAGTATTGGATAAACCGATGATTGTGTTTCGTGCAAATCGTGCCACGGGAATACCGCTGAAGGCAAGGAGAAAATCATCGCTGCGGAGTATGCGGAGTCGAAGCGGTATACGGGATTGGGAAGCGTGTTTATTGAATTTTTCAGTATAACGAAGATTAGCGATCAGCGAGTCCGCCGAATTTTTCAATTTGCACAATCTCGGCGAGTTCCGATGGGATCTCCGCCATAGCGCTGACATCTTTCCCGCGCAACGTGCTATCGAAAAACGCGAGCAGATAACACCTCGTTGCCTTTGTGTATTTCTCACGAAGGGCCAGAGTCATACCGTCCTTTTCCGGCATGGGATAGGTCTCGTCGCTGAAACTGCCGTGCTCCGCGCCATTGATCGTGACGCGATACGAGATGGTTGGATTGGTGCGGTAGGCCGCTGCCTGGCGCTCGTCCATGGCTTTCATGTCGGCATCGTACTGCTCGCGCGTGATGCTCCACTTTGCGAGGTTCTCGTCGGACGGCGGCTGGCTCGGTGCTTCGACGCAGAGGAAGGGTTTGGTCGCGGTATGCTTTTCATCGAAAGGCATACCGAGGGCGTGACCGTCCAGATTCACGCCGGCCTTGATCTGAGGCACATCCATGAGCGCATGCGCGGCCGCGACGCCGCCCAGCGAGTGACCGAATACCCCGATGCGATCCAGGTCCAGCCGATTGGAGAATTTTCCGCGCTTTGCGGAGTCCATCATTTTAAGGAGACGGATAACTGTCGCGGCGTCCGCCGCACGTACTCCAACGCGGCGGTAGTAGAACGCGCGGGAAGCCTTGGCAAACTCCTCGGTCTGTGGATCGCCCTCGGGCCGAAAATTCTCAATCGTGGGCTCGACGAGTCTTCCGTCGCCAAGGATCTGTCCTCCGCCTTCGTAGGTGTGGTCCATTCCGACGACGATGTAGCCGTGACTCACGAGGTCTTCGATGATCGCATGGTAGCTGGCCGGCGAAGCTCCGGCCCCGCCGGAGAACAGAAGGACCGGGAAACGCTCGCTGCCCTTCGTGAGGGGCACATCTGCGTACGTGTGCGTCGTCAGCACGCGGCCGCGTCCACGCTCGACGGCCAATCGCCCGCGGATTTTATCGGGAGGATAAGGAAGATACTCGGCCAGCGATGCGCGAGTATCCGCGTCCGCGGGGTAATAGACAAACAAGGGGATTTCGCGGCGATCCTTAGGGTCGTCGGTCCATTCCTCGGCACGGTCGTCGTCCTTGGCATACATGAGTATGCTCCCGACGGCGTAAGGGCCGGTCGGCGGCGGGAGCTCCGTAGCGGCATTCGCGATGGCGCAGAAAAGGAATGCACAAACTGACACTACGCGGGCGACTACGCTGTTGCTATTCACGTCATACTCCTAGATTTACGAGCCCATCGTAACGAGACGTTGCGGATCCCGTCTTGAAGCTTTGAAACCCTAGGGAGGTTTCGCCTATTAGGTTATACGTTCTGTTGCCATACGCCTTATTCTTGCACGGCACCGCCGAAGGCCTCCGCGCGCACGAACCCGCGCAAATCTTCCGGAACGGAGCGCAACAGCGGTGACGGTCGCCCGCGGAGGGCTTCGTCAAAGAAGGCGAGGAGATACTGGCGTGCGATATTCGTTGTTCTCACGTGATCGACTAAGGTCAACCCATCTTTCTCGGGCGCGAGGTAGGGACTATCAGAGAAACTGAGGTGATCCGCCTTGGAGATCGAGACACGATACGCGACGGTCGGATTCTGGTTATAGATCGCCGCCATGCGCTCGTCGAAGGCGCGCTCGATGGCCTCGTATCGTTCGCGGGTCATATTGCGCCGAGCGAACTCCTCGTCCGTGTAGTCCGGCGGGGCGGTCTCGATGCACATGAATGGCTTCATGGGCGTGTGTCGATCATTGAACGGCATGCCGTCGGCGAAGCCGTCGATGTTGACCGCGGCCTTGAGCTCGGGGAAATCCGTCAGAGCGTGAGCTGCCGTGTTGCCGCCGAGTGAGTGTCCGTAAAATCCCATCCGATCAAAATCGAGGCGGTCGTAAAAGCGTCCCTCCCGATGCCGATTCATCATTTTGAGCATCCGAAGCGCCAGGGTCCCGTCTAACACACGCTCATTCACGCGGCGGTAGTAAAACTCCCGGTAGACCTTGTGAACTTCCGGCGACTCTGGATCGCGTGGAGGAGTTAATCCGTCCACAATCGGCGTGATGAGGCGACCGTCGGCCATGATTTGCCCGGCGCCTTCGTACAGGTGATCCAGACCAACCACGACGTAACCATGGCTGACGAGATCTTCGATGATCGAGTGATACATCGCAGGAATGGCGCCGGAGCCGCCCGAAAAAAAGAGTAACGGAAATTTTTCCGCACCTTTTGCGACCGGAATGTCGGCCCGGGTGTGGGTGATGAGTACGCGGCCCCGCGCTCGTTGGTACACCAGCGGCCCACGGATCCGGTCGTCGGGGTAGGGAAGGTAGCTGGCCAAGGGTTCTTTGGACCCCAGATCCACGGGGTACCAAATGAACAAAACGATCTCCCGGCGATCAGCCGGATCTTCCGTCCAAATTTCAGGCCGGTCGTCATCCTTGGCATACGCCAGCGTGCGGCCGACGGCATAGGGGCCGGTCGGCGGTGGAAGCTCGGTTGCCGCGAATGCCATAGCGGTGGCGACCGAGAGGGCCGCCAGGCATACGGCGCAGGCGATACGATTTCGGTACGGCATCTGGGCGTCCCTGAATCAGTATCACGATTGTACCCTCAGCTCCATCCAGTGTCTTGAAGGTTTCGAACCGGGCCCGTGCGCGAATCCCTTATATATCCTTGGAGATTTGTTGCAGTCGTGGAGGTAGCGCTACTTAGGTGAAGAGGCCGTGAATACAGGTGCGGAACAAGGGGGCCGGCAAAAACTACCGGCGTGTGAGTTGCCAGCGATTTTGCTCGGTACCGCCCCATTCGACGACGGTGAAGCCGCGACGAACCGTGTGCGTTAGCGTTTGCGGTTTTGCCTTGAAGTCTTTGTCGCACGGGCGGAAGACCATGAAGACGCGGATAAGGGTGTCGGGTGTTGGAGTAACTTCGAGGGGAACAAGATTGTCGTACTCTTCAGTGGCAAAGTGAATGAAGTTGCAGGGATTTTTTTCGAGGCGAGGCAACCAGTATTCGGAGAAGTCGTTGATTTCCTTCATTGAGAGGCCGAGTTGGAATAGGGCCATTGTCAGAAAGCCGTCGCACTCGGAACCGGGGACCACGAAACCCTTTTCCATGGCGTAGACGTGACGATCACGGCCTTCCCAGAACAGGTACTCGTAGGTTGCGCCGGTTTTAGGATCCGTGATCTGGCCATCGGGTGATGCGATGACGGTCCAACCGCCGGAGGGGTAGGGCGGATCGGTATGCGTGAAGACACCGTTGTAGTGGAGCTTGACGGTCACGCTCGTTTCGGCAGTCGGATAGAGGTAGATGACGGGCTTTTCGCGGGCGCGGGCCAGGGCGGGCAAAAGGATGGGAAGGCCGAACGCCAACAGGGCCGTGGTCCACAGGCCGGTCCTGGCGAGCCGCGGGCTGGAGTGCCGACTGATCAGTGAAGTAATACCCAGCGGTACCAGGAGCACGGCGGCGATTGCGGCTGCGGCAAGACCCAGCATAGATTGCCACGTTTCCTCAGGTGGAACAGGGCCTACCGCTTTGGGCCCTGTGAGTCTTGGCAGGGTCGAAAGTTGAGACTGCCAGGGGATTTCTTCTTCGACCTGTCCTGAGTGTGGTGTTTCGGATTTTGAATTGTGGGCAACGATCAACCCGATGGCGAGGAGCAGGCAGATGACTTCCGACACCAGCAGGCAACGTAAAAGTATTACCCGGAACGGGGTGCGTTTCGGCGGGGGTGGATCCATGATCTCGGCGTCGGCGTCCATGTCCGTGGGCTTCTACGTCATTGTACACCTGCTAGCGCGCTAGACTGCCACACCGCTTCGCTTTTCGCGGTAGTGGGCTGAAGCCCACCCCACGCTGTAGCGTCTCAGACGACTAGTTTTTTGAATTCGCCGGGGGTACAGCCGAGTTCGGCGCGGAAGGCGCGGGTGAAATGGGGCTGATCGGCGAAACCGGATTCGATAGCGACGTCGGCGAGGGACGGAGCGCCAGCAGCGATGCGGCGGCTTGCCTGCACGATACGCTTGCGCCGGACGAACTCGGTGATGGAACACGCGTGGTGCCGGCGAAAGGCGCGGGCGAGCGACACCGGATGAATCCCGGCGGCCTGCGCCATCCGGTGGACCGACACGCCATCCGTCGATGCGGATTCGATCTCGTCCGCCACATCAGCGAGCCATTGGGGGACGGACGATGCGGGCTGTTGTTCGCAGGCGAGAGCGACGGTCGCGACAGCGCGGGTGACGAAAGGGATCAGTTCTTCTTCAGGCATCCGTTCGGCTGCGCGCAGAAGGGCGAGCATTTCTGTCGCAGGGGCGCCGCCTTCGAAATGCCGGCAGGCGTGACCCAGGGGAAAAAACGGAAATGCTTGCGGTGCAAAGGCGATTTGTAACGATAAGGTGCCCTGATCGCCGTATTCGTTTGCATGACTGACGTGAGGAGGTTTGATCAGAACAGTGCAGGCTTGCGACACGTGATTGTCGTGCTCGGAACTTTCCAGGCAATCGCCACGCATGACCAGGGTCACGCTGGCGAAATCATGGTGATGCGGACTCTGTGTTTCGCCGGCGTGATAATCGATCCGCCGCAGCCGGACATTTTCCTGCTCAAAGTAAACGAGCGAATCGGACACTTTGGCCGGTTTGGCGTTTGGGTTGCGGGTTTGCATGTGGGGCATCGTTTTAAGGGCAATGGGTAGAATAGGAAGTATGAGAGTCCTTGCGATACTAGCTGTTAGTACTGGATGCGAATGCCTTCTTTCGACTCACTCTTAGACGCAGCACGAGACGAATCGGTTACACGCCGTGCGCATGCTGCGACGCACCATTATGTTATATTTTGCGCCTCTTTGAGACGGGGCTCCCTTAAAAATGGCACAGCAAGACTACAATCCGCAGGAACTCGAGGCCAAATGGCAGGCGTATTGGCTGCGGAACAAGACGTTTAAGTCGAAAATCGACACGTCCAAGCCGAAATACTACGTGCTGGATATGTTCCCGTACCCCAGCGGCGACGGGCTGCACGTGGGCCATCCGGAGGGGTACACGGCGACGGACATCATCGCGCGATACACGCGGATGAGCGGGTTCAACGTGCTGCATCC
>SXGT01416069.1_pt1 | contig 16575 bp, 13 predicted proteins | sample 3176221 | NCBI WGS metagenome assembly SXGT01 (sample SAMN11356862, study PRJNA531348) | freshwater metagenome | isolation source: freshwater sample F1-120 | place: China: Fuxian Lake, Yuxi | collected 2017-12-25 | reverse complement strand
GCTCGCACCGCCTTCGACAGGCGCGACAGCTCGCGGTACTCGCCGCGGCACGCGGTGCACGCCCGCAGGTGCTCCTCGACCTGCGCGCGCGCCGCGTCGGCGAGGCGGCGGTCGAGCCACAGCGACGCCACCGCCCGCACCGTGTCGCAACCTGTCAGCAGTTCCATGACGCGCTCCTCGCCGGCATCTCGCTCCACGCCTGCAGCTCGTGGCGCAGCCGCTCTCTCGCGCGCGCGAGCCGCGTCGACACCGTCTTCGCCGGTGCGCCGACGATGGCGGCGATCTCCTCGTACGACAGCTCCTCGCGCTCGCGCAGCAGGAACACCGTGCGGAACTCCTCCGGCAGTCGCGCCAGCGCCGCGGCGAACGCCTGCTCGAACTCGCCGGCCATCAGCGTCGCCGCCGGCTCGGTGTCGGCGCGCCGGCTGAACCGCGCCAGCAGCATGCGCGGCCCGTCGACGAGGCGGCTGAGCAGTCGCGCCTGCGCCGAACGGCGGCGCAGGTGCGACAGCGCCGCGTTGCGGGCGATGCAGAACAGCCAGACGCGCAGCGGCTGCGCCCGATCCCGCGTCGCCGCCGCGCGATAGGTCGCCACCAGGACGTCTTGCAGCAGGTCGTCGGCCGCATCGGCCTCGCCGACGACGCGCGCGAGGTAGTCGCGCAACCGCGCGCCCCACCGCCCGACCAGCTCGGTGAAAGCGCGTTCATCCCCCGCGGCGACCCGATCGACCAGCACGTCGTCGTCGGGGTCGGCATGGGCTGCCGTCCCCGCTCCGGCGATCGACTCGATCCGTCGCGGCCGCATGTCGCTCCTGCAGCGCGGGACTCCCGCGCGATGGCGACCTCAGCGTACGTCGACGGGGCGCGTCCCCGGCTTCTTCGTGGGTGGCGTCGCGCGGGAAGGTCTCGCCGACTTCGGCGGCTTCGACGTCGACCTGCCGGCGCCACCCTCCGCCTGCTGCTCCAGCGCCCGCCCGAGACGGCAATCGAACTCTCCGCCCACCTGCCGCAGCAGCCGCTCGAGGTCGCCCTTCAGCTCGGGGCAGCGCCGCTCGAACTCGCGCAGCGCGCCGGCTCCGGTCTTCACTTCGACGCGCGCGTCGACCGGCACGCCGTTCACCTTGACTCCCTTCTTCACCGAGCTGCCCTCGCGCAGCGTGCCGGCCAGCGCCTCCAGGGCCGCCCTGCCGACGACGTCGTCGATCAGCGCGTCGAGCCCGCTGATGTCGAGACCGAGCTTGCGCAGCTCGCCGAGGCCGAGGTCCTTCGCCAGCGCCGGATCGCCGCTGGCCTCGACCTCCTTGCCGTCCTTCATCACGCGCTTCGCCGACTTCGTGGTCGTGGCGCCGTCCTTCGCCACCGAAGTCGCGGCCGACGCCGCGGACTCGGAGCTAGAGGACCTGGACACCACCGGTCCGGCTTCGGCGCGCGCACCCTCGTCGGCGCCGCGCGCCACGCTCCCGCCGATCACCATCGCCGCGAACCAACGCCCGAACGTCGTCGCCGTCATCGCCGTCATCGCGTCGCTCCCAGGCGCCCGTCACAGCCGGCGCCGCAGCCCGGACCCTGGCCGGTCCGCCGGGAGGACGCGCGAACGGTCGGGATGCTCCCGGCGACGGCTTCGCCCCGGGGACGCGAACACGCGAGAGGCATCAGGTGCCAGTCGGGTTGAGCACCAACTGCGCCTCCTGCGAGAGCCTCATCGCCACCAGCTGTTGGTCCGAACGATCGGAGGGCCAGCCGAGGAGGTTGGCGTGACGTGGCGGCGGCGTCTGCACCAGTCGGAGTTCCGCCCGCGTCACCGCACCGGACTCGAGATCGGCGCGCGCGTAGAGCGGCTTGTCGCGCGGAATCGCGACCTCCGCCTTGCCGAGCGCCCAGATCGCGGGTTCGGCGAGCCCGTCGATCTCGAACACCGAAATCGAGGCGGGCAGGCGAGCCGCCGACGGCAGGAACGCCGCCGCCTTGACCCGGCCGGCCGTTGCCGCGTACTGACTTGTCGCGAGGAGATACCGGGTGATCACGACGGCCTCGGTCGCCCCGTCTGGACCCGACGATCGCGCAGGAGCACTCGCCGAAGGCCCTCCAGCACCGGTTCAGCCAACCGGCCATGAGCACGCTCGGCGCCGCGGAACGTCGCCATTCCGGCGATTCCCGCGTAGTGAAGCTGGTCGTGGTCGTCGATGGAGATCGTGAACATCCGATCGCCTCCCTCGGACCAGCTCAACAGCACCCCGCCGCGCGGATCGGGAGCGACCTCAGGCATGCGAATCACCATCGGCAGCGAGAGAAGCAGTTGATACGCGCCGGCGTAGCTCTGCAGTGACATCGCGGGCGCGCCGTCACCGTCCCAATCCACCGTGCTGGCATCGGAGCGAGCCCGGTCGAGCTCTTCGAGCGCAGCCTGCGTCTCGGCGCGCATCCCGCTGCTGCGCTGCAACTCGATCCACCCGAGTCGAAGCGACGATGCTTCCTCGCTACGGGCGTAGTCGCCGTAGAGCGATCCGAGTTGATACGTATCGGCTGATTCAGGCTTCATCGAGCTTCTTCGCCATCGCCTCGGTGATGCTCGAAAAAAAGATGCGGTTCTTCAAGTCGTGCAGCGCCTCGAGGACGGCTTCGAGATCGGAAGGCTCGAGCCCCGCATCCTGCTCACGTGCACAATCGATGTCGAACAGAACCGTCTGGCGATCACGCGAGCTGCCGGCCTCGAGCGCCTGCGTCACCACGGCACGGATGCCCCCTTCAGACGACTCCGTCGAGATCCGGCTCCACACGCCGGTCGTCACTTTCGGGCAGCCGCGCGGCGGGGCCGGGAAGCTCGTGATGTAGCGGTCGACCCGGGCCGGACTTGGCAGCTCGATGCGATTGATGTAGCGAAGTGCCACGCGTTGGATCAGGCGCGGCTTCAGATGTTCGAGGTAGGTCCCCAGCCAGGCCAGCGCCAGCGGGCGAAGGACTGCCCAGTCCGGATACGGAGGCAGCTGATTGACCGTCAACCCGTCGCGCCGGATCTGCAGCAGCCGATTGCGTCCTTCCGCCTTGAGCAGGTAGCCGTGCAACCGGACGCCTGCCGAGACGGGCCCTCCCGTGGTCGCCAGGTCAGGCAACGAAAACTGCACCTGCTGCAGTGGTTGGATCGACGTGAAATCCGAGGCGACCGCGTCACGAAGGGCGGAGAGCCTCTCGATCGGGTCACCTTCCGACGGCACGACTCGCAAGTCGACTAGCGCTTCCGCGATCGGTGGTCGCTTGAGCTTGCGGACTCGCACCATTCACGCCCCGATCGACTCTCTCATGCATCCACGCACTGAATGCCGCCGAGGCTTGATCGTAACGACGGTGCGTTCGGTGCCGCCGTCCCTCAGCGCCCGGCGCCGGCGGCCTTCCCCAGCGGCGTTTCACGGCAGAGGGCGGCATGGAGGGCGTTGACGGCGCGGGCGGTGTCGGCCTCGCCGACGACGATGCCGACGTTGGTCCGGCGCGCGCCCATCGAGATCATCCGCAGCGCGATGCCCTCGCGCGCCAGCGTCGAGAAGATCGCGCCGATGGTCGCTGGCGATTCGCCGACGGCGTGGCCGACCACGGCGACGGCCGCGACCTGGCGGTCGATCGTGACGTCGCCGAGCTGCTGCAGCTCGGCCAGCAGCGCGGGCAGTCGGCGGCGATCGTCCTCGACCGTCGCCGACACCGAGATCTCGGTCGTCGCCAGCATGTCGAGCGCCACCTCGTGGCGCGCCGCCGCCTCGAACACCTTCGCCATGTAGCCGTGCGCGCCGAGCATGCGCGGCGTGACGATGTTGACCAGGCAGATGCCGCGCTTCTGCACCACGGTGCGCACGACCGGTCGCGATGGCGGCACGTCGCGGCAGATCACCGTGTTGGGGCCGGTCGGGTTGCGCGTGTCGAGCACGCGCACCGGGATGTCGGCCTCGACCGCCGGCTGCAGCGTGGCCGGATGGAGCACCTTCCCGCCGCAGAACGCGATCTCGGCGGCCTCGTCGTAGGTCATGCACTCGATCGGCAGCGCGTCGGGGACGAGACGCGGGTCGGCGGTCATCACGCCGGGCACGTCGGTCCAGATCTCGATCTCGCGCGCCTTCAAGGCCCGGCCGAACAGCGACGCGCTGTAGTCCGAGCCGTTGCGGCCGATGGTGGTGATCGAGCCGGCGTCGTCCTTGGCGATGAAGCCGGTCACCACCGGCACCTCGGACAGCGCCGCGAGTTTGCCGGCGATGGCCTCGAAGCTCTCCGGCAGCGGCTTCGCCCGCTGATAGCGCGAATCGGTCTTGAGCCCGGCGTCGTACGCCATCACCGCGCGCGCCGGGATGGCGGCCTCCCGCAGCGCGGCGGCGACGGTGTGGACCGAGAGACGCTCGCCGAAGCTCGCCACGTGGTCGAGCAGGCGCGGCGTCGATTCGGCCACCAGCGAGATGCCGCACAGCAGGTCGGACAGCTCCTGGAACAGCGCCTCGTGCTCGGGCACGACGACGCCGAGCTCGGCCTTGATCTTCTCGTGGCGCTCGCGCAGCGCGGCGAGGTCGTGCTTGCCCGCCACCGCCTTGTGCGCCTGGTCGAGCAGGGCATCGGTGACGCCGGAGTGGGCCGAGACGACGACGCACGGCTTGTCGGCGAGCCGCGCGCGCACCAGCTCGACGACGCGCCGGATGTGGGCGGCGTCGCCGACCGAGGTGCCACCGAACTTCATGACGATCATCAGGCGCTGCCGGCGAAGTGGGCGCCGCCGGTGGATCCCGGCCGCGACTCGCCGCTCCATTCACGGGGAAGGTGCGCGCCGAGGTGGCGCCGCACGGCTCCCGAGGCGGCGGGAGTGTAGCCGGGGCGGCCAAGCCACGCCGGGCAGCGACGCGCTACCGTGCTGCGCCGCGCCGGAAAGGAATGCCGGCCACACGCGAAAGGGAGCGGGCGTCCCGCCTCCGGAGGATCCCTGATGTCGACGCATCTCGCGATCGCGGCCGCCATCGCGCTCGGCTGCGCGGCGCCGTTCGGGCGGTCGGCGGCCCCGTGCGGCACGGACGCCACGCTCGTCCTGCGCGGCCTCGATCCGGTCGAGCTGGTCGACGGCCGCGAAGTCGAGGGCGCGGAGGAGCTCGCTGCCGACCACGGCGGCTTCCGTTACCGCTTCATCTCCGAGGACACTCGCGAGCTCTTCCTCGCCGACCCGGAACGCTACGGCGTGCAATGGGACGGCGCCTGCGGCCGGATGGGTCCCCTTTCGGGCATCGGCGATGCCGATCGCTTCGCGGTCTGGAACGAGCGGATCTGGCTGTTCGCGTCCGACCAGTGCCGGACCGGCTTCCTCAAGGCGCCGGAGAAGCTGCAGCCGATCGACGAGGCGCCGCCCGCCGCCGACGACGCGGCGAAGGCGGCGGGACAGGCGTTGCTCGAGCAGGCGGCGGCCGCGCTGGGCGACCTGCAGGCGCTCGATCAGCTGAAGGGCGTGCAGATCCACCAGCTGCTGAAGACCACGTCAGCCGGCACCGACTGGCACGGGACGCGCGACGTCTGGTTCGCGTTCCCCGACTCCTACCGATTCGAGGAGGCGTGGAGCGGCAAGGGCTACGGCCACGCCATCGCCGGCACGACGGCGACGCGCTTCGAGCCGAACGCGCGACAGGTCCTGGGCAAGGTGTCGACCACCGCCGTGCAGCGCGAGGCCGCACGCCACCCGCTCTGGATCGTGAAGAACCGTCGGCAGCTGCTGGCGGTGCCGGCGGGCCAGGACCCGGTGCTGGGCCAGCCGGCGCTGCTGGTCACGGTGCACCACGCCTGCCAGAACGTGACGCTGGCGCTCGACGCGAAATCGAGTCGCGTCGTCGAGCTGCGCCACACCGGCCTCGCGTCGCGGGGCGTCGCCCCGGTGGTGCGCCGGGTCACCGCGTGGCAGCCGGTCGGGAAACTGCGGTTGCCGGCACGGATCCAGACGGTCGGCGTGGACGGAGTCGTCGACGACACGGTGGTCGGTTGCGAGTCGACGTCCGGCACGTCGGTGACGACCGATCCAGCCTTCGAAGCGGGCCATTTCGGGGGACGGTGAGGCCGCGAAACGGCACGGCAGGCCCTTCGAAGCAGCTCGGTTGTCGTTTCGTAAGTCAAGTCATGACAAGTCGTTAGCAGCATGCGTGAGGCGCATCGCGTGACCGGGATTGGTACTCGTCGAGCTGCTGGCCCACCGCGACTACGTCTCCGGCGAGCCGGTCCGCTACTGGCGCTCGACCTCGAACTACGAAGTCGACTTCATCCTCGGCGACCACACCGCGATCGAGGTAAAGGCGAAGGAGAACGTGAGCGCGGCCGACCTTCGCTCGCTCGAGGCGCTGGCCGAGGAGAAGCTGCTGCAGCGCTACGTCTGCGTCTCGCTCGAGGCGCGACCGCGCAAGGTCGGCAAGATCGAGGTCGTGCCCTACGGCGACTTCCTGCGCGAGCTCTGGGGCTGAGCGCGGCGCCCCGCCCGCGACGGCGGCGGCTCGAGGCCGAGCTTCGCCAGCGAGGCCTTCGGCGCGATCAGGCGGTAGCTCTCCAGCAGATAGCCGCGGAGCGTGTCCCAGTCGGGCGCGGCGCCGACTTCCATCTCGACCCAGCCGTGCGCGCCGACGTAGGGCGCCGGACGGCAACGCGGATCGCGGGCGATCAGCTCGCGGGCGTGCGGCTTCTCGAGCTTGAAGCCGATGGTCAGCCGCCCGCCCTCGTCGTTGGCGCCGGCGAAGATCTTGTCGACCACGCGATAGTGCGGCTTGCCCCAGGTGAGGGTGACTCTGGTGTCGGGCAGCGCGAGGCAGATCGCGCGCAACGCCCCGTCGAGCGCCGCGTAGCCAGCGGCAGCGAACGACCCTTTCGCGGCCGGTTTCGCTGCGGACTGCGCCGACGGCTTGGCGGATCGGGTCATGGAGCGCTCCGGTGGACGCGGCATGCTGCCGCGTCGGGACGGGGAGGCACGCGATGGTACTGCGAGCGATCGTGGCGGGCGTCGCGCTGGTGGCTGGCGAGCACGACGACGGGCAGGCCGCGCCGCTGCGCGACAAGACGCTGGTGGCGTGGGTGCGGATCGCCGACCTCGAGCAGCGCGGCGGCAGCGTGCTGACGCTGCAGGACGACGACGAGCGGTTCGACGCGCTGGTGCTCGGCGAGCTCGCGCCGGGCCGCTGGATGACCGGCAGTGACTTCCATCGGCGCAGCGTTCCGGCCGCCGAGCAGCTCTGGCCGCCGGAAACGGCCGTGGCGACGCAGGTGGTGAAGCTGGCGGCGACCTGGCGCGGCCAGGAGGTCGCGCTCTGGCGCGACGACCAGCTGCTGTCGCGCCAGGTGCACGCGGCGCCACAGCCGTTCGGCGATGACGCCCGCGTCCTGATCGGGCTGCGCCATCTCGCCAGCGGCGATCGCTCCTCGTTCCGCGGCAGCATCCTCGACGCGCGGCTCTACGACGTCGCCCTCGAGGAGGCGCAGCTCGCGGCGCTGGCGCCGGACACGCTGCGATTCGCGACCGAAGGCACGCCGACGCTGCCGCAGCCGCTCGCGTGGTTCCCGTTCGAGAGCGGCGCGGCGTCCGACCGGCAGGGCCGCTTCCCGGCCGTGGAGCTGGCCGACGGCGCGCGCATCGAGGCGGGCGAGCTGGTGCTGCCGGGTGGCGGCGCCTCGCTCGTCGCCGGCGCGGCACCGCTGCCGACGCGCGCCACCGAGTCGCGTCCGCGCTGGCACCTCTCGGCCTGGCCCGATGAAGGCGTCGCCCTGCCCTACGACACCAACGGCTGCCTCTGGTGGGAGGGCCGCTACCACCTCATGTACATCTTCCAGGATGCGCGCGGCCACTGCTGGGGCCACGCCTCGAGCGCCGACCTGGTCGACTGGACCTTCCATCCCGCGGCGCTCGCGCCGGAGCCAGGCGATGCCGATCGCGGCACGTTCAGCGGCAACGCGTTCCTCGGCGCCGACGGCCGGCCGCTGCTCTGCTGGTTCGGCATCGATGCCGGCGTCTGCGTCGCCACCGCCGAGCCGCCGCCGCCCGGCCAGCAGGACCTCCTGCTCCGCTGGCGCAAGCACCCGGACAATCCGATCGTCCCGCTGCCGAAGCCGGACGAGCCGGGTCACGGCGCGTACGTCGTCTGGGATCCGTACCTCTGGCGCGAGGGCGGCGAGTACGTCTGCCTGCTCGGCGGCAACACCCTCGACGGCAAGGACACGCTGTGGGCCGGCCGCTCGCCCGATCTCCTGAGCTGGAGCTGGCGCGGCGCCTTCTATCGCCAGCCGGATCCCGCGTGGACCGTCGCCGGCGAGGACTGCTCCTGCCCCGACTTCTTCGCGCTGCGCGATCGCCACGTGCTGCTCTGCATCAGCCACAAGGTCGGCTCGCGCGCCTACGTCGGCCGTTTCGACGCCGCGACCCTCGAGTTCCGGCCGGAGCGCCACGTGCGCATGAACTGGCCGGGTGGCCACTTCTTCGCGCCGGAGAGCCTCGCCGCCCCGGACGGCCGACGCATCTTCTGGGGCTGGATCACCGATCCGCGCGCGATGGCGACGCAGCGACGCACCGGCTCGGGCGCGCAGAGCCTGCCGCGCGTGCTCGACCTCGCCGACGACGGCTCGCTCACGCTGGCGCCGGCCCGCGAGCTCGAGGCGCTGCGCGGAACGCCGCTGCCGTTCGGCGCGCGCGAGCTGGCGGACGGCGTCCCGATCCGGGTCGAGCCGTGGCGCGGCGATTCGCTCGAGGTCGACGTCGAGATCGACGTCGGCACGGCCGCCGAAGTGGCGCTCGCGGTGCGCGTCGATCCGGACGGTGGCGAGACCACGCCGATCGTCTGGCGGCGCTCGACCGGGACGCTCGCCATCGACGTGTCCCGCTCGACGCAACGCCGCGACGTGCGCTACTCGGCCGGGCCGATCGACGTCTACGGCGGCCACCACGATCCGCGCACCGCGATCGAGGCGCCGCTCGAGCTCGCCGCCGGCGAGACGCTCCGCCTGCGGGTCTTCCTGGATGGCCCGCTGCTCGAGGTGTTCGCCAACGAGCGGCAGTGCGTGACGACGCAGCTCCATCCGCGCCGCCCGGAAGCGCAGGAGTTCGAGCTTCTCTCCCGCGGCGGCACGGCCCGGCTTCGGCGCGCGACGGCGTGGCCGCTGCGAGCGGCAAGGTTCGCCGATCAGCGCCGATAGCGGTGCGACTGCTTGACGATGGAGGGAACCCCCTTACTGTCCGCCCGCACTGCCCGGTGCGCAACAGGGGCCGACACCCACTGCGAGGGAAGAAGAAGATGCACCGGAACCTGCTGGCCGGCGTCGCACTCGCGACGTTCGGCGCCCCTGCGGTCGCACAGAGCCGCGGCGAGTTCGCCCCCGGCGAGCTGCTGGTGAAGTTCAGCGCCGACGCCGGCCCGCTCGCGGCGGAGACGCTGCGACAACTGCGGGCGACCGTCGTCGGCGACCTGCGGCAGATCGGCGTCGTCCATCTCCGACTGCCGGCCGTCGTGCCGGTCGAGTCGGTGCTGCCGTGGCTCGATGCCCTGGCGCACGTCGACTTCGCCGAGCCGAACTTCCTGTGCGAAGCGGTGCATGTGCCGAACGACACGAGCTACGGCAGCCAGTGGGGTCCGCCGAAGATCGCCTGCGAGGCGGCGTGGGACCTCGAGCAGGGCGATGCCGCGACGGTGATCGCGATCATCGACACGGGCGTCGACAAGAACCACAGCGACCTCGCGGCCAAGCTCGTCGCCGGCTACGACTTCGTCAACAACGACGGCGACGCCGACGACGACAACGGCCATGGCACCCACTGCGCGGGGATCGCCGCGGCGCGCACCAACAACAGCCAGGGCGTAGCCGGCGTCGGCTACGACTGCTCGGTGATGCCGGTCAAGGTGCTGAACTCGGGCGGCTCGGGCACCTGGGCGGCGGTCGCCAACGGCATCAACTGGGCGGCCGACAACGGCGCTCACGTCGCCAGCCTGAGCCTCGGCGGCACCTCGGGCTCCAGCACGCTCGAGGCCGCGGTCAACTACGCGTGGGCCAACAACGTCGTGGTGATCGCCGCCGCCGGCAACAACGGCACGACGACGCCCTTCTACCCGGCGTGGTACGGCAACTGCATCGCGGTGGCCTCGACCGACAGCAACGACGCGCGCTCGAGCTTCAGCAACTACGGCAGCTGGGTCGACGTCGCCGCGCCGGGCAGCGGCATCTACGCGACCTACGACGGCAACAGCTACGCGTCGCTCTCGGGCACGTCGATGGCCGCGCCGCACGTCGCCGGCGAGGCCGGCCTGCTGTGGAGCTTCCTCGGCACCGGCGCGACCACGAACGCCGTGATCCGCGCGCGGATCGAGGACAACACCGATCCGGTCGGCAGCTTCGTCATCCATGGCCGCATCAACGTCAACGCCGCGCTGCTCGACGGCGGCGGCCCCACCGAGACCGACTTCGCGCCGACCAGCTACACCGTCCTGACCGGCACGCACATCTCCGGCGACGTCGCCTCGCTGGCCACCAGCGACAATGGCCGGCTCGAGATCGACAGCGCCAAGTCGGGCAAGGACCACATCGTCGACTGGTACGGCACCACGGTCGCCAGCTGGACCGGCACGCTGCAGAGCCTCAAGGTCACGCTGGAGAGCAACTACTCCGCCAGCTCGACCTGCACCGTCTACCTGTGGAACTGGGGCTCGGGCGGGTGGGTGTCGATCGGCACGACGGCGCTCGGCACGGTGGATTCGACCACGACCTTCACGGTCGCGGCGCCCGCCGCCTACGTCTCGGGCACCGGCGAGATCCGCGCCCGCAGCCACGGCGTGCGGCGCGGCAAGTCGCTCCGCCACCGCACCGACCAGCTCGAGTTCACCGTCGTCTCGCAGTGATCCCACGCTCCGCCGGAAGATCGTCGCAGCGACGATCTTCCGGCGTGCGGCGGCGTCGCCGGTAACGTGCGGCGTGCCATGGACCCCGACGCATCGCTCGCGGCGCTGCGCGCCGCTCTGCAGGCCAGCCCCGACAACCTCCCGCTGCGTCGCCACTTGTGCGACACGCTGGCGGCATACGGGCGCCACGCCGACGCCGAGGGCGAGCTCAAGGCGCTGCTGAAGCTCGCGCCGCGCGACGCGGCGGCGCTGCTGCTGCTGGCGCGGGTCTACCGCGCGCAGCAGAAGCTGTCGGCGGCGCACGTCGTGCTGGAGGATCTGGTCCGCCAGGGCAGCGCGAAGGCGCGCGTCGAGTACGCGCGGCTGCTGCTGGCCGAGGGCACGGTCGAGCGGGCGGTGCACCACTACCAGGCCGCGCTGGAGGAGGACCCGACGCTGCGCGATCCGGAGCTGTCGACGCGGCTCGGCGTCGACGTGCATCGCGCCGGCGACGACGCGCCGGTGGTAGGCGGGCGCGAGCGGCATGGCGGCGGGGGCGGCGGGGACGACGACGGCGGAGACGACGACTCCGCCGAGGCGGAGGGCGCGGGCGGCTCGGCCGGCGCGCGCCTCCAGCCGATCCGCTCCGACGTGAAGTTCGTCCACGTCGGCGGCCTGGCGCAGCTGAAGGACGAGATCAGGAAGAAGATCGTGCTGCCGCTGCAGCGCCCCGATCTCTACCGCGCCTACGGCAAGAAGGCCGGCGGCGGGATCCTGATGTACGGGCCGCCCGGCTGCGGCAAGACCTTCCTCGCCCGCGCCACCGCCGGCGAGATCGACTCGAGCTTCCTTGCCGTCGGCATCCACGACGTGCTCGAGATGTGGGTCGGCCAGAGCGAGCGCAACCTCCACTCGGTCTTCGCCACGGCGCGGGCGCACCGGCCGTGCGTGCTCTTCTTCGACGAGGTCGACGCGCTCGGCGCCAGCCGCGGCGATCTCAAGCACTCGGCCGGCCGCCAGACGATCAACCAGTTCCTCGCCGAGCTCGACGGGCTGCAGGCCGACAACGAGGGGCTGCTGGTGCTGGGCGCGACCAACGCGCCGTGGCACATGGACAGTGCCTTCCGCCGGCCGGGTCGCTTCGATCGCGTCATCTTCGTGCCGCCGCCGGACGAGGAGGCGCGCGCCGAGATCCTGCGGCTCCTGCTGGCGGGCAAGCCGGTGCGCGAGGTCGACGTCGCCGCGATCGCGCGCAAGACCGACCGCTGCTCCGGCGCCGACCTGAAGGCGGTCGTCGATCGCGCGATCGAGGCGAAGCTCGACGACGCGGTGAAGAGCGGCGTGCCGGAGCCGCTGACGACGAAGGACCTCCTCGCCGCGGCGAAGGCGCAGCGGCCGACCACCGCGGAGTGGTTCGCGACGGCGAAGAACTACGTGCTCTACGCCAACGACGCCGGCCTCTACGACGACCTGAAGGAGTGGCTGCGGCTGTGAGCGATCCCGATCCCGGCGCGATCTGGCGCCGCGCCGCGCTGCTGGCGCAGCAACGACGCGACGACCTGGCCCGGCAGGAGCTGCTCCGGCTGCTGACCATCGACCCGGGCTTCGCGCCGGCGCATGCGCTGCTGTCCGAGCTGTCGGTCCGCGCCGGGGAGAAGGCGCGGGCGCGCGAGGAGGCGGAGGCGGCGATCGCGGCCGACCCCGGCGCCGGCATCGGCCACTACGCGCTGGCGCGGGCGCTGGTCGAGCTCGAGCGGCTCGACCAGGCGGAGGCGGCCATCGGGCGCGCGATCGAGCTCGAGCCGGAGGATCCCGACCACCACGGGCTGCGCGCCGGGATCCGCATCGATCGCAAGCGGTTCGTCGCGGCGCTGGCGGACGCCGACGCCGGTCTCGCGCTCGACCCGCAGCATGCGATCTGCCTCAACCTCCGCTCGCAGGCGCTGGTGCGGCTCGGGCGGCAGCGCGAGGCGACCGACACGCTCGATGCGGCGCTGGCGCACGATCCGGCCAACCCTTTCACCCACCAGTCGCGCGGGTTCGCGCTGCTGCAGCGCGGCGACGCCGCCGGGGCGCTCCACCACTTCCGCGAGGCGCTGCGGCTCGATCCGACCATGGACGGCGCGCGGGCCGGGCTGGTCGAGGCGCTCAAGTCGCGCAATCCGATCTATCGGACGGTGCTGCGCTTCTTCCTCTGGATGGAGCGGTTCAGCGCGGCGCGGCAGCGGCAGGTCCTGCTCGGGGCGTGGGCGGCGATGTACTTCGGCCGCAAGGCGCTGCAGCGGGTCGACGGCATGGAGGGTGTCGCCGAGGGGCTCGGCTTCGCGTGGTTCGGCGTGGTGATGCTGACCACCTGCGCCGTGCCGTTCTTCAACCTGCTGCTGCTGGTTCATCCGCTCGGCCGGCACGCGCTGCCGTCGCGACAGCGGCTCGATGCGCTGCTGCTCGGAGGGGCGGCGCTGGTCGCCATCGTGGTGGTGGCGCTCGACGTGGCGGACGTCGGTCGCTGGACCGAGCTCGGCTCGCTGGCGACAGTCTGCTGGCTGCTACCGGTGGCCGGGATCGGCGCGGTCGGCGACGGCTGGCCGCGCCGCGTGATGCAGGGGTTCGCGGCGACGATGGCGGTGGTGTTCGCCTGGTACGCGTGGCGACTCGAGACGCTGCTGGCGCGCGCCGACGAGCTGATCGCCGCCGGCCGCGACAGCCGCGCCGATGCGGAGACCGTCGCGCTCAGGGCGGCTCTCGACCAGCACGCCAGCCTCTACGGCACCCTCGTGCTGGCGATCATGCTCAGCACCTGGTTCGTGGCGATGGTCCCCAAGCGCTGGTCCCACCACTGACCCCCGTCACCACTCCCGGAAGCCCGTCGCAGCGACGGGCTTCCGGGATGGGGCAAGGCCGAGGGGCGGCGGTCAGCCTTTTTCGGGGACCGCGACGAACTTGCCTCCGTTCTGCTCGGCCATCTTGCGCAGCATCACGAGGTCGACGCCCTTGTTGCCGAACGCGATCACGTGGGTGCGGATGCGCGCGTAGCGGTTCAGCGCCGTGTACCACTCGAGCAGCGTGTCGGCGTCGGTGATCTCGCCCTGGGTCGGCGTGCCATCGGTGAGGAACGTCAGCGTGTCGGGCGTCGCCTCGAAGTTGGCCGCCCATTCGCGGCTGTTCTCGTCGAGGTTCAGCGCCGCGCGCAGGCCGCCGTAGTAGTTGGTCTCGCCCGCCGGCGGCAGCGACTGCAGCCAGCTCCGCGCCGACTCGACGTTGCCCGACGACGCCGCCACGGGCGCCCGGTCGTAGGTCCGGATCGACGTGTTGAACACGATGATCGAGAAGTGCGCGCGCGAGCTCAGGTTCGACAGCGTCGCGGCGATCTCCTCCTTGCAGATCTGCAGCTTCGTGCTGCCGACATACTCGCGCGACAGCGCCTTCATCGCCTTCGGATCGGGATCGAAGTTGGTGTCCATCGACAGCGACGTGTCGAGCACGAAGCCGATCCGGTTGCTGTAGATCGAGATGCCGTAGTAGCGCGGCGTGTTCGACGCGTACCGCTCGGCCGCCTCCTCGAAGACGGTCTTCGGCCGCTCGGGCAGCTCCCCGCCGCGATTGGCCTTCTCCCGCTCCCACCACTTCTTCCACTCGGCGACGAACCGCCCCTGGTCGTAGCGGCAGATCTTCTTCAGCGCCGCGTGGATCTCCTCGTGGATGTGGCCCTGCTCGATCTCCATCCGCGCGATCAGCGCGTCGACCGCCGTCATGCTGCCGATCGCGCCGAGCGACTGGCACGCCGCCACCCGCAGCTGCCACGGATCGGACGCGAGGTGCCGGGTGACGGTCGCCACCGCCTCCTCCGACTCCTCGCCCATCATCCCGAGTGCATCCATCGCCGCGAGCTGCGCCTTCTGCGCCGTGTCCGCCGCGACCATCTTCGTCAGCGCCGGGATCGACACCGTGTCCTTCAGCAGCCCGCAGGCGACGGCGGCCTCCGCGCGCGCCAGCCACAGCTTGTCGCCGGCGAACTGCTTGCGCAGCTGCTCCAGCCCGGCATCGAGCCCGAGCTTCCCGCACCCCCGCGCCGCGTACGCCCGCACCATCCCGTTGCCGTGCGCGAGCCCGTGCTCGTGCACCCGCCCGCGGCATTCGCGCCCCCTCATCTTGAGCAGCGCGACCATCACCGTCTCGCGCACCAGCTCGCTGTCCTTCTCCAGCAGGTCGAGGACCGCGTCGACCGTGGGCGGGTCGTCGATCGTGCCGAGCGCCCGGATGCGCGCCGCCAGCGCCGACAGCTCGGTCTCCGCCTTGAGTCCCTTGCGCTCGCGCGCGCCCGGCGTCTCGTTCTCCGCCAGCACGCCCTCCTCGGACGCCTTCGGATCCATCGAGCGCCGCTTGCCGGTCACGCGCTCCTTCCAGCGCTGGTCGAAGATCTCGGGCGTGCACTCGAGGTGCTTCATGAAGGAGTCGCGCACCTCCTTCTGCTGGCGCAGGTCGGCCAGCATCGCCACGAACGGCTCGCGCCACTCGGCGAGGCAGAGCTCGAGGTAGCTCCACGCGCGCTGCTGGTCCTCGTAGGTGAGCTGCCCGATCGCGGTCTTGCCGAACAGCTTCTCGATCGAGTCGAGCTTCGCCCGCCCGGCCATCTTCGCGCAGTCGGCCATCCACCCCTTGCCGCTGCCCGAGATCGGCGAGCCCTCGTCCGCGCAGTAGGTCACCATTTCCTTGAAGCGCTTCTGGTGGCGCGACAGCCAGTGGCCGACGCCCTCGAACAGCCAGCGCGGCAGCGTGCGGTTCTGGCCGTCGCCCACCACCCATCCCGAGATCAGCGCGTGGCCGATCATGTGGCGCATGACGAAGTGGAGTCCCTCGTCCGGCCCGTACTTCTGGCCGGACGAGCAGAAGCCGTTGCACGCCATGCCGCCGACGAACTCCGAGCCGTCGGTCACGCCGTAGAGCTGGTTCGTGCGCGGCGAACCCATGTACTTGCCCTGGAACATCGCCGCGTCGCCTTCCTGCGCCGGCAGGAAGATCGCCACCGGCTTCTTCATCTGGAAGCGCTCGCCGAAGTGCTGCACGAACTCCTTGCGCGCCATCTCGGCGCGCTCGAGCATCAGGTGGGCGTACTCGTGGCCGTTGAAGACGCGGAACCCGCTGCGCATCTTCACCTTGACGTTGCGCACGTCGGTGCAGAGGTAGAAGTGGCGGTTGTACATCACGATGACGTGCTCGTTGTCCGCGAGCTCCGCCTCCGCCTTCTGCCGCGCCGACACCGTCTCCTTCGCCGGCCGCCCCTGGTCGTCCTTCTCGAGCGGACCGGGCCCGTCCTCGTGGCAGGCGGGGCAGTTGGCGCTGCCCTTCACCGGGCAGCACTTCGTCTCCTTCACGCACTCGCTGCAGGCGAGGTGCCAGGCCGCGCAGTGGCGCTTCAGGTAGCAGTCGGGCCGCGCGCTCTGCCAGCAGAGCGAGTTCCAGCCGTCGGGCAGGTCGATCACCTCGTGCTCGATCACCTCGCGGCACTTGTCGCAGTAGCACGGATCCTCGGTGATCCCCCACGGCGGCCGCAGCGTGTGCTGGCAGGCGCCGAAGCCCGAGGTGCAGTCGCACTTCTTGTCGGCGGCGGCCGGTGCCGCGGCGACCGGCTCCGCCGCCGGTGGCACCGCCGGATCGAGCCGCAGCGCGAGCAGCGCCGCGAGCGCGGCATCGGCCTGCGCATGGCCGAACACCGACTCGCCGACGAGGGACGCGG